>VOFD01001520.1_pt1 | contig 11476 bp, 12 predicted proteins | sample 5384101 | NCBI WGS metagenome assembly VOFD01 (sample SAMN12384723, study PRJNA508395) | human gut metagenome | isolation source: healthy gut C | host: Homo sapiens
GCCTGCGGTTCCGGCTGAAGGGCAGAGGTCAGCTCACCCTGCGCAGCCTGACCCGGACGAGCGCCGCCGCGAAGGGCGGCATTCTGGCACAGGAGGTGAACTGACATGGCAAGTGTCACGGGGCTTTCGAAGATCGGCCTGCCCCATCTGAGCGAGAACATGGACGCAGAGGATGCCCGTGCCATCCGCAACTACTTATACCAGATGCAGGAGCAGCTGCAATATGTGCTCTGCAATCTGGACGTGGAAAATATGTCGGAGCCGCTGCGCGCCCGGCTGAACAGCATCCAGTGAGAAAGGAGAATTTATGAGCACCGAGAAAAAGAAAGAACAGCAGCTTTTGGAGGAGCTGAGCGCCCAGCCTGCGGCCCGGTCTTCCTACAGTACGGCAGGCCTGAGCAGCCGCAGGGAGGTGGAGAATGCACTGACAAATGCGGTGTACACCCCCGGCCAGAGCGTCACCGACGCAGCAGCGGACCTGAGAAACTGGCAGCAGAACCGGCCGGGCAAGTATGAGAGCGCCTATCAGGGCCGCATCGAAGACCTCATCGGCCAGCTGCTGGAGCGGAACAGCTTCCAGTACAGCTATGCACAGGACCCGCTCTACCGCCAGTATGCCCAGCAGTACACCCAGAACGCCCGCAACGCCAGCGCGGACGCCGCCGCACAGGCTGCGGCCCTCACCGGAGGCTACGGCTCCAGCTATGCGGCCAGTGTGGCCCAGCAGGCGTACCAGCAGCAGATGGGTGCCCTGAACGACGCTTTGCCCTCCCTCTACCGGCTGGCGCTGGACACCTACAACAGTGAGGGCGACGATGTCGTGACCCGGATCGACCAGCTCAACACGCAGGAGCAGAACGCACAGGCGCAGTATAACGCGGAGCTGTCGGACTATTACAGTCAGCTCGACCGGAAGGGCAGCGCCTACAATGCTGCCTACGAGCAGGACTATGGCCGCTATCAGGACTATCTGGGCCGGCTGGACACCCTGTACGGCTATTACTCCGCGCAGGAACAGCAGGCGCGTGCCAAACGTCAGCAGGCATTCAGCAATGTGCTGAGTGTTCTGGGCGTCATCGGCGACGCGGTGCAGCTGGCCATCACCGGGACCACCGGCATCGGCTCGCTGGTGGGTACGCTGGCCAACACCGGGTATAATATGTATGCCAAAGACCGCGCCTACGCGGCCGAGCGTGCTGATGCTGCGTGGAACCAGCAGATGCAGGAGAACCAGCGGCAGGACAGTCTGGTCCAGCAGAAGTACAAGAACGAGCTGGCCGAGCGGCAGTATCAGGACGCCCTGCGTCAGCAGGAGTTCAACAACAATGCGACCAGCGAAAAGCTGAATATCGCCAAGGGCGAGTGGGCGCTCAAGCAGTCCAAGGCGGCCCAGAGCGCCCAGCAGGCTGCGGCAAACGCCGGGGCAAAGAGTGCGGGCGTCTCGGGCGGGGAGCCGGGGCTGACTTTGGGCGGCACGGTCGTGCCCTACAGCGCCGCACGCCTCTATCGTCAGGGCAGGAGCGATACGGCCATCCGCAGCGAACTGCTGAAGGAGGGCTACTCCAACGATGAGGTCGCCAATATCCTGAAGCAGTTGGGAAGCTGAGGAAACGAAAAAAAAAGGCCGCAGCACGGAACACGGAAGGGTGTTCTGGGCTGCGGCCTTGGTCTGGTTTGAGATGTTCTGGAGCTGTTTATAGAGTGGAGGAGGGAAGCGGCCTACGAGTTGCGGCACCCGGCATCCGCTGCACGGGACGCCCCACGGAGTTACCACGGTAGACATTCCTACAGGTTGGTTCGAGTCCCACTGGACGCCCCACAGAGCTACCACAGTAGACATTCCTACAGGTTGGAACCCGCGGGCTAAGCGACAGCCCACTGGGCTGATCGCTTACCTCGCCTGCGGCGAGGCCGCCCTGTTCTCGTCCCACTGGGCACCTAAAAGAAAAAGACCCGCAAGCATATGCTCGCGGGTCTTTTTAGTGGGGTGCCCAGTGGGACTCGAACCCACGGTCTCCAGAGCCACAATCTGGCGCGTTAACCGACTACGCTATGGGCACCACATCAATGCGCCCGAAGGGACTCGAACCCCCGGCCCACTGCTTAGAAGGCAGTTGCTCTATCCACCTGAGCTACGGGCGCACGTTGTTATCCCATTGGGTTCTGATATGGTTTGCAGCTGTGAGTCGAAGCACGCTGCGAGAAGTATAATACCATAGCTCCGGGGTTCTGTCAAGGGAAAATCAAAACTTTTTTGCACTTTCTTCAAAAACTGCTTCACAGCAGCCACATCCCTGCGAAGCCGAAGGCCAGCCCGAAGGCTGCGCCGGCCAGCACATCCCGGACGAAGTGCACCCCAGAAAGCACCCGCAGCAGACAGATGAGGGCGGCGATGGCCAGCATCACGACGCCGACGGCGGGGTAGAAGTAGAGCCACACCATCCCAAGGACGGCGGCGCTCAGAGCGTGGCGGGAGGGGCAGGAATTGCCGCGGGTGCTCTTCGGGACGAGGGGGACAAAGCCCGGCTGCTCATAAGGGCGGGGAAAGTTGAGTCTGGCCCGCAGGAGGGTGCCCATCCAGAACGCCAGCCCCGGCACAAGGATGGCCCGGGCGATGACCTGCATAAAATCAAGAGCGCCGCCGCCCCGCCCGACACGGAGCATCGCAAACCACCGGAGGTTGAGCAGCAGAAGGAGCGCCGGATAGCAGACGAAAGGCACGAGGGGGAGCCAGCGGTTGAGCAGAATGATGCCCTCCCGCAGGGCGGGATGTCCTTCGAGCCAGTCTGTCAGCTTCTTATATCGTTCCGGTGTCATGGTGCTTCCTCCCTGAGAAGATCAGTCAAAGCAGGTGTTGAGGTAGTTTTCCACATCAAAAGGCTCAGGCGTGGAGTCCTTGCGCAGGTAGAGGGGGTGATGGGGGTGGCCCTTCTTGCTGCGGGGGCCGAAGGTCACCCACGGGATGTCGCGCTCCCGCGTCAGGGCCACCATCTCCCGCATCAGGCCGGGCAGATAGGCCCGCTTTTCGATGAGGGTGCCCCATGCAGCCCACATGGTGGGCTCGGTCTGGGCCAGCACGGCCCGCAGCCAGCGGAGGTTCTCGTCGCAGAGGGCGCGGTCGGGGGTCTTGTCCATGTCGTTGGGGTTCGTGGCCCGCTGGGGGTAGACGTTGAACATGATCCAGCTGTCGAAGCCGTTGGCGCTGGCCAGACGCTCGACGCTCTTCAGAGTGGGGTCCAGCGCGCCGGGCTGGGCGGTGCTGGGGTTGATGCCGATGCACACCAGCGGGCGGCGGCCCACCCGCCCCAGCACATAGCGGTAGGGCTGGTAGGTGTGGGGCTCGTAGTACCACAGACCGCCGGGATATTCGTCGGCTTCCAGCCGGGGAAGAGTTTCACAAAGCATAGCTTACCTCACAAGAAACGTGTGTTTCTTTTATCGTACCTTAAAATTTGTGCGAAAGCAACACCTTGTGGCGAGAAAGTCTCCCATAATTTCGATTTTCATGCTATACTAATCCTGTGAAGCTATCCCTCTTCACTTGCTGAAAAAGCAGAAGGAGTTTTATCTATGATGGAAGATTACCGCAGCGCCCTGCGTGCAGGCCAGCGCGCCTACCGGGCCAATGTGGCCCGGGGGCAGTCGCCCTATCTCGCGGTGCTGGACGACATCCTCACCGATGTGGACATCGTGGCGCAGGAGCCTCTGGGGCTGGTGGACATCCCGGCCGAGAGCATCGTGGGCACCAAGACCGCCGGACGCCACACCGCCTTTGCCTCCAACTTCATGCCCCTCCTCGAGGACGACACCGAGTTTGCCGTCAAGTGGTCGAACCTCTGTGAAGCCCATCTGGAAGAGGGCATCCATACCCCCATCATTGCCTTCGAGTACATGAACCGATTCTATGTACAGGAGGGCAACAAGCGGGTCTCTGTCCTCAAATACTATGAGGCCGTGAAAATTCCCGGCACCGTCACCCGGCTCATCCCGGCAAAGAACGACACGCTGGAGAATAAGCTCTATTACGAGTTCCTTGATTTTTACAAGCTTTCCCGCATCAACAACGTCAGCTTCTCCCGGCTGGGCGGCTATGCGAAGTTGCAGGCGCTGGCCTGCAAGGCCACGGGCGAGGCGTGGACGGAGGATGACCGGCTGAATTTCTCGTCCCTCTACACCATGTTCAGCCAGCAGTTCTATGCGCTGGGCGGCGGCTCACTGGGCCTGACGCCGGGCGACGCACTTTTGGTGTACCTGTCGGTGTACCGCTATGCCGACGCCTGCGAGTCCACCCCGACCAAGGTGCGGGAGAATCTGGCCCGCCTCTGGGACGAGGTGAAAATTCTGGCAGAGCCCCACGCTGTGGAACTGCTGCTGGAGCCGAAGCAAAGCTCTGAACCGCTGCTGAGCAAGCTGAATATTTTCAGCTCCCGCCCCAGCGAGCTGCGGGTGGTGTTCCTCCACGAGCACAACGCCCAGACCAGCGCATGGGTGCGCGGACAGGACAAGGGCCGTGCCGCGCTGGTGAAAGCTTTCCCGGATAAGCTCTATGTCAGCTGCCGGGAGAATATCAACCCCGAGGTGGACGCAGAGCAGGTGCTGGAAGAGGTAGCCCACGACCACGCGGACATCGTCTTTACCACCAGCGCCCGGATGCACACCGCCTGTCTGAAGGTGGCGGCCCAGCACCCCAAGACCCGCTTCCTCAACTGCTCCCTCAACGCGCCCCATCCGCTGGTGCGCACCTACTATCCCCGCACCTACGAGGTGACGTATCTGCTGGGGATGCTGGCGGGCATCGTTTCCCGCAGCGACCGGGTGGGCTATGTGGCTGCAAACCCGGTGTATGGTGTGCCTGCGGCCATCAATGCCTTTGCCCAGGGCGTGCGTGCCGTCCGGCCCGACAGCCGGGTGGTGCTGCGCTGGGCCTGCCTGTCGGATGAGAGCCATCCGCAGGACTTCTCCGACCGGAAGGACATCGAGGTCTTCTACAGTCAGGACTTCCGGGAGCCGGAAGGGACTTACCGGGATTACGGACTCTGCCGCCGCCTGCCCGACGGCGTATTGCAGCCGCTGGGCCTGCCGGAGTGGCGGTGGGACGTGTTTTTCACCGAGATCGTCCGCTCCGTGTTCGCCGGGACATGGGACAGCGCCCCCGGCGGCAGGGCAATCAACTACTGGTGGGGCCTCAAGAGCGGGGCCGAGCGGGTGGAGTATCCCATCCGGCTGGGCAGCGGCACGGTGCAGCTGCTCAGGATGGCCGAGCGTCAGCTCTGCGAGGGAGAGCTTCAGGTCTTCCCCACCGAGAGCTACAGCCAGAGCCATGCTCCCCCACCATGCGGCTTCCGGCATCTATACGCCCAAGGAGCTGATGGAGATGGACTGGCTGGACGAGTGCGTGGAGGGCGAGCTGCCCAGCTACGACGAACTGGACGCCAAGACCCGGGGCCTTCTGAACATCAACGGTCTGGACATCGTGAAAGGGACGCCGCAGTAACAGGCGATGCCTCAAGGATAGAAAAGAATGGAGCAAAGCAGCGTGAAAATACTTGCGATCTCGGATGTCCCGTCCGAACTGCTCTGGGACGAGAGCGTCCGCAGGCGGCTGGAGGGCATCGACCTCATCCTCTCCTGCGGCGATCTGCCGAAAAAATATCTCGAATACCTCACAAACTTCACCACCGCCCCCATCCTGTACGTCCACGGCAACCACGACGGCAGTTACAAGGAATCGGAGCCCGGTGGCTGCATCTGTGTGGACGATGCGGTCTATGTCTGGAAGGGCCTGCGCATCATGGGTCTGGGCGGGTGCAATCGGTACAACAGGGATGACACCTTCCAGTACACCGAGGCTGAAATGCGGCGGCGCGTCCGGAAGCTCTGGCTCGCGGCCCGGCGGGCCGGGGGAGTTGACATCCTGTTGACCCACGCCCCCGCCAGCGGACTCAACGACGGCACCGACAAGGCCCACAAGGGGTTTCAGGTGTTCAACGATCTGATGGACCAGTATCAGCCCAAGTGGTTCATCCATGGGCATATGCACCTGAATTATGGGGCGAATCTGCCCCGGGTCTGCACCCGGGGCGGCACCACCGTCATCAACGCCACCGAGCGGTATGAGTTTGAGATACCCGACCCGGTGCAGATACCGAAGCGGAAGCTCTTCGGGAGAGAATGAGGAGACAAAACAATGGAGACAGAACGCGCATTGCAGCAGCTGGAATTGCTGCAAAAGAAGCTGTACGCCTACCACTGTGCGGACAGCTCCCTTTATCTGGACGCCGTGACCACCGCGCCCAGCGATACCTCCGAGGGCAGGGGCGTGGCCATGAGCATTCTTGCCGGGGAGAGCCAGAAGCTGATGACCAGCCCCGAGACGAAAGCGCTGCTGGATGAGCTGAGCGCCCGGGCCGGAGAGCTGGACCTCGTCCACCGCCGCGAAGTGGAGGAGCTGCGCCGCAGCTGTGAGCAGCTGACCCGCATCCCGGCGGACGAATATATGGCCTACAAAGAGCTGTGCAACCGGGCGGACGACGTCTGGCACAAGGCCAAGGCACAGGACGATTTCGCCCTGTTCTGCCCCGTCTTGCAGGAGCTTGTAGACTACAACCGCCGCTTTGCCGGTTATTATGACGCCTCGAAAGCGCCCTATGACGCTCTGCTGAACGAGTACGAGCGCGGCGTGGATAGGAAGATGCTGGACAGCTTTCTTTGAGACGCTGCGGGACGGGCTTGTGCCGCTCATCCGGAGGATTGGCGAAAAGCCGCAGATCGACGACAACTTCCTGCATCAGGAGTACCCGGAAGCACAGCAGAAAGCCTTCGCCGACTATCTGATGGAAGTGATGGGCCTCGACCGCAGCCATTGTGGTCTGGGTGAGACGGAGCACCCCTTCACGTTGGAATTCAATAATAAGGACGTCCGCATCACCACCAACTACGACGAACACAACGTGGCGTCCTCCATGTACTCTGTCCTCCACGAGGGCGGCCACGCCCTGTATGAACTGGGCATCCGGGATGACCTGCAGTACACCTGTCTTGCGGGCGGCGTCTCAATGGGTGTCCACGAGAGCCAGTCCCGTTTCTATGAGAACCTCATTGGCCGGTCGCGGCCCTTCGTGGAAGCCATCTATCCCAAGGTGCAGGAGTTCTTTCCCCGGCAGCTGGGCGGCGTCAGCGCGGAGCAGTTCTACCGCGCGGTCAACAAAGCCCAGCCCAGTCTTATCCGCATCGAGGCCGATGAGCTGACCTACTGCCTCCACGTCATGGTGCGGTATGAGATCGAAAAGCAGCTCATCGGCGGCACGCTGGAAGCAAAAGATGTGCCGGCTGTCTGGGCGAAGCTTTATAAGGAATATCTGGGCATCGAGGTGCCGAATGACCGGGATGGCTGTCTGCAGGACAGCCACTGGTCGGGCGGCGCGTTCGGCTACTTCCCGTCCTATGCGCTGGAGTGCCTACGGTGCCCAGATGCTCCGCCGGATGGAGCAGAACGTGGATGTCTGGGGCGCAGCGGCCCAGGGCGACCTCGCACCCATCACGGCGTGGCTGCGGGAAAAGGTCCACCAGTACGGCGGGCTGATGGAGCCTGCCGACGTGGTGAAGAATGCCTGCGGCGATTTCAGTGCTGAGGATTATATCCAGTACCTTACCCGAAAGTACACCGAACTGTACGGTTTATAAAAACAAGAAAAGGCGTCTGCACAAACGGATGTGCAGACGCCTTTTTTGCAGTGGAAATCATCACAGCTCCAGTTTGCCGGAAACTTTGTTGATGACGTAGTAAGCAGCGCCCTCTTCGGGTTTGACGTAAACCTTGCAGGACTGGACGCCCACTTTGTGGGTGGTGCGGTAGTCGGATCGAGCAGGTACTCTACCACGCAGAGTTTTGGTATCTTATAGCTGCGTCCTACACGCGCCGAGTGGATCTTATTCTGCTTGACCAACAGATACGCATTCTTCCGGCAGATGCCAAGCATTTCCTGAAGATGCTCCACCGCGGATTGCAGTTCGGTGTACAGCATCATTTCCTCGATGCTTCCGGCGTTTTCAAAAGACGATTTGATGGGCGTATAGGGGTAGACAGGTGGTTTGCCATCCACCACCTCAGGCGGCGCGTAAAGCGCCGTAGAGCGCCGGATAGGCTCCATCTGCTGGATGCTGCCCATGGGGTTCAGCGCAAGGCTGATGCGAACTGCATCATCCACCCTGCGCATCTCCTCTGGGGTCAGATGCCCCAGATACTTCAGTGCCCGGCTCTTGTCGATGGTGAAGATCTGCTCTGCCTGCACAACGGACGGCATATTCAACCCTGCGTTTTCCAACAGGCAGTGGGTCGGCTGGTTTACTTTCTTTTCCGCCTTGCTTGTCATGGTCGCAACGATCAGGGTCGGAGAGTGGTAATTGCCCACGTCATTCTGAAGAATGACCGCCGGGCGGTCACCGCACTGTTCCGAACCGGTGCTCGCCCCGAAATGGGTGAAGAAGATGTCTCCGCGTTGGAATTTCCAGTTTTGCTGCAAAATTGTACCTCCATGTTGTTATGTGCAATTGAAGTTTTTCAAAAATTTAGTAATTCTCTTGATTTTGATACTAATAGTGGGCCGAGATACGCCGTAGACTTTAGAAATTTCAGTGATGTCGTATCCCTCGTAAGCGTACATGGTGATGATTTCCAAATCTTCGGTTTTCAAAGTTTCGAGTGCAGTAAGCAACTGCTCGTTCTCAATCTCACCAATCCATGCAAAACGGCTTTTAGTTTCGTGGTAAGTATCTGTCACGGTAATCGCATCCTGATAGCGTAGCATCAAAGGCGACGCTTCTTCCTCAGAGCTCTCCAAATTTTCGATAAGTCGTAAAAAGTCGAAAATTTGGAAGGCTACGGATATTTCGCCGCTTGGGGCATCCACGAAAAACGGACAAACATAAAGCCTGCTCCTTTTTGCGGGAGCAGGCTTCCTGAAGGCTAAAAAATAGCCGGACAACCAACTAACAGAGCGGTTCTCAAAAGCAGAATCACTCTATCAGCTGTTGCCCGGCTATTTGGTGCGCGTTTCATACATTGCCTTGCGGCAATGGCCCGTTGCTCGGTGACGAACAGTCCATATTCATGGTGCAATGCACCCGATTTTTGAAATTGTGTTTTGTCTTAAAAAGTCAGCGCCTGCGGTAGGCTAAGTCAACGGTTGCTACGTTGCCGCACTTGAGGCACTTTATGCTGATAGAGCCTGAACAGCTCTCAGTTTTTTTGGTAGAGCTTGTGTCCGCAAACCGGACAAAACCTCCAGCCAATGCTGAATTGTGCCTGCTGTATATTGTTCAGCGGTTTACTCTTAAAAGAGCGATTATTTGACCAAGTCATATTATTCTCCAAATCGAATGACGTCCAATGGATGGCAGTGGATGGGTTTGCCGTTGATGACCTGCATCTGCTGTAATCTGATCCTAATCGCAGACCACGATACTCCCATCCGTGCAGCCATCTCCAAAATTCTTTCATAGTTCGGGTCCGATGCGGATTTGTACAGGATTCCGTTTGGCAGGCACAGCGCTGCACGTTTTATTTCGGCGTTGACCAGAAATGTTGGCATCAGCAGCTCCGCTGCAAGGGTGTTCGCCTGCCATTCTTCCCATGAGGGCTGTCCGTTTCGTTCCCGATAGGCAATGTGCCCACGGCACTTGACTGCTTTTCCGTAGTCGTTCGGAAACTGGTCAGCCAGAATATGGTGTGCCGCTTCATGCGCTATCGTGAAATTCCGGCATCCGGTGCAGCTGTCTGCCGCAAGGGCGGAATCGATTACGACGTCCTTCGGCATGAACACCTCTACAAGCTTTGTTCCGTCCCCCCAAGGTTACGGTAAAACCGCAATTCTGGAAAACAGTCAGTCCTAGAATACTTCCATCGCTGCATAGCGGCAGCATTTTCACATTCAGCCCAAGAACAGAACTTGCGAGCCGTTCCGGGTCAATGGGTTCTGGGGCATCCTTGCTAATTCCGAAAAAGTTATAGTACTGCTCGATATACCTGCCCGCTATGTGCGAAAGGTCTGTGCGGGATAAGTATTTTGCCATTACGAAGCACAGCTTTCCGGCACGGAGCAGTAGGCTTCCACGAACCACTTGCCCCTGTTCAAGCCAAAGATTCCGCTTCTGACCGCAGATCAGGCAGGGCCTAGGCGTGATGTCCCATGTTTGACTGCCAAGACACGATCAATTCCATAAGTGTGAGCCTTGTCATAGTTTATGGCAAGAGGGCGGATCTTACCGTCAGGAGTAAAACGAACGTCCACTTCGACGTATCTTTTCTCACGGCGAAGGTTGTAATCACCACACATCAGAATTCCTCCTTTTGCGGATTTATCAAAACACGGCGTGCATTACTTGCGAATCATAACCACGCTCACCAAAATGCACATAGCCCCATCCACAGTGCGCTATGATGCAGTCGCTGCGAGGGATAGCAATGAGGTTGGTCAGATTCTCGCAGGCACACGAAAAAGGAATGGCTATTCACTTGTAACTTTCTCTGAACTTCTCCGTCACTATGGCGTCGATGTCAGTGATAAAGGAATCAGCAAATGGGAAAAAGGCTATACCACTCCTAGCATCTACCAACTGGTTGCAATCTGCTACGCATTGAACATCAAGGAGGGTCCTTCCTACTTTACAAAGAACTTTCAGAAACCCGCCCTTCTAAATGACATCGGGCAAAAAAAAAGTCGCTAAGTACGAAATGGACTTGATTGCATCCCGGCGCTACCAGCCAGGCACAGAAGAGCCTGCGAAAATCGACTGCATAATGATGCCAGTATCAGAATTGCCAGTATCGGCAGGTCTAGGAGCTTTTCTTGAGGGTGAAATGTTCCAGCAGATACAAGTGCCTGCCAGTAGCGTTCCGGCTGGTGCCGAGTTCGGGATATATGTTAGCGGTGATAGTATGGAGCCACGCTATCATAACGGACAGATTGTATGGGTGAAGAGCTGCGAAGAACTTGAGTGCGGGGATATCGGGATATTCGTATATGATGACTGTGGATATCTGAAAAAATACGATGAACATACCCCAGACAAATCCCAAGCAGAGTTCCTTACCGACAGCTATGGCGTGGTGCATAACCAACCGGTTTTGGTTTCTCTTAACACCAAATATTCGCCGATCCTTATATCTCCGAATCTATGTGTATTGGCAAAGAAATGCGGAATATCGTACTCCACGATTCAAACCACCGCCCGTCGGGGAGGGCAGTTAAGCGTAGAGACGATTGAAAGAATTTGTCAGGGTTTAGGAATTACATTAAAAGACTTCTTCGATTCCTCCTAAACAAAAAAGCTGCCGCCGAAGCAAAGGCAGCAGAAGAAGCAAAAGAAGGGCGAAGCAGAAGATGTGCTGAAGAAGCTGCTGTCAGCGGTGGGCGACGAAGGAAGAAATCCTGCAGTTCAGTAGTAATATGACAGAACTGACGCTGCTGAAGTAAAG
>VOFD01002093.1_pt1 | contig 11450 bp, 20 predicted proteins | sample 5384101 | NCBI WGS metagenome assembly VOFD01 (sample SAMN12384723, study PRJNA508395) | human gut metagenome | isolation source: healthy gut C | host: Homo sapiens
TCCGCATTAAAAGAGATTGGCAATATCATTGCGGGATCTTATCTGTCCGCATTGTCCTCCCCTGACCAATCTTGTCATCACTCCGTCCGTTCCATACATCGCGGTGGACATGGCAGCATCGATTTTGAGCGTGCCGGCGATTGAATTTGGACAGTACGGTGACAATGCATTGTTGATACAGACGGAGATCTGTGCGGATGTGGCGATCAACGGATATTTCATCTTGATGCCGGAGCAGGATTCTTACGAAAAAAAATATTAACGTCACTTGGTATCTCAATATAAGGAGAATGCGTATATGAGCGAAGTCATAAAAGTAGGCATGGCGGACCTGAACGTTTGCAAGGCTCCGGATGTAATTACGACTTTAGGTCTCGGTTCCTGTATTGGACTGGTTCTTTATGATCCGGTGACAAAAGTGGGAGGCATGGTGCATTATATGCTTCCTGACAGTACAAGTAAGAAACAACAGCAATATAGCTAAGTTTGGAGATACGGGAATTCGGGAATTGTTAAAGCGTGTTGTTGCAGCGGGAGCAAGTAAGCCAAGACTGATCGCCAAGATTGCCGGGGGCGCGCGGATGTTTGAGGTAAGCGGACTTTCGGATGTGGGAAATATCGGAGCGAGGAATGCGGAGGCTGCCAAAGCGATTTTAAAAGAACTTGGAATCCGGCTGGTAGCGGAAGATACAGGACTCAATTATGGTAGAACAGTGGAACTGCATTGTGATACCGGAGAATTTTATATTAAGTCGGTGGGCAAGCCGCTTAAGATTATTTAAGGAAGGGCTGTAAGTATGAAAACAAAATCAGTACCTGCGATTGTGATGCTGTCAGCCGGGTTTGTCGCCTGCGTAGCGGGCATCTGTGCACACATGGAAGTGGCAGATTTCATGAAAATGCTTTTGATTGTCCTGATTGTATTTTACCTTCTGGGCGGTGTGGTCAAAATTGTTCTTGACCGCAATTTTGCCGGGATGAATGACGAGGAAACCACGGATGGTACATTGCCGCAGGAAGAAGAGGATCCTGAGGCAGAAGAGAATGAAACGGCATCGGAGGAGACAGAGAATGCCGATGCGAAAGAACAGTAATCTTTAGACGTGGGGGCTTCCAATGAAAACGGTTGACAGAGAAAACTATGGGGAGAATACCAGAAAAATCCATCGTCTGCGCTGAGAGAAAAGCTGATTACGGAATATGCACCGCTCGTGAAAGTGGTTGCGGGCCGGCTCAGCATGTATCTTGGATACAATGTGGAATACGAAGATCTGGTTAGTTATGGAATATTCGGACTTATTGATGCCATTGATAAGTTTGATCCCGGAAAAGACGTAAAGTTTGAGACATATGCGAGCCTGCGTATCCGCGGTTCCATCCTGGATCAGATCCGCAAGATGGACTGGATACCAAGGACTGTCAGACAGAAGCAGAAGCGGATTGAGGAAGCAATCAAAATATCGAGGCGCGGACGGGACGTGCTGCGGCGGATGAAGAGATTGCAGGGGAGATTGGAATTGCGGCGGCTGAACTGAATGAGTGGCAGTCGCAGTTAAAAGTCACAAATGTGGTATCTCTCAATGAGTTCGTGGAGCAGGGCGGAGAGCCGGTGATGGATGCGCGCGGGAACTCCCATTTCGCACAGCCGGAGGACAATATTGAGGAGGAAGAACTGAAAAAGTTCTGTCCGAGACAATGGATCTGCTCACGGAAAAAGAGCGCAAGGTGATTCTTCTGTATTATTATGAAGAACTCACGTTAAAGGAGATCAGCAATATATTGGAAGTGTCTGAATCGCGCGTGTCGCAGCTTCACACAAAGGCGCTGCTTAAGATGCGCAAAAAAGATGGGAAGCTATATGGGAATTCTGACTGAGTAGCAGATGAGCGGAGGTGTGTTGCATGTCAATAAGACCAGTTGTTTTAAACGGGATGATTCAGAGGACGCAGGATGTCGGGAATCTGAAGCAGCAGGAGGATAATAGGCCGATTGTCGAACAGCAGAATATTCAGATTGAACAGCAGAAGCACGAAGACCAGCTGACCCATCGTGTGCAGGATCCGGAGGAAAAGGAGAACGATGGCTATCGTTATGATGCCAAGGAAAAGGGCAATAACGAATATGAGGGCGAATCCGGCAGGCACAAAAAGCGCCGCGAAGAGGAGCCTGAGAATGAGGGAAAAGTCATATTAAAAGGGCAGGGCAGCCATTTTGATATCAAGATATAGATAGGTGAGGAGAAGCATATGACCGGAGTAGCATGGATATTACTTCTGATCGGTGTGGTTTTTATGATCGGAAGCTTTTTTGTGACGGAAAAGTTATCGCCGTCAGAATTGAACCAGATTGCAGAGTTGAGCGAAGAGGAATTAAAGAGAATCATTGACCGGGGACTCAAGAATGCGGAGACACGGATTGAGGATGCGATTGATGAGCAGGTTGACCAGTCTTCCAGGTGGATCGTTCCCTTGAAAAAGTGACAAACGATAAGATCATGGCGATCAGTGAATATTCCGACACGGTGATCGAGAGCATGAATAAAACGCATAATGAGATTATGTTCTTATACAGTATGCTGAACGATAAACACACGGAGCTTACCGGTATGGCGGCGGATCTGCAGCGCCTGGCTGCGGATGTAAGAAGCCTTGAGGAGAAAGCACTTTGACTGCACCGCAGGCTGCATCGGAGCGTGCCGCAGCGGTATCTGCGGCTTCGGCAGTAACACCGGTACCGGTTGAGACGGCAGATACGACGGAGAGAGAGACGGCTGCTGCACCGGCAGAGCAGAAGGAAGAGATGCCGGAGACGGAAGAGACAAAGCAGGAAGGACTGCATGCAGAGATTCTGAAGTTGAAAAAACTCGGAATGACGGAGGTTCAGATTGCCAAGAAGCTTGGAATCGGAATCGGTGAAGTTCGCCTGGTCAATGGGCTTTACAGAGGAGAGAGTGATTCGTGAAACTGAAATATTATTTGCGGGGACTGGGGATCGGAATCATTGTCACAACGGTGATACTGGCAGTCAGTTTTTCAAAGAAAGAGATCAAGATGTCTGATGAGGAGATCATGGCGCGGGCGGCACAGCTTGGCATGGTCATGCAGGAGACGGAGACAACAGAGCAGGGCGATACGGAGCAGGATCCGGACGGCACGGACACCGGAGCGAAGACGGAGGTTGTGACCGAGCAGACGGCATCCGAACTGTTGGAAGAACGGACCGCGGCAGAAGAGACCGCGCAGAATACGGAAGCTGCAGCTGAGGACGTGGCAGCTGAGGCGCAGGAGAATAGCGCGAACACGGATGAGGAGACGCAGGCACAGCAGGAGGCTGCTGATGCAGAGAATCCGTCCGGCGTATACCGTCTGGTGATTCAGAAAGGGGATGTCTGCCGTATTGTATGCGAGAAGCTGGCGGAGAACGGAGTCATTTCCGATGCGGAGACGTTCCGGCAGTATTTATCGCAGATCGGCTACGCTTCCAATATGCGTGTTGGCAACTACGATATTCCTTACGGTCTGTCGAATGAGGAAATTGCAAAAATTCTGCAGGCGGGACCGCTTGAAGAGTAAAAAGGTACTTGCACAGCAAAGATGTTTGTGATATAATATGCGAGGTTCAAGCGTGGAAAATCATTTCCACACAATAATACACATATGCTGACCACCGGGCCGGTGCCGAATGGTTGCCTTGCGGGATGAAGCATATGGAAGATTTCAACCATGGAGGAAAGAAAATGAGCGTTATTTCAATGAAGCAGTTTCTGGAAGCTGGCGTACATTTCGGACACCAGACAAGAAGATGGAACCCCAAGATGGCTCCGTACATTTACACAGAGAGAAATGGCATCTACATCATCGATCTGCAGAAGTCTGTTGGCAAGGTGGACGAGGCTTACAAGGCCATCGCTGATATCGCTGCAGACGGCGGCACCATCCTTTTCGTTGGAACCAAGAAGCAGGCGCAGGATGCCATCAAGACAGAGGCAGAGCGCTGCGGTATGTTCTATGTAAATGAGAGATGGCTCGGCGGAATGCTGACCAACTTCAAGACCATCCAGAGCCGTGTGGCAAGATTAAAAGAGATCGAGACAATGGCAACCGACGGTACATTCGAAGTACTGCCGAAGAAGGAAGTTATCGCTCTGAGAAAAGAGATGGAGAAGCTTAACAAGAACCTTGGCGGTATCAAGGAAATGAAGAAGATCCCGGATGCTATCTTCGTTGTTGACCCGAAGAAGGAAAGAATCTGCGTTCAGGAAGCTCATACCTTAGGGATTCCCCTGATCGGTATTGTAGATACCAACTGCGATCCGGAGGAGCTGGATTATGTGATCCCGGGCAACGACGACGCAATCCGTGCGGTAAAGCTGATCGTTTCCAAGATGGCTGATGCCGTAATCGAGGCAAACCAGGGTGCAGAGATGACTGCAGAAGAGGCTGAGTCCGCAGAGGCAGATGCAGCAGAGGAAGCATAATAAGTTGGAAACAACGGGTGCCTGATTGGCAGGATCGCCCATATGTCAACAATCGGAAAGGGACGCGTGTTACGTCCCTTTCTGTGGCATAAAGATAAAGAATCAGGATAAATTATTTTTTGGAGGATGAGAAAATGGCAATTACAGCAGCTATGGTAAAGGAACTGCGCGAGATGACCGGCGTGGGTATGATGGATTGCAAGAAGGCATTAAATGAGACAAACGGTAACATGGACGAGGCTGTAGAGTTCTTAAGAAAGAACGGACAGGCTAAGGCTGAGAAGAAGGCAAAGCAGAATCGCAGCAGAGGGTCTTTGCATGGTAGTGACCAAGGATGACCAGACAGCAGCGGTTGTTGAGGTAAACTCTGAGACAGACTTCGTTGCAAAGAATGCAACATTCCAGGAGTTTGTTAAGGCTGTTGCAACACAGGCAGTGAATTCCGATGCAGCAGACATGGATGCTTTCATGGCTGAGAAGTGGAATGAGGATGCCAGCAAGACTGTAAGTGAAGCACTGGTTGAGAAGGTTGCAGTGATCGGCGAGAACTTAAAGATCCGCAGATTTGAGAAGGTTGTAGCTGAGCATGGCTGTGTTGTACCGTATGTACACGGCGGCGGAAGAATCGGCGTTATCGTTGATGCAGACACCGATGTTGTAAATGACACTGTAAAGGAAGCAATGCACAATATCGCAATGCAGATCGCAGCACTCAATCCGAAGTATGTTTCCAGAGACGAGGTAAGTGCTGATTACATCGCTCATGAGAAAGAGATCCTCTTAGCACAGATCATGAACGATCCGAAGGAGTCCCAGAAGCCGGAGAAGGTAATCAACGGAATGATCGAAGGACGTATCAGCAAAGAACTCAAGGAAGTATGCCTGGTAGATCAGGTTTACGTTAAGGCTGAGGACGGCAAGCAGACCGTTGCCAAGTATCTTGAGGAAGTATCCAAGGCAGTTGGCGGTACTGTGAAGGTTAAGAGATTTGTTCGTTTTGAGACTGGCGAAGGTCTTGAGAAGAAGCAGGAAGACTTTGCAGCAGAAGTTGCAGCACAGATGAACGCATAATTTGATATTGTGCTAAACTGTTGAAGGATAATGACCCCTACGAATGGTGGAGACACTATTTGCAGGGGTCATTTTTAAAAAAAACCTTATCGAACCTGGTTATGATTCGATAAGGTTTTTGCGTCATAAAAGTATAAATGCTACAGTCCCATGATTGCGTCGACCGGCAGAGCAAAGCTGACGCCGTGCGCCGGTGTGTCAATGCCGTGCTGCTTGCTGATGGCGGTCATGATTTCGGTCTTTTTATCCTTTGGAACGACGATGGCAAGGACTTCCTGCTCCTCCTGAAGAGCCATACCGAAATGTTTGGCAACCTCCTCCGGACTGCAGCGCAGACCGTTTAAGATCGTTCCGCCGGTAGCGCCGGCAGCGCGCGCGGTGTACATGACATCATCGCTGTATCCCTGATTGATTGTGACAAGAATCATTGCATGTGTAATCGTTTCACTCATTTTTTTCACCTCTTTTTCTATCTCCGGCTCAGAGGAGTCCAAAGAACCGGAACCGAGAACTTTATAGAGCCATCCCTGAATGCCGGATAACGGTATGCTGACAGCGATACCGGTTCCTCTCTTGTGAAGCTGCAGCGCCTGATTCATCTCCGCCAACAGCATCCGGGTGCGTTCCTTCGGGACGATGCATAACATGATGGTTTTGTGGGTGTCGCCGAGACCGCACAGATTCAGAAAATCGGAACTGACGGTGCCGACGCCGTGCATCTGGTAATAGATCGGGATGGAGGCATCGGTGAGAAATTCGGTCAGTTTATCACGGATATTGGAATCTATGATAATGACGAGGCACCGGAATGCCGGCATCTTTTTTTTATGTTGCATGGTATGATCCTGCATAATTATTCCTCCTCAATATCCATAATGGCATTGTCGTCGACATCGATCATGATAAGCGCGTCGGATGTCGCTCTCTTAAGCTTCAGCTGATACAGTACGCCCATGATCTGAATGGCAATTAACGGTGCCATTGCGACCATCGCCACGACGCCGAACGCATCGGTTACCACATTGCCGCCCACGGCGGTACATGCGCCCATGGCAAGCGGAAGAAGAACCGTGGAGGTCATGGGACCGCTGGCAACACCGCCGGAGTCGAAAGCGATACCGACAAATACTTTTGGAACAAACCGGGTGAGCACCAGAGCAATGATGTAGCCCGGAATTAAGAGCCAGTAAATGTTAAGTCCGGTCAGAACCCGGAGCAGCGCCAGCGCAACGGAAGCGGAGACACCGATGGAGAGACAGAGGTTCATCGCATTGCGCGAAATGGAACCGTTTGTCACATCCTCCACCTGCTTGTTGAGCACCTGCACGGCAGGCTCGGCTTTTACAATATAATAACCGATTAACGCGCCGATGGGAATCAGAACAAAGCGCCATGTCTGTGCGGCGAGATTGCTGCCGAGCAGACTTCCGACGGGAGCAAATCCTACGTTGACACCGGTCAGAAACAGGATCAGTCCGATGATAGTGTAGAGAAAGCCCATAAGCATCTTGATCATCTGGTTCTTGTGGTAGCGCCTGGAAATAAGCTGAAACAGTAAAAGACGATCAGTACCGGAAGGATGGAAGAAATGACTTCCCTGCCATAGTCCGGCAGCATATGTACAAACTGGCGCATGACATCCTGCATGGTTACAACATCCGGTATTTCGGTGGCATTGTAGGATGCGCCGGCTGGATGGTAGAAAATACCGAGCAGGAGCACCATGGCGATCGGTCCGATGCTGCAGAAGGAGATCAGACCGAAACTGTCGCTCGAGCCGTCCTTGTCACTTCGCGTGGAGGAGAGACCAACACCGATGGCCATAATAAAAGGAACGGTCATCGGACCTGTCGTCACACCGCCGGAGTCAAATGCGACTGCGATGAAATCAGCCGGCGCCGCAAAGGAGAGCAAAAACAGTGCGGCATAGAGGATACACAGCAGCATGGGGAGGCTCAGCTTGAAAATGATACGCAAAACAGCGATGACCAGAAAGACACCGACGCCGAGAGCGACCGTCCAGATTAAGGTTTCGTTTGGAATAGAAGGAACCTGATTGGCGAGAACCTGCAGATCCGGTTCTGCGATTGTGATGATGACACCCATCACAAAGCAGACAATAATCAGAATCGAAAGACGCTTTGTCTTCATGATATGGGAACCGACACCTTCGCCGAGCGGCGTCATCGCCATCTCAGCACCCAGCTGGAAAAATGCCATGCCGATGATCAGCATGAACGCTCCGACCAGAAACAGGGCAATGGTTCCGGTCTCCATCGGTACGACAAAAATGCTGAGCAACAGCACAATGACGGTAATGGGAAGAACGGCGCTTACAGATTCGTCGAATTTCTCTTTTAATTTTTTGTTCAAAATAGCATCACACACTTTCTAGAATATGGTTAATAGAGTTACCAGTTAAACAGTTCACAAATCAACTATTATTTTATCGGTTGTTGTGTAGAAAGTCAACCGAGTCGGAGTGATTTTTCTGAAATCTTAACACTTTTTAATTGACTTTTATACAGATTTCAAATAAAGTTTCTATATAAACAGTTCACAAATCAACTAAAGCAAAGAGAAGGCATGAACCGGCGGAAAGGAGGGGGAATATGCTGGAAGACTTTTTTTGAAAATTATTTTAAGATAGAGAAAGCATACCGGAAATACTTTCAGGATGAGATGGAGAAATATCATCTCACGCCGAACGAATTGCTGGTGCTTCTTTTTTTTGGCACGCGACAACGGCGGATGCAATACGGCGCGGGATATTGCGCAGTACGAGGGGGTGTCCAAGGGACTGGTTGCCAGATCGGTGGAGAGCCTCGTGGAAAAGCAGTTTCTTGTGGTGGAACGGGATGCTGCCGATAAGAGAATCTGCCATTTATATCTCACGCAGCAATGCAGTGCGCTCACAGAGCAGATGACGGAGAAAAAAGCTGCGTTTTTCCGCAGGCTGGCCGAAGGTATTCCGGAGGAAGCGATTGCGACGACGGAACAGACACTGCGCAGGTTTATGGAAAATATATCCGCATCTATTGACAAGTCGTAAGTGCTTTGCTATCGTGAGGAAAGAGTCTTGGAATGGGAAAGGAGCAGGGAACATGCGCAGTGCAGATAGAAGAAAAGCATTTTTTTGCGGTTTGCATGATGGCGGTTCTGCTGTTTTCCCATCTTGGTGTCTGTCTGTGGCAGACACAGATCGCCCAGGTGCAGAATCTGACGGCAGAGGTCGGAGGGGAAGCACAGGGTATTTTACGGACGACGGACTCCGATTATGTCTCAAACGCGCTCTCAGCGGAACCGGAAGCAGGATTGTCACAGAGTATGATTGTCGTGATGAGAAAAATGACCGGGGCGGCGGAGCAGCGTCTTTTTTTTCATCTTTTTACTGCTGTTTTATTCAAAATAGCAGAGATTCCCCTATGCAGAGGCGGTAGTGCTTACCGTCACGGCGGCGTGCATCTGCCTGGCAGGTTACCGCATGGTGCGTTTTGTGCACAATTCCGACGGTAAAAAGATTTGCCCTTTTGGTTATCACAGGTATCAGAAGCGTCATAAGATTAGGATAAGAAAAGGGAAAAGAAGAAAATGGAATATAGAAATTTTTTTGCACTGCTGGGCGGGCTTGCACTCTTTTTGTATGGAATGCATCAGATGAGCGAGGGCTTAAATGCTGCCGCAGGTGAGAAGATGAAGCAGATCCTGGAGCGGCTGACAAAGAACCGCTTCCTTGGCGTGGGCGTCGGAGCAGCGGTGACGGCGGTGATCCAGTCATCCTCAGCCACCACGGTCATGGTCGTTGGCTTTGTGAATTCCGGGATGATGACTCTGCGCCAGGCGGTCTGGATTATCATGGGGGCAAATATCGGCACCACAATCACCGGTCAGCTGATTGCACTGGATGCGGGAGCCGTTGCGCCGCTTCTGGCTTTTTGGGGGTGGTTCTGATTCTGTTTGCGGGAAAAGACCGGATCCGGTACACAGGCGAGATTGTGGCGGGGCTTGGAATCCTGTTTATCGGCATGGATATGATGGGGAAGCCATGCAGCCGCTCTGTGATTCGCAGGTGTTCCTTCAGGCAATGACAAAGTTTGAACATCCACTGCTTGGAATCCTGGCGGGCGCGGCGTTCACGGCAGCCATTCAGTCATCCTCGGCTTCGGTCGGTATCCTGCAGACTCTGGCACAGGGAGGAGCTGTATCTTTCGTGGGGGCGGTGTATGTTCTGTTCGGTCAGAATATCGGCACATGCATTACGGCGGTTCTGGCTGCCATAGGCACCGGAAGGAACGCCAAGCGCACGACGATCATTCATCTTTCGTTTAATCTGATCGGAACGGTGGTGTTTACCGTGCTGTGCATGACAACGCCGCTCGTTTCGCTGGTTGCGCAGCTGACACCGGGACGACCGGCTGCCCAGATTGCCAACATGCATACGATTTTTAATATCGGAACGACCCTGCTTTTTGCTTCCGGCCGGAAATCTGCTGGCAGGGATGGCAGAGCATCTTCTTCCGGATAAGAAGAGCGAATCGCTTGCGGCGGAACAGAGAAAGGCAGCATGCAAAAAGTGGAGGATGTATGGAATTCATAAAGAATGTCATAAGAGGAATTACGATCGGAATCGCCAATGTAGTTCCAGGAGTGAGCGGCGGTACGATCATGGTGTCGCTGGGGATTTATGATGAACTTCTGCAGGCGGTCACCGGTTTTTTTCGTCATAAAAAGGAAAGCATCTTAAAGCTGTTTCCGTATCTGTTTGGAATGGGGATCGGAATTATCTGCCTTTCCTTTATGATCGGTTATCTTTTTGAGAATTTTCCGTTCCAGACCGCGATGCTTTTTATCGGACTGATTTTCGGCGGCGTGCCGCTCATCTGGCGCAAGGTGTCCAGGGGATATCCGAAGGTGCCGGAGCTGGCACTGTTTTTGGGATTCTTCTGCCTGATGATTGGAATGCAGTTCCTTGGAAAAGGCAGCGAACAGGTTCTTGCCGCCGGTCCTGGGACGGCAGTGAAGCTTTTTGCGGTGGGGCTGGCTGCCGCGGCTACGATGGTCATTCCGGGGTGAGCGGTTCGATGCTTTTGATGGCGCTCGGATATTACACGCCGGTCATTGACCATATCAATGCGTTCGTTGTGGCGGTGGTCATGCTGGATGCCGGGACGGCGTGGTACTGTCTTGTCCTATTAGTCCCGTTCGGATGCGGCGTGCTTGGAGGTATTTTTCTTGTCGCAAAGCTGATGGAATATCTGCTCTGCAGGTTTGAGAGGCTGACCTACTGGGCAATTTTCGGGCTGCTGGCGGCGTCCCCGGTTGCCATATTAGGGAAAATCCCGCTGCGCGGGACATCGCCGGCTGTCATCGCCTGGGGCGTGATGCTGTTTAGTGTGGGGGCGGTGGTCACCGGGCTTTTAGCGGGAGAAACATAAAAATTCAGAAAATACATGAAAAAGTGTAGAAAAATCATACGATTTTTTTGCGCTTTTTTCTTTGAAAAATACAAAAATGTGATACAATAGATAAAGTATTATGATTAACTTGGGGGTTCTACATGCAGGATAAGGATTCTGAGGCACTCCGCAATCAACGCAGGCGGAGAAAGCGGATTGCAAGAATGAAACATACCATAATCGCGATAATTGCCGGGTGGATCATCCTGTCCATGATTCTGATCATTTTTCTGCTTGTCCGGACGAGATCCATGGAGAGAAAGTTAGATGAACTCTGGCAGATGCAGCGGGTGATGAACCAGCAGGTGCCGGATACGGAGGCACTACCCCAGGAAGAGACCAGCGGCATGGATACGGAGACAGTGGCTGTGACGGCACCTACATCCGGGATCGACGAGACAGACAATCTGGCACAGGATGGAGATGTACATAAAGTTGGGCCGTCT
>VOFD01001774.1_pt1 | contig 11446 bp, 18 predicted proteins | sample 5384101 | NCBI WGS metagenome assembly VOFD01 (sample SAMN12384723, study PRJNA508395) | human gut metagenome | isolation source: healthy gut C | host: Homo sapiens
GTGATTGTCTTATAAAGAACATATTTTCCGTTTGTGTTCCTGCTCATACGGTAGATTTTGTAGCCTGTTGCCTGTGAGTTCTTTGACCACGAAAGTGTAATTGCAGCACCCGACTCCTTGAGTGAAACGCTTACGGCATTCGGGAGAGTAGCTGTTCTGTAGGTCTGACTCTTACCCTCATACTTTACACCGTCATGCTCAACATAGGCGGCAACCTTTACATCATACCAGGTTGCTGTTCTAATCTTTTTTGAGTGTACAGGCATTTGACTTTACATATGTAAATCTTGAAAAATTCTTGTGTGCGTCATTGTTGCGGTAGTAGATTACATAGCCTGTTGCACCGCTTACTTTATCCCACTTGAACGAAAGCGAATTTGTTGTATATTGCGTTCTTTTGAGATTCTTGATTGCGCCCACATTCGGCTTAATCGGCTGAGTCGGAGAAACCGTAGGAGTTACGGGCGGCTCCGTTACCGGCTGTGAAGGCTCGGTTGCCTGAGTTGGTTCAACGCTCGTATCTGTTACATCAGATGCAACAGTTGCCTCTGTTGCAGGCTGAGAGTCTGTTTCTGCCGCAGAAACAGCTAATGTTCCGACAACAGAACAAGCTACGGTAACTACTGCGAGAATTACAGCCAAGGTGTGTTTGAATTTGAATGTCATATATTCCATCCCCAATCGTATTTGATAATTAGATTATATATGTTTTTTTTTGGAAAAAAATAAAGAGTATTTAGTAAAAAATTTCAAAAATCTTCCACTAATTACTCTTACTTTATCTTGTCATTTTTATTAAGTCTTGAAAGGCGTTCGCATTCGGCAATCAGCTTGCTCTGTTTTAGCCTTCTTTCGTCCTCAAGCACAGATTCACGAACCTGTTTTCGCAGTCTTTCAAATGGTGTGTCACGGTTGCCTGTTATCTCTTTCGGGCTTAAAATTTTTGGTGCAAGATTTGATGCACCCGGTCTTGTGAGCATCTGAATGGTGATATGCTCATGCTGAATGAGAGCGAAAAGCTGACTGAGAGAGGTACATTCGTCAATTGCCTTGACGAGTTCTTCCGTTGTTTTGTGACGGTATCCGTGCACCTTTGTTTTATTCAATTTCACTCACCGCCCTTTATTGCCTTTTGCGGAACATTGTTATCATTATATTTCCGAATAAATGCCTCCGCTGTTCGATGAAGGACACTTGTACCTTAGATTATACTTAATTTTCACAAGATTTTCAATATTTATTTTCGGTTTCTTTGTTTACATCAACACTTTTTTATGATATGCTGACTAACAGATACGCAAAATGTCCGTATAATCGACATTTTTCAGCGTTAAAAATTTTTATCAGGAGCAGAGTAATGAAAAAAACTATTTGTGCCGTAACGGCTGCCATGCTTGCACTTACCTCGGTTTTGTGCGGTTGCTCAAGCAACGGTGAAAGCAGTTCGCAGTCGGGCAGTACAACCCCGGCAACTGTTGCCACAGACACAACCGTCAAGACAACAGGCGAAAAAATACATATAAACGACAGCACTCTCGGTGAAATTTGGATTACCGAGCTTGACGGTGTACCGAAAAATACACTCAACAACGATAACTTCACCTCTGACGACACTTTCAAATACTACAGTGAAAACGGCAAGGCCGCTTCAATGGAGGGAATCGACATTTCCTCCTACAGCGGAAAGATTGACTGGGACAAGGTTAAAAAATCGGGTGTTGATTTTGTTATGGTTCGCATCGGCGGCAGAGGCTACGGTTCTGACGGAAAAATGTACTCGGACGATTCTGCCCTTTCATATATAAAGGGTGCTAAGGCGGCAGGACTTAAAGTCGGCGTGTATTTCTTCTCTCAGGCTGTCAATAACGATGAGGCAATTGAAGAGGCTGACTATATAAAGACACTTCTCGGCGATGAAACAATCGATTTCCCTGTTGCATATGACTGGGAAATCATCAAGGATGATGACGCAAGAACCGACAGCGTTTCCGCCGCTCAGGCAACAGCCTGTGCAAAGGCATTCTGCAACCGTGTAAAGGAGCTTGGCTACACACCGATTATCTATTCTCCGAGCAAGGAACTTTACTTCAAATATGACCTCACACAGCTTGCAGATTTTGACATCTGGTACTGCGAATACGCAAATGTTCCGACATTTTATTATCAGTTTTCTATGTGGCAATACTCCTCATCAGGCAAGGTTGACGGAATTGAGGGCGATGTTGATATGAACATCTGCTTCACAAACATAGCCGATTACGATTAAGAAAGGATAATATATATGAAAAAAGATAGCAAGCTTTACAATCAACCACAACACACTTATGCCGGGTGTTTACATCTCAAGGATTGACGGAGATATTACAACATACGATATGCGTTTTGTAAAGCCGAACACACCGCCGTATCTTCCGAATCCCGTTATGCACACAATTGAGCACCTTTTTGCAACATATGCCCGCAACAGCAAATTTGCCGACAATGTAATCTACTTTGGACCTATGGGATGCAGAACGGGTTTTTATTTTCTCGTTCGTGATATGTCAAATGAGGACGCATTACAGCTTATAAAAGACACAATAAAGCAGTGTGCGGAGCACAAGGGGGAAATCCCCGGAACAACTGCAATTGAGTGCGGAAACTACCTTGAACACGACCTTGACGGTGCTTTAAAAGATTTAAATAAATATTACTCTTTGTTAAAAGATTACACAGTTGATAACTTACAGTATAATTAATATAGGGAATTATTGTTTGATTTACCCTGTTTTTGTAACCTTATCCCCTGTCTTATTATTAATTATGACATTTTTTAATTCTCATATTGCAATTTCGTAACTATTTGGTATAATAAAGGTATCGTGTTTGTTACAAAAATGTAACGGTTAATGAGATAGGAGAAATTATTTTGGAGACAAAGTTCATTGGTTTGGAAGGTTTCAATGAAATCGAGAGTCTTCCGACAAAGAAACGCAAAGTTTGCAGGCGTGAGCTTACAACAGCACAGAAAACTGTTCGCTTTGTAAAGAGAGCAACAACATTTTGTGCAAAATCAGTTGTAAGAATGTCAAAAACACAGCCGCAAAACTCGCACAGGCAATTGAGAACAGGAAGGGTTCTTTAAAGTCTGTTACAATCAAGTCTGTTAATTCGTCAAAGAAAGCAAAAACACAGATATCAGCTATTGACAAAGCATTCAACGAATCAAGAAACGGCACAACAAAGAGTGCCGGAGAGATTGTATCGGAACTTTCGTTCAAAAGCGGAAAGCAGTATGCTCACCTTGCACCCTCGACAATCCGTTCGCAGAAGTTGCTCAGAAAAAAGGCTGTGCTTGCAGTAGTAGCCTGTTTCAGCGCAATCACACTTTCATGTGTAACGGTTGCAAGCGCACTTGATATGAAAGATAACAACAGCGCACAGACCCCTGCACTTGTTGCAACAAGTGACGAGGCTGTTCCTAATACTGAAATTGACGGCGAATCGGCATCGGCAAACCTCAAGGCAATTTCACCGTCATGCGCAAGTCTTTATATTGACGGCAAGTTCATCGGTGCGACAGAAGAAATTGATCAGCTCAATGCAGACCTCGAGCAGGTTCTTGTTGATTACCGCAGAGATTACGATGACGAAACAACAACCGAGTTTGCAAATTCGGTGGAGGTTGTAAAAGGTAACGCAAGCGATACAGCCCTTATTACCGCAGACGAGGTTATGGCACTTGCAGACGGCAAGTTTTCAATCTCACTTTCAACAGACATTGTTTACACAAGAGATGTGGCTTATGACACAAAGGTAAAGTATGACGAGGACAAGTCTTCTTCATACAAAAAAAGTTACCACAAAGGGCGTTAATGGTGAAGAAGAAGTAACGTTAAGAACTACATTTGTTGACGGTGTTCAGACCGATGCAGTTCAGACTGACGCAAAAACTATTAAAGAGGCAGTTGACGAAGTTGTTGTAAAAGGCAAGGCTGAGGATACTTCATCAAACACAGGTTCATCGTCAACCTCATCAGACAGCAGTTCTTCATCAAGTTCAAATTCATCTTCAAGCTACACAACAGGTTCATCGGGTATGTTTGCATGGCCACTCCCCTACACACATACATTGACAAGTACCTTCGGCACACGCTGGGGCAGACTTCACGGCGGACTTGACATTTCAGACGGCGGTGTTTACGGACAGCCTATTTATGCATCCGCAAGCGGTACCGTAACATTCTCGGGCGGTGACAACAGCGGCTACGGCAACTATGTTATCATTGACCACGGCAGTGGCTACACAACACTTTACGGTCATTGCAGTTCACTTGTTGCAGTAACAGGTCAGTATGTAAAGCAGGGTGACCTCATCGGTTATGTCGGTTCAACAGGCAACTCAACAGGCCCTCACCTCCATTTTGAAATCCGCCTCAACGGTGAAAAAATGGACCCCTCGGCTACACAAGCTGATTTAATTAAATATAATAAAATGCAAATATAACCCCTATTCACTTGAATAGGGGTTTTGCTTACTCATCTTCGGCTGATTCTTCTTTTAAATTTTCAAGAGCTACCCTTACCGCTTCCACAACAAAGGCAGAAAATGTGCAATCCGTACCGACAAGGACAGATTCCACTTCATCAATCACATCGTTTGGAAATCGTATACTTTTGCTTGTTGTTTGGGGAATTTGCGGAATTTTAAACTTTTTCATTGCGTGAACTGCTCCTGTATTACATTATATATTACTATTGTATGCAATTTACACAAAAATTGCGTATTACTTTTTGTCTTGCATTTTGTATTACGCAATGTTATAATTGAATCAATGAAGCTTCATATCTAAAAAAATTTAATAAGGAGGCAATAAGTGATTACTGTTATTGGGTATATTCTGACAACTCTCGGCTTTGGCGGACTTGCATATTCGTTATTTACTGTGAATACAAACAAAAGATATTCGTGGACATCTCCATTTTCTTCATTTGAAAAAACAATTATTGCAGTTGCTATAATTTCATTTATTATTCTGCTTGTAGGAATTATTATGGTTATATTTTCTTTTGTTAAAAAAAAATGAGGATAAGCTTAATTCACTTAAAAATTTAGGAAATAACAATAAATGTCCAAATTGCGGTCTTAATGTTACCGCAGGTATTAACGAATGTCCACGATGCCACCAAAAACTTAATAATATTGACGGAGGTTTTTATAATGGCAAGAACAATTATTAACCTGCCACTGCGAAACAGTGTTGATGAATCATACAACACTGCTGTAAATATTTTGCAGGCAAACGGTTTTAAAGAAGTTTCCTACATCGGCGAAACTGTATGGAAAAAAAGGTACAGGACTTTTGACTGCTATGCAATACATAAAAATTGAATTTACAGATACAACGCTCGTTGTATCTGGTTGGGTACAAGCAGGTGTCGGTAGTGTTGGCGGAAACGAAATGGCACTTAACGGTATTGTTGCCGCTGTACCAAAAAAATCTGTTATGAAGGTCATTGAACAGATTAAGGCAAGTCTGTAAACAGAGGTAACAATATGATAAAATTAAGAAAAATATCAATGGTGTTATGTATAATTACGATGTTGTTTGCGGTTATGTCATTAAGCGGTTGCAGTAACAACAGCATAACCGGAATATGGGCATTTGTTGACGACGATGGGCAAGTTAGCGAAAATTCAAAAATGTATTTTAATGATGACGGTTCTTGCAATGATATTGATTATCATGGTCCGACGAGTGCTGACCCTGTGTCATACAAGGTCATGAGTGATGGAAAACTTGTATTCACAATGGAATGGGACGGCACATCATCATTTGACCTTGCTCAAAGCGAAGAGGAAGCCATGAATGATTATCACAAATATTATATTTCAGGCGACACATTGATTTTCAGGAAAAGCACATACAAGAGAGTATAAAATTACACCCCGATTCGTTTGAATCGGGGTTTTGTTTATGATGAATATGATTTTATCTGAACATATACTGTGCGGTGTCGAGGACTGACTCCATTGTCTTAAAGGCTTTGTTTGCCTTTTTCTTGAGTTTTGGGTTGCTGTCTACCATATTTTTTGCCGACAATACCCATGCAGACGCCTGCCGTCATTCCTATTGCAACGCCTTTCATCACATTCATCATTGGACTTGTATTCATAATCACACCTCCCAATCCTGCAAATTCATTGACAAAATGTGTGTTTTTTCATCTTTGTCACACGGCTTTGTCAAAAAAACTTGCATTATTATTGTTTACGATTTAAAATGTATTTAAACAGAAAAAGAATGGAATAATAAAAATTGGAGTGATAACTTTTGGCAACTCTCAACCTTGTGCTTGTTGAACCCGAAATTCCGCAGAACACGGGCAATGTGGCACGAACCTGTGCCGCAACGGGAACAAGACTTCATCTTGTCAAGCCTATGGGCTTTGAACCCGACGATAAAAAACTCAAAAGAGCCGGACTTGACTACTGGCACTTGCTTGACATCACATATTATGAAAACATCGACGATTTTTTTGAAAAAACAAAGGGCGGAAAATACTTTTTCTTTTCAACAAAGGAACTCACCGCCACAGCGATGTTGAGTATCCCGACAATTGCTATCTTCTCTTTGGCAAAGAAACAAAAGGCTTGCCCGAGGAGCTTTTAATGCAGCATCCCGATGATACTTTAAGACTGCCTATGATTGACGAGGCAAGAAGTCTTAATCTTTCAAACTCGGTTGCAATTGCGGCGTATGAAGTTTTAAGGCAATGGGATTATCCTGCTTTGCAGAACAAGGGCGAGCTTCACAACCACAAGTGGAGCGACCTCAACAATATGACATAAGAACAAAAATAATATTCATAAACTTCCTTAAAATCAGTATTTGTAAAGACAGTGCAAAAAAAATACCTTTGCAGACGAATTTTTTAAAGTTTTCTATTGATAAAAAGGGGTTTTTGATATATAATAATGGTGACTGTAAAAATACTAAATTTTTTACAAATTTCTTCTTACACGAAAGGAATGTATATTATGCAGCTCAACAAAGTATCTGTTGATGACATCAATGTAAAAGGTAAAAAAGTACTTGTTCGTTGTGACTTCAATGTACCGCTCAAGGACGGCGTAATCACAAACGACAACAGAATTACAGCAGCTCTTCCTACAATCAAGAAGCTTATCGCTGACGGCGGCAAGGTTATCCTTTGCTCACATCTCGGCAAGCCGAAGAACGGTCCCGAAGAGAAGTTCTCACTCGCTCCCGTAGCAGTAAGACTTTCGGAACTCCTCGGTCAGGATGTTGTTTTCGCTAACGATGACGAGGTTGTAGGCGAAAATGCTAAAAAGGCTGTTGCAGAAATGAAAGACGGCGATGTTGTTCTTTTCCAGAACACTCGTTTCAGAAAAGAAGAAACAAAGAATCTTGAGCCGTTCTCATCAGAACTTGCTTCACTCGCTGATGTATTCGTAATGGATGCATTCGGTTCGGCTCACCGTGCACACTGCTCAACAGTAGGTGTTACAGACCACATCAAGGACACAGCAGTAGGTTACCTCATGCAGAAGGAAATTGACTACCTCGGCAATGCCGTTGAAACTCCTGTTCGTCCGTTCGTTGCAATCCTTGGCGGTGCTAAGGTTGCTGACAAGCTCAATGTTCTTTCAAACCTCCTCGAAAAGTGCGACACACTCATCATCGGCGGCGGTATGGCTTACACATTCCTCAAGGCTCAGGGCAAGGAAGTCGGTCTTTCACTCGTTGACGATACAAAGATTGACTACTGTAAGGAAATGATGGCTAAGGCTGAAAAGCTCGGCAAGAAGCTCCTTCTCCCAATCGACACAACAATCGCTGCAGGCTTCCCTGATCCTATCGATGCTGAAATCGAAGTTAAGGTTGTTGATTCAGACAAGATTCCTGCTGACATGGAAGGTCTTGACATCGGCACAAAGACACAGGAACTCTTTGCCGACGCTGTAAAGAGCGCAAAGACTGTTGTTTGGAACGGTCCTATGGGCGTATTTGAGAACCCGACTCTTGCAAAGGGTACAATTGCTGTTGCCAAGGCTCTTGCTGAAACAGACGCTACTACAATAATCGGCGGCGGCGACAGCGCAGCTGCTGTTATTCAGCTTGGTTTTGCTGACAAGATGAGCCACATCTCAACAGGCGGCGGCGCATCTCTTGAATATCTTGAGGGCAAGGTTCTTCCGGGTATCGCATCAATCGCTGACAAATAATTTAATCAAATAAAAGGGCGGATTTTTCCGCCCTTACTGATTTAACCCTGTTACTTTATTATAATAATAACATATTCTGAAAGGAAAATTATCATGGATAAGTCAAAGAGAAAGGCAATTATTGCCGGTAACTGGAAAATGAATAAAACTCCAAAGGAAGCTAAAGAGCTCCTCAACGCTATTACTCCCCTCGTAAAAGATGCAGGTTGTGAAGTAATTGCTTGTGTTCCTTATGTTGACCTTGCAACAGCACTTGAGGCTACAGAAGGCACAAATGTTAAAATCGGTGCAGAAAACTGTCACTGGGCTGAAAGCGGTGCTTTCACAGGCGAAATCTCAACAGGTATGCTCAAGGAAATGGGCGTTGAATATGTAGTTCTCGGTCACAGCGAGAGAAGACAGTATTTCGGCGAAACAGACGAAACTGTAAACAAGAGAACAAAGGCTGCTCTTGCCGCAGGTCTTAAGCCAATCGTTTGCGTCGGCGAACTCCTCTGGGAGCGTGAGTGCGACATCACAGAAGAAGTTATCGCCAAGACAGATTAAGCTTGACCTCTTCAATGTAACAGAAGAAGAACTCAAGAATGTTGTTATCGCTTATGAGCCTGGGCTATCGGCACAGGCAAAACTGGCTGATCAGGCTGAAGAGGTTTGTGCATTCATCCGTGCTACAACTCGTTGCCGAGAAGTTTGCCGCAATCGTAAAGGCTGCAAGCAAGTAATTTAAACAGTATATTCAAACACAATGCCGTGTCCTTTTGGGCACGGCACAAAAGTCTGTAATCGGCTTTTGGATTTTGTTTTTTGCATAACAAGATTGTGTATGCTTTATGGAAAGGACACGCAAAATGAAAAAACCGGTAATTTTAATGATTCTTGACGGCTTTGGTATTGCTCCCGAAAAAGGCAACGCTATCAAGGCTGCTAAAAAGCCAAACATTGACAAGCTTTTTGCATCTAATCCGCTCACACAGATTGGTGCGTCGGGTATGGATGTAGGTCTTCCTGACGGTCAGATGGGCAACTCTGAGGTTGGTCACACAAATATGGGTGCCGGCAGAATCGTTTATCAGGAACTCACAAGAATTACAAAAACTATCAACGAGGACAAGCTCAAAGATAACGAGGCTATTGTTGATGCAATGGACAAGGCTCTCAAGAACGGCACGGCACTTCACCTTATGGGACTTCTCTCAGACGGCGGTGTTCACAGCCACATTGAGCATCTCTACGGTATTCTTGAACTTGCTAAGAAAAAAGGGTCTTAAAGACGTTTACATTAACGCATTCCTTGACGGACGTGATGTTCCGCCTTCAAGTGCCGCTGAATATGCAGACAAGCTTCTTGACAAGCTCAAAAGAAATCGGCATAGGCAAGGTTGCCACAGTTGAGGGCAGATACTACGCAATGGACAGAGATAACAACTGGGACAGAGTTGAAAAGGCATATGCCGCTATGGTATATGGCGAGGGCAACAAGGCAGACTGCCCTGTTTGCGCAATTAAGAACTCTTACAATGACGGTGTAACAGACGAATTTGTTGTTCCTTGTGTTATTGAGGGCGGTGCTCAGGTTAAGCCTAACGACAGCATCATCTTCTTCAACTTCCGTCCTGACAGAGCAAGAGAGATTACAAGAACATTTGTTGACCCTGATTTTAAGGGCTTTGAGAAAGAACGGTTTCTTCCCCGTAAACTTTGTTTGCATGACTCAGTATGACGCAACAATGCCTAATGTTGAAGTTGCATTCAAGCCGCAGGTTCTCAAGAACACACTCGGCGAGTATGTATCCGACAAGGGTATGACACAGCTCAGAATTGCAGAAACAGAAAAGTATGCTCATGTAACATTCTTCTTCAACGGCGGTGTTGAAAAGCAGTATCCGGGTGAGGACAGAATTCTTGTTAAGTCACCTGCTGTTGCAACATATGACCTCCAGCCTGAAATGAGTGCTTACGAGGTTACAGACAAGCTTGTTCCGGCAATCAAGAGCGGTAAGTACGATATGATTATTCTCAACTACGCTAACTGCGATATGGTTGGTCACACAGGCGTATTCGAGGCAGCCGTAAAGGCTGTTGAGGCTGTTGACACCTGCGTTGGCAAGGTTGTTGACGCAATCAAAGAAATGGGCGGTGTTGCTCTTATCACAGCCGACCACGGCAATGCAGATAAGATGGTTGCAGAGGACGGTTCACCGTTTACTGCTCACACAACAAACCCTGTTCCTTTCTGCGTAGTAAACTACGACTGCGAGCTTCGTGAGGGCGGCAGACTTGCCGATATCGCTCCGACAATGCTTCAAATTATGGGACTCGAGCAGCCCGAAGAAATGGACGGCACAAGCCTTATTAAGTAATAACAATTACTGAGCATATATTTAGTCACCAAATAAAAGGCGGACATCATGTAACAGTTAACGGGCATGGTAGGATAATCTACCGTGCCTGTTGTTCTTGTATAATTTATTTCTTGTAACAAAATAAATCGACAACTAAGAATTTGACGAGGTGAATATTGTGGAGATTTGGGACGGATATCTGAAAGATGGAACACTGGCTAACTATGACCTGGTACGAGGGGAACCTATACCAAATGGAATGTATCACCTTGCAAGCGAAATTTTGGTCAAACATATTGATGGTGACTATCTGCTTATGAAAAGAGATACAAGAAAATCTAACTATGGAGGTTATTATGAGGCAACGGCAGGTGGTTCTGCATTAAAAGGCGAGGATAAAATATCATGTGCCAAGAGAGAATTGTTAGAAGAAACGGGAATTTCTTCTAATAATTTACAGGAAATTGGTCATTATACTTCACATGACACCATATACTACAACTTCTTATGTGTCACCGATTGCGACAAGTCATCTATAACCCTACAGAAAGGTGAAACAATATCATACAAATGGATTTCTGAAAGTGATTTTATTGCTTTTGTAAATTCAAATGAGATGATTGATATACAAAGGATGCGCTATCGTAATTTTTTTTATAAAAATGGGCTACATAAAGTAATAAACTCCAATTTGCTGAGTAAATTTAAGGGTGCATTTCTCCGATTATGTAGTGCAAACAGCAAATACGCCAAGCTACTTTTGAAGCAGCTTGGCGTTAATTGTTTTACGGATGCCAGCAAGTAAAGGCATATACACTATGATAAACACAAAGCGTATAAATGTCACAAAGTAATTGTTCAACTGTAGCGGCGA
>VOFD01001505.1_pt1 | contig 11442 bp, 19 predicted proteins | sample 5384101 | NCBI WGS metagenome assembly VOFD01 (sample SAMN12384723, study PRJNA508395) | human gut metagenome | isolation source: healthy gut C | host: Homo sapiens
AAATGGATTTTCATCTGTCGAAAGAGCAAGAGATGATCCGCAAGATGTACCGCGAATTCGCCGAAACTGAAGTCAAGCCTCTGGCTGAGGAGTTGGACGAGGAGGAGCGCTTCCCCATGGAGACCGTGGAGAAGATGGGCAAGCTGGGCATGATGGGCATCTACTTCCCCAAGCAGTACGGCGGAGCCGGCGGCGACGTGCTGTCCTATGCCATGTGCGTGGAGGAGCTGGCCAAGGTGTGCGGCACCACCGGCGTTATCGTCTCCGCTCACACCTCCCTGTGCTGCGCCCCCATCTTTGAGCACGGCACCGAGGAGCAGAAGATGAAGTACCTGCCTGACCTGCTCTCCGGCAAGAAGATCGGTGCCTTCGGCCTGACTGAGCCCAATGCCGGTACCGACGCTTCCGGCCAGCAGACCACCGCCGTTAAGAACGAGAACGGCCACTACGTGCTCAACGGCTCCAAGTGCTTCATCACCAACGGCACCGTGGCCACCACCTTCGTTGTGTTTGCCATGACCGACCCCAACGCCGGCAACCACGGCATCTCCGCCTTCATCGTGGAGAGAACTTCCCCGGCTTCTCCGTGGGCAAGAACGAGAAGAAGATGGGTATCCGCGGCTCCTCCACCTGCGAGCTGATCTTCGAGGACTGCGTGGTGCCCAAGGAGAACCTGCTGGGCGAGGAAGGCAAGGGCTTCAAGATCGCCATGATGACTCTGGACGGCGGCCGTATCGGCATTGCCGCTCAGGCTCTGGGTCTGGGCGAGGGCGCCATCAACGAGGCCATGAAGTACACCAAGGAGCGTGTGCAGTTCAAGAAGCGTCTGTCCCAGTTCCAGAACACCCAGTTCCAGCTGGCCGATATGCATACCCGGATGCAGGCTGCCCAGTACCTGGTGTACGCCGCCGCCGGCAAGAAGCAGAACCACGAGCCCTACGGCATGGATTCCGCCATGGCCAAGCTGTTCGCCGCTGAGGCCGCCAACGACGTCACCCGCAAGGCCGTGCAGCTCTTCGGCGGCTACGGCTATACCCGTGAGTACCCGGTGGAGCGCATGATGCGTGACGCCAAGATCACCGAGATCTACGAGGGTACTTCCGAAGTCCAGCGCATGGTCATCTCCAGCCACTCTGGGCGTGAAATAAGTTAGGAGGCAGATCGAAATGAAAATCATTGTTTGTGTCAAGCAGGTCCCCGATACCTCCGGTAAGGTGGCCGTCAACCCCGATGGTACTCTGAACCGCGCCTCCATGGCCGCTATCACCAACCCCGACGACCTGAACGCCGTTGAGGCCGCTCTGTTTTGAAGGAGCAGACCGGCGCCGAGGTCATCGTCATCTCCATGGGTCCTCCGCCTGCCGAGGGTATGCTGCGTGAGGTCATCGCCCGCGGCGTGGACCGTGCTGTGCTGGTTTCCGGCCGTGAGTTCGGCGGCTCTGATACTTACGCTACCTCCCAGATCCTGGCCGCTGCCATCAACAAGATTGGCGTCGAGGACGAGGATATCGTGCTGTGCGGCCGCCAGGCCATCGACGGTGATACCGCCCAGGTCGGCCCCCAGATCGCCGAGAAGCTGGGCCTGCCCCAGGTGTCCTACGCCGCGAGATCACCAAGGACGGCGACACCATCACCATCAAGCGTATGCTGGAGGACGGCTACATGACCATCAAGGTCAAGACCCCCTGCCTGATCACCTGCATCAAGGAGCTGAACGCTCCTCGCTACATGAGCGTCGGCGGCGTGTTCGAGGCCTAGGGAAGCCCCTCTGACCACCTATGATTACGAGGCTCTGAAGGACGATCCTCTGATCGACGCCGCCACCATCGGTCTGAAGGGCTCTCCCACCAACATCTTCAAGAGCTTCACGCCTCCTCAGGAGGGTGCCGGCATGATGCTGGAAGGTGCTGACAAGGCTACCTGTGAGCAGCTGGCCGGCATCCTGGCCAAGAAGCACATCATCTAAAGAAGGGGGAGAGAACGATGTCTAATTTCAACAGTGCTGATATCGCTGCTTTCAAGGACGTATGGGTGTTCTGTGAGCAGCGCGAGGGCAAGCTGATGCCCACCGATTTCGAGCTGATCTCCAAGGGCCGTGACCTGGCCAACGAGCTGGGCGTGAACCTGTGCGGATTGCTGCTGGGCGGCGAGGGGATCGAGAACGTGGCCAAGGAGCTGGGCGGCTACGGCGCCGACAAGGTGATCGTGTGCGAGAGCCCGCTGCTGGCCGTGTACAACACCGACGCCTATGCCAAGGTCATCTGCGACGTCATCGAGGAGATGAAGCCGGAGGCCTTCCTGATCGGCGCCACCAACATCGGCCGTGACCTGGGCCCCGCGCTGCGCGGCCCGTCTGCACACGGGCCTGTGCGCTGACTGCACCCACCTGGACGTGGACGTGGCCAACTACATCCAGTTCCTGCGGGAGTCCTCCACCCTGGACGTGGACGGGACCAAGTGGGACATGGAGGACCGGAACCTGAAGATGACCCGTCCGGCCTTCGGCGGTCACCTGATGGCCACCATCATCTGCCCCCGCTTCCGTCCCTGCATGGCGACGGTGCGTCCGGGCGTTATGAAGAAGAATCCCTTCGACCAGGCCAAGGCCGATGCCTGCGAGATCGTGAAGCCCGCCTTCTCCCTGACCGAGGCCGACATCCACACCGAGGTCACCGAGGTCGTCAAGGCCGCCAAGAAGCTGGTGGACCTGATCGGCGCCGACTACATCGTGTCCGTGGGCCGCGGCATCAGCAAGGATGTCGAGGGCGGCATCAAGCTGGCTGAGGAGCTGGCGGACGTCCTTGGGCGGCGTCGTTGGCGGCTCTCGTGCCACCATCGACAGCGGCTGGCTCTCTGCCGACCATCAGGTTGGCCAGACCGGCAAGACCGTGCATCCGAAGGTGTACATCGCTCTGGGCATCTCCGGCGCCATCCAGCACAAGGCCGGCATGCAGGATTCCGAGTGCATCATCGCGGTGAAGAGGTCATTTACCTGCGCCTGGCAGGCGAGTTCTCTTTCCGGGAGATTGGGGAGCTTTTGGGCCGCAGCGAGGTGTGGGCCCGGGTGCGATTTTACCGGGGCAAGGAGGCTCTGGCGCGGAATATGGGAGGTGAACACCATGGAGGCCAATAAACTGGACTGCTGTGTGGTGCGGGATCTGCTGCCCGCCTATGTGGAGGAGCTGACGGAAGCGGAGACGGCGGAGCAGGTACGGCGCCATCTGGCGGACTGTGCCGCCTGCAGGGGAGGTGGAGGCCCACATGCGGGCGGGCGTCCCCCTACGTCAGACGCCCCGGAGGGCGCTGGGATTTCTGCGGCGGGTCAGGCGCACCCGACTGCTGGCCGCTCTGCTCTCGATCCTGATGGCCCTGTGGTGTATGTGGTGGCTGTATGGATGGGAGTACCATTATCCCAATACCGAGGCCGGTTGGCTGGCTGCGGTGGAGGACTATATCCCCTCTGACGAAAGCAGCACCTCCTCTCACCGCGTCGAGAGCGGTACGCCCTTCCGGGTCATTGCCGCTGCGGAGAAGGACGGGGAGCTGTACGTGGCCTACGCCGCTGACAATGCCGACCGGGTCCACGGCATCATCCGCATGGATAAGGGGTGGAACGGGAAATACCGGCCCATCAGTGCTACTTTGGACCCGTTTCCCTATACCGCCGGCGTCCTTGGGACAGAGGTCGCGAAAAGCGACGGAAGCGTGCTTTACGCACTGATAGGGGACGGCTGCCGGGAGATCTACAGCATCCGCGTGACGTACTACATGGCGCTGGACGGTGCGGAACTCCTGCGCCCCTATGAAGAGGTCTACGCGGTCACAGAGCCTGATTTCCTGTGGCTGCTGGAGGAAGAGGAGCTGAAAGAGACGCTGGGTATTCCGGTGGAGACAACGGCCCGGGTGGCATACATCCAGGTGGAGCTGCTGGATCAGGAGGGCTGTGGTGACGGACCAGTACCGGGACGAGGCCGTACAGGACAACTGGGGGCGGCGGCAAGGGAACAGCGGAGCTGTTTCTGCTGGATGTGTATATGGGGATTGTAGCCCTTTTGGGCATGGTGCTTGTGCGGTATTTCCTTCGCCGGGACTGAGCGCGCGACAGCGCGGGAGTATCAAAACGATCCTTGCTCGGTGCAGGCTAGAAGAGTCAGCCGCCCTGATCAAACGCTGTTACCCAGATCCTTTCACAGAAACGGGGAAATCCTATTCAAGCATGGAACCTTTTGACATTTTTTTCGTCTACCTGTATAGTGGACATATCAGGAAGGACACCCGCTGAGGTCACAAGAGAATGGAGGAAGGATCATGAAGAAGCTGCTCGTTTTGCTGCTGGCACTGTTGTTGTCCATCAGTGCCGCGATCCCGGCCGCTGCCGAAAGCGGCTCCGACGCAGAGCTGGAACGGATCACCCAGTCTGTCAAGACCACTTTGGACCTGGATACGCAGGAATACTCCCACTTCCAGGGAGATTATGAGGAGGGAGAACTGGTCCCGGTCTGGAATCTCTATTGGGAGGGAGACGCCGGTTCGCTGTCCGTCAGCGCCCTGAGCGACGGCACGATCACAAGCTACAGCCTGAACTCTGCGGAGACGGTTTCCCGTCCCAGCTCCGGAGTGCCTGCCTTCCCCGGGAGATCCGGAACAGGCCCGGAAGGTTGCCGAGAGCTTTCTGGAACAGGTACTGGGCACTGGAGAATCCGCGGCCCTGGAGGAGACCAGCGGCCTGGACCGCCTGGACAGCACGACATACCGATTCTCCGGCACCATTTTGCTCAATGGCCTGCCCTCGCCGCTCAGCTGTTCCGTTACCATCCGGGCTGCCGATAACGTGGTCACCGTTTCTGGCGGGATGTGCCCGGCAGCTCTTTCCTGGGGGATATCCCGGAGCCCGATGCAAAGACGACCCAGGCGGCTGCGGGCAGGCGCTGCAGTCCACCCAGTCTCTGCGGCTGGAGTATATCCTGCCTGACGAGGACAGCACTGCGGCCGTCCTCTGCTACCTGCCGGACCCGGTCCACACCTTCTATGTGGATGCCAAGACGGGCAAACTGGTGGACCTGACGGAGCTGGAGGAGCTGATGTACAAGTTCGGCATGGGCGGCGCCACCGCAGACACCGCTGCGGAGAGCGGCACTACCTCTGGCGATAACGGCCTGTCTGAAGCGGGAGCAGGCGGGCATCCAGCAGCTGGAGGGGTCCTCTCCTCGACGGAATTGGACAAGAACCTGCGGGCCGTTCCTGAGTACGGCCTGGATGGATACACGCTGGCCTCCGCCCGGTTCTCCGTGGGTGAGACAGCGGAGGACGGTACGGCCCCGGTGACCTGTGTTCTGAGATACAGCCGGGCCGACGGGGAAGATGTGCTGACCCGAACCTTCACCATGGATGCCCGGACCGGTCAGGTCCAGACGCTCTACTCTACATCCCCTGGGATGAGAACGACAAGGCTGCGCTCACCCAGGCGGAGGCTCAGACAAAAGCAGAGGCTTTCCTGAAAACCTACTGCGGAGACCACTTCGCGCATTTGGCTCTTTATGAGACCTCCGGTGACGCGGCGGTGCCCCTGGAGAGCGAAGAGAACGTTTCTGCCTACTCCTTCCAGTTTGCCCGGAAGGAAAATGGCTACTTCTGCCCAGAGCAGTTTTACACAGTCCGCGTAGACGCCACGGACGGCTCTGTGTGTGGATTTTCCTTCCAGTACGATGAGTCCGTCACCTTTGAGGACCCCCAGGGCGTGATCTCCGCCCAGGAAGCCATGGACGCCTGGATGGACACCTATGACGTGACGCTGGGGTATTTGCTGGTGCCCCGGGAGCTGGACGGTTCCGACACCGTCTCCCAGAGGCTGATCCAGATGGGCATGACTGCGTACTATTACCTGGAGCTGGGCTACAGCCTGGAACGGGAGGAGCCCTGCCGGGGTATTGATGCCAAGAGCGGCGAGCCCGTTGGCTACGTTTGGCAGAGTCAGGAGACGGGGTTGACCTATGGCGATGTGGAGAACTCCTGGGCCAAAACGACATTCAGCGGCTGGCCCACTACGGCGTGGGCTACGAAGGCGAGGCCTTCCAGCCGGATAAAACGCTGACCCAGTGGGATCTGGTGTGCCTCCTGTACAGTCTGGAGCGCTCCGCACTGACCCGGCGCAGGCTACCGAAGAGCAGCGGAACGAAGCCTACTCCACCATTTATTCCATGGGTGTGCTCACACGGGCAGATCGAAACGATGATGCAGTCCTCACCCGAAGCCAGCTGGTCCGATACCTGCTGGATGGCGCCGGTTACGGCTCTGTTGCCCGCTTGGAAGGGATTTTCACCTGCTCATATCCCGACCGGGCCACGATTCCCGCCGGGGAGCTGGGCTATGCGGCCCTGGCCCAGGGGTTAGGGCTGATCAGCGGTTCCTACAATGGTACCGGGACTGCCACCCGGGCCCAGGCGGCGGTTATGCTCTGCCGTCTGATGGAACGGTGAACCGGACCTGTGAAACAGAATTTTTCTTTGACTTTTTGAGGATCCGAGGCTATAATGATACTTGCGTGTAGCAATAAGTATCGGCAAAGCGTGTCATGACGGGAACCGTCGTGACACGCTTTTCTTTTGAAAGGGGGATCGTTTTTATGCCGAAAACAAGAACGCAGGGGATCGTGTTTGGAGTGATCATGTCCATGACCATGGCCTACGGAATGGAGGTGTACAATGTGGCCCTGAAAGAGGGCGGCCTCTCTCAAATGACCAACCAGGTGTTTTGGGGAGCTCTGCTGGAGGCGGCATATATGTGGATCTTCGTGTTTCTCTTCTCCAATCTGTGGGGAAATCGGATCGGACACAAGCTGGCGGAGAAGATTTGCCGGACTGAGGACAGCCCCTTCCTGCATACCGTTTTTATCTCCGGCTGTACGGTACTGATCATGTGTCCCACCATGAGCGCCGTTGCTGCGGTGCTGTTTTCGGTGATCCTGGCGGCGGAAGCTGGGTGCAGCTGCCCGCCTATTGGGCAGGCACTGTTCTGAAAAAACTTTCCCATGGCACTGCTGTGGAACCTCTTCGCGGCAGGACCCATTACCCGGCTGCTCTTCCGCCGCTTATTTGCCCGTCAGCTGGCAGCGGTATGAGTGACGTGCGCCGGACGGAAGAGGCATTCTCCACAAGGCCGCAGCCCTGTTTTCCGGAAATTAGCAAAATCTATATTTGACAAACGGAAGTTATAGTTTTACAATATGATACACGTTTGCGAAGGCTTTTTTCACGGAGCTTGGTTCGCTATGTCGGATCTCCGCGGAGAGAGTTCTCCGCGGAGGTTTTTTCTTTCCCCGGAGGTCGAGGAGGCATTTTGGTCATGACGGCACAGAATATACTCTGCTATTGTTCCAAAGGGCCTTTTAAAACCGCCGCTGAAAAATTTTGGAACGAAGAAGGGATGTGTCATGAAACAGAGAAAAAAGCGATTGATACTGGTGTGGATCTGTGTCAGTGCGGTGCTTTTGGCGGGAAGCCTGGCGGCACCTGGAGGAGGAGAGACGGAAACCATACAAGAGGCCATGCGGGACGCGGTGCTCCATGAGTCCGATCAGATCAGTCTGTTTGGCCTCCGCCCGGTGAATCCGGGCCTCATTTCTTCTCTTGTGGTGACGGCAGTGCTGCTGCTGGCCGCGCTGTGTATCCGGATTTTCGTGATCCCGGGATTCAACGATGTGCCGGGAAGATTTCAGCTGGTGCTGGAGCAGGCTGTAGGACTGTTTGACGGTCTGGCCCGGTCAAACAGTCCCCGGCGGAACGGGTTCCTGGGCGCCTATGTTTTCGCCGCTGGCGCCTATATCTTCTTCGGAACGCTGTTCGAGCTGTTCGGCTTCCAGGCTATCGCAGCCAACGGCCGCTCCGTTACGCTCCCGGCGCCGTTGTCAGACGTGAACGCGGCGATCATGCTGGGAGCACTGTCTTACCTGGTGATTTTTTCCGGCGCCCTCGCAGGGAACGGGCTGCGGGGCATTGGCAGTGCCTTGAAGGAGATCTCGCTGCTGATCTCCATGAGCTTCCGTCTCTTCGGCGCGCTGCTCAGCGGCCTGCTGGTGACAGAGCTGGTCTATTATTATGCTCAGCTGAGCTTTGTGCTTCCGGTGGCCGTGGCGGTATTGTTCACGCTGCTGCATGCACTGATCCAGAGCTACGTGCTGACCATGTTGACGGCTCTGTTTTATGGGGAGATGTCGGAGCCGAAGGAGCGCCGGGCAAAGGTCCCGACTCCCAGGGCTTCAGAGCTGGCGCGGAATGCGTGAAAAACGAACGGGAGGTTTAGATAATGGGTATGCTTAGAAAAATTTCCGTGGCGCTTCTGGTGCTGATGCGGCGGCGCTGCTGGCCATTCCTGCCGCCGCCGCGGACGGCGGAGATGTTGCCGAGACCGCTGTCACGGAGGCTCAGGCGGCCGGGGAGGGATCCTCCACCGGACTGAAGGCTGTGGCGGTGGGCATCGCCATCGGCCTGCCGCCGCGGGCGGTGCTGTGGGCATGGGCATCGTGGGCGGAAAGGCAGCCGACGGTATCTCCCGCCAGCCGGAGATGGAGGGCAAGATCCGCACCACCTTGATGCTGGACCTGGTGTTCATCGAGACGGCCATCATCTATGCCCTGCTGGTGGTGATCCTGGTCATCTTCGTGCTGTAAAGGCGGTGGGCCCATGAGTATTCCACTGAATATCGACTGGCAGCAGATCTTGCTGCATCTGTTCAATTTTGCCATTCTGGCGGGAGGACTGTACCTGCTGTTGTACCGCCCGGTAAAGCAGTTCATGGAGCAGCGCCAGGCCCGCTATGAGCGGGACCATCAGGAGGCGGAGGAGGCACGGGCCCAGGCGGCCCAGGTGAAGGATGCCTGCCAGGCCAAGCTGGCCGAGACCGACGCGGCCATTGCCCAGAAGCGGGCGGAGGCGGAGCAGGAGCTGGAGGAACTGCGCGCCCGGCAGATCGCCGGAGCCAAACAGGAGGCCAGAGCCATCCTGGACAAAGCGCGGGAGAGCGCGCGGCGGGAGCGGGATGAGATGCTGGCCCCGTGAGCCAGGGAGCTGATGGATGCAACAGCCTCTGCAGCAGAGAGAAGATCACCCTGGGCGCGGAGGATCCTCTACGAGCAGTTCCTGCGTCTGGCGGAGAGGAGGGCTGCTCATGAGCAGTCCCAGTGAGAACCGGGCTGTCCTGCGCAGCAGTACGCCGCCGGTTGAGGAGGACCGGCAGCGTCTGCTGAGATTTCTGAAGGAGACCTATCAGCGGGAATTCGAGCTGGAATGGAAGCAGGACGACAGTGTGACCGGCGGCTTTCTGCTGAAGGTGGGCACCGACGTATATGACTGGAGCCAGGAGGGACGTCTGCGGCAGTTCAAGGAGCAGCTGGCCAGGCTGAGGCCCGGAAAGGATAATGTGATCCCCCCTGATCCGGGAGACCATGGAGGCCTGGACGCCGGAGGTGATACCGGAGGAGATCGGCCACGTGATCACCGTAGGCGACGGGATTGCCACCGTTTCCGGCCTGGAGCACGTGGCTTACGGAGAGATACTGCTGTTTGCCTCCGGCGTGAAGGGCATGGTTCAGGAGCTGGAGGAGGGGGGAGCTGGGCTGCGTCCTCTTCGGCGGCGACGAGGAGATCACTGCCGGCAGCAAGGTCCGCAGGAGCGGAAAGATGGCTGGCATCCCGGTGGGGACGCTTTCCTGGGCCGGGTGATCGATGCCCTGGGCACGCCCATTGACGGAAAAGGCGAGATCAGCTCAGACGATTACCGGCCGCTGGAGGCCACGGCCCCGGAGATCATTGACCGTCAGCCGGTGAACAAGCCCATGGAGACCGGGATCCTGGCCATCGACTCCATGTTCCCGATCGGACGGGGGCAGCGGGAGCTGATCATCGGAGACCGGCAGACCGGCAAGACAGCAATTGCGGTGGACACGATTCTGAACCAGAAGGGGCAGGACGTCATCTGCATCTACGTGGCCATCGGCCAGAAGGCCAGCACCGTGGCCCAGGTGGTACAGACCCTGGAAAAGCACGGCGCGCTGGAATATTCCATCGTGGTTAGCGCGTCGGCCAGCGACTCCGCTACCCTGCAGTACGTATCGCCCCCTACGCGGGCGTGCGCCCTGGGGGAGTACTTCATGGAGAAGGGCAGGATGTGCTGATCGTCTACGACGATCTCAGCAAGCACGCGGTGGCCTACCGGACGCTGTCCCTGCTGCTGGGGCGGTCTCCGGGCCGGGAGGCCTATCCCGGCGACGTGTTCTATCTTCACTCCCGGCTGCTGGAGCGGTCCGCCCATCTCATCGAAGGAAGAGCGGCGGCGGCAGTATGACCGCCCTGCCCATCGTGGAGACCCAGGCCGGAGACGTGTCGGCCTACATCCCCACCAATGTGATTTCCATCACCGACCGGATCAGAACGCGGAGGAGCTGCTGAAGGACCTGTCTGTCCAGTACAACCGGGCGCGCGCCAGGCGGCCATCACCCAGGAGATCACCGAGGTCTCCGCCGGTGAGCGCGCCCAGCGCAGCAAGAAAGAAAAAGGAGGGCTGACCTCAATGAAACAAGGTACTATCACGGGCATTTCCGGCCCCGTTATCGACGTGCGCTTCCCGGGGGGGAGCCTGCCCGCCATCAATGAGGCCTTGACCGTGGAGGCGAACGGTCAGCGCTATACCATGGAAACGGCACCTGGAGAACAAGACCGTACGCTGCGTGATGACGGCAGGCAGCGACGGGCTTGCCCGCGGGCTGACCGTCACCGCCACAGGACACGGTATCCGGGTGCCGGTGGGTGAGAAGACGCTGGGACGTATGTTCAACGTGCTGCGCGAGTCCGGCGTGTCCGACAAGACGGCGCTGGTTTTCGGGCAGATGAACGAGATCGACAATATTTTCCGTTTTGTCCAGGCGGGCAGCGAGGTTTCCACGCTGCTTGGACGCATGCCCTCCGCCGTGGGCTACCAGCCCACCCTGGCCAGGAGATGGGTGCCCTCCAGGAGCGCATCACCTCCACCAAGGATGGGGCCATTACCTCCGTCCAGGCGGTCTATGTCCCTGCGGACGACCTGACCGACCCGGCGCCGGCCACCACGTTCTCCCATCTGGACGCTACCACGGTGCTGAGCCGTAAGATCGCGGAGCAGGGTATTTATCCCGCCGTGGACCCCCTGGAGTCCACCTCCCGCATTCTGGAGCCCGACATCGTGGGCGAGGAGCACTACAACATCGCCCGGGCGGTGCAGTCCACGCTGCAGAAGTATCGGGAGCTGCAGGATATCATCGCCATTCTGGGTATGGAAGAGAACTCAGCGACGAGGACAAGAAGACCGTGGCGCGGGCGCGCCGTATCCAGCGGTTCCTGTCCCAGCCCTTCTATGTGGCGGAGAAGTTCAGCGGCGCACCCGGTGTGTTCGTGCCCCTGCACGAGACGCTGC
>VOFD01000448.1_pt1 | contig 11423 bp, 20 predicted proteins | sample 5384101 | NCBI WGS metagenome assembly VOFD01 (sample SAMN12384723, study PRJNA508395) | human gut metagenome | isolation source: healthy gut C | host: Homo sapiens
CCACAGACTCCTCGGTGACGGTGACGGTTGCGCTGGCCGTCTTGGTCTCGTCATCCACGGACCGGGCCAGAACTGTCAGGGGTGGTCCCCACCGGCTCGTCAGCGGCGACGGTGAGAAGGCCGCTTTCGCTCAGGCTGGTGCCCTCCTGATTGTTACCGGACAGCTCCCAGGTCACGTTCTGGCTGAAGCTACCGGTGCCGTTCACCTGGGCGGTGAACTGCTGGGTTTTGCCCTGGGCAACCTGAGCCGTTGGGGCTCACCGTTACTTCGTTGATTACGAAGGCAGAAGACAGTACCAGACCGCGAACGCCAGCCTCCAGGGCAATCCGGAGCTGCTCGTACTCATAGTTGCTGCTGTCATCGGCTTCCATGGCAGCCTTGGCTGCATCCAGAGCGCTCTTGTACGCGGCGAAGCTGGCCTTCGTGTAGTCCGTCTCCTGATACATGGGCTCGAACGTGGCGCACAGCTCAGCCAGGCGCTGAGAGTTGCCCTTGTAGCGCAGGCCTGCATAGGCCTGCAGGAGGCCGACCGGGCCGCTTCCGCCTGGGCGGCGGTGGCTGCAGCTCTGGCAGTTCCTTCGGCAATGGCCTTGGCTTCAGCCAGCTTTTCTGCAAAGACCGTCCAGGTGGCGCTGGTACAATCCGCCTCATTCACAGCTTCGCACTTGGCGACCAGCTCCTGAAGGCCTGTCAGATCCGCAGGCAGCTCCATGGGGTCGCCATACTCCACAGCATAACGCTGGGAATCGGGCTTGCCCTCTTTGTGCACCTCATAGTAAATGGTACCGCCGTTTTCTCCAGGGGAATTCTGGCCTGGATGATCACGCCATCGCCCCGGCGGGCAGGGTGTGCAGAATGGGAGACTGGGCGTCGCTGGAAGCAAAGATCTTCAGAGTCGCACCCTCCTCCACGCCGGTGGCGGTGAGGGTGGCATACTGCTTGCGCAGCTGGACGCCTGCGGTGGTCCGGGCCAGAGTCACAGAGGCGGGCTCATGGGAGGGGGTGCCGGACTCAGGCGCGTAGGCCACACTGGCCCGGCGGGTGTTGGTCACCTCCCGTGCCGGAGCCGTCCAGCACATCGTAGAACAGGCGGCCGCCCTCAGGGTTCAGCTCCAGGTTTTCAAACGTGGCAATGCCCACGCCCCGCTGCTTGTAGCTCTCGTTGGGCTGGGTGGCCTTGACCACGGCGATGGGCCCGTGGAGGTGAGGTCAGTGAACAGGCGAACCTTGCCGGTGTCCTCATGGAACTCGCCGTTCTGATCGCCGTAGGTGCCAGAGGAATACTTCATGGTCACGTTGTCGATGACCACGGTGTCGGTGGCGCCTTCGTTGTTCTTGACTGTCACATTGCGCTCATAGGGGGAGGCGGTGTTGTTGATGCCGGGCTCCTCATAGAGCTTGAACTCATAAATCCGAATGGCATGCCAGGCGGAGTTATCGCTTTTGTAACATTTAGCTTGATGTATCTGGCCTGAATGGGCTCATCCAGGTTGCGGTCCGTAATGTCCTGTTTGTTGCCGGTCACCTTGTCCGCCACAGTGAAGGACAGGGTATTCACATGTGTGCGGCTGGCCGTATCATCGCCGGTGAGGAGGGCATGCCTGTCGTCCGGAGCATACTGCAGGTCAAAGTCCACGGTGTTCATATCCGGGCTCTCGCCTGCTCCGGGACAGTTGGCATGCCAGACCTCCCAACGCTGGATGGTCTTATTTTTCGCCCAGGTCAACGACCGCCCAGCCGCTGGTCGATTCCACGCACCACTTGCTGTTGGCAATGACGCCATCCACCAGCAGGTGAACAGAGCCGTCATCGGTAGGGAGCCGAATTGCCCACAGCGGGGCACTTCAGAGCCAGGTTGGGGCCGTCGTCGTGGATGGGGACAAAGCCGTTTTCCACCTCAGCGGGCCATGCAATGGAGAAGGTCTGGGTGCCGCCCTTGACCCCATTTTCGGAGTAAGAGGTGATTTCAAAGGTGCAGGCAGTCTCGCTGCCGTCTTTGTCAAAGCTGCCCAGGTAGAACGCATCGCTGGGGGTGGCGCCTACAAACTCTTTTGTGGCCATCTGTGTAGGTCCGGTAGATCCGGTACATGAAGGCGTTTTTCCGCCTTCTCCCAGTACACTCTGGCTTCCATGGTCTTATCCGTGGGGTAGATCACTTCGTCCAGGGTCACGTTTGCAGTGGCTTCGGGAGCAATCTGATTGGTGGTGAAGGCCATCTGGCCCACGTTGAGGGCATAGTCCGTCACACCCTCCTGGGAGGTCAGGCGCAGGGAAATGGCGATTGCGGTCTTCCCGGCGTCAGCGGACAGGTCGATGGTATCGGTGTTCCACTGGCCGTCAGCGGTGGTGGTCAGGGGATAAAACTGGAAGTTCTCCGCGTCGTAGGTGTCGCCAAAGCACAGTCCCAGCTCCACCTGCACACCGGCCTTGGGGGCCTTGTAGGTCATGGAGAACTGGGTCTTGTCCGTAATCTCCAGCTGGGCGCTATAAAGCTTCACATGGTTGGACTTTCCGGCGTCCAGGTTGCCGTACAGCTTCATAGAGGTACCGGCCTGCCAGGCGTCATCAAAAGTCGATCTTAGCGTTCAGCTTTGGCCCTCGGACTCAATGATCCAGCGCCAGGTGGGCAGCACCTCGGTGAGGGACCGGTTGTACCAGCCGTCCTCCTTGCCCACAACCTGGCCGTCCTCGTAGAACTTGTAGCCGTTGCCGGTGGTGAAGTTGGTCACGAAGTCCGTGCCAATGACCGGCGTCCGGTCAGCAACCAGGTGAGAGAAGCCGCAGAACTCACTGGTGGGGCGGTAAGAGAGGGTCCAGATCGGGCTGACCCACAGCTTCTGATCCCAAATATTAATGAAATAATCGGAGCTGGTGGCAGAGGTCAGGGAGCTGGTGGGGGCCAGAAATGCCCAGGGAGCACTTCAGAATCCCATTTTCATCCAGACGAGGTCTGGTAGCGGCCGCCCCTTGGCATTGCCGGACATGGGCCCAATACTCCCAGGTGGAGTGGATGTTCCAGGGGTTCACGCCAGTGGCTTGGGCGGCCTGGATGCTGCTGTCCATATTGCCGTTGCCGCTCATATCCAGCCACCATTCATCGGTGATCCGGGTATCTCCGTCCTGCATCCAGCTCTTGATGGAGCTTTCGTTAACGGTGCCGGAGCCGTTATACCAGGAAATGGTGAAATTGTCCGGCTTATGCTCCTGCAGGTAGATGAGGAATTCTTTGAAGCCAGCCACACCGGTGCCGGACTCGGCGTTGAAGATGTAGCCGTCAAAGCCATAGTACTGGGCAATCTCAATGAGCTTATCCGCCGCAATGAAATTGCCGTTTTCATCCTTCTCCACCATTTCCCGGACAAACTGGTTGCCGTAAGCGCTGTCGCCCCAAGGCAGGAAGATGGTACCGGTAACCGGTACGCCGTTTCTGTGACCGGCGTCAATCAGCTCGGGAGAGGGAATGGCAATGGGACCCTCCCCGGAGGAGCCGCCCCAGAAGTTGTAGGTGTCTACGTACTGGTAGTTGTTGAAAGCGTACACAAAGTCGCCATCGCCTCCCTGAGAGGCAGCCTGGCTGGCCCGGGCGTTGCCCATAGCCAGGGGCATGATCTTGGCGTCCCGGGATGCCAGAGGGTTCACGCTGGGACCCATCCAGCGCTCCCGCAGGGGGATGGCGCCCCGGTTGTACCGGGCGTCGGGGTCATTGTCGGGGCTCCAGTTTTTCAGCTCATCAATCTGGAAACAGGAGCCGTAGGGCTGCAGGGGTTTGGTTCTCATAGTAGTACTCGTTGGGAATTTCAGGGGTTCCGGCCAGTAGCCCAGGGTTGCCCCGGCGGCGGACGCCGGTTTCGTTACGCCGGCAAAGGTGCCGGCCAGCATGGCAGCTGCGCATACTGACGGCCATCTGCGCCCGGGTTGCCGTGGCGGCGGGGCTCAGGGTGGTCACTCCTCCATTCTCCACGCCCCGGATCAGGCCCTGGGACACCGCCCAGTTCATGGCCTGCCTGGCATATGGAGCCACCTGTTTCCCATCGGGGTAGCTGCTCAGCAGGTCCTCGTTCCCGGCCTCCGCGCCGCTGTGCCGGTACAGGATCACTGCCACCTGCTGCCGGGTCACGGCGCCTTCGGGGCAAACACGCCCTCTTCCATGCCCTCTACCATGCCGTTGGCTGCTGCCCAAATCACGGCATCGGTGTAGTACCGGCCCCCGGCCACATCCCGGAAGGGATTCTCCAGGCCTTCCACACTGGGCTTCCCCGCAATCCGGTACAGAATCGTCACCATCTGGCCACGGGTCATGGTCCCGTTCACGCCAAAGAGGCCTCCTCCCATACCGTCCATATAGCCCCGGCGCACCATGTAGTCCACGCCCCTCATGGTACCAGGTATTTTCTGCCACATCCCGGAACAGGTCGGAGGCGCACACCAGGTTCATGGCCTCTTCCATGGCCTCCTGGGCCTCTGCCAGCAGAGCGGCCACTTCCTCTTTCTGGCGGCCTGGATGGCCTCCCGGGCTTCTGCCAGGACGGCGGCTGCTGCTTCCTTCTGCTCGGCATTGCAGCCGGTGGTGTCTATCTGGGCCAGCTCCAGCAGCGCATAGCTTTTGGCTGCCGCCAAGGCGGCCTCCTCTGCTTTCCGCTGGGCCTCTTCGGCTGCCTTCCGCTCTTCCTCGGCTTCCTCGGCAGCCTTCTGGGCCTTGGCCAGGTATTCCACCATTTCGGCTTTCATTTGGACGATTTCATTGTAGGTTTGGGTTACCTTCTGGGCGTATTCCAGCCAGAGCGGCGGAGGCAGCGGCCTCCAGGTTGGCGTCTTCAGCGGCCTGTCAGCCGTCTCCGCAGCCTTCTGAGCCTCTTCGGCGGACTTCTGAGCGGCTTCGGCAGCCTCCTGGGCAGCCTGGGCCTCCTGAAGGGCCTTTTGGGCAGCTTCCTTGTCCTCAGCGGTGGAACTGGCGGCCTCTTCTGCCTTTTTCCGGGCCTCTTCCGCCTTCTTCTGGGCCTCCCGAGCTGTCTTGGCCGCTTCCTCAGCGGCAGTCTGGGCGGCCTGGGCCTTCACCATGGCCTGGGCGGCCTGGGTGGCGCTTTGCCACTGCCTCGCCGGCAGCGGCAGCAGCCTGGGCGGCTTCATCTGCAGCCTTCCGGGCCTCCTCCGCTGCAGCCAGATTGTGCGCCTCTGCAGGGCCTCCCGGGCGGCGTTTGCCGCATCCTTCGCCTCCTCAGCAGCGTCCCGGGCGGCTTCCGCCTCCCTTTGGGCCTCCTCTGCCTTCACACGGGCGGCCTCGGCAGCGGTCTTATCCTGGGCAGCCGCTTCGGCAGCTTCCTTGGCAGCCTCTGGGCCTCTTCCGCCTTCCTCTGGGCCTCTTCCGCCTTGTCCTGGGCGGTCTGAGCGGCCCGGAAGCATCGGCCGCCTCCCTGGCGGACTTGGCGGCGTTGGCGGCTTTCATCAGCGGCCTTCTGGGCCTCCTCGGCGGCCTTCGCGGCCTCCTTGGCTGCCGCCTGGTTCGATTCCTCGGCAGCCTTGGCTGCAGCTTCTGCGGCCTCCTGAGCGGCCCTGGCGGCGGCCTCGGCCAGCTTGGCCTGTTCCCTGGCCGCCTCCGCAGCGGCCTTGGCAGCCTGGGCGGCTTCCTTTGTCGTCGGCAGCAGAGCCGGCGGCGGCCTCGGCGGCCTTCTGGGCCTCCTCGGCAGCGGTTCTTGCTTCCTCCGCCTTCTTCTGCGCGTCCTCTGCGGCCCTCTTGGCAGCCTCGGCGGCGTCTACCAGGAGGCACAGTTCGTAAGTTTTCTCCGCATCCAGAAGGGTCTGGTAGTTGGAAACCTGGGCCTTCTGGGTCTCTGTCAGAGCGTCATAGGGCCTCTCTTGCCGCTGCAATTGCAGCGCCGGAGTCCTTGGTCACCTGGCCAATGGCATCAATTTTCGCCATCACCCGTCTGGCGGCCACCTGGTCCTCATCAACCGCCAGAACCTCCAGTTCGTACAACCGACATCCTGATCTGCGCCCCCGTTGGGTACCGTCACCTGCACCAGCATGGATCTGGTTTCCACCGGCTCAGCAAAGGTGAGCGCCGTCACATTTTCTGTATTGCCGTCGTACGCACCATGCTCCACATAATAATCCGGATTCCGGCCCACATAATAGGCACTGTTGCTTGCACCATATCCCAGCCAAAAATCCGTGTCAAATTGCTGGTTCTCATTGATGCTCCCGCACGTAGAACCGAGACGTATTTAACGCAACATCTTCCCCAGCAGAGCCGGCATGATAGAGATTCACGCCGTATACTTTGTAGTATTTTCCCAGGTACAGGCCAGCCAACAGGAACGAATCGCTGCCCATCGGCTCTTGCCACTTTGTGGTCTTGTCTCCATCTACCAATTTTTCGGGGCCGTTTTCCCCACCCTGGCGCGTACCGTTATAAATAAACACCTGGGCGCCTTCGGCAATGTTGACCAGCGACGGCAGGACCACCGTCACCTTGCAGCAGGTGGTTCCGTCCTGAACCGCTGTGGCAGTCACAGTCAGGTAGGGGGCCGTTTCATCGGCTCCTACCGTCAGAAGGCCCTGGCTGGTGATCCCGGTTGTGTAGACCGGGCCCTTCCACGGTCCAGGTCACGTCCTCGCTGTAGTCGCCCACGCCGGTGACGGCTGCCTGGAAAGCCAGCTCCTCCCCGGGAGCATCACCGGATCCGCCGGGCTCACCGCCACTTCCGACACAGCGGGGGTCCGCATAGTCCGGGATGGAAACCGTCACCGGGTATGTCCAGCCTTCAATCCGCAGGGCGCGGGCCGGCTTCTCCCGGTTGGGGCTGTAGCCCTCCGGCACCGACCACATTTCAGGATATATGCGCCCAGAGGCAGGCTGACGCTGCCGCCGGATTCTGCCGTGGTAATCTCCGAAATCCGTTCCCCCGGCCTCATTATAAATGCCGCAGCAGACGCCTGCCAGCTTCTCGCCCCGCACATCCAGGGCGTCCAGGGGTGGGACCGCCTCCGGCTCGGCAAAGACAGGGGTCTCAACCGTGTACACATCAGAAACCGCTCTCCGGTCCGCTTCACCTGCATGGACAAGGTGCCGCCGGCCCGGGTGACCCGGATGTTCCTGAAGCAGCACAGAGGTCTCCCCTGAGCCACTGGCAGGGAGGCTCTGGTATAGCCCGCCGATGGGCCATTTTCATAGACATACACCACATCCCCGGGCTCCAGGCCCTGGACGGTCAGGGTGGTATAAATATCGCTGCCGTTGGAGGATGTCACAGAGCCGGGATGGGAATACTTTTCAAAGGACACCTCCGTGGCAGGGGCGGATTGCTCCGCACCCTCGGCCTCAAAGGGCGCGCTCATCTTGACGCTCTCCTGAGCGGCTGTCGTGGTGGTGGTGTAATAGATCCGGCCGGCCTCCGCCGTGCCGAAGTCCAGGTTATCCAGCACGCAGATGCTGCCATCGGCCACCTGCTCGCCGATCAGGGTATACTCCCCCGGCGGACTTCGTGTACACCTTCACCGTGTCTCCTGCGGTAACATGCTGCAAGGTGACAGAGTCTGTGGCTCCCTCGCCGTTCACCGCAGAGGCAAACTGCATGGGCACCGGAGTCGTCTGGGGGGAACCCGCCGTCTCGAACATCTGCCACTGTAAATCCGAACGGCCGCCCACGGAGAGTTGCCGTCATCATATACAACCAGCTTCCACTCCTGGGCCGTCACCGGCTCATCCAGCAGGATATCCGTAACAGCCGCGTGATTGTCCTGAATCCGCTTCACTTCGACCCAGTTGCCGGATGCGTCTTTGTACTCCAGGGAGAAGTCGAGGGTATTCGACTCTGCACTCGCCGCCGTATTCCGCGTGCTCCACCCGCCAGCGGCGCACCGTTGCCTCCCGTCCAATATCAATGGACATCCAGCCCTCCGTTGTGCCATCGCCAGCACACCACTTGGAGCCATTGGCCGCCGTTCCATCCAGGGCCTTCGAGGCAGGCTCGCCGGCGTTCTTTTGAGACGCCAGTAACCTTTAGCGTTCAGGCATACATTATCAAAAATACTTCTCCTCAATCTTCTCGGAATCCCCGTTGCCGTAGGCCCAGGGGATGGTAAGGGCAAACGGGCCTCACCCGGATGCCGTTGCCGTTCACAGGCACAACCTCCAGGTTCACGGCTGCCGCCAATCCGTCCCAATTCAAGGTGGGGATGTAGTAGGCGGTGCTGGGCGTCTCCATGATCAGGCTCCGGGTCCCGTCTGCGTTCACCTGGTAAATCTCATACGAGGCGGCTTCCTCCACCGGGGTCCAGTACACTCTGGCCTCGGCGGTGTAGGCGTCCCGGTACAAAATCTCGTCCAGGGTCACACTGGCAGGGGCCGTGCAACGCTGCCCGCTCCTGCTCTGTGAGGGTCAGACGGCCCAGGTTCACCTGGTAGCCGGTCACATCCTTGGAAGACTCCACCTGCAGTCCAATGGCGTACAGGATCTTCCCGGCGGAGGCGGACAGGTCCACCTCTGTGGTGGTCCAGTCGCCGGTTCCGGCGGTGAGATCATAGGCCACCTGCTGGCAGGCTTCATAGCCAGTGGTGGACTCATCGCCGTAATAGGCCACCAGCTTCACAAGGCCCTGGTCCCCTTGTAGGTGAGACCCAGCTTCATGCTCTCTTCCACTGCCACCCGGGTGCTATACAGCATGATCCGGTTGGCCTGACCGCCGGTGAGGTTGCCGTAGAATCGGATGGAGTTGCCGCCGTTGTAGGCGTCGTTAAAATCATAACCGCCGGAGAGCTTCTCCCCTCGGAGTCGATGATCCAGGTCCAGGTGGGCATCACGTCCTGGTTGGACTGATAGCTCCACTCCCCTTCCGGGACAGCTGGCCATCCACGTAGTAACCCTTGCCGTGGCCGGAGTTAAAGTCGGTGACAGGGGGGCCCCCGTAATCACGGTGTGGTCGGCAAAGACCCGGGAAATACCGGCCCAATCATCGGTGGTGAGATCCACAGAATCATCCCGGGGGTCGCCCTTGGCGTTGGTGTAGAACACCTGCTCCACCTCATGGAAGTTCTCGCCGCTGGTGGAAAGGCCCAAGGTGGAGTTGGGGCAATACAGCGCCAGGGACAGGCGGGTGATGCCGTTGGCGTCCACCAGAAAGGTGATCCCGGAACGGCGTGTTCATGCAGTTCTGCTGCACGTCGAGACCGGCAAAAGCATCAAATTCGCTTCTGCCAATGGACTGCATGGTGGAGATGGTGGTGTCCACCTGGTTCTCATACCAGTTGTAGTTCATCAGAAACTCGTCAATGGCCCGGGTGCCGTCTTCAGAGTCGGTCATAAACGCTTGTTGGCGTCGTTCACTGCGTTCTGATAGCTCACGCCGCCTGCGGGCACCATGGAATCATACCAGCTGATGAGCATATCCGGGCGCATTTTGTGCATATAGCGCATCATCTCGTCAATCAGGGCGCCCTCGGCGGCCGTGCAGTCGTAGGACTCCTGATTGAAGAAGTAGCCGTCGAAGCCATAGTAATCCATGACCTCAATCAGCTTGTCCGCCACAGGGAAGGAGCCGTCCGGAGCCTTCTGGACGAACTGCCGGACCTGCTCCCATAGCCGTCTCCCCGGCCCCAGGGGAAGCCCAGGGTCGCCACCACCGGCACGCCGTTTGTGTGGGCGGCGTCGGTGAATTCCCCGGTGGGGCAGCACACCAGGCCTTCCTCGGAGCCGGACCAGTATACGAAGGAAGTGGCATACTGCCAGTAATTGAAGGCATAGCTCAGGAAGGATTCTGTGCCCTGGCGCTGGTGTGGTCGTGGTCAGAGTTGGCCAGGAGCAGAGCATCAGCTTTGCCTCCGGATTCACCTTGGGGTTCACCACGAAGCCGCCAACCCGGTCCGCCAGGGGAATGCTGGCCCGGCTGTAGACTGCATCCGGGTCAGACTCCGGCGTCCACTCCAGTAATGTGTCCACATTGAAGGACGGGCCGATGGGCATGAGGGACTCATGGGCTCCATAGGCTTCGTTCATCTCAGCAGACCCGTCGTTTCCAGCGGATTTGGCAAAAAGCAGCGGTTGGCAGCAGGCCAACCAGCATCACCAGTGTCAGAACCGCCGCAAGAATGCGATGAGACTTTCTGATTTGCATGGATACGTACCTCCTTTTCATTTCCAGCTGCAGCTGCGGCAGGCGCCAGCCAGCAGAATCCCCCTTCAGAATTGCTGCTGCCGTCGTGCATGCCGCTAAACTTCGGCAACCAGTCAAGGTCTCTCCGTCTTCCACATTTTGTGAGAATCACCAAAAGGAGAAAGTTTTTGTGCACATCTCATAAAACAGGGCAGATTTCGAACTTGATCGATTACATTTTACCGAATTTCCATGTCCCTGGAAAGTCTAAAAACGATAAAGAATAGTCAGGTTAGGATGAAAAGCCGGACTTTCCTTCCGGCAAAATCGGAAGTCCCGGTCAGACCGGCCTTGTGCATAGATACCAAATGCCCCCCCTCTCCACTGGTGTTTGGGAGAATATGCCCGTGTTTTGAATCTGTCTTCTCTGTGCGTACACTTTTAAAATATTTGTCGTCATCTTGTGGACCCCGGGTGCAAAAAAAAACCGCAGAAACTTGTAGCTTCTGCGGTTTTCCTGTGTTTATTTTGGTACCAATTACAAATGAGAGTAAATAAGCTCCAGGTTCCCCTCCAGAGCCATCTGTCCGTAGCCGGCGGGAATCAGGAGATGGTCCCCCTTTTGCTCACCGGCTGGCCGTCCAGGGCGCCGGAGCCGCCTGTGATGCTTACATTCACAAAGGGCTGCTCCCAGTTGGTCTCCCAGCGTCCATCCAGCCGGACCCGATACACGGCATAATAGGGACAAGTCACCAAATGGTGATCTCAGCGCCGCCTTGGCGGCAGGTCTCCTGCTTCGGCGCCTCCAGGCTATGGGGCACCTGAGTCACGGCCAAGCTCTGCGCAATGTGCAAAGGACGGGGCTTCCCATCGGACAGCCGGTCATAGTCATAGAACCGGTAGGTCACATCGCTGCTCTGCTGGGTCTCCAGAATCAGGGTGCCGCCCTTGATGGCGTGGAGGCAGCCGGGGTTGATCTGGAAGAAGTCGCCCTTCTGAAGGGGGGACTTCCCGGATGAGCTCCTTCCAGCGCCGCTCCTCCACCATCCGGCCCATCTCCTCCCGGGTCTTGGCGTTGTGCCCGATGACAATGGTAGTCCCGGGTCGCAGTCCAGAACATACCAGCACTCCGTCTTTACCCCGGGCGCCATGTTCATGGACCGCCGCATAGCTGTCATCAGGGTGAACCTGGATGCTCAGGTCATCTTTGGCGTCAATGATCTTCACCAGCAGAGGGAAGCTGTCCCCGGCAGGTTACCAAACAAGTCCGGCCTTTTTTTCCAAAAGAGAGCCCAGGGTCTCCCCGGCAAATTCCGGGTTCTTTACGTGGCA
>VOFD01001445.1_pt1 | contig 11422 bp, 16 predicted proteins | sample 5384101 | NCBI WGS metagenome assembly VOFD01 (sample SAMN12384723, study PRJNA508395) | human gut metagenome | isolation source: healthy gut C | host: Homo sapiens
CGCCTGCTGGCAAAGGCTGTAGAAGGTGCTCAGCAGCTGCGGAGGCAGATTATCCACGCAGTAAAAGCCAATATCCTCCAGCGCATGCACAGCCTGCGATTTTCCCGCTCCGGAAAGTCCGGTAACAATTAAGAACTCCATGTTTTATTCCTGCTCCCCTACCAATTTCACTTCGCATTCCAGCGCAACTCCCGTCTCGCGGAATACCGTTTCCTGAATCCTTTCAATCAGCCTGCGCACATCCGCGCAGGTTGCGCCGCCTGTGTTGACGATAAAGCCCGCATGCTTTTCGCTCACAGCCGCCCCGCCTTCTCGAAGTCCCTTCAAGCCGCACTGCTCAATCAAAGCGCCTGCAAAATGGCCCTCAGGACGTTTGAATACGCTTCCGACACTGGGCTTGTTCAGAGGCTGCTTTTTCCTTTCGTCTTGTGTAATAGTCCTCCATCAAAAGTGCAATGCGGTCACGGTTCCCGTGCTCCAATCGGCAAACCACCTGCGTAATTACACCGCCGTTATCCATAAAGGCACTGTGTCGATAGCTGTAGCGCAGCTCTTCTCCGTGAAAAACCGCCGGAGTTCCGTCTGGCAGCAGCGCGTGCACCCGATCCACAACAGTACTCATTTCTCCGCCGTATGCCCCTGCGTTCATAAAAGCGGCTCCGCCGACAGACGCCGGAATCCCCAGGCAAACTCAAGCCGGTAAGCTGATTCTTCTTTGCAAAATTGCAAAGCCCGGCCAGAAGAAACGGCAGGGCCGCAGGAAATGTCGGTTTCTCCACGAAGAGAAATCTCATTAAAATCACCGGCCAGAACCGCTACACATCCGCGCACGCCGCGATCGGAAACCAACAGATTGGAGCCTTTTCCCAGCACAAACAGCGGTACATGAAGCCGGCTGGTTTCCGGAGAAGAAGCTGCATTCCTTCTTCACTGCACACCGTCACAAACAGATCGGCAGGGCCTCCTATGCGAAATGTGGTGTGACGGTTCATCGGCTCATCGCGAACCGTCAGGCAACCGGCCGCGCCAGCGGCTCTCTCGAGTTCATCCAAAGGCAGCATGATATTCCTCCCTGACCATGTATTTCTCCGGTCTATAGCCGGGATAGCTGCTGTCTGTAGTTCCTTACAGATCCAATTTGATTTGTTTATCCTCCTCCTGCAGGATGTCAATATCCATACCGAGGCTGGTAAGAAGCTCCTTCGCGGCATTATACCCCATCTTCTTCTGACGGTTATTCATGGCGGCTACCTCAATGATAACAGCCAGATTTCTGCCAGGCTTGACAGGGATCGTCAGCACCGGAACTTTAATGCCGAGAATTTCCGTATACTCGTTATCAAGGCCCATACGGTCGTAAACTTTCTGAGGATCCCACAGTTCCATATTGATGACAATGTCAATTTTTTCCGTCATCTTAACAGCGCCCATACCGAAGATCCGGCGTGCATTGATAATGCCGATACCGCGAAGCTCAATAAAATGCCGAATGTTCTCAGGAGCCTGACCGACAAGGGACTTGGCCGAAACGCGCCGGATCTCCACAGCGTCATCCGCAATCAGACGATGACCGCGTTTGATGAGCTCGATAGCTGTTTCGCTCTTTCCAACGCCGCTGTCGCCGAGAAGCAGGATTCCTTCACCGTATACCTCAACCAGCACGCCGTGCCGTGTAATACGGGGAGCCAGCCCACATTCATGAAGGAAACCAACGCTGCAACGAGGCTGGAAGTCGTATCTGCCGTACTGAGCAGCGGAACGCTGTTTGCCTGTACCGCCTCCAGCATTTCAGAGTCGGTTTGAGATCACGCGCACGATCGCGGCCGGCGGATGTTTGAAAACCGCGTCGAGAACTTCCCTGCGCTCCTCCGTGGAAAGAGAATTCAGAAAAGCAGTCTCGGCATTACCAAAAATCAGGATTCTCGTGGTGTCAAAATAATCATAGAAGCGGTTAAGTCTCGAGCCCGGGACGATTGACGTCCATTGAGCAAATCATGATTCCGGATCCTCCGGCATAAAGAGAACGGAAAGTCCAAGCTCCTTCATCACTTTGGAAAGTGAGACGGTAAAATTCGTTGGCAAGAAGAACACCTAACCTTTCCCCTGATCAGTATATTTCTTTTTATTATATCTCATGCAGGCAAAAGATGAAAGAGCAAAAGAAAAACTTACGTCGCTTTTCATACGGAAACACCTGCAAGAAAAATCACCGCAGAAACAATTCGCCGGATGCGCCGCGCAGAATTAGTCAGCCGGAATGCCTTTCGAAGGCCCCCTCCCGCTTTTCCCCAGAAAAAAACGGCACGGCATTGCTGCCGCACCGTTTTTCATGTTCAATGTAAAATCAAACGGGATGAATTTCCTTCTCCGCGTCTGCATGCTTTCCGTCAATGCCATACTTGGCATCGCGGCGCTTCTTAAAGAAGTCGAGAGCCACCTTCGGGAACTGAGCATAGGAAAGAACATCCTCTTCCTGCTCGATCCACTCCGCGCACTCCTTGCGCAGCGATTCAAGCTCAGGCTCAAGCAGATCAGCCGGACGGCAGGTAATGATCTCCTTCCCTCCGTTGACCTTCTTCGCGAACTCAGGATCCACCGGAACAGGCGTTGTGCCGTACTTACCGGAAACCAGATCCTTGAATTCGTTGGTGCACATCTTGTAGCGCTCACCGTTGATCACGTTAAACACAGCCTGCGTGCCGACAATCTGGGAGGTCGGGGTAACAAGCGGCGGATAACCGGCATCCTTACGGACACGCGGAACCTCCTGAAGAACGTCCTCGAGCTGATCCGCCTTTCCGGCCTGCTTGAGCTGCGAAAGCAGATTGCTCAGCATGCCGCCGGGTACCTGGTAAATAAGCGCCTTGGTATTCGTAGCCAGCATGCTCTGATCAAGCAGACCGCTCTCAATATACTTCTTGCGCAGTCCCATAAAGTACTCGCGAATTTCGTTGAGAAGAACCAGATCCAGACCCGTATCGTACTCCGTTCCCTTGAGGGCGGCAACGATGGACTCCGTCGGTGCATGAGACGTGCCAAGAGCCAGCGGAGACATCGCGGTATCCACCACGTCGACGCCAGCCTCAATGCCCTTCATCAAGCACATGGAAGCCAAGCCGGAAGTATAGTGCGTATGCAGCTGAATCGGAATGGAAACAGCCTTCTTCAGTTCGCGGACAAGGCCCTCCGTCTCATACGGAGTCAGCAGAGCCGCCATATCTTTGATGCAGATGGAGTCAGCGCCAGCCGCCTCAATCCGCTTCGCATAATCGACATAATACTCATGCGTAAAGACAGGGCCCGTGGTATAGGAAATTGCAACCTGCGCATGAGCCCCTCCTTCTTCGCAGCCTTAATTGCTGTCTGAAGGTTTTTGATGTCATTCAGCGCATCAAAAATACGAATAATATCAATACCGTTGGCGACGGAACGCTGTACAAAATACTCAAGGACATCATCGGCATAGTGACGATAGCCCAGCATATTCTGGCCGCGGAACAGCATCTGCAGCTTGGTGTTGGGGCACATCTTGCGAATGGTACGCAGGCGCTCCCACGGATCCTCGTTGAGGAAGCGGAGGCAGGAGTCAAACGTCGCGCCGCCCCAGCACTCCAGAGAATAGAAACCGACCTTATCCAGCTTCTCAAGAATGGGAAGCATGTCCTCAATCGGCATTCTTGTCGCAATCAGAGACTGGTGTGCATCACGCAGCACGGTCTCGGTAATCCCGATTTTCTTTGCCATAATTCTTCTCTCTCCTTTTCAAAAAGTGTGGAAACACAAGGCGCTCTTTCTTACTGGAGAGAGACGAGAGCCGTTCCGGACTCGACGCTGTCACCCTTGTTGACATGAACGGCGGCCACAGTCGCGTCATGCGGAGCCATAATCTCATTTTCCATCTTCATGGCCTCGAGAACAACGAGGACCTCGCCCTTCTTGACAGCCTTGCCGGGAGCCACAGCAACACTCACAATGGTACCGGGCATCGGGCTGGAAACGACCTCAGCGCCTGCAGCAGGAGCGGCCGGCTTCGGAGCCGGAGCGGCAGCAGGAGCAGCCTTCGGGGCAGGAGCCGGAGCAGCGGCAGGAGCCGGGGCAGCAGCGGCCGGAGCCGCAGCGCCGGTCTCCTCGACCTGAACATCATAAGCAACGCCGTTGACGGTAATCTTCAGATTTTTCATATTGATAAGTCCTCCTAACAATATTCACTCTTACAGCTGAATGTTGCTGTGCTTCTTCGGCAGGGTGGAAACACGCTTGCTCGAAAGCATGGCCAGATTGGCAATGATACGATCTCTGGTCTCTTCGGGCAGAATCACGTCCTCAATATAGCCCTGAGCAGCAGCGGCAAGAGGAGTGGCTTCCGTCTTCTTGTATTCCTCAATCAGTGCCTGACGGGCCTCAACCGGCTTCTCCGCTCCCTTGAGATCACCGTTATGCAGGAACAGTGCAGCAGCGGCAGGAGCAATGGAGAAACCACAGCGTCCGCCCATGCCATCGTATAATCAGCGTTCGCACCGCGTCCGGCAACCGCAATATAAACAGGGCCATAAGCCTCGCCGGTAATCACTGTAATCTTTGCGGCAGTCGTCTCGGCATAAGCATTGGAAAGCTTAACCGCCTCGCGCAGAGAGGAGAACTCCGTCGCGTTCACAAAGGAAACGACCGGCAGAGAAAACGCATCGCAGAAACGGACAAAACGAGCAGCCTTTGCACAGGCGTCCGCATCTATTTCACCCGTATAGGCTACCAGACCGACAGAAGCGCCGGAAATCTGAGCCAGACCGGTAACAGCCGCCTGACCGAAGGAGGCGGAAAGCTCAAGAAAGCTGTCCGGATCAGCAACAGAGGCAATAACGTCCTTCGCATCGGAAGAAGCCACAGCGCTGGGAACACCCACCGCAGCGGTTTCCGCAGCCGGAGCACCGCTGAGATTGTTGGAGGGAAGGGTAACCAGAATATCCTTCACCATCTCCACGGCTTCCTCTTCCGTCTTAGCCACCACACTGCAGACGCCGGTCTTCGCAGCTTCAGCCGCAGAAGCGTTCGCGCCGCTGGTTGCGACGGTCAGTTCAGCCTTCTCAGACATCACAACAATATCCGCATTGGCGGCAATCATAGCGGAGGTACCGATGCAGGGACCAAGCACAAGGGAAATCTGGGGAACCACGCCGGAAAGAGCGGCGCTGCTCTTCAGGATCTCGCCGTAAGCAGCCAGCATATCGGCGCCTTCGGAAAGGCGGCCGCCGATGGAATCATAGATACCGACAACAGGCGCGCCGGTTTTCACTGCAAGCTCAAAGACCTTCTTGATCTTCGCAGCCTGCGCCTTGCTCATCGCACCGCCGGCAATATCGCTGTTCTGCGCAAACGCATACACCGGGCAATCCGCTACAAGACCATAGCCGGCTACCACCTCGGCATATCCGTCGCCGGACTTGGCAAGACCATCCACCTCGTTGAACGTACCTTCGTCGAATAATGCAGTAATGCGCTGATATCCCTTGGAAGCCTTTACGTCTTCACGGGCCTTCCGCAGGAGCTCCGCATTGCTTACGTTACTCATTTTTATTCCTCCTTCTATTGAATGAATCCATCGTTTCGATCCATAACAGCAATTGAAATTATTATAATATATTCTCAGATTCTTGACAAGCATTATTTGTAGAAAAAGTGTCAATCTTTGCAGATTTTTACGATGTTTTCGGTAGGCAGTACGAATTGCCCTTCCTTTTCACAAAAAGCCTTCCCTTTGAGAAAGTCTTTCCAGGGCTCAAGCGCGCAGGAAAGACGGTATCCCCTGTTGGCCGCCAGAGATGCAGCCGCCCGAAGCAGGCTGTCGGCGAAAAAGCGCCGTTCGATTTCTTCCGAAGCGGAAACATCGAAACTGAGAATTTCCAAAACAGACCGGCGGATTCGAATGCCTGCCGTTCCATATTCCACACCGCGCTCCTGCATGACCAGCAATTCCGCTTCTTCTCCGTATTCCCTGCGAAAAGAAGCCAATCGATCGCCCTCGGCAGGAAGAATCGTAATCATCTGGCGTTCCCCCTTCTTTTTTCTCGGGCTTGCCCTTTGCCTTGGCGTCATCCTTGAGACGACGCACCTCTTCCGCGGTCAGTTCTCTCCACTTTCCCGGAGGCAGCATGCCAAGGCGCACCGACCCCATCGCAATCCGGCGAAGTCTGGCTACCTCCAGACCAAGCTGTTCGCACATATTGCGGATTTGACGGTTTCTTCCCTCATACAAGATGATCTCAAGCACCACTCTCCCCTTTTCCTCCGTCAGAACACGCACGCGGGCGGGAGCAGTTTTTCTTCCGTCAATGACCATGCCGGTCTCCATCTGCGCCAGCATTTCTTCCGTAACCCCCGGATGAACGGTTACGCGATATGTTTTGGGGAACATGGCGAGCCGGATGCATCATCGCGTTGGCGAAGGCGCCGTCATTCGTCATCAGAAGGAGCCCCTCCGAATCCTTGTCAAGACGGCCCACCGGGTAGACTCTTTGCTCCACATCTTCAATCAGCTCGGCAACACATTTGCGATCTCGCTCGTCGCTCATGGTCGTGATGTATCCGCGAGGCTTATGCAGCATAAGATAAACATATTCCTGCGCGGCGTTCAGAGGACGTCCCCGCACAGTAATGCGATCCCGTTCCGGATCGGCTTTGTCTCCCAGATGTGCCGTCTCACCGTTGACACACGTCGCCGGCTGCAATCCATTCCTCCGCTTTCCTGCGCGAGGCAGGAAGTCCGCGATCCGCGATGATTTTCTGAATTCTTATTTTTTCCTGTGGCATACTGCGCAACAATCCTTCTATTATTTATTTCTCGGCAATTCATTTTTCTACAGACGGAAACACGCGCGGAAAGACAATGTCCTTCCGCGCGCCGAACCCGGTCCTCCTGGAAATCAAAAGCCTTTTTCCGGCTTCGGCGCAGGCCGGTATTCTCCGGATATGGCTGACACCGGAAAACAACGGCTCGATCCGCCGCACAGGAGGCGCCTGCTCATTTCCAGCCAAAGAATGCCGCAATTTGATCCCAGAAAGACGGCTCTGTCTCTTTCCTTGCAATATCCTCTCCGGCATACAGCGAAAAGCTGGCGATTTCTTCTCCGTCCAACCAATATGAAACCGTTCCGACAGGGATTCCTTCGCGAATCGGAGCATACAGGAACCGCGGCAGCTCCACACGGCGTTCCGCTCGATCCGCCTCTTCTTTCAGCATAGGACTTCCCGTTTCCTGTTCTCCAAACACCAGCACATCTTCCGACGTACCACCCGTTACCGGAACGGAACCGCGAAATGGATCTTCAGGCGTTTGGAACCTCTCTACAAGCGAAAATCCGTATTCCATCAATGCCTGGTGATCGTTCCAGTCATCCGGAGCCTGCAAAGTGACCGCAATCAGCCGAATTCCATTCTGCTCAGCAGCGGAAACCAAACACCGCCCTGCTTTTTGGTATAACCTGTCTTGACACCAATGCAGCCGTCCATCAGGGAAAGGAGCTTGTTGTGATTTTCATACGTTCGGGTTTCCGCCGGTTCCAGAAAAGTGACACTCACAGTCGGGCTGGATGCAAGTGCAAGAAAGTCTTCATTTTGAAGAGCGGCACATGCAAGCCTCGCAAGATCGAGCGCCGTCGTTTCATGCCCCTCTGCGTCCAATCCAGAGGGCATCACAAAATGTGTGCTGCTCAATCCAAGCTCCGCAGCACGCCGGTTCATCCGATCTGCAAAAGCCTCCAGAGAACCGTCAATCAGAAGCGCAGCGGCATTGGCTGCGTCATTTCCGGAAACCGAGAGCATACCTACCGCCAGATCATGCAGCATGAGACGATCTCCGGCACGCAGCCCCATGGAGGAACCTTCCACACGGACCATGTCCTCCGTGATCGTCACCTCTCGATCCTCCTGTTCGAGCGCCAGCAATGCCGTCATAATTTTTGTCGTGCTTGCCATCGCCCGCTTTTCCTCTGCGTTTTTCGCAAAAAGGACGCGTCCCGTCTCGGCTTCCATCACAATCGCAGCGGAAGCGGAAACGGTGGGAGGCTCCTGCCGCTGCCGAAACCGGAACACAGGCCCACAGCACCAAAAAAGCCGCCGCACAGGAGCAAATCGCTTGTTTGAACATATTCCATCACCTGCCGTTCCATTTCTATGCGGCAAAACGGCAGATTATCCTTCTGTTTTCAGACCTGAGGATCCTCCTGCATTGCGGCCTCTTTGCTCTTCTCTTTTTCCTTTTCTTTTCGGGAATTCATAAACTCATTGATCTTGTCAGCCACCTCCGGGATCATGCCGATCACACGATCCGCAGAGCTGTTATACGGATCGATCTGAAGCAGCCGGACATTTCCCCCGCTGATCGTCAGAAACGCAAGAGGCGTCACGGTAACACCGGCGCCGGCTCCCCCTCCGAAATAATTTTTTTCCGCATGCGTTTTGGAAGGAAGATCAGAGCCTCCCGACGCAAAACCATAACTGATCTTGGAAATCGGAATGATAACAGTCCCGTCCGGCGTTGTTACGGGATCCCCCATCACCGTATTGACGTCCACCATCTGGCGGATTTTGTCCAGCGTGGTGCCCATCATACCTTCAATCGGATGCTCGCTCATTTCTATACAGCCCTTCTTTCAAGTTGATTTCGCCCCGGAGGGATTCTCCTTCGTCCCCTTTTCCGGCGGACCGCTCTTGAAACTTCTGCCAAAGCTTTGCCGCGCGGATCAGAGCGCTGACTCCCTCCTGAAGGATATAAAACAGGGAAACCCATGCCCGAAAACGGAAACGGGCTTCCGTCTGGGAACGCTGAAAATCGGGAACAACGCTCACGCCGAACCGACGGCAATCACAGGCCTGCCTGCATAAAAGCGCCTGCAGCCGTATAAACCGATCCGCAGACCTTTCCATAGAGAACAGCCGTCTCCGCAGCGTCCTCGGCAGCGACGAGGAGAAACAGATCAAAAAGGGAAATATGCACATGGGAGAAAAAGCGCTTCAGAACGGAAACGGCAAGCGACGCAGCTTCCGAAAGAAGCTCCACAAGGCTGCTTACTCCCTTTTTCTTCAGTATTTCCCGAATTTTGTTTTTGTTTCCTCCGTCTGCTCCGCCTGCGCTTTTTTTTTTCCTGTTTTTGGCCGCCGGCAGCTTTTTTTTTTTCCTGCTGCGGCAGCACGCGAATACGGAAAAAAGATACCGTACCGTCACCGAAAGTTCTTCCTCGTATTCGCCGCTTACCGTTACAGGACAGGCGAGGAGCAGGGCAATAATCAACACAATCGCACCTGCAATCAGCAAGCGGATCCCCTCCCCTCTCCTTTATCCTTGCACTTCTTCCTTTTCCCCGTTGTCCTCCGACTCGTTCGGCAGCGGAGGAAGCTCCTCCAGGGAAGAGATATGAAGACATCTCAAGAAGTTTTCCGTGGTTCCGTAAAGAAGAGGACGGCCGGGAAGTTCCAGGCGTCCGCGTTCTTCAATCAGCCCTTTGGCCGAAAGCGTCGCCATAACTCCGCCGCAATCAACGCCGCGAACCTGATCAACAAATGCCTTCGTTACCGGCTGATTGTATGCCACCACAGCCAAAACCTCCATGGCAGCCTGAGAAAGAGGAGTGTTTCTCCGCAATTCCAGAGCACTGCGCACCTGATCGGCAAACTGTGCGCTGCTGCACATCTGGTAGCTGTCCTCCATTTTCAGAATGGTAATGCCGCTTCTGGGTTTATTGTATCGGTCCATCAAAAGCTGCATCAGCTTTCTGACGGTATTCCTGTCAAGCGACAGCGCTTCGCACAGCCGGCTTTTCCGGCACAGGCTCGCCGCTTGCAAACAAAATGGCTTCTATTGCTCCCTGGAGCTTTCGGATCTCCATTCTTCTCTCGTTCCTCTCATCTGGATCATCTCATGGCCAAGCGTTCCTTCGATCTGCACCCGATGTGCCTTCACAAGCTCCAGCACGGCCAAAAAAGTGGCCACTTGTTCCGAACGCTCCGTTTTCCCCTCAAACAGGCTGTAATAAGACAGCCGATCGCCCTTCCACAGCTTGCGCAGAACAGAAACAATCTGCGAGGAAACCGAAACAATGCGATGCGCCACAATCTCCGCAAATGCGCCCGGCGTAGGAAGTACCCGGCGTTTTCCTCGTCCGGTGGCATTGAAATATGCTGTCAGAAGCTCATTGGGATCGTGGCTGCGGTGATATGTTTTGTCCGGCTCCAGTTCTTCGGGAGCGCGAACGAAACAATCGAACGACAGCTGTTCCGCAAGAAGTCCGGCCATTCTTTTGCACTCCTGATATTCCAGCAGCCGGCCCACAAGCTCCTGCCGGGACTCCTCGGCCTCCTCGTGCTTCGGCAGCAGAAAGGCGGATTTCATTTCAATGAGACGAGCCGCCATCTCCAGGAATTCGCTGGAAACATCCATATTCTGTTCCCGCATGGCATCCACCTGCGCCACATACTGATCCACAATACTCAAAATGGAAATATCGCAAATGTTCAGCTTATTTTTAGCAAGAAGCTGCAGCAGCAGATCCAGCGGACCGTCAAACGTGCCGATGTGATAGGATAATGCGTCCAAGAAACCCCTCCTTCACAAAAGGCCGAGCGCTTCAAACGGCAGCGATGCGAGCCACATCACAGCGTTCCAGAAATGGCCGTGCAGGAAGGACAGGACCGGATCCAGCGCACCAATAAACAGAAGGGCAAACAAAATCAGAACGATATAGCGCTCATATCGGTAGTACTGATACGCCATCCTGTTCGGCAAAATGCCGCCACGATACGCGAACCGTCCAAAGGCGGAGCCGGCAGAAGGTTAAACACCGCCAGAGAAAGATTGATCGAAATATAATAATAGAAAAAGACATTCAGCACTATCAGAACATTCCCGGGAATCACAGCGGCAAAGCAAAACAAAAGATTGTAAAGGAACGCACCGACAAAAAGCCGCCAGGATGTTGCTGACCGGACCCGCCAGGGCCGTGATAGCCATGTCGCGCTTCGGATTACGGAAATTCATAGGGTTCACCGGCACAGGTTTAGCCCATCCGATTCCGAAAAGCACGATTCCGAGCGTTCCCATAGGATCCAAACTCGCAAGCGGATTCAGCGTCAAACGTCCATACCGTTTCGCGGTTTGATCCCCAGTTTATAAGCAACAAGGCCATGTGCGTATTCGTGCAGCGGCAAAATCAGAAAAAGGATAGCCGCCGTGGCAAGCAGCTGCATCAGAAGGCTCGGCAAATCCACGCCCTGCCCGCGCATGATACTGCGAATTGCATCAATCAGCATACAAACAACCCTTCCGCCTGGATGGCAAAATTTTTCCCTGCATTTTCCGAAATTATGCATGGAAAGCGCCTAACCAGTGGGCAACATGGGCAAAAGAGATCTCAGCGTTTTCGGTCGAAACCAC
>VOFD01001801.1_pt1 | contig 11404 bp, 20 predicted proteins | sample 5384101 | NCBI WGS metagenome assembly VOFD01 (sample SAMN12384723, study PRJNA508395) | human gut metagenome | isolation source: healthy gut C | host: Homo sapiens
ATGTGCAGCCCTGGACCTGATGGACAGCCGGGACACGGGTTGGTTTTTGGGGCGGAAACGTCGCTGAAAAAGCGGCCGTTTTCCGTTTATACTGTGGGCGGGAGTGAAATACCACTTGAAAAAGAGGGCCAGACCGGCCAGACAGAGGATACGCCAAAACCAGAAAGCCCAGGACAGGTTGACCTCCGCCAGAGCCCCAAAGGCAGGTTGGTGCCCACATTGCCCCACCCCGTCCATCAGCATGGCATGGACGCTGAGGCGGTGGCTCGGTGGGGGTGGTGACCTGCTGGTTTTGCAGTTCCATAAGAAAGGGCTGAACAGGGCACAGCCGCAGGCCCAGAATGGAGCAGATGGAGGGAGAGGGGAGACGGTGAGGCCAGCACCACGCAGGCCGCCGTGCCGCCGCCATACAGCAGCAGGGCGGTCCCATCGCTTCCCCGTCCGGCGGGTGAGTCGGGCGGGACCAGATCCGCCATGCGCCACAGTGGCGGCGATGTAGAGCAGGCCGATGGCCTCATCGGGCAGACCGCACCGGGCATATTGCAGCTGATTTAAAAAGGTGGTAATGGTCTGGTGGGCTCCTCGCTCATCAATACCCCGGCCAGAGAAAGAGCAGCAGACGCCGGTCTGGACAGGGTCTGGCGCAGCACCTCCAGGGTCAGCCTGGCGGAGAGAGGGGGCGGGCGGCTTCACCTCGGTGAGTCCCAGGGTGCACAGGGCGGCCGCGCCGTAGCTGAGGACGGTGAGCAGGCCCGCCAGCGGATAGTTGTTCCCCACAAAGAGGGAAAAGACAAGGGCGGCCATGAGCAGACCGGCGGTCTGAGGCTGTTATAGAGCCCGAAGACCTTTCTGGCTGTCCTGCCCGGAGCAGAGAGATATAAATGCTGGTGTCCACACCGGACAGCCCGGCGGTCACCACGCTGAGCATGATCCGCTCCAGCAGGAAGCCGCCGAAGCCGGTAGCCTGCCAGAACACGATCTTGGAGAGAAATAGAGAAAGCAGCAGGTGGCCATGGTGTTTTTGTAGCCCAGCTTGTCGGCCAGAATCCCCAGGGCACCTCCAGCAGAATGCACAGGGCCAGGGAGATGCTTTCGATGAGGGTGGTGGCAATGGATACCCCATGGGCCTCCTGGTAGAGGGTGGCCACGGGGCCATAAAAGACCATGCCCTGGAGCAGGGCGATGGCATACATGTGGTGCGTTTGCCGGACATAAAAAATAAATCCTTCTGAATTTCTGCATAAAACAAGACGCTGGAGTACAGCGCCGGGATGTCTTGATGCAAATCAGGTGGGATTGGACCAATACAGCATAGTTGCTTCACTCGCGAAAAAGGAATTTCTGAGTTCAATGTAGCAGAATGGCAGCGCGATGTCAAAGGGGCGGGGGATGGATGCCGGAAAAAGAAAAAGATTTCATGCACAGATGGTCGAAAGGTAGTTGAGTATAGAGGTAAAGCGTGCTATAATATACCATTAAGCGTATCATACTGTATCAAACTGGCAACTGTATCATGAGTGGGCATCCTGGAGGGGCGGGCCCTGCCCTCCATTGAAATCATCCCCAAGGAGGGCTTCTACGACTACGCCAACAAGTACCAGCCCGGCGCGGCGTGGAGGTGTGTCCGGCCCCCATTCCGGCGGAGGGGGAGAAGCGTGGGCCAGGCGGCGCTGACGGTGTTCGAGACCCTGGGCCTGTCCGGTCTATTCCCGGGCGGACTTTCATTGTGGACGCAGGACGGGGACCCCCTGGTTCCTGGAGATCAACACCCTGCCCGGCATGACGCCCACCAGCCTGCTGCCCCAGGAGGCCGCGGCGGTGGGCATCGGCTACGGCGCCCTGTGCCAGACTATCGTGGAGGCGTCTCCCTGGAGGCCAGAAAAGGACCAGATGGACAGGAAAAGGATCACCCATGGAGCCGATGACCATACGGGAGATCCTGATCTGGAGGTCCACGGCACGGCTGCTGGGAGACTTGGGGACCTGGAACCGTGACCATCCGCGGGTGGACACCGACAGCCGGAACATCCATCCAGGCTCCCTGTTCATCCCCCTGGTGGGGAGAGCGGTTTGACGGGCACGCCTACATCAACGCCGCCCTGGAGGGGGGCGCCGCCGGCTGCTTCACCCCGGGAGCGGGAGCTACCTGCCCGGCAAGTTCTATATCAAGGTGGCCAGCACCCAGCGGGCCCTGCGGGACCTGGCCGCCTGGTACAAAAGAGAAGTTCCCATCCCCGGTCATGGGATCACCGGCAGCGTGGGCAAGACCACCGCCAAGGATATGATGGCCGCCGTGCTGGGGGTGAAGTACAAGGTCCTGAAGACCGAGGGCAACCTGAACAACGACATGGGGGTGCCCATGACCCTGCTCCGGCTGGACCCGGAGCATGAGCTGGCGGTGTTGGAGCTGGGCATGAACCACGCCGGGGAGATCGACTACCTGTCGGAGATTGTCCGGCCGGACGTGGGGATCATCACCAACATCGGGGACGCCCATATCGAGCGGCTGGGCAGCCGGGAGAACATCTTCAGCGCCAAGTGCGAGCTGCTTCCCCACATCCGGGCCGGCGGACTGGTGGTGCTCAACGGGGATGATCCCATGCTGGCATCCCTCCGGGGCCGCACCCCGGTGCCCGCCGTCTTCTGCGGGCCGGGAGGAGGGCCTGGAGTACCGGGCCCGCCGGACCTGGAGGGGCGACGGGGACAGCCGCATCCTCTGCCAGATGAAACCACCCCCGGATGGACCGGCAGGTTGAGATCCCCGCCCTGGGGGAGCACATGATCTACCCCGCCCTCATCGCCGCCGCCATGAGAGCGGCATTCGGGCTCACCCAGGACCAGATCGAGGAGGGCATGCTCCGCTTTGCCCCCACCCGATGCGGATGAATATCCCTACCGGGGGATGGCATCACCATTCTGGACGACACCTACAACGCCAACCCCCAGTCCATGCGGGCGGCCATCAGGTGCTGTCCACCGGCGGCAGCCAGTAGGAGCATCGCCGTGCTGGGGGATATGTTCGAGCTGGGCCCCTGGCCCCCACCCTCCACGCGGGTGTGGGGGAGTGCCTGGGCAACCCGGTAAAGGGGCGCGGACCTCGTCCCCGTCCCGCTCCTCGATGGGGATGGCTCCCGTCGGCCAGAGACAGGTCGATGGTGGAGCAGGGCAACCACATAGAAGGATGACCGTGGTGGTGGGCGTTCACCGCCACGCGGAATAGGTGCCGATCTTGTTGGCAAAGTCGCCGTTGGCGGCCATCCGGTCGCATCCCAGGAGCACCAGGTCGATCTTCCCCTGGGCCATCAGGCTGGGGCCATGTTGTCGGTGATGAGGGTGGCGGGGATGGTCTTCACCAGCTCCCAGGCGGTGAGCCGGGCCCCTGGAGCAGGGGCGGGTCTCGTCGGCGTAAACCATATCCACTTTGCCCCCTGTTCGTGGGCGAGCGGATGACACCCAGGGCAGTGCCGTACCCGCCGGTAGCGATGGCCCCGGCGTTGCAGTGGGTGAGGATGCGGCCACATTGGGGACCATTGAGCGGCCCCGGCGGATGGCCCGGTTCATGGCCAGTCGGGCCACCGGCCCACCGGGCCACCGAGTGGCTGGAGGAGTACCTGGACAAGTTCAAGGGGACGGTGCTCACGGTCTCCCACGACCGCTACTTCCTGGACCGGGTGGTGAAGCGCATCATCGAGATCAAGGAGGGCAGGGCAGAGTTTTACGCGGGCAATTACAGCTTCTACGCCGTGGAGAAGGAGCGCCGGTACCAGGAGAAGCTGCGGCAGTATGAGAAGGAGCAGGCCAAGATCGAGCAGCTGGAGAAGGCCGCCGAGCAGCTGCGCATCTGGGCCTATTCCGGCAACGACAAGATCTTCAAGCGGGCCCAGTCCATGGAGAAGCGCATCGAGCGCATGCGGGCCACCGACAGGCCCACCCGGGAGCGGAAGATGGAGGTCCGCTTCGGGGAGCGGGAGTTCCGGGGGGATGAGGTGCTCTCCATCAAGGGGCTGAAAAAGTCCTTCGGCCAGGGCGGGCCCTGTTCTTCTGATGTGGACCTGGAGGTGGAGGGAGGCGAGCGCATCGCCCTGCTGGGGGACAACGGCACCGGCAATCCACCCTCATCAAGATCCTCATGGGGGAGGAGGGGCCGGACGAGGGGAAGATGCGCCTGGGCCCCACGGTGAAGATCGGCTACCTGCCCCAGATCATCCACTTCTCCCACCCGGAGCGCAATCTGGTGGACACCATGATCTACGACCAGGACTGCTCCACCCAGACGGCCCGCAACCGGCTGGCCGCCTTCAACTTCCGGGGGGAGGATGTATTCAAGCCCGTCTCCGCCCTGTCCGGCGGCGAGCAGAGCCGGCTGCGGCTGTGTATGCTGATGGACGCCAAGATCAATCTGCTGATTTTGGACGAGCCCACCAACCACCTGGACATCCAGAGCCGGGAGTGGATCGAGGAGGCGGTGGAGGAGTATGGGGGAAATCTGCTCTTTGTCTCCCATGACCGGTACTTATCGAGCGCTTCGCCAGCCGCATCTGGCTGCTGGAGGACGGACATATCACCGACTTTCAAGGGCACCTTTGAGGAGTACCAGGGGCCGGCCCGGGGGAGCGAAAAGGCCCAGGCCTCCGCCGTCCCCGTCCCCCCCCAGGTGGCGGCGGAGCCGGAGAAAAAAGGAGAAGCCCAAGCGCCCCGGCGGCACCAAGGAGCTGGAGAAACAGGTGGCCGCCGCCGAGCGGGCAGTGGGTAAGGCAGAGGAGCAGATGTACGACCTTGGGCAGCAGATTGAGGAGGCCGCCTCCGACTACCTGAAGCTCCAGGAGCTGTATGAGCAGCGGGAGGCCCTGGAGGAGGAAATCCTGAAGCTGTACGGGACCTGGGAGCCCCTGTCGGCGCAGCTGGAGGAGGCCAGAGGATGAAAGCGGCAGATCAGACAGTTATAAAGGAAGGAAGCTCTGTCTCTGGCAGAAGGCCCTGCTGGCTCTGGTGCTGGCCGGGGCCGTGACCTTTGCCGGGCTGTTCGGCGCGGTGTCTACGGCTCCTACGACCATATCCAGGGGGGGACCCCCGGGGGCGATGGTGGTGCTGGGCTGCCAGGTGATGCCCGACGGGGAGCCCTCCATCCTTCTGCGGGACCGGCTGGACCGGGCGCTGGACTACCTGGAGGACCACCCGGACCTGACGGTGGTGGTCTCCGGCGGCCAGGGGGACAACGAGCCCGTCACCGAGGCCCGGTGCATGGCGGACTACCTGATGGAGCGGGGGGTGGAGGAGGACCAGCTGCTTCTGGAGGAGCGGTCCCACAACACCGACCAGAACCTGCGCTATTCCCGGGAGCTGCTGGAGGCAGAGGGCTGTGATCTGTCCCAGGGGGTGGTGGTGGTCTCCAACGGCTTCCATCTGACCCGGGCCCGGATGCTGGCCCAGCGAGAAGGGTTCGAGCACATCTCCACCCTGGCCGCCCCCACCAGCCACCTGCCCTCCCGGCTCCAGATGTATATTCGGGAGCCGATCGCCCTGGTCAAGTCCTTCCTGTTCGACCGGGCAGGTCAGGCGATGAGAGTTAGAATTAGAAATTTGGCGGCCTGGGGCCGCCCCTTAAATATCCAATGCTGGAGGTTCCCATGCTGGAGAAACTTGCCGCCGTCGAGGCGAAATACAGCCAGATCGAGGCTCCACCGCATGTACTCCATGTACGCCGAGCGCCGCCGCTGGAAGACGGAAGTGGCCAGCCTGAACATGACGGAACTGGGAGGGATCAAGGAGATCTCCTTCACAATCGAGGGGGACGGAGCCTGGTCCCGGATAAAATTCGAGAGCGGGGTCCACCGGGTGCAGCGGGTGCCCGAGACCGAGTCGGGGGGCCGCATCCACACCTCCACCGCCACCGTGGCCGTCCTGCCCGAGGTGGACACCGCGGAGGTCCACCTCAACCCCGCAGACGTCGAGATGCAGGTGTTCCGCTCCTCCGGCGCGGGAGGCCAGCATGTCAACAAGACCTCCTCAGCCGTCCGGCTGATCCACAAGCCCACGGGCACGGTGGTGGAGTGCCAGCAGGAGCGCAGCCAGTTCCAGAACCGGGACAAGGCCATGCGCCTTCTGGCCTCCCGGCTCTACGAGGCGAGAGAGAACTTTCCCCAGGAGCAGCGACCGTTCACCGCCATGGAGCGCCGCAGCCAGGTGGGCACCGGGATGCGCAACGAGCGCATCGGATCCCAAGCTGGTGGAGCGCTTCGCGCCGGAGGGGACGGAGGCATCTGTTCTGGAGCAGGCCCTGGGGGAGTTCATGGCCTGGTACGGCGTCCATAAGGAGGATAAGACTGCGCCCCTATCCCGGATGCTCCAGGCGGTCCGGCAGCTGAAGGAGGAGGGCGTCTCCGTCGCGGTGCTGTCCAACAAGGCCGATCAGATGGCAGGTCCGGTGGTGGAGGGCTATTACCCCCGGGGTATTTCCGCATGGTGCAGGGGGCCCTGTCCGGCCTCCCCACCAAGCCGGACCCCACGCTGCTCCACCGGCTGATGGAGCAGATGGGGGCGTCCCAAAGAGAACACCCTGTTTGTGGGGACAGCGACGTGGACATTCGGACGGCCAAAAACGGCGGCCTGACCAGCTGCGGCGTGCTGTGGGGCTTTCGCTCCCGGCAGGAACTGGAGCGGGAGGGGGCCGATTATCTGGTCTCCACACCGGAAGAGCTGCTGGCCCTGATCCTACGGAGACGGTGTACGGGCTGGGGGCCAACGGCCTGGATCCGGAGGCGGTGGCCCATATCTTTGAGGCCAAGGGCCGTCCCCAGGACAACCCCTGATCCTGCATATCCCCTCGGCCGGCCATCTGGAGCGGTACTGTGCGGACATCCCTCAGTCCGCCTATGATCTGGCCCGCGCCTGCTGGCCGGGGCCGCTGACCATGATCCTGAAGCGCAGGCCCATCGTGCCCGATGTGGTGACAGCGGGGATGGACACGGTGGGGATGCGCTGTCCCTCCCACCCGGTGTGCCGGGCCATCATCCAAGCGGCCGAGGTGCCGGTGGCCGCCCCATCAGGCAACACCTCCGGCCGGCCCAGCCCCACCAACGCGGCCGACATGCTGGAGGACATGGACGGAAAAATCGACGGCATTGTGGACGGCGGGCCCTGCGCGGTGGGGGTGGAATCCACCATCGTGGACCTGACCTTTACGCCCCCACGGCTCCTGCGGCCGGGGGGGATCACCCTGGAGCAGCTGCGGGCGGCGCTGGGGGAGGTGGCGGTGGACCCGGCGGTCACCCGGCTGATGGGGGCGGGGGAGAGGCCCCGGGCCCCGGGGATGAAGTACCGCCACTACGCCCCCAAGGCGCCCGTCACGGTGGTGACCGGTCCGCCGGAGCATACTGCGGAGCACATCGCCCGCAGCCTGACCGGGGGATGGCGTGATCTGCTTTGACGAATTTGCCTGGGAAGTTCCCCGGCTGCCAGATCCAGAGTGTGGGTCCAGTGGGGGACAAATCCGCTCAGGCCCGCCATATTTTCGACGCCCTCCGGGCCTTCGACCACACGGAGGTCCCCCGGATCTGGGCCCAGTGTCCTGATCCGTCCGGCTTGGGGCTGGCCATCAACAACCGCCTGAACAAGGGGTTCCATATCGTGGAAGTGAAATAAACGCAAAGGAATGAGAGTCACATACTATGATGAACTATACGATCAAACAGAACGTGGCCGTGGTTCGGCCCAACTATCCCCCTGTCCGACGGCCAGGATGCGGCCAAGCTGATCAACGCGGTGCGCTTTCAGACAGGCTGCACCTCTATGCTGATGGACCGCAGCGCCTTTGTGCCGGAGCTGTTCACTCTGTCCAGCGGTGTGGCGGAGCAGGTGCTCAAGCCCTTTACCCAGAACAAGATGCGGCTGGCCATCGTGGGCGATTTTTATGACTGCTACCAGACCTCCATGCGGAACTTTATCTTCGGCTGCAACCGGGGCAACCAGGTGGGTTTTTGGGAGAATGAGCAGGAGGGTCTGGCCTGGCTGACCCGGAAGCGCTGAGATGATCCTCATCGGCATCACCGGCCCCACCGGGGCGGGAAAGACCACTGCTCTGCGTGAGGTAGAGGCCCTGGGGGGCGCGGTCCGAGCTGGCGTTCTTTAAGACCCACTATTACGGCGGCATGCGCAAGTACCAGTGGGTAACCATTCCTCTGGAGCTCCACGGGGTGGTGCCCCTGAAGAGCGGCGAGGTGATCCGGGTGTCGGTGGGCAACGGGGAGGGGGACCCCCTGTTCACCATCGACGACCTGCTGCCCCACCTGGGGGCGGAGCAGTCCAAGAAGGCCCTGGGGGAGGCCATTCCCGGCGAAAATCTGAACCTTCTGGTGGGCAGCCGTCCTGTGAGGATGACGAGGGGAGCGACCGGGTGAAGCTGGCGGTGCTGGACCTGCTGAACCAGAAGTACGGCATTGTGGAGGAGGACTTCATCTCCGCCGAGCTGTGCGCCGTGCCCGCCTTCCACGCCGTGGACATCGGCTTCGACCGCTCCCTGATCGGGGCCTACGGCCATGACGACCGGGTGTGCGCCTATGCCTCCCTGGCCGCCCTGCTCCAGCTGCACGCCGGAGCGCACCGCAGTGTGTATGCTGGCGGACAAGGAGGAGATCGGCTCCGAGGGGGTGTCCGGCATGAAATCCAGGGCCTTCGACACCTTCATGGAGGACCTGTGCCAGAGCCAGAGCGTGCCCCTGCGGGCCTGCTACGAGAAGTCCTTCTGCCTGTCCGCCGACGTGACCGCGGCCTATGACCCCAACTTTGCGGAGGTCTATGAGAAGCGCAACAGCGCCCGGGTGAACTACGGCATGGGCCTGTGCAAGTACAGGGCAATATCAAGCAGCTGGAGGGCCTCCAGGTGTGGATCCGCGGGCGCTGGACGGCCGGGACCGGCTGTTGGGGGTGGTCCTCAGCCAGGTCATCAGCAACGTGCCGGCCGCCTTGCTCCTCTCCGGGTACAGCAGCGACCTGAGGGAGCTCATCATCGGGTGGACCTGGGAGGGCTGGGGACCCTGATCGCCTCGATGGCGAGCCTGATCTCCTACAAGCAGCTGGTGGAACAGGATCCGGAGCTGCGGGGCCCTATCTGAAGCTGTTCACCCTGCTCAATTTGGGATTTTGGCTGTACTGTTCCTGATCTGAAAGCGGGGGCCGCCGGCAAACAAGCCGGCGGCCGGTTTTGTGCGTCACCGGACAGCCCGGCGGTAGATGAGGATGGACAGCAGGGCAGTGACCACCTCAGAGAGCCAGAAGGCGTGCCAGACGCCTGCGGGACCCAGCAGACGGCTGAGGAGCCAGGCGGTGGGGATCATCACCAGGGTATAGCGCAGCAGGGAGATGGCCAGGGACGGGCCGCCCATGCCCAGTCCCTCCAGCGCGCCGCCGGCGGCCACAGAGACCGAGGAGACCAGAAAGCCCGCGCTGATGATGCAGAGGGCCTCCGCCCCCGCCCGGATGCTCTCCGGGTTCTGGTGAACAGCCCCATCAGCTGGGTGGGGAGGGCCAGGCAGAGGACGGTCCCGCCGCCATGATGGCGGCGCACAGCCCCAGGGTGTCCCGATAGATCTCCCGTCCCCGGCCCTGTTCCCCCGCTCCGTAGTTGTAGCCGATGAGAGGGCGCATCCCCTGGACAATGCCGCTGGCGGGCAGGTAAAGGAAGGTCTGGAGCTTATAGTAGATGCCCAGGATCACCACATAGATGGGGAGAAGGCGGAGAGGATGCTGTTGAGGGCGGAGATCAGAAGGGAGGGCAGAGCCAGGCTCAGCGTCGCCGGGATGCCCACAGAGTACAGGCGGAGGTCCAGCCTCCAGTCCCAGGCCAGATCCTCCGGCTCAGTGTGATGGGAAGCGCGCAGGAGCGCCAGGCGGCCAGATAGACCAGAAGGGTCAGGGCCTGGCCGATGCCAGTGGCCAGGGCGGCCCCCTCGATGCCCAGCTTTGGGAAGGGACCGGGTCCGAAGATCAGCAGCGGGTCCAGTACGATGTTGCTCAGGCATCCGGTCAGCAGGGCCGCCATGGGGACCTTCATCCGGCCCACCGCCTGAAAGATCTTCTCGTAGGCCAGGCCCAGGGAGAGCAGGAGAGAAAGCAGACCGTCCGTCCCGTACCGCACCCCCACGCCAGCACCTCTGGGTCCTGGGTGAACATTTCAGTCTCAAAAGGAGGGAGCAGGGCGATGGTCAGAACGGTCAGGAGAACCCCATGGACCGCGCAACAGGGGCCAGCCCATGGACCGCAGCCGCGCTGCCCATGGTTTCCGGGCGCCCAAATAGAAGGAGATGGCCGCGTTCAGCCCCACTCGAACCCAATGGCCCAGGGCATTGATCAGGTTCTGAATGGGATAGACCAGGGAGAGGGCGGTCATGGATGCCTCGCTGATCTGGGCCACGAAAAAGCTGTCCACAATATTGTAGAGGGAGTTGACCAGCATGGACAGCACCATGGGCAGGGACATGGTGACAATCAGCGGCAGGACGGGCCGCTCCGCATAAAGGTTTTCGTTCATCGTTTTGGCATACCTCCTGAATTCAGAAAAAAGCCACACAGCGCCCCTGCGGGCAGCTGTGTGGCGGGACAATGGCCGGAAAAATCACAACGTGTTTAGCAGACACTATTGTACTGAAAACGGGCGGTTTGTCAAGGGGAGCGGAAAAATTTTCCCCAGGGAGGGGATTCAGGACTCAGAATCCTGGTCCTCAGCCGCTTCTCCAGCCGCCCACCCGGAGGAGCCAGAACAAAAAGGCCGCCAGGGGCCGCTGCCGCCAGCAGGGGCAGGCGGAGCCAGGACCAGAAGGGAAGGCGGTGTGGACGGTCACGATGGCGGTGGCGTGTCGGCGCTTCCGATTGCCGCTTTGGGGCCCCCAGTCGGTCATAAAGATGCCAGCAGGCAGTACCGCGTGCAGGGAGAAGGGACAGAAGACACAGCGCCAGGATCCCGGTGAGCAGCCACCGGAACAGCCGCAGATAGCGCCGGGCGGTGGCCTGCTCCGACTGTCGCATAGCCCGGACTGCCTGCCTGTCCTGCTTCCTCCTTGGTGAGGGGGGGGAGGGCTGCGCGCTCCCTGGAGCAGCTCCACCAGGGAGACGTCCAGCGCCTGGGCCAAAGGCTCCAGCAGCTTCAGATCGGGAAACCCCTTTCCGGTCTCCCACCTTGATACCGCCTTGTCGGTGACGTGGAGGGTCGGTCAGCTCCCTCTGGGTCATTTGATGTTCTTTTCTCAGCTGAGCGATAAATGCTCCGAATTGAATATGTTCCATATACAGCACGGCTCCTTTCTTGTGCCTCCATTATGCCTTCATCCGCCTCAAAAGGCAACCTACGAAAAGTAGAGTGGGTAATTTGGGGTGAAATACGGATAAGATCTCCTGTTTCGGGCATCCTGAC
>VOFD01001915.1_pt1 | contig 11393 bp, 22 predicted proteins | sample 5384101 | NCBI WGS metagenome assembly VOFD01 (sample SAMN12384723, study PRJNA508395) | human gut metagenome | isolation source: healthy gut C | host: Homo sapiens
TTGAAGACCAAACTCTCTGCCATATGTAACAACTCCTCGCGAAAAAGCTGTATAATATAAAATCCGTGCATCCCATGTCGAATCAAAATCAGAAGACGTTACCAAAGCAGTTAACTAGGCTCAGGCACCCTCGCGTCACACAGGAAGGATTGCTTAGTGTCCGCTTCATTCCTGACCTGACACGGTTCACAAGTTCCTGTTGCGCAAGACCCAAGTGTCAACGCCACTTACTTTGGGCAGCTCTCCGTCAAAAAGACCCTCGATGGGACAACACCCCACGCTATAGCGGATTGCGAGGTACAGGGCACCGCTATCTCCCCCATGCTGCACGGAAATTTGAAACGGTCTGCCTCCCAATAGGGAAACAAATCCGTTATAAACAATATCATAACAATTATATCTGTTTTTCACGGTATGTCAAATACCATTACGCTTTTTCTTTTTCGCAGTTCTCTGAAAAACTCGTCATCAATCCACTGCATTCCTCCGCAAGTACACCTAAAAAGATTCAAAACGGAACTGCACATCCGGCTTTGGATTCATCGCTTTGCCAATCACCACGCGCGGAATCCGTTACTGCTGTCAACTCCGGCATCGGACACGGCTCTAATGTAACGCCATCGTACAGTCTTCAAGCCGCCCGGTCGCCAAGCACCTTACTCGCTTTATTAATGAAATAGAATTTCCGCATGAGCAAGCGTATTTTCTTCGCCATTTCTTTATTTATTATATCTCTGGCAATGATTTTATCTCCTTACAATCCACACAGCCAATCGGCGTTTCCGTCATACGCCTTTTTTGCTGCTTACACTGCCTGTTTCATAAACGACTCATCGCTTGTCATCGTGATTCCTCTAATCCGGCAAAGTTTCCTCTAACACTGGCGACCGCACATTCACACCGCCGCATTTTCTAAGTGCTGTCATGCGCACTGCTCCCACCGCGACATTCCCATTGTCCTGCCCAATAAACATTTCTGCCAATTAAAATGCGGCAACTGCATAATCACTGCCTCCAGTCATTTTTACACTATCGCTTGTTTCAATCTATGCGTATTACTTTTCGTTTCCGACTGCTTAACACACTGTCGTAGCACGCCTTTTCTTGACTTTCATCGAACAAAAGCGGGTAACTGTCTTCGCCTTTAAAGGATGTCAGCCACGTACATCAGCCCCAGAATGTAACGCTCGTCATTCCTTTCGCGGTCCTTTTCACAATCATCAAAAAATTCTTTATAACGGTCTGCCAGTTTCTTCAAACCTTCTCGAATCATCGGTATTATATTATCCACTTCGGTAAATTGAATCTCCAAGTCACCAATCTCGCAGCACTTTTTGCATCGCGTCAGAAATCATGCCGGTAATCTTCGATGTAATTCATATCCCAGTGACTCCTTGAATCCCACACCGTCAACTAACACTTCTTTGTCATACAATTTTTTCACAACTTCTTGCAATGGTACTTTACTTTCTTTGTTTATACTATTGTAGTCGTATTATAAAATCGTTTCTACATCTTTATTCGCGTATTTTCAGCAAATGTAAACGTTATCTCAATGTATGCGATTCATCGCCGTAAATTTCATACCACAACCAGCGTGGTATCCGCCGCCGTCGTCACACGCCTCATTCACAACATCCCACGCATAGACAACGCCGGATATTTTCCTGGCAGAAACTCAGAACTTTTGATGTAACTTTCCATTCTTTTTTTTTCATCGTTTCTTTATTCACTTTGGCATTTCCTGCATCGTATTTTCACAGAAAAACCATTCATACGTCTGATTGTGCCAGACAAGGCAGTGACCGCAAGCTTCGGCCCATTGTCTTTTGCCAGTGAAAGGCACTCCTCAAATTTTCCTCATTAGTTTTTCTTTATTATGTTAGTTGACGAAAAAAAAACAGATAAAGGAGACTGTATGATTAGGCCGGGACAAAAACTTTATCGTGGGAAAGGAAGCAGATGGATAAAATCGGTTTGATTTCCACAAATCTAGCCGAAAAAATAGCAATGACAGTAACAGAGGCCCCCCTATCGTGTAACAGCTGAAACAATCAGCAGCACCTGCGGGCAGACCATCAGCAGCGGCGGCGTCTGGAACATGATGCAGCGGTTAGGCGAACGGATTGACGAAGAAGAGCACCATGCTGTGAAAGAGATGCATGCTGACCAGTCACAAGGAGAAAAAATCATTCCGGTGTTGTTTGAAGAAATGGATGGCATATGGCTGCACATGCAGGACAGCAGTCATAAAAGAATGAAAAAGGTGAAATGAAAGTGTTTACCATGTATGAAGGCTGGGATGAAGAGAAAGAGAAAGAAAAAGAGAAGTACACGGAGTACAGGAATCCCAGAATTGTACTGTAATCACACTAAGAATGAAACACCGGCGTATGAGATGGTCAGTCAAAGGTGCAAACAATCTGGCAAAAGTGTTATGTAGAAAAGAAAACAAAGAATTATGCAGTACAATAGAACGTTATACAGACGGATTAATTTTTACAACACAGATGAATGAAATCATAGAGACACTAAGTGCAAAGCAAAAGCACCGAAAACAGATGGTAAAGGGAATCCGTATGTAGACGTGCTAAGAGGTCATGTGGCACTATTAGATGCAAAGAACTACAGCATCCAGAAAAGTATTCCGGGATGCGTTTATAAGATAAAGAAAAACTGAATTTAGAACGAAAGGTTTGTTGTCAAATATTCGTTGTTCATCTTTTTCAAGATTCCAGTAATTCACGAAGAAAAAGATTTGAACGAGTGCGTACAAACACGCAAGTATCAGACATGCGTATTTGGCATGTCGATACTTCTGCGCGTTTGTCAGCAAAAAAGCGGCGCACGAGATGCAAACTTTTCTTCATGAATTACGGAAACTGAAAAATGCCAACGAACACTTGACACAGGAGACCGTCCTACCGGCAAACTTCACGTCGGTCACTATGTAGGTCCTTGAAACGCCGTGTGGAATTACAGAATTCCGGCGAATATGATGATATTTACATTATGATTGCAGATGCACAGGCTTTAACGGATAATGCAGATAACCCGGAAAAAGTTCGTAAAAACATTTCGGAAGTTGCTCTGGATTATTTGTCCTGTGGACTTGACCCAGAGAAATCGAACTCTTCGTTCAGTCGTATGTCTCTGAACTTACAGAACTTACTTTTTATTACAGCAACTTAGTTACAGTTTCAAGATTGAAACGAAATCCTACGGTTAAATCAGAAATTCAGATGCGTGGCTTTAATGCAAGTATTCCGGTTGGTTTCTTTACTTACCCAATCAGTCAGGCCGCTGACATCACTGCATTTAAAGCAACGACCGTACCGGTTGGCGAAGATCAGCGCCAATGCTTGAGCAGGCACGTGAAATTGTCCGCAGTTTTAACACTACTTACGATGAGGTTTTGGTTGAGCCGAAAGCACTTTTGCCGGAAAATGAAATTTGTATGCCGTCTGCCGGGTACCGACGGCAAGGCAAAAATGAGCAAATCCCTTGGCAACTGTATTTATCTGTCCGATGAGCCGGAAGATATCCGCAAAAAAAATCATGAGTATGTACACCGATCCGGACCACATCCGCATTGAGGATCCGGGAAAATTGGAAGGGAACACGGTATTTACTTATTTGGATGCTTTCTGCAAGGATGAATTGTTTGCAGAATACCTGCCAGATTACAGTTGTTTACAGGAATTGAAAGACCACTACACCCGCGGAGGTCTGGGTGACGTGAAGGTTAAAGAAATTTTTTGTACTCTGTTATTATGGAAGAACTTTCTCCAATTCAGGCAAGAAGAAAAGAACTTGAAAAAGATATTCCACCGTTATGGAAATTTTGCACAAAGGAAGTATTAAGGCAAAAGAAGTCGCCGCCGGTACTTTGAGTGAAGTAAAACATGCAATGAAAATTGATTACTTTGATTAATGTTTCTGCATGACGAATAAAACAAAAGGAGCAGTTCTCCATGTCTCTTACGTGTAAGCACGGTGGTACATGGAGAGCTGCTCCTTTTATTTTGAATCTTTTCTTAAATTCGTTTTATCTGGTTTGCAACCGTCGGTGCAACAACTGCTGCAATCGCAATTTTAATCAAATCGCCCGGAATAAATGGAATTACACAAAGTGCCATTGCGGCGCCAAGTCCTGTTCCTGTCGAATAGCAGAACCACATCGTACCAAATGCATATGCAATCGCGGTACCAATAAGCATTCTACAACGCAGAAAACAATATTTACAATCTTCTTATCCTTCTTAACCCGCATCAAAAGACCACATACAATTGCCATGAAAATAAATCCAATTAAGTAACCGCCGGTCGGTCCCGCAAGTTTGCCGGGACCACCTTCAAACCCGGAGAATACCGGAAGTCCAACCAGGCCAAGCAGCAAGTATACAATGTACGTGATGGTTGCCCGCTGCCCGCCAAGTACATATAAACTAAAGTAAATCACTAAGTTTGTCAGCGAAATCGGCACCGGACCAATCGGCACAGCAAGCGGTGCAAGTACACAGGTAAGCGCGCAAATAACGCCATTAACACCATATCTTTCAGGTTAAAAAGTTTTTTTCTTTCATTGTTCATCCTCCGTTTTTCAAATGTAAACCTTTTATCTCGTCATAGTATACATTTGAAAATCGGAATTGTCAACCTTTATTTACATTCCACAAATTTTCCATCTTTGTCAAGTTTAAGCACCGCATGATTATCCCACTTGCCATCCTCCTCCATATGGAGCGTAACATCTAAATATATATTTTTAGAATTTGATTTCGGCGAAACTTTCATATCCATACTTGTTCCTACACAGTTCCAGCCCAAATCCTCAAACAGGGTATCTCTCACATCCTGATTCTCAATACATACCGTTCTTTTTCCTTTTTCCACACATAAAATATTCACACTGCTTTTATTATAGAAAAACTCTTTACTGCCAAATTTTCCGGCACTTGTATACTGCTTTTCATACGCTTTCCATACGTCATTTTATCAAAAATCTTTTACCCCTGCGGGTTCTTCACAATAAAATTATGATTTTTAAAATCAAGTAAAACACTTGCATCACTTGTTTTATTATCATAATCGTGTTCCATTGCTTTCACAAGAATAGTCTGCGTTTTATCAGAACATTCGGCAGTACCTTTTTCAAAAATTCTGATAAAATGCTTTTAAATCCTCATATGAATATAACTGCCAAAATTCCTTTTCGTAAAGTCTTCATTTTTCTCCCAAGACTCTTCGATTTTAAAATCAGAAAGACTCTTACATGACGGATATGGAAAAGAAATATACTTTTTGATTCTCATTCATATATTTCGGATACTCAAAGTAAGCATTTGGTTTTCCAGACACAAATAATTATGTTTCTTCCCTTTCTCACTTCTTTCATAAAGGACATAAGAATTGTTATTCTTAAAATAACGCGCCGCCTTATATTTTGTATTGATTTTCATCCAGATAATCAGTTAATTCCACAAAATACGACGGATTTTTTTTTTGAACCGTTTGGAGATTTTCTTTATAAGAAATAAACTCCCAATTCTGACCAAATTCGAAACACAGCCACTGCCAGTGCCAAATCTGACTGCCTGAACAGAAAAATCTTTTTTGCTTCGTATCCCAGCGCTCAACGGATAATTTTATTTGTTTCAAATCTTTTTGATTTTCCCTTTTTCCACTTTATTTTTTGCCATAGGACTACTCGTTGCTTCAACACTTTTTGGCGTTGTTTCTGCTCCTACCTCCAACGCCTTCTGCGGATTTTTTGACTGTTCCTTTGTGCCAGTCCCACATGCTGATAAACAAAAGTACACACGCACACGCCAACAAAATTTCTTTTCTCATAAGCAAAACCTCCCCTACTTCACTCTTTTCCCACGGTAATAAATCTTTATCTTTTTTATTATTTTTAACAAATGGCTTTTTCTAATTGTTATACCGTTTTATTTTATGCGAAATGATTAACTTTTTTCAGTTTAGCTTTGGTTACAACCACGTCTTCACTAATCTGTTTTATTTTTTTCGACAATGTCAACGTGCTTCCCTTGCCAAACACATAAACAAGTTCTTTTTCTGCCTTCCGATACAAACATCTTTTATGAACCGCAAAATATTTGTTTTTCTTTGACACTTTTACCGTTTTAATACTCGTGTTTTTTAAATGCCGTCGGCTCAATCCATTTCACGCTTTTTGGTATTGTGATTTTCTTTGCACCCGGCATTACCTGAACCAAATCTTTTTCCGTCAAATCAATTACCATGTTATTAGAAAATGATAATGTATCTCCGTCTAAATGCTTTGTAATATAAGCAAATCCTGCCAGTTTCTTTGCTGCAGCCGGTAAATGCTTGTTTTGCTTCTACTTTTACTTTTGCAGAAGTATCTATCTTCTTAAGATTTTTACATTCCAAAAAAAGTGTACTCTCGCAGTGACACGAGTTGATTTGACAAATGAATTGTTTCTACGGATGTTGTGTAAGCAAACGCCGCCGCACCAAGATACCTCACTGTGTCCGGCATTGTAATTGATTTAATGTTCTTTATATATGGACCTGGGCAATGCCATGGTTCCAAAAGATCTCCCCATAATGTCACTTCCGCATCCAGATAATAAGAGCCATCCGGTCCCTGTATGCCAACACTTCCAAGATTTTGTTTCGCCAAAATTTCATCATATCCACTGGTTGCTCCAACTATAACAACCGGTGCATTTTCAATTTTATCCGGAATTACCACCTTAACATTTTTCTTGTCTTTTGCAACATCTGCTTTAAAAATCCAGCTTTTTTTTTTTATCTTTCGATAAATAGGCATGATAGGTTGCATCCTGATTGGTAATCGTATATTCCTTAGAAACATCCCAGTAATCCAACCGCTCCATCGCAGAAATCTCCCCGCATTTGAAACATTCGTTTTCAAGCACAGCACCAAAACCAACATTGTCATTGATAATATAAATTTTTTCATACGCTTTTTCCTCCTTAAAAATATTTGACTGTATGAAATTCCGTTCAAACTGTCACACCCTATTTCACTCTTTTTCCACGGTAATAAATTTTTATCTTTTTATTATTCTTAACAAATGGCTTTTTTCCAATTGTTATACCGTTTTACTTTATGCGAAATGATTAGCTTTTTTCAGTTTAGTTTTGGTTACAACCACGTCTTCACTAATCTGTTTTATTTTTTTCGACAATGTCAACGTGCTTCCCTTTGCCAAACACATAAACAAGTTCTTTTTTCTGCCTTCCGATACAAACATCTTTTATGAACCGCAAAATACTTGTTTTTCTTCGACACTTTTACCGTTTTTAGGCTGGTGTTTTTTAACGCCGTCGGCTCAATCCATTTCACGCTCTTTGGTATTGTAATTTTCTTTGTATCCGGCATTACCTGAATCAAAGTTTTTCGGTTTGATTGATAACCATATTGCCAGAAAATGTAAGTGTGTCATTTTTAAATATTTAGTTTCATGTGCAAGCCCCGGCGACCCATCACAGTAGCCAAAAAACATTCGCGGCCTCCACTTTAAATTTTGCCAGAAAATCAATTTTCTTAATATCTTTGCTTCCGAAAAATGTTCCATTTTTCAAACTTGTAAGTTTGTCTGACAAATGAATATATTTTAAGTTTCCCATTGCACCAAAAGTACAAGATCCCATCTCGCGAATTATATCAGGCATCACAACGGATTTAACATTAAGTATTTCCAAAGTCGGGCGGCTGTCGGCATCGCAATAATCAAACATTGTCACACCAAATAAGTTTTTGTGGCCACGCGGCTTCTTCCCCCTGATATAAATCTGCACTATATCCCAATCTCACAACCGGCGCATTTTCAATTTTTGAGGAATTATGATATCCAGCATTTTCTCTTTGTTTAACAAATCTGCTTTAAAAATCCAGCTTTCTTTTTTATCTTTGGATAAATAAGCATGATACGTCACATCTTGTTCGGCAACCGTATATTCTTTGGTGATGTCCCAGTAATCCAACCGCTCCATCGTGCTTACCTCTCTTTGCAGTTGAAACATTCGACTTTAGACACAGTACCAAAAACAGCAAAAAATCGGTGCCAAAATCGTTTTCACTTTCATAAAATCACACTCCTTACTTACATTTACACGCCCGTCAATCATGTACCTTGTACTTATATAACGAATAATAACTGGAAAATGTTGCAAAAAGTAAGGAATTTTTTACAAGAAAATGATAATAAATTATTTAAGAACACTTATGTCAAACCATGGGGTAAGAGCAGTATCCCGCCAATCTCCCATATTTTTCAGAATTTCATCTGTATTCACCCTATTTTCACCGGCCACAACATGGTTTGTTGCATATAATGTAGATTTTCCCGCGCCATTTACTCCCGCAAAAATTTCGTATTTCTTCACTAAAATCTCCCCCTGCTCAATAACTTTCTTTTGCTTTCTTTGTAAAATAAAATCACTCAAAAAGCGAAAAAAAAAATCAATTTCATCCTCATTTTTTTCTGCTAAAACTAATTTTTCTCGTTTCATCTATATCCATATCCTTGCATTGCTCATACAATTTACGTGCCGCTTCAATATTTGACATAGTCTTTCACCTCACATTGTATTTTTTCAATTGTAGCATTCTCCATAAAAAGAACGCAAGATTCACTTTAGTCCTTTACGACATACCTACCGGCAAAACCGCCACCATCGCCCCGGCAAAAGTTGCCACCAGTGCTCCGGTAAGTGTATAACGCGTTTTTGTCACGCGCGCCGTCATAAAATAAACGCTCATGGTATAGAAAATGGTTTCCGAACAGCTCATAAGAACTGACGCTAATGTGCCAAGATAGGAATCCGTTCCATATGTTTTATATATATCAAACAAAAGACCGGTTGCCGCCGAGGATGAGAACATTTTCACGATAAAAGTGGAAGCAGTTCGCCCGGGAAATGAAGGATATTTACAACCGGCGCAAACATACCGGCAAGCCACTCCATAAAACCGGACTGCCGCAAAATTCTACACCAATCATCAAACCAATTAACGTCGGCAGAATTTTATAGACCGTCAAAATCCATCTTTGGCTCCTCAATAAACGAATCAAAATATCCACTTTTTGCACATGCCATAGCCGACAAGATAGAGAATCACGAATGGTATCATGCAGTCTGAAATATAATAAAGGACTTCCATTTACCGCTCCCCCTTTTTCTTTGATACTTTTTCTTGCTATTACAGAAAAAATAACACCGGCCGCCGTCGACACAATTGTAGCCACCAGCCCCATGCCAAGAATTTAGTGCGAAGCAGAACCATACTGGCTTCGATACGCTATAATATTAACCGGAATCAATTGCAGAGAAGATATATTGATAATCAAAAACGTACACATATCCGCACTGGCAATGTGGCTTCCATGATTTAATTTTTTCAGTTCCTCCATTGCCTTTAAACCAACCGGCGTAGCCCCATCAAGTCCAAGCACATTACTAATCATAGTTGGCGACCATATATTCATTTGCCTTATGCTCTTTGGCACGCCCGGAAAAAAAAAAGGCAAGAACCGGTCGAAGTGCTTTTGTAAGCGCATCTATAATTCCTGCCTTTTTTGCAACATTCATAAGTCCTGTCCACATGGACATGATGCCAAGCATCGTAATACATAAAGTCACTGCTTCTTTTTGACGAATCCAGTGTCGCTGTTCCGATTTCTCCGATTTTGCCGGTTGCCGCCGCAAACAAACCCAATGAGAATCATAAATCCCCCAAAGTTTATTGAGCATACGCACACGCCTTTTTCTTTTTATTGTATGCGGCGTGAAGATAAACATTCCGACAAAATCAAAAAATCGCTGTTAATGAGCGGTGTCCCAAACACAACTTTTGCAACGTCCTTGTTTTTCATCATACGAAAATGTAAGCCCATCATATGGCGTGTCTGCCATTTACTTTTTTAGAACCTTCAAATCCTCTTGTATAACCATATGCCAAATAGTAATCCGAACAGCTTCCGGAATTGCTATCCATTACTTTCTCCTCCACAAACTGACGGAAAGCTTTTGTCTGCCATTGTTTGTCGCCCGATGCATTCAGTCTCATTTACCACGCCTTCCATGACACGATTGTTACTATTTATATTTCTTGTATCAGCAAAATGCTTCCCAGGTTGCTGAATATAATATCACTTTTGCAAATGCTGTTCAAACGCAGTCTGCGAAACATACCATCTGGTTAAAACAGTCCAAAATCACAATGCCCCACAAAATCAATGCCGCAAAGGCCGTCGCAAAAAATTTCTTCTTGCCCAAATAAAATCATCCTTTCCAAAGTCATCCACTTGTGACTTTCTTTATAGGATTTTTTCCGATTTTTGAAAAAATATGCAAAAATTTCCGTTATTTTTATCTGTAATGTTTTTAATTGCAATAATCAAGCGGAATCTTTTTGCGCGCATCGTGGGCGTTTTCACTCATTGTTGCCGCAACAGCGCATTGAAAGACGACGCATTCTCGGCGGCACTTTTCAACGCTTTTTGCAAAATTGTGCGTTGTTTTTAGCTTTCTTTCCAAAATATTCCTTTTTAGGCAGTGAATCAAGATTAAAAAACAACTCTTTACCGTTTATTCAATGGTTGTTTTTTTTCCACCATGGCTTTACAGATAAACAACTCTTTCAAGATTTTCGGCCTGTTTGCGTTGTTTTGACTGATGCCACATAAAAAGTCCTCTTTAAAACAGTATGATGTAATGATTAAGGAAGAAAAATTCATTTCACCATGAAGGAATGTTGAACACCGCCCGGTGCGCAGAGGGACGTAGTCTGCCCTCACGCACCAGCGCGATGTTCTCTCAGCAGAAGCGATTCCAGATGGAAGTGGCTTCGTCTCTTTAACAATTACATCATAATTGTTTATCACCATAGCGGCAAAAATCACACTTGAATTCTGCCCGCCAAACCAAACGAATTACCATTGCCACACGAACTCTTTTTCAATTGCCCATGTGGAACATAATTCAAGGATGCGCATTTTTCATCCAATTCATCCAGATTTAATGTTGGTGGAACAACGCCGATTGCGGATACACTGGATACAGCCGTAATCGCCTCGGTAATACCGCCGGCACCCATCATATGACCGGTTGCAACCTTTTGTAGAAGTCACTGCCATTTCGCCGGCATGCTCTGAAAAAGTTCTGCAATCGCATTCGTTTCAATTGGGTCACCCATACCGGTAGAAGTTCCATGTGTATTAATATAATCTACGGATTCTTTGTAACACCGATGCTCGATTGCTTTTTCCATGTAGAATACCGCACCAATTCCTTCCGATGCGGACTTGTTGGCATGGTAGCCGTCAGTGCAGTTGGAAAATCCCGCGAGTTCCGCATAAATTTTAGCACCT
>VOFD01001250.1_pt1 | contig 11374 bp, 13 predicted proteins | sample 5384101 | NCBI WGS metagenome assembly VOFD01 (sample SAMN12384723, study PRJNA508395) | human gut metagenome | isolation source: healthy gut C | host: Homo sapiens
CAAGTTACGTATTGCTGACGTTCATCCTGGCGAGGTTCACAGGCCTTTGACGGGGATTGGGTTGGTCTCGATGAAGAGTTTGTCGAAGAAGTCCGCAAGGCGGAAGTATTCGCGGGCTGCGGCGAAGTCGCCGTCAAGACACAGCTTCAGAGCCTGGTGACATCCGCGGGGATGATGTTCGACGACGGAGATTACGCCCTTGGCCCGAGGGACATCATCGGGACGGTGTCGGAGTCGCCGCTCCAGAACACGAGGTCGTCACCGCCGCATATGCTGCGCGTGAGGGCGTATTCGGCGATGCTTGCCGCTCGCCCTCCTTGACGCTACGTTTCTTATGTCTGGGTGCTTGAGAAAGCCGGAGATAGGTGGCGGGCTTGACGCCGATGCCCGTGCGGGAGGGGACGTTGTAGACGATCATCGGGACGTTCACGCGGTCCGCCACATAGGTGAAGTGGGGCGACGGGCCCTTCTGCGTGGTCTTGTTGTAATAGGGGGTTACCATGAGTATGCCGTCCGCCCCGGCGGCTTCTTCTGGCGTGCTGGCCTGCTCGAGCACGTGCTCGTGTTGTACCCGCCGACGCCGACAATGACCTTCATGCGGCCGCGCACTTTTTTCAACGGTGAGCTCCACGAGCTTGTTGTGCTCCTTCGGCGGTGTGGGTGGGGGTTCTCGCCGGTGGTCCCGCAGACGAGATTGCGGAGGTGCCGCCGGCATACTGGAAGTCTATCAGTTCGGCGTACTTCGAGTAGTCAACGCCGTTTCCAAATAGGGCGTGACTATGGCGGTGCATGAACCGGTGAAAATCGGTGTCTTGCCATGTTATTCATACCTCCTGAAGTGATTTTATATTCTTTAGGCCCTTTGAGCCTATTTTCGGACGGCACAGTGACGATGTACCCTCGGCGCCGAGCAGCTCGGCGAGCTCTACGGCCCCGCCGGCGGCGCCGCGCAGGGTGTTGTGAGAGAGGCAGGCGAACTTGTAGTCATATTGGGTGTCCTCACGCAGGCGGCCTATTGACACTGCATCCCCGCCCTCGTTCATGCGGTCGAGCCTGGTCTGCGGGCGGTCAGGCTCTTCAAAGTATTTTGAGGAACTGCTTCGGGGGCGCTGGGAAGGCCGAGCTCCTGGGGCGGCCCCTATGCTCCGCCCAGACGGCTTTGATTTCGTCCACGGGCGGCTTTTTGCCAAAGGTGACGAAATACGGCGGCCATGTGGCCATCCTGACGCAGGCACACGCGGAAGCACTGCGAGGTGATGCGGGCTTTGACCGCGGGGGCGGATTATCCCCCTTCGATAGTGGCCCCCAGATCTTCATGGGCTCGCTGCTCGCTCTTTTTCCTCCTCGCCGCCGATGTAGGGGAATCACGTTGTCCAGAATGTCCGGCATGGTCTCAAAGGTCTTGCCGGCGCCGGAAATCGCCTGGTAGGTGCAGACCAGTGGCCTGCTCCAGGCCGAAGGCCGCGCAGGGGGTGCATGGCGGGCACATAGCTCTGTAAAGAGCAGTTGGCTCTTTACGGCGATAAAGCCGCGCTTGGTGCCCAGACGCCTCGGCGGCGCTGGGCGGGGATGACCCGGAGGTGCTTCGGGATTGAGGGCCCAGCGGCTGCCGGCGACCATGGGGACGTCGGGGGTCCAGCGGTGGCGCCAGGGTGCCTGGATTTGAGACGAACCTGGGTTCATGCCTGTGGCTTGACGCCTGCCTTGAATTTATCCATTCCTGCATCCTCCAGCGCGAGGATTTCCTGGGAGTCAAATTTTTCATATCCACGGGCGGAAAATGACAAAAGGTCAACCTCTGCGCGCAACGGTCAATTTTACCACCACCTGAGTCAATAAACGTCAAAAAGGTGAACGAATTTATTACGATATTGCGCGGCGCTGCTCGGCGGCGGCTCGGCGGCGGGGGACATCTACGTGAACGGCGGCGACGTGCTCACCGGGGGGCAACGGCCTTGCAGGCGGCAGGCCTGCTTCTATGTGATGACGTTGGGCGGGCTGCAGACCGTTGACGGCGGCGGGGAGATGGCAGTTACGCCCGACGGGCGCCGGAGCACCTCCGTTGGCAGCGATGACCTGACAGCCCGTGAGCACCCCTGCCGAAACTATTATAATTACTGTAATAGGATTCATTCAAAAATGATTCAGTCTGTATATGACCGCAGCCGGGGCACCTATATATTTTTATATCAGCTTCAATTTTTTTCTACAGGCTTATTATAAAAGCCTGTAACGTCAGTAATATTACTCCATATCGTATCATATAAGCCGGCTTCCGAGCCGCATACTCTGCATATCATAGCTATTCCTTTCCGTTAAATTTCTACAAGCTGTCAATATAGCTTATAACGTCCTTTTCCAGTTCATAATCGCAGTTATCAAGGATATCAATAAGCTGTTCGATATTAGAGCAGCTTACAAGAGCGGTTCCTTCAAGAGCATTTGATGTAATATATCCGCTGACAACCGCCGTAGGCGAAACATTTCTCTTCCGCAGTATTCTCTGATATAATCAAGCCTTTTCAAATTGCTTTCGGTGACAATACGCCGCTTTAAAAACTCGTCTATATTTTCCAGACCTTTCGTTATTGCTTTCTGAAAAAAGCCCTTGCATTGAGAAGTATATGCCATTGCGAACATTCCGCTTCCTGACATATAGGAATATAATTCACTGTCCATATGCGTAGTGTTGGGATCGTTCCACATCTCATACTTATATTCCGCTAATGACCACCACGTCTGAATGGTACGAAAAAGGCTCCATTCCATGCTCGACCGCATAGGCGTTCGCCCTTTAATTCTTTCCGTACTCCAATTTGACGCGCCGATTATTCCTACCCTGCCCTTTTCTTTTAAATACTGCATAGTCTCAATAATTTCCTCTGCCGGTCTGTCCGGTTCGTCACGATGGAGAAGATATATATCTATATAATCTGTCCTTAACGCCTCAAGGCTTTCACAAAGCTCCTGACAAAGATTTTCTTTAGAAAGATTTATAAACCAGTTCTTACCCTCGTTTCTTACTCCGCATTTTGTAGACAAGCAGATCTTATTTCGATTCCCTCTGGAATCCAGCCATTTTCCTAAACATTCCTCGCTTTTACCTCTGCCGTTTTCAACCCATTCATAATAATTTCTTGCAGTATCTATAAGCGTGCCTCCGTTTTCATAAAAAGCAGTCAAGCATATCAAAGGAAAGAGCCTCTGAGACCCTTGTCCCGAATCTGCCTGTTCCAAGACCTATTTTAGATATTTTTGTATCATTTATATATTTCATTGTTAATCAGTCTCTCCTTAGGTACGGCATATAAAACCGTTTCATTCAGATTCATATAGCTTCTCAGAAAAAAGCTGTGATTAGGTAAAATTTCTTTTATTTTCAGCGGAAGCCTCCATAAATCATCAGGCTTATGATATACTGCCGCTGCAATCAAAGGCTTATACTTTTTAATAGTTTCAATCGCTCCGTTAATCAGCTTTTCTTCAAATCCTCTACATCTATTTTAATAAACGTCGGCTTAATATTATACTTTCCGCATATATTGTCAAGCGTATCCGCATAAACCTCAAAGCCTTCCTTGCCTATCAGTGAGTTTTCGTTCAAGTAATTTTTCATTCTCAGGATATCAGGCTTATCAGATAAGGCACATTTTATAACGTTTACGCGGCAATCGGCTGCCTCGTTCATTTTTTCTATTCTTCTGTAATTTTCGGGATCAGGCTCAATAGCTATATATTTTTCATAATTCCCGCTGCTGTTTTCAGTAAAATATCTTAATATGTCTCCTCGGAATGCTCCGCAGTCTATAAATACCTCGTCCGATATTTTCTTATAAATGTCATAGGCAAAATATTGTTCTTCTATAGGAAATGAATTTATGAATGAATCATATTTACCACAGGCAAATTCAATAATATTTTCATATGTTTCTACTGATAAATCATCGCGAAAATTGTTTTTCACCAAATTAAGCTTATCCGCATTGTTTTTCTCCATTTATCCGGTAAATTGAAAATAAGAGGCTGATTTTTAAACAACTCGCATATATCTGATATTTCATAAATACATCTGACATCAATATATCCTAAATCATTCAGATATTTTCTTATACCCGGATAAAATTTCCTGTTTAGCATACAAACTATAACGATACATTCGAATTTCTGCATTTATAAGGCTCCGAGATATTTATATTATTAAACTGCATTCCATGCTTATTTCTGTCAGAATCAAAAAAACAGAGGGCTTGATTCCGTTTTCTAAAGCATATCAGAAAATACCAAACCGCAGAAACCTGCTCCGTAAATAATGATTTCGCTTTTCTGTAATTGACTGTATTTAAGATCTGAAATCATTTTTTAATACCTTCACTAAAAGTATACCTGCATTTCCAGCCGGTAGTTCTTCTGAATTTATCTGAATCAAACGAAAAGTCGGACTGAGAGCATTCTCCGAAAATTAGGCGGCTTTTATTTCCGGCAATATTGTTCGCAATCCTCAGATAATCCCGAAAAAAGCAAATTCTGACCGGAGCCGACGTTATAGACGCCTTCAGCCTGCTTTTCTATAGCGGCTATCACCGCGCAGGCCGCGTCGTCAGCGCAAATGAAATCATAGTGTTGATTTCCGTCGGAATAAAATTTTATATCTTCTCCCTTTATCATTTTATACAGCGAGTTCTGAAGCATCTGTTTTTTAGCCGGAAACGCTCCGAAAACACTATGAAATCTAAGCTCTGTCAGAATAACGCCATTTGCAGATTTTTTCAGACTCTCATATAAATAAAGCTTAGCTCTGCCATAAGAGGAAAGTGTGTTATTATCCGTTACATAATCCTCTCCGACATTACCGTAAGCTCTGCCGTATTCCGCCTGACTTCCTATAAGTATGATCTGATCAATACGGCATTTTTCCATTATATTTTTTACCTGATTGCCAAGTGCGACGGCGCAAGACATATTTATATCTTCATTATTTCTTTCTTCCGCTCCGCTGCCGGCCCACGCTGAAACGATAACCGCTTTATAGAAAGAAACGAGCTTGCCTGACCGACCAATGTCGCTGCCGAATATATCCCATTCAATAAAATTAATATTCTTATTATCAGTTTTTTCGCCCTGCGGCGTCAATACAATAGCCCATATTCAGAAGATTTTTACACAGGCATGTGCCAATCAGACCTGAAGAGCCCAACAGCAATATATTATTCATAATTAAACCAATCGTTCATAATAAATTCACCGCTTAAAATAAATTTTTCTATATATATGATTCCACAAAGCCTTACAACCTGCCGCATAAAAAGAAATCATATATTTTCAATAAAGTGATTTTTTATATTTATTCCAATACTCTTATACACAAATTCGTAATTATTATCAAAATTTAATTGATACATTCTGAAAGTAACAAAAAATTTTTAGGCTGCCATAATTCTACATAAGAATACATATAATTCATTCCCAACGCCTTCATTACATTACCGCTTCGAATATTATCAATATCATGCGTTGCAGTGATATATGACATACGTGTTTGAGGAATTTGAAAAAAAATACAAGGATAGATTCGTTAATATCGGTATTGCGGAGCAGAATTTTGTCAGCTTCGGCGCCGGTCTTGCCGCTATGGGAATGAAGCCTTTTATCTATAATGTTGTATCATTTATGACATATCGTGCTTTTGAGCAAATAGAGCTTGACGTCAGCTTTCAGGAAAATCCGGTAGTGCTTGTAGGAGTAGGAGGCGGTCATGCGTACGGTCCTGCCGGACCTACTCATCACGGATATTTCGATTTGTCGCTTATGACGTCTTTGCCGAATATGACTGTTATATGCCCCGGCGATCCGATTGAAATGGAGGCGGCTATGTATGCCGCATATAAAGCTTGATAGTCCCGTTTACTTAAGAATCGGAAGAAGCGTTGATCCTGCGGTGCATAGCGGACCTGTAGATTTTAAAATCGGTAAGGCAATAGAAATGAATAAAGGAGAAAGGGCGGTTTGCTTGCTGCTGGAACTATGCTGAAGGACGGCGTCAGGGCTGCGGAGCTGCTGAGACAATCAGGAATAAATATTTCTCTTTACAGTATGCCTACGATCAAGCCGATTGACAGGGAGCTTATTGAAGAATGCATGAAAACATATGACTTTATTTTTACACTTGAAGAACACAGTAAAAACGGAGGTCTTGGATCCGCTGTCGGAAATGTAATTCTTGAAGGCGGCGCGGGTTCTCATGCAAGACTTGTAAAGCTTGGTTTTCCTGATTCATTCGCTCCTGTTACAGGTTCGAGGGAATATCTTAATAAGCTTTTTACGGAATTGACGCTGAAAGCGTTGCGGAAACAATAAAGTTAATTCTTGACGGAGAAGAATAATGAACCGTATTGATAGTATTTACGAGGAATTTGACAAAATAAGATCTGAAATTGAAATAAGCATAGAAAAAATGAAATCTGATCTTGGGAATATGATAAATAAGATTGTTCTTTACGGCGCAGGCAGCGCAGGTATAGCGTTTTTTGAAGTATCTGAATGACGCAGGTATTTATCCTGTCTGCTTTGCCGACGGCAAGCCGGAAAAGCAGGGTCAATTCTGCGAAGGGCTTGAAATTATTTCTCCGGAGAATATCGCCGCACGGTTTGGAGCGGACGCGCTTGTTATAGTTACCATTAATACCGACGGCAAAAGATACTGCAAAAGCTTTGAAGAGGCTTTGAGAATCGGCGGGCACAGCGGTGTTCACAGGCGGCTAAGCGAGGCGGGCTGCAGAAACGTAATCGACTATACATATTTCAGAAGATGTCACAGCCTTTTTCATGGAGATCCGTATAACCTACCGTCCTGTTCTGATATAGGTGAAATGCTTAAAAACAGGGATAACGTAACTCATGTATATGATTTGCTTGACGATGATGTTTCAAAAGAAACCTATGAAAAGATAGTAAGGTTCAGACTTATTGACGATAGTACAGAGGTACCGACGATTACACAGGAAAGCCAGTATTTTGAGAAGGATTTTTATAGAAATGAAACAGACGCGTGCTTTGTTGACTGCGGAGCCTTTAACGGTATAAGTATGGAAACTTTTTTGAAAATAAACGGCGGCGTTTTTGAAAGGTATTACGGCTTTGAACCGGACTCGTATAATTTTCAGCTTTTAAATAAGTTTATTGACGGACTGCCGTTAGATATAAGAAAAAGGTCTGAAATTTTTAACGCTGCCGTTTATGGCGAATGCGGAACAGAAACTTTTTATTCTCTCAAAGGTCCGGGAAGCTTTATGGCGGATATTGGAAACGAAAGTGTCAATACAATAACGATAGACAAGGCGTTGGAAGGAAGAAAAGCTACATATATCAAGATGAATATCGAGGGGTCTGAAATTAAAGCGTTAAAGGGAGCTGAAAATACTATAAAAAATTTCAGACCGTTGATAGCCGCAGCGGGTTACCATAAAACGCGGGATTTGTGGGAGGTTCCTATGATCATAAAGAGCTTTAATCCGGATTACAGATTTAATCTTCGTTCGTATATGAATCATTTGTCTTTTTATTTATTATTGCTCGTAAACGATTTTGTAATTGAAGCATCCTTTATTTTTATGAAGAACGGGAGGCGTTAATGAATACACCTAGACTTGAAACGGATCGTTTGATATTGAGGAAATTTACGGAAAACGATTTGAATGCTTTGTTTAAAATTTTCAGCGATATTGAAGTTAATACGTTTTTGCCATGGTTTCCGTTAAAATCAATTGAAGAAACAAAGGATTTTTATGATGAAAGATACGCTAAGGCTTATTTACAGCCTTGCGGTTACAGATATGCTGTTTGCCTAAAGGAAGATAATATTCCTGTTGGTTATGTTAATATAAGTACAGAAGTCGGCCACGATCTTGGTTATGGATTACTGAAAAATCTTTGGCATAAAGGCATTGTAAAGGGAAGCGTGCAGCGCAGTCGTTGAACAGGTAAAAAAGACGGTATGTCATATATCACTGCAACGCATGATATTGATAATATTCGAAGCGGTAATGTAATGAAGGCGTTGGGAATGAATTATATGTATTCTTATGTAGAATTATGGCAGCCTAAAAATTTTTTGGTTACTTTCAGAATGTATCAATTAAATTTTGATAATAATTACGAATTTGTGTATAAGGAGTATTGGAATAAATATAAAAATCACTTTATTGAAAATATATGATTTCTTTTTATGCGGCAGGTTGTAAGGCTTTGTGGAATCATATATATAGAAAAATTTATTTTAAGCGGTGAATTTATTATGAACGATTGGTTTAATTATGAATAATATATTGCTGTTGGGCTCTTCAGGTCTGATTGGCACATGCCTGTGTAAAAATCTTCTGAATATGGGCTATTGTATTGACGCCGCAGGGCGAAAAAAAACTGATAATAAGAATATTAATTTTATTGAATGGGATATATTCGGCGACATTGGTCGGTCAGGCAAGCTCGTTTCTTTCTATAAAGCGGTTATCGTTTCAGCGTGGGCCGGCAGCGGAGCGGAAGAAAGAAATAATGAAGATATAAATATGTCTTGCGCCGTCGCACTTGGCAATCAGGTAAAAAATATAATGGAAAAATGCCGTATTGATCAGATCATACTTATAGGAAGTCAGGCGGAATACGGCAGAGCTTACGGTAATGTCGGAGAGGATTATGTAACGGATAATAACACACTTTCCTCTTATGGCAGAGCTAAGCTTTTATTTATATGAGAGTCTGAAAAAATCTGCAAATGGCGTTATTCTGACAGAGCTTAGATTTCATAGTGTTTTCGGAGCGTTTCCGGCTAAAAGACAGATGCTTCAGAACTCGCTGTATAAAATGATAAAGGGAGAAGATATAAAATTTTATTCCGACGGAAATCAACACTATGATTTCATTTGCGCTGACGACGCGGCCTGCGCGGTGATAGCCGCTATAGAAAAGCAGGCTGAAGGCGTCTATAACGTCGGCTCCGGTCAGAATTTGCTTTTTTCGGGATTATCTGAGGATTGCGAACAATATTGCCGGAAATAAAAGCCGCCTAATTTTCGGAGAATGCTCTCAGTCCGACTTTTCGTTTGATTCAGATAAATTCAGAAGAACTACCGGCTGGAAATGCAGGTATACTTTTTAGTGAAGGTATTAAAAAATGATTTCAGATCTTAAATACAGTCAATTACAGAAAAGCGAAATCATTATTTACGGAGCAGGTTTCTGCGGTTTGGTATTTTCTGATATGCTTTTAGAAAACGGAATCAAGCCCTCTGTTTTTTTGATTCTGACAGAAATAAGCATGGAATGCAGTTTAATAATATAAATATCTCGGAGCCTTATAAATGCAGAAATTCCGAATGTATCGTTATAGTTTGTATGCTAAACAGGAAATTTTATCCGGGTATAAGAAAATATCTGAATGATTTAGGATATATTGATGTCAGATGTATTTATGAAATATCAGATATATGCGAGTTGTTTAAAAATCAGCCTCTTATTTTCAATTTACCGGATAAATGGAGAGAAAACAATGCGGATAAGCTTAATTTGGTGAAAAACAATTTTCGCGATGATTTATCAGTAGAAACATATGAAAATATTATTGAATTTGCCTGTGGTAAATATGATTCATTCATAAATTCATTTCCTATAGAAGAACAATATTTTGCCTATGACATTTATAAGAAAATATCGGACGAGGTATTTATAGACTGCGGAGCATTCCGAGGAGACATATTAAGATATTTTACTGAAAACAGCAGCGGGAATTATGAAAAATATATAGCTATTGAGCCTGATCCCGAAAAATTACAGAAGAATAGAAAAAAAAACGAGGCAGCCGATTGCCGCGTAAACGTTATAAAATGTGCCTTATCTGATAAGCCTGATATCCTGAGAATGAAAAATTACTTGAACGAAAACTCACTGATAGGCAAGGAAGGCTTTGAGGTTTATGCGGATACGCTTGACAATATATGCGGAAAGTATAATATTAAGCCGACGTTTATTAAAATAGATGTAGAGGGATTTGAAGAAAAGCTGATTAACGGAGCGATTGAAACTATTAAAAAGTATAAGCCTTTGATTGCAGCGGCAGTATATCATAAGCCTGATGATTTATGGAGGCTTCCGCTGAAAATAAAAGAAATTTTACCTAATCACAGCTTTTTTTTCTGAGAAGCTATATGAATCTGAATGAAACGGTTTTATATGCCGTACCTAAGGAGAGACTGATTAACAATGAAATATATAAATGATACAAAAATATCTAAAATAGGTCTTGGAACAGGCAGATTCGGGACAAGGGTCTCAGAGGCTCTTTCCTTTGATATGCTTGACTGCTTTTTATGAAAACGGAGGCACGCTTATAGATACTGCAAGAAATTATTATGAATGGGTTGAAAACGGCAGAGGTAAAAGCGAGGAATGTTTAGGAAAATGGCTGGATTCCAGAGGGAATCGAAATAAGATCTGCTTGTCTACAAAAAATGCGGAGTAAGAAACGAGGGTAAGAACTGGTTTATAAATCTTTCTAAAGAAAATCTTTGTCAGGAGCTTTGTGAAAGCCTTGAGGCGTTAAGGACAGATTATATAGATATATATCTTCTCCATCGTGACGAACCGGACAGACCGGCAGAGGAAATTATTGAGACTATGCAGTATTTAAAAGAAAAGGGCAGGGTAGGAATAATCGGCGCGTCAAATTGGAGTACGGAAAGAATTAAAAGGGCGAACGCCTATGCGGTCGAGCATGGAATGGAGCCTTTTCGTACCATTCAGACGTGGTGGTCATTAGCGGAATATAAGTATGAGATGTGGAACGATCCCAACACTACGCATATGGACAGTGAATTATATTCCTATATGTCAGGAAGCGGAATGTTCGCAATGGCATATACTTCTCAATGCAAAGGGCTTTTCAGAAAGCAATAACGAAAGGTCTGGAAAATATAGACGAGTTTTTAAAGCGGCGTATTGTCACCGAAAGCAATTTGAAAAGGCTTGATTATATCAGAGAATACTGCGGGAAGAGAAATGTTTCGCCTACGGCGGTTTGTCAGCGGATATATTACATCAAATGCTCTTGAAGGAACCGCTCTTGTAAGCTGCTCTAATATCGAACAGCTTATTGATATCCTTGATAACTGCGATTATGAACTGGAAAAGGACGTTATAAGCTATATTGACAGCTTGTAAAAATTTTAACGGAAAAGGAATAGCTATGATATGCAGAGTATGCGGCTCGGAAGCCGGCTTATATGATACGATATGGGTAATATTATTGACGTTACAGGCTTTATAATAAGCCTGTAGAAAAAAATGAAGCTGATATAAAATATATAATTTTAACAATACGTAACCC
>VOFD01001661.1_pt1 | contig 11364 bp, 14 predicted proteins | sample 5384101 | NCBI WGS metagenome assembly VOFD01 (sample SAMN12384723, study PRJNA508395) | human gut metagenome | isolation source: healthy gut C | host: Homo sapiens
GCTGAATCAGCGGGTCTGTATGGTAGGCCTTCCGGCAAGCAGGATGCAGAGCTTTTCTTGCTGCCGTGCCGCTTCCAGCAGGTGACGGTTATAGGCCGTCAACTCTTCGTGGAAACGCTGCTGTTCGGCCACAGCTTTACGGAAAGCATCGGCGACGACTTTGCTGTCGACTCCCAGAGAGACGAGATAGTTCGTGCATTGCTTCAACAGAAGTTTTTCATCCTTGAAACCTATGACCGGAGAGTCGAGAGGAATACTTGAAGGCTGCACACTCTTGACCACAGCCGAATAGCCGGTCACGATGGGGCAGTTGAAACTGTTCTGTTCGTTCGCATGAGAAGGCTCAAACAAGACGAAGGGCATGAAGATGCGGTCGACTTTCTGTGCCTGGAGGTTCGCAATGTGGCTATGCACCAACTTGGCCGGGAAACAGATGTTGTCCGACATCACCATGCAGGCATTGCGTTCATAATTCACGTAGTTCGAAGCGTCAGGAGAGGCAACTTCGCTTCCATGCCGCAGGCCGTGAACGCGTATGCCAGAAGGATATTCTTCAAAAACATGTTGAGCACCCGCGGAATGCCGATGACCAGCCTCGGCTTGCTGACTGTAGAAGGCTGGCGGTCGAAAAGAAGTTTCCGCAGGTAGGCATTCTCCCCCTTGACCGCCGACGCGCCGCCATTGCTGAACACCTTCTCACAGCGGTTTCCGGAGTATACTTCCGCCCGTTCTCAAAACGAAGGTAGATTTGTATCAGGCACTGGTTCTCACAGCCTTTGCAATTTTGCGACTTGGTCGTGTAGACGGCTTGCGCCAACATGTTCGAAAGGTCTGTCTCTTCCCCTTGATGCGGTACATGGCATAAAGGGCGCAACCAAAACTCCCATCAGCTCCGGGCAATCGTAACGGGAAACCTCAGCTCCGGTCAATACCTCGATGGCCCGCACGATGGCATCGCTACGCATCGTGCCGCCTTGTACCACGATATGCTTGCCCAAGACGGAAACATCCTTCAGTTTCAGCACCTTGTAGAGGCAATTCTTGACCACGGAATAAGCCAGTCCGGCAGCAATGTCGTCGACTGTCGCTCCTTCGCGAAGCACTTGTTTCACTGGAATTCATGAAGACCGTGCACCGTGTACCCAAATCGCACGGACGGGAAGAAGAACAAGCCCTGACGGCAAATTCAGACGGCGTAAAGCCCAGGCTCTTGGCAAAGGTCTCGATGAACGAGCCACAACCGGAAGAACAGGCTTCATTGATTTCAATGCGGTCGATGACGCCGCTGTTTACAAAGATGGCCTTCATGTCCTGGCCACCAATGTCGAGGATGAAGCTCACTTGCTTGTCGAGATGCTGTGCTGCCATGTAGTGTGCCAAGTCTCGATGATACCCGAATGGAGCTGGAAAGCGGCCTTTATCAAGTCCTCACCATAGCCGGTGGAACAACTGCCCTTGATGCGCAGGACAGCCCCTTTCCGTTCACACTCGTCCTTGAGACGCGTGAGACCTTCGACTACGGTCTGGATGGGGTTTCCGCCATTGTTCTTGTAAAAGGAATAAAGCAAATTGGAATATTCGTCAAGCACGACAATCTTGGTCGTTGTGGAGCCGGAGTCAATGCCGATGAAGACATCTTGCACGCCTTCCTCCAGCTCGGCCTTCTTCACCCCGTGGCGGAAATCCGCTCGCGCCACTCGCGATAAGCCTCGGCCGTGTCAAAGATAGGCTGAAGTCCGGATGCCGTGTTCACAGGCTGGTGGTCGGTCTGCAACCACTGGATGATGGTAGGCAGTTGTTCGATTCGTTCATCCTCCACCTCAGCCAGGGCCGTTCCCTAAAGCGGGCAACAATTCGCCTTGCTCGGGGAGGATGACATCCTTGTCTTCCAAAGACAGATAGTCCATGAATGCTTTCCGAAGGGCCGGTATGAAAGTCAACGGCCGCCGCAAAACAGCACCGGACTCTTAATTTCATAGCCATGAGCCAGTGTGATGACAGTCTGTACGGCCACGGCATGAAAGATGGAAGCGGCAATGTCCTCCCGGCTGGCATTCTTGGCTATCAGGTTCTGAATGTCCGTCTTGCAGAACACCCCGCAACGGGAAGCTATGGGATAAATCTGTTTGGCAGCTAAAGCCAAACGGTTGAGTTCGTCCACATCGACCCCGAGTATGATGGCCATCTGGTCTATGAATGCACCCGTCCCTCCGGCACAGTTGCCGTTCATGCGCAAATCCATGGCTTTGCCATCCTTGAAAAAGACGACTTTGGCATCCTCACCGCCGATGTCAATCATCGACTGGGTGGAAATGTAGTCTTTCCGAATCGCCTTGGCCGCAGCGACCACTTCCTGCACAAAAGGGATGGCATACCTCTCGGCAAATCCCATGCCCACCGAACCAGTCACGCGCAAAGACACACCCTCGCCTTCACACAGCGAAGCCAATTCTTCCAAAAAAAAGCACAACGTCACGCACCTGCGCATTGTGCCTTTATACTTATAATATATCCTCTGGTTATTCTCGTTTAATGCGACAATCTTAGCGGTTGTCGAGCCTATATCCAAGCCTATTCTTATCATATTCAATAGCTTCCGCGTTGTCTGACACTATTGTCAGGGCAAAGTTAAAATGAATGACTTGACGCTCTTTTCTTTTTTAATAGACGTTGATACATTTTAATAGTCGTTACGACTATCAACTGTTGACTCCCCGGCTTTCGGTAAGGTGAAATTCAAGACTACATAGCCCAGCAAACCAGCCAAGACTGTCCCGACAAGCACGCCTAACTTGGCGATTGAGCAACACCATATCCGACGAACCGAAGGAGAGATTGGCTATGAACAGCGACACTGTGAAGCCTATGCCCCCAACAGGGATACGCCTGCGACGTTGCGCCAATTCATGCCTTGGGGCAGGCTCGTGACACGACTGCGGACAGCCAGCCATGTAAACAGGTAAATGCCGACAAACTTGCCCAACACCAGACCCAGCACCACAGCATAATGATGCCGGCATTGGCAAAGGCAAACAAGGGCATGATGAGATAATTGACCATCCCGTGCATGCGGTCTTCCATGAACTGGAGGGGAGAAATCACCTTGTCCGACGCTGACTCGATACTCTTGAGCGCGTCAATCTGATGCGGCGTGAGCAGGATGCTGCTCTTGTCGAAATGGGGAACTCGGCCACGTTCTCACGGATGCGGGCAATGTATTTCTTCACATTCAGGCAAGGGATGGAAGGGATGGTGAAGGCCACCAGCACACCGGCTATCGTGGCATGCACGCCCGACTGGAGGAAGCAATACCACACGACGATGCCTGCGAGGCAGTAGAACGTGCGCGACATGACCCTCGCCCTGTTGGCCAACAGCAACACCGCCAATACGCCCACAGCGACAAGCAGGTAGGCCACGGACAGGTGGGACGTGTAGAAGAAGGCTATCACCAGGATGCCGCCGATGTCGTCGACCACGGCAAAGGCCGTCAGGAAAATCTTCAGGCTCAGCGGCACACGCCGCCCGAACAGGCTCAGCACGCCCAGCGAAAAGGCTATGTCCGTCGCCATCGGAATGGCCAGCCCATCGACTGCCGGAGAACCCGCGGCCATCGCAAAGTAGATGCCCACCGGGAGCAACATGCCGCCCACGGCCGCAATGATGGGCAACAGGGCCTGGCGCAGGCTGGACAACTCGCCCACCAGCACCTCACGCTTGATTTCCAGACCTACGGAGAAGAAGAACACCGCCATCAGGGCATCGTTGATAAACTGCATCAGCGTCAGCGCATGGCCGTGATGGCTGAAGAGATTGAAGCCGCCCACTTGCAGCGAGACCGGCTGTCCCCAGAAGGCATGGTAGGCATCCGCCCACGGGGAATTGGCCACAACCATCGCCACGACGGCGACTATCATCAACAACAAGCCCCGTTGACACGGTGCTTCAGGAAACTCAGGAAGGAATAGCCGAATGTTTTCAATAATGGAGCACTCATAGTTCTGTCTGTTCTATATTCATTGCGGGCAAATATACACCTTTTCTTCCGACCCATAAACAAGAAGAGGCACAAATACGCGCCGTACTTGTGCCTCTGTCCTATGCGTTCTGCCTAAAGGATTACTTCAGCAAGCTGTCCAGATAGGTATAGAATGCGGGGTCTTCACCCACGACAACCTTGGCAATCTTGCCTTCCTTGTCGAGGACAATCTTCGTCGGGTAGCCCTCGATGCCGTACATGACGGGCACGTCGGGATTGCCCTCGTTGCGCACGTGAATCCAAGGCAGCTCATGCTTCTCGACGGCAGCCTTCCAGGCGTCCTCCGTGTCGTTGCAGTCGATGCCGACAATCTCCAGCTTGCTCTTATACTTGTCATAATACTTCTTCATGTCGGGCATGCCCTTGATGCACCAGCCGCACCATGAGCCCCAGAAGTCGAGCACGACGTACTTGCCGCCGCGCAGCGACGAGAGCGTGAAGTCCTTGCCATTGATGTCCTTCAGCGTGAAGTCGGGAGCCTCGGCGCCTTCCTTGATACGCTCCTTGGCCTCGAGGCGGGCGAGTTCCTTGTCAGTGTATTCCTTCTGGTTGTCATAGAGCGGAGCCATCACGTCCGTGCGCACCGGTTCGGCAATGGCCTCCAGCAGGTCAGCCTTCACCTTCACGTCGCGGATCTCGGAGAGCACCAGCACGGCTGCGTCCTTGGCAGCATTCTCGCGCACGTAGCCCTCGCGCACTTCCTCCATGCTCTTCTGGATGTCTTCCATCGGAGCGTAAGCGGCAGAGATGGAGTCACGCGACACGCCCTTCTGCTGCATGTCCATGCACACCTTCATCACGCTGTCGGCCTGCGCCATATAGGGGTCGAGCAGGGCTTCAGCGGCAGCATAGTCCACATACACCGGAGAGCCGCCCAACGTGTAGTCTTCCATCGTGCCTTTGACGGTCACGGGAGCATCGGGGATGAGCGTGAAGCGGATGACCGCCATCGACATAGCCGGCATACGGCCGTCAGGTCCGGGCGTCGGGTTGAAGAGCGGACGGAGAGTGATGTTCTTCATCACGCTGTCGCCCACGTTGAAGGCGAACTTGCCCTGCTGCATCACCACCGTGTCAAGCTTCATCTCGCTGCGGTCGCGGGAGCCCATCGGTATGGAATACACCAGCAGGCTGTCGGTGTCCAGCCCTGTCAATTCGCCGCTGATTTCATCTGTCGGAGTGCCTGCGCAAGCGGCCAGCAGGCAGCCTCCCATCACGTAACTGAAAAGTCTTTTCATGATTGTGTGTTTGTTTAATGGTTATATGATTTTCGCGTGTAAAGGAACAAAAAATTGTGATACGCCGATGCGCGCGGGACAAATTTTTTACGCACGGCCGCGCGGGGTCACTCCGAAGTGCGGTCGCGCGAGACCCACTGCACCTGCCGGGGGACGATGGTGCGGGCGACGACCGCGTGCGAGGACGTGCGGCTGTACTCCGGGATGAACGCGACGGAGAGCTTGCGGAACTGGCGCGGGCTGACCTCCTGCGGGGTGTCGACGCCGGCCCCCGTGGCCCGGCCCACGAGGTAGAACGTGCCCAGCCCGTCGAGCTTCACGCTGCTGCCCATGGCCAGCATCTCGCCCATGACTTCGCCCAGCCCGAGGAGGACGGCGTAGACGTCGCCGCGGGTGACGGTCGACATGCGTGAGACGTTCGGCGACGTCGGCTGTGGTCAGCGTCCCGACGGTCACGGAGCGGGGATACCACTTCCCGTTCAACTTCTGTTTTTTGTAATATGCCATAATCTTTCTTGTTTATGAATGATACACTTCTTCGTTTGCCCAGGGCGGCGGTGGAAGCTGACAGCAACCTCCCCGTCCGTCCTTTGGGGACGGCCAGGCCATCCCTTCGTATGACGTCATGGAATCATCCCCATCTATTCCATGAATCATCGGCATCTATTCATGGAATCATCGGCAATGATTCCTCCTATCGACGGCAAATATACGGATTATACCTTGGATATGCAACCATTTCCATGCAAAGTGGGTGGCAATCATCATTCCTTAAGGAATAACCAAGTCATCTGCCGCTCCAGGCAGCAAGTAGGGACGGCGGGGCGGTGCGGGCATTTGCCGTCAGGCGCAATGATGAAGAAAGGCGGCGGACGGGAAATCCCCTACGGGCAGCGTTTGTCCGGATGTGACATCCGGACAGGAGGAGTATGAGAATCTCTGATTCGATAATGCTAGGAAGCGGATTGGAAATCCTTATATGCTGGGCCTTTGGATGACACATCCAAAGGAACGAAGTGCAGATACTGGCTCGTAGGGACGCACGGTCCGTGCGTCCGAATGACAAGGATTTGCGATTCAAGGCGGAGACGGGCGGACGCACGAACCGTGCGTCCCTACTTGTGCGGCATATTTTTCATCACGACACGAACTCAACAGCGGTAGACGGGGCGGTACAGGCATTTGCCGTTAGGCGCAATGATGAAAGAAGGAGGCGGATTGGAAATCCTTATACGCTGAGCCTTTGGATGGGACATTCAAAGGAACGGTGGCATTTGCCGTCAGGCGCGGAAAGAGACCGCCGGAAGGGGCGACGGCTGCGGGCCGTGCTTGCCTCCCGGCGGGAACGATAAAAGAAAGGGACTGTGTCAGGCTTGGCGGATGTAGTCGGCTATCCACTGGCCGACGGCACGGGTGCCGTAGCGGGGGCCGCCGTCGACTTGTATCTCGGGGGTGCGGACGCAGGCGTCGAGCGAGGCGTCGACGGCGCGGCGGACGAGGGCGCCTTCTTCGCGGAGGCCGAAGTGCTCGAAGAGCATGGCGACGGAGAGTATCTGCGCGAGGGGGTTGGCGATGTCGAGGCCTGCGGCCTGGGGCCATGAGCCGTGGATGGGCTCGAAGACGGGGGTGCCTTCGCCGGTGGAGGCTGAGGGGAGGAGGCCCATGGAGCCGCTGATGACGGAGCCTTCGTCGGTGAGGATGTCGCCGAAGGTGTTTTCGGTGACGAGGACGTCGAAGAAGCGGGGATCTTGAATCATGCGCATGGCGGCGTTGTCGACATACATGTAGTCGGTGGTGACTTCGGGCCAGGCGGGGCCATCTCCTGGGCTATGCGGCGCCAGAGGCGGATGAGGCGAGGACGTTGGCCTTGTCGACGACTGTCGGGTGGCGGCGGCGGCGCATGGCGTAGTCGAAGGCTACGCGGAGGATGCGCTCGATCTCGGGGCGGGTGTAGAGGTTGGTGTCGTAGGCTCGGTCGTCGCCTTCGTGCTTCTCTCCGAAGTACATGCCTCCGGTGAGCTCGCGGATGCAGAGGAAGTCGGCTCCGTCGACGATTTCGGGTCGGAGGGGGACTTGTGGAGGAGGCAGCGGAAGGTCTGCACGGGGCGTATGTTGGCGAAGAGCCCGAGGCGCTTGCGCATGGCGAGGAGGCCTTGCTCGGGGCGGACGCGGGCGGTGGGGTCGTTGTCATACTTGGGGTCGCCGACGGCGGAGAAGAGGACGGCGTCGGCCTGGCGGCAGATGTCGTAGGTGTCTTCGGGGAAGGGGTCGCCGAGGGCGTCGATGGCTGCGGCGCCGCAGAGGGCTTGGTGGTAGTGGACGGTGTGTCCGAACTTGTCACAGACGGCGGTCATGACGTCGACTCCCTGGCGGGATATTTCGGGTCCGATGCCGTCTCCGGGCAGTACTGCGATATTCAGTTCCATAGTGTTTGGGTGTTTTAATCGGTTGGTGTTTGTTATTCTTCTATTATGTTGAGCATCTTGAAGGTGGCCTTGATGGCGGCTTCGGTCTGGTCGGCGTCGAATCCCCGTGTGCGGAAGACTTTGCCGTCGTGGCTCCAGGTGATGACGGTCTGGACGAAGGCGTCGGTGCGTCCTCCGGGTGGGATGGTGACGGCGTAGTTGGTCAGCATGGGGAAGGTGCGCCCGAGGGTGACTTTGTATATCTTCCTGAGTGCGCGGACGAAGGCGTCGTATTGTCCGTCGCCGCTGGAGCTTTCTTCATACTCGCGGCCGTCGATGCTTATCTTGATGGTGGCCATGGGCTTGAGCCCGTAGGCGAGGTTGACGATGTAGCTCTTGAGCTTGACGCGGTCGGTCTTGACGCCGTGTTTGAGCACGTCGCTGACGATGTAGGGGAGGTCTTCCTGGGTGACGAGTTCTTTCTTGTCGCCCAGCTCGATGATGCGTTCGGTGACCTTGCGCATGGATTCTTCGTCCAGCTCCAGACCCAGGTCTTCGAGGTTCTTGCGGATGTTGGCCTTGCCGCTGGTCTTCCCGAGCGCGTACTCGCGCTTACGGCCGAAGCGTTCGGGCAGGAGGTCGTTGCAGTAGAGGTTGCTCTTGTTGTCGCCGTCGGCATGGACGCCCGCCACCTGGGTGAAGACGTTCTCGCCTACGATGGGCTGGTTGGCTGGGATGGGTATGCCGGAGTAGGACTCGACGAGGCGGCTGGCTGTGTTGAGCTTCTCCTCGTTGATGTTGGTCCGTGCGCTGAAATGGTCCTTCAGGATGGCCTGGACGCTGGCGAGGGGTGCGTTGCCGGCCCTCTCCCAGCCCGTTGATGGTGGTATGCAGTCCTTTGGCCCCGCTGAGGACGGCTGCGAGGACGTTGCTGACGGCGAGGTCGTAGTCGTTGTGCGCATGGAAGTCGAAGTGCAGTTCGGGGTAGCGCTTCTTCATCTTGCGGAAGTACTCGATGACCTGGAGCGGGTTGAGTATGCCCAGCGTGTCTGGCAGCATGAAGCGGCGAATACCGATGCCGGCAATGCCGTCCATGAGGCGGAAGACGTAGTCGGGTGAGTCTTTCATGCCGTTGCTCCAGTCCTCGAGGTAGACATTGACTGCAATGCCCATGCCGGCAGCCATCTCCACGACGGAGCGGATGTCGGCTATATGCTCTTCGGGGTCTTGCCAAGCTGTTCGCGGCAGTGCTTGAGGGAACCTTTCGTCAGGAGGTTGATGACACGTCCTCCTGCTTGCTGAATCCAGCGGAGGGAGGTGCCCCCGTCGACGAAGCCGAGCACTTCGACGCGGTCGAGCATGCCGTGGCGGGCAGCCCATTCGCAGATGCCGCGTACGGCTTTCATCTCTCCTTCCGACACGCGAGCGGAGGCTACTTCGACACGGTCGACTTTCACGTCTTCGAGCAGGAGGCGGGCTATCATGAGCTTCTCATGGGGCATGAATGACACACCGCTGGTCTGTTCGCCGTCGCGGAGGGTCGTGTCCATGATTTCTATGCGAGGGTGATTGTCCATGCTCATCGTCGGGTCAGCTTTTTCCGTCCCTGTTCCCAGGCTTCTATCTTGTCCTTGTTCTCGACGAGGAAGTCGATGTCGTCCAAGCCGTTCATCAGGCAGTGTTTCTTGTAGGCGTTGATTTCGAAATGCTCGCTCCGGCCTGTGGCCTTGTTCGTGATGGTCTGACGAGGGAGGTCAACTTCGACTTCTGTCTTCGGGTCAGCCTCGATGCTGGCGAAGAGCTCCTGGAGGAAAGATTCGCTCACGACTACGGGAAGGACGAAGTTGTTCAGCTCATTGTTCTTGTGGATGTCTGCGAAGAAGCTCGACACGACCACCCGGAAGCCGTAGTCAGCGATGGCCCAGGCGGCATGTTCCCGGCTTGAGCCCGAGCCGAAGTTCTTCCCGGCCACCAGTATCTGCCCGCCATAGCGGGGTCGTTCAACACGAAGTCGGGATTGGGCGTGCCGTCAGCCCGGTAACGCCAGTCACGGAAGAGGTTGTCGCCAAACCCTTCCCGCGTGGTGGCTTTCAGGAAGCGGGCGGGGATAATCTGGTCGGTATCGACATTCTCCAAGCGGAAGGGGCACACATGTGCTCGTTATGATGTTGAATTTCTGTTTCATTGTCGTTGTCTTATGGTTAGTGTTGGGACTAAAATAGTGTTCTCGGGTCAGTGATTACACCAGTCACAGCCGCAGCAGCCGCCACCAGCGGACTGGCCAGCAGCGTACGTGCGCCCGGCCCTTGACGACCTTCGAAGTTGCGGTTGCTCGTCGACACGGCATACTTCCCGACAGGAATCTTGTCGTCGTTCATCGCCAGGCAGGCCGAACATCCCGGTTGGCGGATTTCAAAGCCGGCCTCTGCCAGCACCTTGTCCAGTCCCTCTTCACGGATTTGTGCATCCACCATCCACGAACCGGGGACCAGCCATGCTGTGACGTGCTCAGCCTTCCGGCGACCTTTCACCAAGGAGGCAAAGGCACGGAAGTCCTCAATACGCCCATTGGTGCATGCACCCAGGAAAACATAGTCCACCTGCTTGCCCAGCAACCGTTCTCCGGGACGGAAACCCATATAGTGCATGGACTTCTCAAAGGAAGCCTTTTCCACCTCGCTCATGGACTCAGTGGTGGGGATATGGTCCGTAATCGCCATACCCATGCCGGGATTCGTGCCGTAGGTAATCATCGGCTCGATGTCGGCGGCGTCGAAGCGTACTTCCTTGTCGAACACGGCATCCTCATCGCTCCGCAGGGTACGCCAGTAGGCCACGGCTTTCTCCCACGCTTCACCCTGTGGTGCATATTCACGCCCTTTGATATAGGCGAAGGTCGTCTCGTCGGGTGCTACCATGCCGCCACGTGCTCCCATCTCGATGGAGAGGTTGCACAATGTCAGGCGTCCTTCCATGGTCAAGGAACGAACCGAACCGGCATACTCCACGAAGAAGCCAGTAGCACCACTGGTGGTCATCTTAGACATCATGTAGAGAGCCATGTCTTTCGCCGTCACTCCTTTACCCAGTTCACCATCAATAGTGATACGCATGGTTTTCGGACGAGATTGTAAGATACACTGTGAAGCCAGCACCATTTCTACTTCGCTGGTTCCAATACCGAAAGCAACAGCTCCCATCGCACCACGAAGCAGCAATAATATCTGTATTAGCTCCAAAACCATAATAAATCTGGTTATCGTATTCCACCTGCATGTGTACTTTACCCATATCATCACTTCCCTTGCTGATAGCCTGAATAGTAAACTCTTTCAAAGTCATGTGGCGTTCTACAATCTTCTTCAAAGCCTTGATAGCTGCATCTACCGGACCGTTACCACTGGCACAAGCCTCAAACTTCTCACCGGCAATGTTCAATCCCAAACTAGCTACCGAACGGACGCCTACGCCGCTCGTCACCTGCAAATATTCCAGTTTGATGCGATGATTCTGCGAGCGGTCCGCGCCTGCCAATACCAGAATATCATCGTCGTTAATATCTTTCTTCTTATCAGCCAACTTCAAGAACTCATCATTCCAGCTTTTCCTGCTCCAGGTCAACTCCCAAAATAGAAAGACGATTTTTCAACGCGGCACGTCCGCTACGGGCTGTCAATACGAT
>VOFD01001525.1_pt1 | contig 11362 bp, 10 predicted proteins | sample 5384101 | NCBI WGS metagenome assembly VOFD01 (sample SAMN12384723, study PRJNA508395) | human gut metagenome | isolation source: healthy gut C | host: Homo sapiens
ATCGGCCTCGCGCGTCACATCGACCCGATAGGGCGGCACGGCCACGCGCCATAGGTCACCTTCCTCGGCCTCGATTTTAATGTCGAGCTGCGAAAGTCGTGCGGATCGGCAACCGGCGAGAATCTCTTGCCGATCGAACGGTCGTGCCGCTTTATCGGTTCCGCCGGGAACTTTTCGATAGGAGCGGAGCAAATATCCGTAATTTCGGAGGCGATCTCTCCTCCGGCCAGCTCAGCCTAAATCAGCAGGGCGGCACGCTTGAGGGCATAGACCTGTATGTCGGGGATCCACGCCGCGCTGAAGCGGAACGAAGAATCGGTGTTCAGGCCGTGAAGCGTTGGCCGTCTTGCGCACCCAGACCGCTGAAATAGGCGCTCTCGATGAATATTGTCGGTCGTCGTATCGCTCACGCCCGAATCCACCCGCCGTAAACGCCCGCAATACACATGGGTTTCTGCAGCCGAGCAGATCATCAGGTCGTCCGCCGTGAGCTTGCGCTCCACGCCGTCCAAAGTCACGAAGGGCGTACCTTCGGCGCAGGTGCGACGACGACCTCGCGGCCCTCGATCTTCGCCGCGTCCGAACGCGTGCAGGGGTTGTCCCAGTTCGAAAAGCACGAAATTGGTGATGTCCACCAGGTTCTGCAGCTCGACGGGCTTGGCCCTGGCTTTGAGATAAGCCGATCGCGCGCTACGCCGATATGCGCGACGCCGTCGATACTGTTGGGAGTCAGACCGATGCCGATGACATGGGGCCGCCTTCCATTGCCCATGATTCTCTCACCAAAGTTTCGCGCCCTCGGCGCAGAGCATCCTGAGCGACCCACGCCCCGGATCTTGCTGCGCTTGATCTTTGAACCTCCTCGCCGCCGCAGAGCACCGCACCCACCGTAGCAAAAGCGACCTTGAGCCCGATCCACAGGGGAGCACCGACCATCTGCGAGCCTCGCCGCCTCGGTGAGGATCGTCGCCATTTCTTCGGCCGACAGATCGGTTTAGCAGATGCAATCGCAGGTACTCGACGACATGGACCTCGAACGCGAGAAGGGCATCACCATCAAAGCCACGCCATCCAGATGGAATACGCCGCGCGCGACGGCGAGCGGTACGTGCTCAACCTGATCGACACCCCGGGACGTGGACTTCTCGTACGAAGTGTCGCGCGCCATCGCCTCGTGCGAAGGCGCGCTGTTGGTCGTCGATGCCACGCAGGGCATCCAGGCACAGACGATTTCGAACCTCTATCTGGCCGTCGGGCACGATCTGGAAATCATCCCCGTACTCAACAAGATCGACGTCGACTCGGCGATGATCGACGAGGTGACCGACCAAGTGATCGACCTGATCGGCTGCAAGCGCGAAGACATTCTGCTCGCTTCGGGCAAAACGGGGCAGGGCGTCGAGGAGATACTCGAAGCCATCATCGCCCGCATCCCCGCACCGAAGGGCGACGACAACGCCCCGTTGCAGGCGCTCATTTTCGACTCGGTATTCAACCCCTTCCGGGGTATCATCGCCTATTTCCGTGTCTTCAACGGCTCGATCCGCAAGGGCGAGCACGTCAAATTCATCAACACCGGCGCCGAATACGACGCCGACGAGGTGGGGGTGCTCAAACTCAAAATGTCGCCGCGCGACGAGATCCGCTCGGGCGACGTGGGCTACATCTGTTCGGGCATCAAGAACTCGGCCGAGGTGAAGGTCGGCGATACCATCACGTCGGTGGCGCGCCCCAGCCGCGAGGCGATCGCCGGCTTCGAGGACGTCAAGCCCATGGTCTTCGCAGGCGTCTATCCCGTCGTGGCCGACCAATACGAGGATTTGCGCGCCTCGCTCGAAAAGCTGCAACTCAACGACGCCTCGCTGACCTTCGAACCGGAGAGCTCGCTGGCGCTCGGCTTCGGCTTCCGCTGCGGATTCCTCGGACTGCTGCACATGGAGATCATCCAGGAGCGTCTCTACCGCGAGTTCGACATGGACGTCATCACCACCGTGCCCAACGTCTCGTACCGCATCACCACCACCTCGGGCGAGGAGTTGGAGGTACACAATCCCTCGGGACTGCCCGAAATCACGAAAGTGGCCAAGATCGAGGAGCCCTATATCCTGGCGCAGATCATCACCAAGGCGGAATTTCTGGGCAACGTCATCAAGCTGTGCATCGACAAGCGCGGCGTGATGAAAAACCAGACCTTCATCACCACCGACCGCGTGGAGATCAATTTCGACATGCCGCTGTCGGAGATCGTCTTCGACTTCTACGACAAGCTCAAAAGCATTTCGAAAGGCTATGCCTCGTTCGACTACCACCGCACGGGCTATCAACTCTCGAAGCTGGCCAAGCTGGACATCCTGCTCAACGGCGAGCCGGTCGACGCGCTCTCGTCGCTCATCTACGCCGACCACGCCTACGACTTCGGCCGCAAGATGTGCGAAAAGCTCAAGGAGCTGATCCCGCGCCAGCAGTTCGACATCGCCATTCAGGCAGCTATCGGCGCCAAGATCATCGCCCGCGAAACGGTGAAGGCCGTGCGCAAGGACGTGACGGCCAAGTGCTACGGCGGCGACATCTCGCGCAAGCGCAAGCTGCTCGAAAAACAGAAGGCGGGCAAGAAGCGGATGCGGCAGATCGGACAGGTGCAGGTGCCGCAGTCGGCCTTCCTCGCCGTGCTGAAAATGGACTAACCGGCGTCTCCGGCCGCTGCGGCCGGCGCGATACCATAACACGCCCTCTCTATGAAAAAGACCATCATCGATCTCTTCGAGGATTCCGTCGGGAAATACGGCGGGAAAACATTTCTGCTCGAAAAACGCCACCACAGGTTCGAGCCGACGACCTATGCCGAAACCCGCGAACTGGCACTCGAAGTGGGTGCGGGACTGGCCGCCTTGGGCATCCGCCCGGGCGACAAGGTGGCCATCCTGGCCGAAGGCAGCAACGCATGGATCATCTCCGAACTGGGCCTGTTCTACGCCGGAGCCGTCAGCGTCCCCCTCTCGGTGAAGCTCGAAGAGTCGAACGACCTGCTCTTCCGGCTGCGGCACGCCGAAGTCAAAGCGCTCTTCGTCTCCAAACACCAGCTGCCCAAGATCCGCCGCATCCGCGCCGAACTGCCGCAGATCGAGCTCGTCGTCGTATTCGGCCACATTGCGCTGGAAGCGGGGGAGACGGCCTACGGAACGCTCCGAAAACTCGGCCGCGACTACCTCGCAAAACACCGCGAGGAGTTCCTGAAAATCGGGCAGGCGATCCGCAACGACGACTACGCCACGATCACCTACACCTCCGGCACGACGGCCGATCCCAAAGGCGTGATCCTCACGCACCGCAACTATACGGCCAACGTCGAGCAGTCGCTCACGCGCATCGACATCCCGCCGTACTACCGCACGCTCATCATCCTGCCGCTCGACCATTGTTTCGCCCATGTCGTGGGATTCTACATCATGATCGCCTGCGGCGCCACGGTGGCCACCGTGCAGATCGGCCGCACGCCGATGGAGACGCTCAAAAACATACCGGTCAACATCCGCGAAGTCCGGCCGCACTTCCTGCTGTCGGTTCCGGCGCTGGCCAAGAATTTCCGCAAAAGCATCGAATCGTCGATCCGCGCCAAAGGCCGCATGACCGAAGGGCTGTTCCGGCTGGCGTTGAAGACGGCATACGCCTACAACGGCGACGGTTACCGCCGCGGACGCGGCTGGCGATGCGTCTTGCGACCTGTCGTAGCACTGTTCGACGTCACGCTCTTTCGCAAGGTGCGCAAAGCCTTCGGCGGAGAACTGCGTTTCTTCGTCGGCGGGGGAGCGCTGCTCGATGCGGAACTGCAACGTTTCTTCTACGCCGTCGGGATGCCGATGTTCCAGGGCTACGGTCTCTCGGAAGCGACACCCGTCATCTCGACCAACTCGCCCCGGCCCCGCAAATGCCGCTTCGGCTCGTCGGGCACGCTGGTGCAGCCGCTCGACTGCCGCATCCTCGACGAAGAGGGTCGCGAAGTTCCTCACGGTCAGAGAGGCCAAATCGTCGTCCGCGGCGAGAATGTCATGGCCGGTTACTGGAAAAACCCCGAAGCGACGGCCGACACCGTGCGCGACGGCTGGCTCCATACGGGTGACATGGGCTACCTGACCGACGACGGATTCCTCTATGTGCTGGGACGTTTCAAAAGCCTGCTGATCGCCTCCGACGGCGAAAAATACAGCCCCGAAGGCATGGAGGAGGCGATCGCCGACGCATCGCGGCTGATCGACCAGATCATCGTCCACAACAACCAGAATCCCTACACGGTCGCCATCGTCGTTCCCAACCGCGACGAACTGCGGCGGCGTTATCAAACCTGCGGGAACGATCTCGCCGCATTGGCGCGGGAGGTCGCAGGCGAGATCGACGCTTTCCGTGCGGGCGGAGTCCATGCCGGCGAATTCCCCGACCGCTGGCTGCCGTCGGCCGTCGCCATCGTCGACGAAGCGTTTACCGAGCAGAACGGACTGGTCAACAGCACGATGAAGGTCGTTCGCAGCAGGGTAGAGGAGCACTTCCGCGACCGGCTGGATGCGCTTTACACTCCCGAAGGGAAACGTCCCGACAGCGCACAGAACCTCTCTTCGCTGAAAAAACTGGTGGAATAAAGCCTCCCTTACCGAAATACGGGGACGGATCGTTGCGGTTCGTCCCCGTTCGGTTTACCGGCGAAGCCTGCCGCACACGATCCGGCGGCGCGACCGCTCCCAGAACAGGAATAGCCGTCCGGCAAAAATTTTATGGCATCGGACCGTCCCGTCGCAACAGCCGGTCTTCTCACGCCCCGTCCCGACAGACCGCGACATCGTACAAAAATTATGTGTCGAGAGACGGATTCTACCCGCAGGAACGGTACAACAAGATAACACCATACGATCGATTCCGATTTTTTTTTCGGGCGACGCCCCATAAAAATGCGAAACCAGTTGGAGATTCGCCGTTTTTTATTACTTTGTCCTGCTTTCGGAGTTTTTCCATCGAAAAGCGACATGCAATGCGGGAGTAGCTCAGGGGTAGAGCATCAGCTTCCCAAGCTGAGGGTCGCGGGTTCGAATCCCGTTTCCCGCTCAACATCGCAAACAGTTGAAAACCTGCTTCTAACAACACGGAAGCAGGTTTTTTGTTGCCTCACACAGCCAGTTTCCGACACTGCCCGCGTGTACTTTTACACACTTTTTCACTATATTTGTGATAGTATGAAGTATCTTATTTGACTATCAACGAATTACATTCAACTCGCATGAGAACGGGCAACGGATAAGAAAATGCCAAGCTGTTCAGAATCACTATATTCCTCATGCTTTCAAATAACTCTTTTTCTCGATGCAAAGGTAGCATTTTTTCTCAGAATACCGGAATTTTCCGGGTACAAATTCATGATGAACCAATGAAATAACCTGTATCGGACATGACAGGCATACCGAAGCCGAGTTCCCCTAACTACAGGCAAAGGTAACCCGTGTCCTGCTCGTACAAGCAAGGTCAAGCCCTCCGGGTGTCGTGGAAAAATCATCCTCGCCCGGAGGGCTTGCGGTATTTTTCCCGCCAACCTTGCATGTACGGGACACGACCTTTTCATAGCCTGTAGTTACGGGAACTCCGGCCCCGAAAAGCCGGACTAACAAAAAAATATAATTGTCATGCTACAACAGGCAACAAAGGAAAAGTACGGTATCGAGACACTCAAAGAACGGAATGTTTCATACGACCATGAACATGGACTGACACAGAAAGATGTGGATATGGCCAACAATCATGTGCAGCTTATCGAGCGGACACGCTCTGAAGTCACACCGCAAATCGGCGACAGGCTGGTATATGTAACCGAACATGGGGATTATTACGGGAACGCTCTTATTGATGGCAAAAGTACAAAGGAAGGATACCTATCCATATGCGAACAGCCCTATGTTCCTTTCGTGTGGGAAGAAGGCGGGAGCATCCGTCTGAGTGTCAGCGGCGGGCGTTCCACTCCGTAAATCCGAAGGACATGAAATTCCTGAAATGGACGGAAGGAGCGTTCAAGGACTGGGGACACTGCGGCGCATGCGCCAACGGTTCGGTGACGTTCATTGCCAAAGTGCCTTTATGGTTCTATGCCGAACCCAATTCCAGGTATGGAGATTTCACGACAGAGACCTACCGGAAGTTTTACCTGAACAAAAGGGATGAATCGGAAAGCGGCAATCTCTATCAAGGCTTTGACATCGCTTTCCGGGATGAAGCCGAGTTCCGGCAGTTCCTGAAGGACTACGAAGGGACTGTGTTCAAGGGCAATTGGGAAAATCAAATCGTGTTATGGTGTTTCCGTCGGGAATATGTGTTCCTACCTTCCGCCGAATGGAAAACGGTTGATGCCCCTGCCGAAGAACGGAGGCTCAACTTCCACCCCGAACAGGTCAAGATAGTCAAGGACATGGAAAAGCACATCACGTACTTCTATCGAATCAAACCGGATAATTTCTAACACTTAAAATCCAACAGATATGCAAACGACAGTAACCAAGGCCGGTAACGCTCCCGACCTGCTTTCCGGTATCCTGAGCATACAAGTGAGAAACGGGGACAAGATTACGGAGCAAGACCGTGTCTATTGCCAGCACCAGCAGGACATGCTCTACAAGACACTCGACCAGATTGACCGTTGGTACGCCGTCTTCAAGGAGGAGGCAGAACAGTATCAAGCCGAGCGCAAGTTCCATTACGAGGAGAACGGCAAGGTGTCCATGCGGGATTTCTACACTTACCATAACGACAGGGACGACTATTCTCACAACGAGTTCAAGCCGTTCGACCTGATCAATGACCTGGTGGATAAGAACCGCAACGCCAACGCGAACTTTGCGGGCCGCATCATTTCTTATTTCAACAGGACTTACAACGTGTCGGTCCCTGAATATAAAATAGACGAAAAGACCCTTCAGATGGGCTCCCGTCCTGTCTATGGGACATATGTAGATGTGGTTATCGAACACTTGGGTGGCAAGAGTTTCCGGGAAACGGCGGTGGAGGAACTTCTTGCCAGGGTTGCCAGAGTCGTCAAACCTTCCTGCTGGAGTAAAGTCAAGACGGAGCTGAAGAAGGACAGGATTGTATTTCCCGAAATCATCCGTTTCGACGATTATTACATACAATACAACAACAGGTGCAAAATCAGTTACAACTATGGCGGAGAACTGGAAACCCTGTGTGCCGGTATCGCCTACGGTGCGGACGACATACTGAACGGGAATTCAAAGATGATCATCCGTTTCGATGACAATGACGTTTCCGTCACCGACTGGTACGACCTCACGACCACCAATGCCGAGCAGATCCGGTTCTACAAGAACGGCCGCATCGATGTCAGGTTCAAGGACGGCGCGGCAGCCGAGAGCTGTTTCAAGCGTCTGCGTCTGGATGAAATCACCCTAAGAGAAAACTGACCATGATAAGATTTTACACAGCACCCCGTAAGGCATTCCTTGCGGGGTGTTTTTCATTTTTAACGATAAACAGATAAAGTTATGTATGCCATCATCCCCCAACAGATACCGCAAGGTATGCGTGCCGAAGTCAACGAGAAGATACTTTTCGCCATAGACTCCGGCAAGGACCTCGTTCCGAAGGAAAGCATCTACAACTGCTACACGGGCATCGGAGGGCTGTACAACCTCAGGCAGTCGGATTTCACCAGCTACCATGACTACGCCGAGGCCAAGAAGGAATTTGAGATGGGACAGTTCTTCACCCCGCACGACATATGCCGGAACATGGTGGATATGCTGTGTCCTGTCTCATCCGAAATGGTGCTTGACATGTGCTGCGGTATGGGCAATTTCTTCAACCATCTGCCCAACCCGCATAATGCCTACGGCTTCGACATAGACGGCAAGGCCGTGTCTGTCGCACGATACCTCTACCCGGAAGCCCATATCGAGAAATGCGACATCCGGCAATACTATCCGGAACAACGTTTCGATGTTATCATCGGCAATCCTCCTTTTAACTTGAAGTTCGACTACAAACTGTCGCAGGAATACTATATGGACAAGGCTTACGATGTGCTCAATCCGGCAGGAATCCTGATGGTCATCGTGCCCTGTTCCTTCATGCAGAGCGGGTTCTGGGAGAAGACACGGATAGCCGGTATAAACGGCAGATTCTCATTTGTCGGTCAGACGAAGTTGGGCCCGTCAGCCTTTGCCGCAGTCGGAGTCCATGACTTCAATACGAAAATCATGGTATTTCTCCGTAAATCGGGCCACATCAAGATGCAGGCTTACAACGCGGAAGAATTCATAACGGCGGACGAGCTGAAAAAGCGCATCGGCGAGGCAAGGGCGATGAAACACCGGTTGCGTTTCGACCTGATGCGCGAAACCAACCGGATCGACAAGGAAGAACTTGAGCTGTTCGAGTACAAACTTGCCAAGTACATGTACGAGCTGAAGGCGCACGCCAAGTTGAACAAACATATAGACAAGGCGGAAGCGTTGGTCACGAAGTTCCGTAACCAGAAACCGCCTGAGAACGCCACGCGGGAGCAGGTGGAGCAATGGGAGAAGAACAAACTGACCCCGAAGAAAGTGCTTGCCGTCATCCGCAGGTACATCACCTCGCAAAATACCGTACCTCGCAAGGAAGTGGCATTGGTGAAGACCTCATACGGCTTCAAACTGAAACAATATGCTCCGCGACTCCTTGACAAAGTTCCGCACAAGGCGGCAAGTATCAACGACCTCGTGCTGGAACGTACTGAACTGCCCATGCCGGAAGTGCCGACAGAAAAGAACATGCATCAAATCCGTGCGGCGGAGAAACTGATCCGACGCAAGCGGAGAGAGTACGAAATGCAGAACCGGCAGTTCCCGGAAATGGAGGAAGATGGCAGGCTGAAAGAATACCTGGACCGGTGTGCATTCATCAACAAGGACGGCGAGACCTGCGAGTTTACCACGCTCCAGAAACACGACCTGAACCTCGTCTTGCAGAAACGCCACGCGCTGCTGAACTGGCAGCAAGGCTCTGGCAAGACAGCCGCCGTGTACCATCGTGCCAAATACCTGCTCAAATTCCGCAAAGTACGGAATGTCATCATACTGGCTCCTGCCATTGCCACCAACATGACCTGGATACCCTTCCTCTCGATAAACAGGGAACAGTTCCGGGTGGCAAGGAACAATGCCGACCTGGAAGCTGTGCCGGAAGGCGTGTTCATCGTCCTATCCACCTCCATGCTCGGCAAGCTGAAACGGGGCATGGCAAGGTTTGTCAAACGCAGTTCAAGAAAACTGTGCCTTGTTTTCGACGAGTCGGACGAGATAACCAACCCGTCGTCACAACGTACAAGGCATATCCTCGGTCTCTTCCGCCGCCTCAAATACAAGATACTCGACACCGGTACGACCACACGCAACAACATCGCCGAACTGTACAGCCAGTTTGAGCTGTTATATAACAATTCCATAAACATGGTCTGTTGGAGCAGTCGTGTACCACGAGAACAGGGACAAGGAGATAGAGGAAGATAACAATCCGCACTATGGTGAGCCGTTCCCCGCTTTCAGGGGCATGTGCTTTTCCGTGCCTGCCATTGTCCGGGAAAATCCACCGTCTTCGGCATTGAGAAACAGAACCAGGATGTCTATAACAAGGAGGAACTGGCCTGCCTTATCGGCAAGACCGTCATCACCCGCAAGTTCAGTGACTTTGCCGCAGAGAAATACAGGATACGGACACATACCGTCAGCCCGTCCGACGGCGAACGTGAGGTTTACCGTGTCATCATCGGGGAGTTCTGCCGCATCTGCGAGCTGTATTACAACAGCACGGGGGATGCAAAGAAGGATGCCGGACTCCGGCTTATGCGCCAGATCAAGCTGCTCATCAAGGCCTGCTCCGTCCCCCACTTGATAGAGGGCTATTCCGGAGACGGGATTCCGAGCAAGACAAGGTACATCGAGAGACTGGTGCGGAAGATACCCGGCAAGGTGGCTGTCGGGCTGCACGTCCATAGCCGCATTCGACCTTTACGAGAAGCGTCTCCGCGAATGTTTTCCTGACCGTCCCGTATTCGTGGTCAAGGGCGACGTGGCGTTCAAGAAACGGCAAAGCATCGTGACGGAGTTCGACTCCACCGTCAACGGTATACTGGTCTGCACGCAACAGAGCCTGAGCAGTTCGGTGAACATACCCACCTGCAACGACGTGATACTTGAATCCCTGCAATGGAACATACCGAAAATGGAGCAGTTCTATTTCCGCTTCATCCGCCTCGACTCCAAAGAACTGAAGGGCGTGCATTATGTCACCTACAAGGACTCCGTGGAGCAGAACCTGATGGCGCTGGTACTTACGAAGGAACGGCTGAACGAGTTCATCAAGACGGGTGAAGTGAAGGAACAGTCCGAAATCTTCGAGGAGTTTGACGTCACCATGTCCGTCATCGAGAGCCTGCTGGTCAGGGAGCGTGACAGCGAAGGGAAAATACATATCAGCTGGGGAAGCCAGCGCATCATGAACTGAAAAATGGAAAAACAAATGAGAAACCGCAGATTCCATTCCACAGGCAAAGGTAGCCCGCCCCCTACCGGCAGGGCAAGGTCATGCTGCAAAGCGGTTTTCGGGAAAATCATCCTCGCCGGGGGCTCCGGTATTTCCCCGAAAACCCTGCACTGCCGGGGTGCGGACCTTTTGGAGCCTGTGGAATGAAATCTCCGGTTCCGTATCATAAACTATAATGAAGAATATCATGGACTTGAATCAGGCAGAAGTGGCAGTGACCACGCAGCATCTTATAGACATGGGGCGGGAGAAGGACAACTGGTTACAGATGTCCGACTTCGGCGACATGGGGAATTCCTGTGTACCTGCTCCGAACTGTTCCCCGAAGAGGAAACACCGGAATACAGGTACACGAGATGGAAGGAGATTCCGGACCTGCTCATCAACCGGGAATGGCTGTGTCCCAGCTTCTTCGAGATAAGGGAGGCGATGGAACAGCTGGAGGAACCCGACAAGGATTGTTTCTTCGACTGGTGTGACCGTTACGGGCATGACATCAGCACGGAAGACCCTCACCTGTTGGTGGCGCACTATATCGAACTTTATGGAAATGCGACCTATATCGACGATGAGCCTTGCCCGGACAACATGGATGACAGCCTGCTGTACTATCCGGGCATATCAAGCAACTATTTCGACACGGGTATTCCCCGCTTCGAGATATTCGACGACAATTACGATTAAAACATATACAAGATGGAAATCAACTTCAAAGGACCGGTAATGCCAGTTGACCCCTATTCGCAAATGGCGTTTGTGGAGATACTGAACATTCTCCTGACGGCAGGGCACA
>VOFD01001641.1_pt1 | contig 11362 bp, 12 predicted proteins | sample 5384101 | NCBI WGS metagenome assembly VOFD01 (sample SAMN12384723, study PRJNA508395) | human gut metagenome | isolation source: healthy gut C | host: Homo sapiens
ACGGCGCGCTTCCGCATAATTGCGCATAGCATGAAAAGTGTTGGCAATGTTGATTTTCAAACTAACATCCCCGGGCGCCACTTTCTGCATTTTGCGATACCATTCCAGCGCCTTTTCATAATTGCGGCGAAGATAAAAAATATTGCCCAGAATAAGCAGGGAATCCGCATTTTTTTATCAACCCGCAAAGCCTGCAACGCCAATTGCTCTGCAGCGGCATAATCTCCGCGGCGATAGGCGGCATTGCTGTCATAACTTAATTGTACTGCTGTGGACTGCGACATTGTTTCTGATATCCGATTGTTTGAAATTTTGATACGGGATATAGCATAAAGAATCTAAATTAATATTAATAAAATTCCAAAGCGTCTTTTTTTTACCGACAAACGAAGAGACTTTTTCAGGGTGCCATATTCGATTTGCCCCCCCAAAAAAATTCATTGAACATTTTTCATTCTGACTCGGTATGCCAAGTATTTGATATTTATATGAGGGAATTTGCGCTTTAAAGTCAGAATGAAATAGAAAAAAATAAAAAGCCTTGATAAAAAATCAAGGCTTTTCAATTTGGTAGGGGTAGTCAGACTCGAACTGACACGGCCTGAGGCCACAAGATTTTGAGTCTAGCGCGTCTACCAGTTCCGCCATACCCCCACAAAGTATTTGCATAAATAATATATTTAATTGGACTCGTCAACAGTTTTTTTATAATATCTGAGAAGTTTTTAAGATAAGGAGAAAATTATGCATATTCTGGTCATCGGCGGCGCCGGGTATATCGGCAGCCATGTGGTTAAGGCTCTGCTGGACAAAGGGATGCGGGTCACCGTTTTTGACAACCTCTCCACCGGACTGAAAATCAATTTTTTTGAAAAAGCCGAATATGTTGTCGGCGATATTCTGAACTATGACGAAATCGCCTCTGCCATGCAGAAGAATGTCGACGGGGTTGTTTTGCTGGCTGCAAAAAAGCCGTCGGAGAATCGATGTCGTTTCCGGAAAAATATGCTCTCAACAACATCAGCGGGACAATCAACGTCTTAAACGCGATGAGTGCGCATAATGTCAAAAACCTGGTATTTTCTTCTTCTGCGGCGGTTTACGGAATGCCCGAATATTTGCCGATTGACGAGCAGCATCCGCTCAATCCCATCAATTTTTACGGTTTTACCAAATACGACATGGAAAAAATACTTTGAATGGTACGACCGTCTGAAAGGTATAAAAATATGTTTCGCTGCGCTATTTTAACGCCGTCGGCTACGACGAGACCGGAGATGTCAGAGGCTTGGAAAAGAATCCGCAAAACCTGCTGCCTATCGTGATGGAAACGGCTGTCGGCATACGCGAGAAAATGCAAATTTTCGGCAACGACTACGACACCCGCGACGGAACATGCATTCGGGATTACATACACGTTACGGACCTTGCCGCGGCACACATTGCCGCCTTGGATTTTTTGAGCCGAAAACAGCAAAGCGAAATTTTTAACCTGGGAACCGAAACGGGTATCAGCGTGTTGGAAATGGTGAATAAAACCGAAGAACTTTTAGGATTGAAAATTAACTATGAATTTGCGCCGAGACGCCCGGGAGCCCCGCTGTTCTGACCGCTTCCGTCGGCAAAGCCCGTAAAGTTTTAGGCTGGACAGCCACGCACAGCAGCCTTGAAAACATTATACTTTCAACCTGGCAAGCATATAAACATTAGTTATACACAACTTTTTAAGAAAAAAACTAAGAATTATATTTAGCACATTCAAAGCCACGATGAGGAGGACGAGAATGGCCAAAATGAATGTTGCGACTTTTTTGATGGGAAACATCAGCAGCCGGCTTTCCAATGAGCTGGGCGAACACGAACGCGGTATAATCATCAATCAGATGATAGAAAGCTGGGAAGACCGTAAATACCTGCATCCGCTGCCGCGGCATGAGACCAAACGTTCGGCCAAATTTTTCAGCCGAATACAATTGGGGCTTCCGAAAGAATTAGACAGGACCGCCGGCGGAATTTTCTATCCGCCGTTGCCAGCCAGTCCTTTAGCAATATTCATATTGATGTTTATCAATACGTTAAGTTTTCGGGAGTTGGGTTAATCAAAATCTCCACAGTTCTTTGGAAAATAAACATTGCCAAGTTCAGAATGCTTCTTCTGACCCTCTTCTGGCTGAGGACAATCCGCTTCGCCCATGGCAGATGCCAAAATCGTCCACAATTTGCGATTTTTTTCTAACGCTTCATCCAACTCACTTTTACGCTCATCCCAGTTTTCCATAATTGCATTCAGAGCCGAAGCGGTCCGAATAAGGGCGCGGCTTTCCAATTCTGTCTGCTCAAGCCCTAAAACCTGGTTTTGCGTATAGTTTTGAGATGCGTCCATTTATATAATTTTCATCCTTATAAAATGTTTCTTAACCTAATTACAGTATGATGATAACATCGTTTAAGTTACGGAATGGTAAACATCCGCAGAAAAAAATATTAGGGACGAAACTAATGAAAAAGATTATGTCATTTGGTTTGGCTGCCGCATTTATCGCCGTCAGCATTATGAGCGCACAGGCTATGGTCCGCTACGAAGACAAGTACCCGAAAAAAATCCGGGAAGTGCGAATCACCGGGTTTATCGACTATGCCCCGTTTGGTTACACCCAGCATCCGGACAGCAAAATGCGCGGCAAATTTTTTTCGGTTTATCAGCCGATGATTGATACGTTTCAGAAAGAAAACAATCTGAAAATCATATACAACCTCAAGAAAAACGATTATGAAGACCTGGTTGCTGCCGTTCGCAGCGGTGACATCGACATGATTTTGGGAATGTATCACGAAACGGAATTATACAAAGGTCTGGAGGCGGTTTATCCGTCAATCATGAGCAATCCGATTACGGTTTTTATGCTGCCGAATCGCATTAACGAGGTTCAAAAAATAGAAGACTTGAAAAAGCTGAGAGGCGTTGGCATCACAAAAGAGCACTACAGCGACTATGTTGCGGAGCAGATTAAACAATATAATCTGGAAATGGTTGACACGCCTTATGAATTGTTTGAACGTTTATTTACCAAAAAAGCCGATTATATTATGGTCAGCCAGTACTATGGCCTGGTTGAGGCAATCAAACTGGGGCTGAGGGAACAAATCAGCATCGCCAAGCAAACCCTTTGGAAGATGCCCCTGTTTATCGGCGTCTCAAAGATTTCGCCGCAGCGCAAGCTTATTACCCAGAAACTTACCCGTTTTTCCGAAGATCCGAAAAACCAACAGCTGATTGAAGACTATCTCAAACAGATGATTGCCGATTTTGAAAAAGAATACAACGGCGTCGTGCCGCCGACTTTCGGCCTGGAAAAAGACGCTCCGCAAAAAACGACGAACAGAAGTGATGTCTGCTTGACCTTTAAAATCTTGCAGGTAGAATAAATTAAACCAGTTTAGAAAAGGCGAATAACATGGTATTGCTGATACATCATCCGGTTTCCCCGCACGCCAGAAAAATCAGAGCATTGATGAGCGAAAAAAGATGCTGTTCATCCTAAAGGAAGAAGAGCCCTGGAAGCTTTCCGACGATGTATACAAACTTAATCCGGCAGGAGAACTTCCGATATTTCTGAGCGACGGCAACGTGGTGGTGGGCAATTACGCAATCACCGAATATCTGGAAGAAACCGGTTCCGAAGCGCCGATGATAAGCGGCGATGCCAAGCAACGAGCCGAAATCCGCCGTATTACGGAATGGTTTGACAACAAGTTTTACAAAGAGGTCTACCGCAACATCGTTTACGAAAAGGTGCACAAGCGCTTTGCCCAGGGGGAGCGCGCCGGATTCAAAAAATTCTGAAAGTAGGCTTAAACAACCTCAACTTTCATCTTGAATATCTTGATTGGCTGCTGGAACGCCGCACTTATCTGGCAACGGACGAATTTACGCTGGCCGACATTGCCGCCGCAGCGATTTGTCTATCATCGATTATCTCGGCGACGTTCCCTGGGACTTGTACCGCAATGTCAAACTTTGGTATTCCAAGGTCAAATCCCGCCCTTGCTTTAAAGACATCCTCAAGGATAACATTCGCGGTATTCTGCCGGCAAAACATTATGCAAATTTAGATTTTTAAGAGGAAGCAATGAATAAAAAACTGCTGCTGACATTTATGGCCTGCGCCCTGAGTTCCTGCACTTACTTTCAAAAAGGCGCCGGGCAGGTCGTATATCACTGGGAAAAACCGCATACCGGCGTAGAAAAGTTTTCGCGGGATCATGCCGAGTGCCTGATGGCGGCAAAGGAATTCAAATTAATGCCGGACTTCCGCTCCTGGTTTTTTACACCGAAGAGACCAAACTCGACACCCGTGCCGACTGGAAGTCATCTAAGGGTATCTGGGCTTCTTACGTGCCCTACCCCGGCGCACAGCCGCTCATCGTAAACTCCCGTTATGACGACGACGACATCAGTCCCAAAAATTATCGTAAATGTATGCAAAGCAAAGGATACTGGGCAAGGGAGCACGACATCCCGGAAATTACCAACATCAACCTTTACAAAGCTCGTACGCCCTACTTGCGGCAGCCGTTCAGCTCACCTAATATCTGAGGCAGCGTTTGGGGACAATAACCGCCGCCCACCGCTTTGTAAAAAGTGACGATGTTTTGATAAATTGCAGCATTGCTGGCTATCAGGGTGTTTTCGGATTCAAGGAGGTTTTGCTGCGAAGTCAGGACATCGCTGAAGTCTATCAACCCCTGTTTGTATTTTTCCAGCGTTAGCGACGCGACTTCTTTCTGAGCCGTCACCGCTTCGTTTGAAGAACTGTTGCGTTCATATTCCTGCTCCAGCGCAACCACGGCATTGCGAATTTCCGCCGCAGCGTTCAGCAGCGCAGACTGGTATTGATACATTTTTTCACGCGTTGCAGATTTTTGCAATTCGACGTTTTCGCTTAGCTGTCCCCAATGGAACAAAGGAAGTCCGATTGCGGGCGAAATGCTGTACATATCATGCGAACTGCTTATCAGACTTGACAAGTTTCGAGACTGATAACCGAGAAAACCGCTGATGCTGACCGAGGGAAAAAGCTCTGCAATCGCCTGGCCGATTTTGGCATTCTGGGCAACAAGCTGCTGTTCGGTTATACGCACATCGGGACGGTTACGGATGACCGATACGGGAAGATTGTACAGCTGTTGAATATCATAATCAAAACGGCGGCGGACAAGATTGCGGGAAGCATCTTCAACATCGGCATTCAACTCTCCGGGCAATTTTCCGACCAAAATGGCCAAAGCATTGCGGTAGGCCTCGAGTTGCGCCTTTAGCTGCGGAATGAGAGCCTGCGTCGTTTCAACAATGTAGCGCGATTGATTCAAGGCGACGTCATCAGCTAATCCGGCTTTGTTTTTGGCTTTTACCAGCTCATATATGTCTTGTTGCAGCTTGAGATTGCGTTCGGAAATACGCAGCTGTTCCTGAGCACGGCGCAGGTTAAAATAGTTATTGGCTATTTCCGCCGTCAGCGTCAGTTTGACGTTATCGAGGTTTGAGGCTGCCGCTCGCACCAAAGCCTGAGAACTTTCGGTCAACCTGCGGCCGCCGCCCCAAATGTCGAGTTCCCAACTGGCATCCAATCCGGTCTGATAATAGTCGGTAGTAATCGGAACGCCGTAACTGACCGAATCTTTTACCTTATGATAACTGCCGTCAATATCGAGCATCGGAAAATTATTTACGGCATTAATACGCAAACTGTTGCGCGACTGGCGCAAATTTTCAACCGCGGCAGAAACGTCAGGATTATGCTGTAACCCCTGAAGCACCATACGGTTCAGCAAAGTATCGTTAAACCGGCGATACCATTCGCGTTCTACCGGCTGCGCAACTTCATTCAACCGCAGGGACGCGCTAATCGCCTTGTCGGTATAGATTTCCGGTCGGCGGTAATCCGGGCCAAGGGTGCAAGACGACAGCAATGCCAAAGAAAACAGCGAAAAATATCTACGCATTTTTGCCTCCTTTACCATTTTTTGCGGCCGTTGGCGGGGTATAGCTGATGCCGAGGCGATTACCCTTCTTTTGACCTCAGCCTGAATCTCGGCTTCTTCCCGGCCATGACCCGACCATTCCTTAATGCTCTCAAACAGTGCAAACAACGCGGGAATGAAAATAATTCCAATGAACGTGGCCGCAATCATTCCGAAAAAGACCGAGGTTCCGATGGCAATTTGGCTGGACGCCCCGGCGCCGGTGGCAATAATCATCGGGAACACGCCGAGAATAAAAGTCAACGCCGTCATCAAAACCGCCCGGAACCTCTCTCCGGCGCCTTTCTTCGACGCTTCAAGGATAGATGCTCCGTCATCCCGGTAAGCCTTGGTAAATTCAACAATTAAGATGGCGTTTTTGGCGGCAAGGCCGATAAGCATAATCAATCCCAGCTGAGCATAGATGCTGAGAGACTGTCCCATCAGATGAAGCCCGGCTATGGCTCCGAGGATAGCAAACACGGTTGAGAACATTACGGCAAAGGCCAGCATCCAGCTTTCGTACAAAGCAACCAGAAACAAATAGCAAAAGACAAGAGCCAGTGCAATCAAGAAAGTCGCCAGGCCGGCGGCCTCAACCTCCTGCAAGCTCAATCCGGTCCAGGCAATGGTGTAGCTCTTGGGCAGAATTTTCGCGGCAATATCCCTGATGCCGTCAATGGCGGTACCGGTACTTACACCGGTTTTTGAACTGGCAACAATAGAGGCATTGCTGTACTGGTTATAACGATAAATGATTTTCGGAGAAACCGTGGTTTTAACCGTTGCAAAACTGTCTACCCGCACCAAGGTCCCGTCAGAAGAAGGCACATACAGTTTGCGTACATCCTCGATATTGCGGCGAAACGGGAAATCGGCCTGGATAATCACTTTGTTTACCTGCCCGCTCAAAGTAATGTTATTGACATAACGAGAGCCCAGATTATTTTGCAGAGCCTCAAACAAATTAGACACCGGCACCTTAAAAGATTCCAACTTGGTGCGGTCTATGTCCAAATACACGTGGGGCGTATCAGATGTGTAGGTCGAAAAGGCATAAGCCAAATCAGGAGAGCGGTTTAACTCCATCAAAAACCGTTCCAGGTTTGCAAAAAGTTCCGATGGCGGCGTATTGCCGTCGGTAGCCAGCAATTCCAGAGACAAGCCGCTGCTTTGTCCGACACCGGGAATCGAAGGCGGTGCAAAAAATTGACTTCAGCTCCGGGCGTTTTTCCGAAACGTTCCGACAATTGTTCGGTCAGCGCTTCGATTGACAACGATTTTGACTTGCGTTTTGCCCAATCGTCCAAACCGACGACGCCCAGAGCGACGTTTTCACCACCGCCGCCGAGCAGCGAATAACCGGCAACTGAAATAAAATATTTAATCCCCTTCATTTTCAACGCCTGTTCGGAAATCTCCGCCAACGTCCGGTTGGTTTGGTTAATTCCGGCCGTATCTCCCAGCTGAATGTTGGCAAAAATGATTCCCTGGTCTTCTTCCGGCAGAAACGACGTAGCCGTCAGTTTAAAACCCAGCCCGACGACGGCAATGGTTATCAGAACCACAACCGCAGTCAGTTTCACATATGCGGAAAAATAACCGACGACATCCAGATATTTTTGTTTGAAAAAGTCTATCGTATCATCAAACCATTTAAAAAAACCGTGCGGATTTTCCTGTTTGTCGCCGCGCAGGAAAATGGCGCAAAGCGAAGGGCTAAGCGTCAGGGCATTAAAGGCGGAAAAACGACCGCGGTAGCAATGGTTACGGCAAACTGCTGATAAATCTTTCCGGTTATGCCGGCCATCAGTCCAACGGGAATAAATATCGACAGCAGAACAAACGTGGTGGCGATAATAGCGCTGGCAATCTGCTGCATCGCCTTGATTGAGGCCGTTTTGGAATCCATTTTTTCATAAACCATAAGATACTGGACGCGTTCCACCACGATGATGGCGTCATCCACAACCAGCCCGATTGCCAAAATCATTGCAAACAAGGTCAGAATATTAATATCGAACCCGAGGATGTAGATAACCGCAAAAGTCGCAATCAAGGAAACCGGAATGGTAATTAACGGTATCAGCGTCGTTTTGAACTTTTGGAGAAAAACGTAAGTAACCAAAACGACAAGACTGAAAGTGATGACCAGCGTTTCGACAATGCTCTGGATGGAAGCCCGGACATAATCGGTAGAATCGTATGCAACGCGAAACTCCATATCTTCAGGAAAGGTTTTGGCCAGCACTTCAATTTCTTTTTTTACATCGTTCATTATGTTGAGGGAATTGGAATTCGGCGTCTGGCTCAAACCGATAATGACGGCGGGCGCATTATCAAAATGGGCCACCATATTATAACTGTCTGCTCCCAATTCAATCCGGGCGACATCTTTGAGGCGGACTATTACCCCGTTGGAATCGGTGGTAACCACAATATTTTTGAAATCTTCAACATTATTCAGCAATCCCTTGGCGGTCAAAGACAAAACCACTCCTGTACTTTGGGGACTGGGCGCAGCACCGATTTCGCCGATGGAGGCCTGAATGTTTTGGGAGGAAATCGCGTTTACGATATCCGTACTGTTTGTTTAAAACCGAGCGCGGCAAGCTTGTCGGGATTAAGCCACACGCGCATGGAATACTGCGGCCCGTAGATAGAAACATCGCCGATGCCGGGAACACGCGCCAGCGGATTTTGAATATTGGTATAGGCGAAATTGCTCAGGTACAAATCGTCATAAGTTTTGTTCGGAGAGCGTAAAACAAGCATACCCAATATGTTCGACATCTGCGTCTTTACGGTAACGCCTTCCTTTTGCACCAGTTCCGGGAGCTGCGACATCACCTGAGAAAGGCGGTTTTCAACTTTGACCTGAGCGATATCGGCATCGGTTCCGACATCAAAGGTGATTGTCAGCGTATAAGTTCCGTCGTCGTCTGAAGTTGAAGACATATAAAGCATTCCCTCTACGCCGTTAATCTGGTTCTCAATCGGAACGGCGACGGTATCGACAAAACCTGAGCGTTTGAACCGGGATACGAGGTTTGCACCACAATCTGCGGCGGCGTAATCTGCGGATACTGGGAGACCGGCAAAACGGCAATGGCAAGGCAGTCCCAGCAAAATCATAACAATGGATATGACGCCGGCAAATCGCGGCTTATCGATAAAAAATTCCGAGAACATTATTTATTCTCCTTTGCCTTTGCAGACGGCGACACTACATTTAATTTGATTTTAACATTTTCCGGCAAGCGTCCGACTTTGTCCAAGACCAGATATTCGTCCTTGGCAAAACGATTGCCGAGAACATATCCGTCGTCAAGAGAGGCAACTATTTTGACCGGCGTTTTATATAGCTTGCTGCCGCGCACGGTATAGATGTAATTGCCCGAAGCATCCATCGTTACCAAATTTTGCTTTACCACATAGGCGTCCGGCATCGTACGTTCGACCAAAACGTCTACATATGCGTTGGCGACCAATATTTTGTCGGGATTGGGAAAATCGGCGTAAATAGCAATAGAATTTGTTGCCCGGTCAATTTCATTGGCGGTAAAACGAAACTCTCCGTTATACGGATACTGCAAACCGCCGGCCAGCTTAAGACGAATGTTCTCTCCGGCAAAAAGCCGCTCGCGGTTACGGGCGGTTTCATCCAGATATTCTTTGTCGGTGATAGAAAAGACAACCCGTATGGGATCATACTGTATTATTTTCAGCAACGGCTGCGAAGCCGGCGACACATAATTTCCGCGCGTCAGATCGACATTGCCTACAATACCGTCAATCGGAGCCTGCAACAGCGTATAATCGTAATTGACACGGGCCAGTTCCCGGTCAGCTTTGGCCTGAGACAAAGCCCCCTGAGCTGCCAGATATTTCGCTTTGGCATTATCGATTTCCGTTTTGGAAATAGCTTTGGCTCCGGCTTTTTTTATTCGCTGATAATAAACGCTTGCATTGTTAAAATCCGCCTGAGCCTGGGTGACCGAAGCATTGGCGGCGTCAAGACGGGCTTTGTATTCATCCGGCTGAATGAGAATCAGGTTATCGCCGGCTGATACCTCCTGCCCTCCCTCTACCCAGACTGTTTCCAGATAACCGCTAATCTGGGGAACGACTTCAACGGATTTGACCGGGGTAACATAACCGATGTATTGGTTTGAAAAAGTTACCTCACGAGGCTGCAGAGGCATTACGTTCAAAACCATTTCATTGGAAGGCGCCGGCGAAGTTTTGCTGTGTCCGGACCGCGGCCACAGCATATAGACGGCGGCTGCCGCTGCAATTATAATCAGCACCAGCAGCAAGCGGCTGTAAAACTTTTTCTCAATATCTCCGGTAATCGGCTGACTTTTTTGCTTTTTCGGCATGACATCCCCTGCATAAAGTTTGTTTCTTTGACGATTAAACTTTAAATAAGCGGGATTTGCCTGTATTCAAGATAAGAAATTTAAGATTACACCGACCTAATCATTTCCAAAAGGGCACCGAGGGAATGGTTGACCTCAGCCAAATCAGACGGACTTTGCAACCGGTGGTTGCCGTGCTTCAGCAACTTGACCGTCACTTTTTCAGAGGTCAGCCTGTCGGCGATTTCCAAAGCCCGCTTCCAGGGAACGCAGGCATCTTCCTGTCCGTGCAGCAGCTGAACGGGGCAATTGATTTCCAAAGGCTTGTCCAACAACGAGTTTTGGCGGCAGGAATCAATCAGTTTTTTGGTAAAGACATATGAGAAGTCTTTGGTACCGAACTCCAGACTTTCACCGCTTTCCAGCTTTGCAATCTGCTCCTCATTAAACGCATATGCATACAAATCTTTCTGATACTCGGGAGCCGCCGCAATACCTATCAGCCCTTTGACCCGTTCCGGACGTTCACGGGCGGCAATCAACGACAACCAACCGCCGATGGAAGAACCCACCATCAGCACGTCTCCCTCAACCAGCGTGTCTATCACTTCAAGCGTCTGTCGTTTCCAGACGTTAAAATCAGCTTTGGCATAGTTGGCAATGTCCGAACCGTGTCCGGCAAGCTCGAATCGCAAAAAGTCCAAACCGGCCGACAAAACCATTGCCTTAATTGCCTCGGGCTTTTCGCCCCAGGGGGAGGAACAAAGCCCGTGAAGATAGACAACCGTTAATTTCGGCGTATTTTTGTTAATGTTTGCGGTTTTTGCTTGGCTGTACTCAAATTCCGTTGTAAATTGGGTTTCATACGTGTAAAGTGGCATAAAACAGAATCCCCTGCGATTAGTTAAATTTGATAAGGATAGTAAAGTTAATATGGCTAAGAGTAAAGAGAAATCACCAGTCGTTTTGCAGGTGCTGCC
>VOFD01002760.1_pt1 | contig 11356 bp, 19 predicted proteins | sample 5384101 | NCBI WGS metagenome assembly VOFD01 (sample SAMN12384723, study PRJNA508395) | human gut metagenome | isolation source: healthy gut C | host: Homo sapiens
CGCCTCGGCTTCCGGCTGGTTTTGGAATACGCGGGCCTGCCGGTATCATCCAGCAGATATTCGAGCTGCTCGTTGATCGTAATACCGTCCACCGGACGGGCCACCATGACCGGCGGCAGATAATGCGCGTCCTGCTCCGTTGCTTCAAAAGAATACAGATCCTCGTCGCAATGAAAGCACTGGTAGCTGTACTCCGATATGTCAGATTTGTAGACCGGATGGCCGCAGCGGCGGCAGACCATATCCGTATTTTCATACCAGCGGCCCTCATGGAAAATCCCACTCATTCAAAGTCACCGCCTTCCAAGATGCGGATTTCGTCCTCGCCATAGACCACACCGAGGCCGGAGCCACAGTCCCAGCTACATGAACCGTCGCCGTATCGTCCACATGATCTACCGTTCCCCGGTCGCCGGGTTTGAGCTTGCTGTACGGATCATCCATGGATACCAGCTCCACCCGCGTCCCTTTCGGATACCGGGCGCGTACCGCCTCCACGATTTCTTTCCTTGGAAATACCATAATATCAACCTCCTTAAGTTTTGGTGTGACACAGATTACCCTGCAACACCCCAAAAAGACAAGGCTCACAACGAAAAAAAGCCCGTGGCCGGGCCTCTCTTTCATTTTACAGCGCCTACCTCTTTTTTCTCGGCAATGTTCCACCTGTAATCCATTTCTACCATCAGCTCATGGTTGCGGCGAATTAGCTCCGTTTCCTTGTAAGTACAGCCTTTTGCATTTCACAGCGGTTCGCAATGATCTCTTGCTCCATTTCCTTGTATGTCATTTCTTCCGGGGCTTTCACGGCTGGTTCCTCCTTTATAGAAATTAGTGGATGGCGAACAGATAGCCATGGGCCTTCTCATGTTCTCCGGTAAAGGTATTCGTGTATGGGCTGTTGACTTCCACCAGCCCCTCCAAGGTACAGCCATTCTGTGTGAAAAGCCATGCGATTTCCACCGCGCTCGACCATGTGGAGGAAAAAGGTGAAATACTCCACACCATTCTCCCGGAGGAGCTGGATCAGGCTTTCCACATCCTTGTCCCAAATAACCTCGTTCAAGTCGATATGCTCGTTGCCGCGCTCCACAGCTTCCTCATAAAGCCGGTATACCTTCGCATAGCCCGCGCCCCGGTTTTCGATCCGCTGGGAAAGTGCCTGATAGGATTTTCTTGCGGCCTCCATGCCCCTCGGTATTGTTGTTTTTCTCTGCCTCGTCGTAGCGGGCCTTGACCTGCTGCATTGCCATAGCGTCGATGATGAGATGGTTGTTTATCATGGTGTTGTTCTCCCTTCGTTTGATGTGAGTGGAGATTACTCTGGAACACCCGAAAAGACAAGCTCAAAAGCGCAAATTTTCAAACTTTTTTAACGCGCCGGGCCTTCTCCCCGGTAAACTGCTCCCAGCGCATAACGGCAAGATCGCAGGCAGCCGGGTCGCTGTCCATGGCAAAGCAGCGCCGCCCGCTCTGCTCGGCGGCAATGAGTGTCGTGCCCGCCGCAGAAGGGATCGAGGATAACAGTCCCCGGATCGCTGTGCATTTTCATACACCGCCATGGCAGCTCCACCGGAAGCTGGGCCGCGCCGTCCGCAGTCTGCGAGGCGTCCATTTCCCAAACTCCGGCATAGCCCCACTTGCGGCGTTCCTCTTTGGTGAGCCGTTTCACAAAGCGGTAATTGTGGGCGGCAAAGGCCGACACCCAAGACACCTCCGGCTGGTTGATTTCCTCGGCCTCCTCACCGGCGAAGGCCGCCACATATTCAAATTGCCGCTGGGGCTTGGTGCTGTTTTGGTGAGTGGAGCCGACGCGGGCCAGCGCCCCTTGTTTCTTCCACACCCGAATCCAAAGCGGGCGGAAATTATAGTCGGCAAACAGCTTCATGCTGAAAAAGCCGGTCGGCTCCACATACTGGGAGCCGGTGGAAAACAGGTCGTCGATATTCCAGCAGATAACCGGCGCATACCGGCAGAGGTTGGCGACCACCGCCGCCATGCGGTCAAGCCATGGCGCGAGGCCGTCCTTTTTATATTCCGCCGTGGAAATAGCAGGCGGGGCCGTCATGGCACAGGCCGCTTGTTCTGCGCCCATGAGGAAATCAAAGGATTCTGCCTGCGCCGGATCGCCGCAGTACAGCCGGTGGTTTCCAAGCTCCCAAAGGTCGCCGGGCTGTGTGACAGGCCCGCCTGCGGCCTCGATTTCCGCCGCCGCTTTCTCCCGGTCAAAATTATCCTCCGCCGCCTCGGCAGAATAAAATTTGTTCATCAGCGCATCTACTTCCTCGGCATCAAAACCGGTCAAAGATACGTCAAAGGCGGAAGCGTCCAGATCGGCCATGACCTCGGCCAGCTTCGTTTCATCCCAGCCGCCCTGTATCCGGTTGAGGGCAAGGTTCAGGGCCTTCTCTTGTTCCGGGCCTAAATTCACCACAACGCAGTCAATCTCGGTTTCGCCCATATCCAGCAGCACTTTGAGCCGCTGGTGGCCGCCCACAACATTGCCGGTGGCCTCATTCCAGACCACCGGCTCCACAAATCCAAACTCCTCAATGGAGCGTTTCAGTTTTTCATAATCCTTGTCGCCGGGCTTTAAGTCACGGCGCGGATTGTAGGCCGCCGGGTTCAGCCGGGCAGCGTTTACTTTCTGTATCTGCATATTCTTCTCCTAACTCGCCGGGCTGCCATCCGCATACCGGACAGGCGCAGGGTTCCCCGGCCATGGCATAAATTTTGTTGCAGCGCGGGCAGACTTCCCATTCATTGTCGCGGTATTGCTCGTCGATCCATGTTTCCGGGTGCTGCCAGTCCACCGCATAGAAGCACTCGCGGGCAAATTCCTTCTGCCCGCCCACCATATCCAGAAAATCCTGCCGGGTATAGCCCTCGTCGGAAAGCTCCGGCACATAGCAGACCTTATCCGGGTAATGGAGGAACGCCTCCTCGTCCTTGAATATCCAGCCCTGCCGGTAATAGTCCCGGTCTATGACCGCCTCGGTATCTTCGGTTTCCGGCGTATAGCCGCCGACTTTCAAATAGGTTTCTTTGCTCATATCGAAATCCTCGCTTTCAAAATGTGAGGACAGATTACCCTGCACACTGTCAAAAAGCAAGGGCGTTATTTTTGGAGCGCGGAGTACGGAATTGAACCGCCAGTTCCCGCCGGTTGGCGGGCGGTCTGCCGTTAGCCTATCCGCGCATAATGGCCGGAGATCATTCCTCCGGCGTAAGTTTGCTGTGCCGCTCTGCCCGCGACACCTTCTCGCCCTTATACATCCCGGCCCCAAGTTCGTCGATCTTGAGAAGGGCAGCTCCGGCACCGTCAGATCCTTCCGCTTGCTCTTGTCAATGAAATAAATATAACGGAGCTGGAAGCCGGGGATCGGCGTGGCCCCACATAGTCCAGATATTTCTTGAAGTTGTAGGTGCCGCCGGTCACATCAAAGAAGGTCAGCCCGCCCAGCTCCTTGCGGGGAGAGGTCGGGTTGCTCGCCAGCGTCATTTTGTGGACGCGGGTGCCGTCCGGCAGCTCGGCAAGGTTCAAATTTTTCTTTGATACCGGTCAGGACAAAATTACTGGCCCGGTAGATCGTGCCATCGCCGCAGGAGCAAGCGTCGGCAAAGCTGATGATCCACTTAATCTGCGGCGCATATTTTTTATGAGCTTAATGCTCATAGAAATCGCGCGGCTCTCTGAATTTCTCGGAAGATAGCTGTCAAAGGCCATCCGGTTCAGTTCCAGAAATTCATTCCAGCCGGTATCCTTCACCAGCCCGATGATTTTTGACTTGTCAAGGCTCGGCCCGTAGCTCATTACGCCATGGAGCTGGCCGTCTAAAAAATACGCCAAAGTGCAGGGTGCTGTTATTGACAACCTTCCCGCTGTAATGGTGAACCTTCATAAACGGCGTTGCCACCTTGGCCGGGATCACCTTCATTACAAGCTCTTTTGCTCGGCCCATCCGTCGGCCTCCTTTTCCCACATGGCGCTGGGCCAGTGTCATTTTTTTCGCCCTTATACATCCCGGCTCCCAGCTCGTCAATGCGGGGAATAGGGGATTTCCGGGACAGTCAAATTCTTACGTTTGCTCTTGTCAATGAAATAAATATAGCGGAGCTGATACCCGGAGAGCAGGACGCCGCCTGCTGCCTCCATGTACCGGCCCCAGCTAAAGTTGCCGTCCGTCACATCAAAGAAAAGAGCGCCCGCCCAGCTCCTTGCGCGGGGCCAGCGGGTTCGCTTCCAATGTCAGCTTGTGGATTTTCGTGCCATCTGGCAGCAGGCAAAGGGCCTCGTTTTCCTTAATGCCGGTCAGAATAAAATTGCTGGCCCGGTAAATGGCCCCGTCGCCGCAGGAGCAGGCATCCGCAAAGCTGATAATCCACTTCACATGGGGCGCGTATTTTTTGAGGAGCTTTATGCTCATGGAAATCGCCCGGCTTTCCGAATTGCGGGGAAGGACACTGTCAAAAGGCCATCCGGTTTAATTCCAGATATTCATTCCAGCCGGTTCCGGCCACCAGCGGCAGGATTTTAGATTTGTTCAGGCTCGGCCCGTAGCTCATTACGCCATGGAGCCGTCCGTCCAAGAATACGCCAAAGTGCAGGCAGCTATTGTTTACAACGGTTTCCGCTGTAATGGTGCCGCCGCATAAATGGGTTTGCCACCTTGCCGGGAATGACTTTCAGACTAATTTCCTTTGCTCGGCCCATTGCCTCACCACCTCGTAAACGCCGTTGCCCTTGCGGTTCTCATTGCCAAAGGTTTCTTTTACCTCGTCGTTTTTGTGGACGTAATCAATGCAGGCCATGATAAGCTCCGCCTGTTTGTCGTGAAGCGTCAGGCTGATCTGCTGGTAGGGCTTTTTTCTCACCGGAATCGAGGGTAAATTCCTCCCCCAAATTCCTCCTCGGAGATCGTTTCAAAACCGAAAACGCTCAAATCCTGCGCAATGTCCGCCAATTCCAGGGAGCAAATCCACGTCCCACTCGGCCAATTCTCCGACCTTGTTATCCACCAGCCGAAACGCCTTGATCTGCTCGTCGGTCAGTTCATCGGCAACGACGCAGGGGACAGTTTTCAGCCCCAAGCGGCCCGCCGCCTTATATCGGGTATGCCCGGTGATGATTTCATGGTCTGCGGAAATCACCAGCGGCACAAGAAAACCGTACTGCTTAATGCTGGCCGCCACCGCGTCCACAGCCCCGTCATTTTTCCGAGGATTATTTTTGTATGGGTGTACCTCCCCAAGGGAAGCTGTAAAATATTCATGTTCGACCTCCGTTAAAAAAAGTATGTTTTAACCGCCGCGCCGGGCGGTCAGGAGCTTCTCCATCATATCGTCGTGGGCGTGGCCCCTTTGTACTCGGTGGAGCAGTTCTCCCGGACAACTTGGTAAATCTGATACCACAGGTTGTTTGCCTGTTTTGGAAAAGCTCTGGCTCATGGAAACATAGGGCGGGGGAATAGCGTTGCCTGTAGTCGGGTGTTTCGCCAGAAATCCGTACTCGGTGATACATTCCTCGCACTGTATCCAGCGGGAGATTGCCATAGCGTACTGCTCCAAAATCTGCGCCGGGATCAGATGGGTGCAGCCCCGCTCATTGAGCCACGTCCATGTGCGCTCATAGACCTCAACGGCCAGAAGCTCCTTGCCGTTTTTCTGCCGGGCCGCCAGATACTGCGGGGCGGCGGCATGGCCTCCCCCTTTGAGGCTGGCCGTATCGAAAACTCCATGACCGATTTTTGCGCGCCCGGATTGCCCTCGACATCTTGTCCGCCAGTTTTTTTCTGGCTCGCGCCATCGTGTAATTCAATTGTGGCTGCCATAAAGCCACCTCCTTTCTTAGAAACTGGTGGGGCTGCGCACCAACTTGAAAGCGCGATGCCACGCGATACCTCATGCCCGCTACCCAGTGGGCCGGACATTTGCTACCCCCGGAGGCCGTCAATTCCCGGGCCTCACCCCGTCCGCCTGCGGCCGTAATCTCGGAATGGCACTGCAACACAAGGGCCATTAAATTATTTCTTCCACATGGGCGGTGCCGCCGCGCGACAAAGCGGAGAATGGTGTACTTCCTCGGCAGATTGATCCTGCCTTTCTTCTGGCACTGTTCACATAGCGGGTGCGCAGAGCATATACCGGTCACGAATCCGTTTCCATGCGCGGCCATAACGCCGCTTGCTGGCCGGATCGCGCTCATGCTTGTTATAATGCGCCGTAACGATTTTCTGGTGTTCCTCGCAATACCGCCCGGCGGTCAGGCGCGGGCAGCCGGGATAGGAACAGGGGCGCTTCGGTTTGGGCGGCATAGCTGCCGCCTCCTTTCCGGGCATCAGAAAAGCCCCGCAGATTTCTCCGCGAAGGCTCTCCCTTGTTCAGTATTTCATGCTATCAGTATAGCACGAAAGCAAATAAACTGCCGGTAAACTGCCATCTTTTATTTGCCGAACAGCAGCGTTGCCATCGCTTCAATGCTTTCTCGGATACGGTGAATCTACCGTTCACTGAAAAATTCAATTTTGCTGCAATCTTGCCGCCGCGCCAGGCGCAGGTTATCGCTCATGTAAAATTCCCAGGTACCGTTTGTTCTGTATCAGAAGGTGGCCCATGCGAGCTCAAAACCAGCTCATGTACTCCACTGCCTGCCGGTATCGCTCCTGTCACGTCCGTATCCAGACATTTACCAACCGGTTTTCGTTGTGCCGGGTTTCCAACTCGTCGGAAGGCCTGTAGCTGCCGCCCGCCCATGGAAATCATACGGTCCTACAGCTCCCTTGGTTTCCTGCGGCGTGATGTTGATTATATCCCGCATGGTGGCATGGTCCTGCAACGCGGCCAGTAGCCGACGGCATTCAGATATTTCCGCGCAATCCATACGTTCACCTTTCCGGGCTTTCCATGGCGCTCCTTCCAATCCACAAGAGCGTCAATTATCCCTGTCAATCTCGTTTTCCAGCGCCGCATACTCCACAAGCCTCCCGGCTTTCGAGGCAGGCCGCCTCCACCAGCTTTTTCGTTGTCTGCTCGTGGGGCAGCGAACCTCGGCATAATAGCCCGCCGCACCGGCAGCGGGGGCCGGGCCATCCAGCTAAAACGGCACCTCCTCCACGGAAGTCACCATAACCGCCGCGCCGCCAGCAGCCCGTATTTTTTCAAGGGTTACTTCCTGCAACCGGGTGAGCTTCACCGGGCTGCTTCACCTCGCATAAAACCTGCCGTCTATGCAGGCGATTATATCCGGTATGCCTGCTGTACCGTACATCCCGCCGTGGGTTTTCCATGCGAAGCACCGAGGCCTTTGTTTCAAGTGCCGCAGGATCGCGGCCACAATATCTTTCTCTAACATCCTTCGGGCCAGACCGCTATACCGCAAAAACCGGGGATACCGGGAAATTACCACTCTATATATTTTTTTCTCTATTTTAAGCCATTCATCCCCTTGGTTATCATGCAAAGAAACAGAGAAACCTCGGTTTTCCCGGTTCTGCCGGTCACGAAAACGGTCAATCGGCTCCACACCTCCCTCCACATAGGCAATTCCGCGCCAGATCCGACGCTTGGAGAGCTTATCCCGGCCTCGGTAATCTCCGGGAAACCAGCTTCCAGCTCTTTGTTGAAATTAGTCTGCGACACCGGCTTCATACCCGCATTGCCGCAATACTCCTTGTAGCGCAGGAACAGGTCGTCCCGCACCACAACACCATTTTCCGCCTGCTGGCAGTACAATTTAGCGAAAGACAAAACGCTATTTGATTCGATCCGGTATTTTTCCAGTTCGGCCCGCGTCCGCTCGGTTTCGCTGAATACATAGCCGGAGGCGATCAGGCGTTTCAAGCCGGTAAGCGCCCACATGAGGATACCGTCCCGCTCGGCGGCCAGCTTTTCCGCCAGATTGGGGTCGCGCTTGGCCTTGGGAACGGATTTCTCAAACCGGATAATGAGGAGCCTGCGGTAAAGCCCTCAGAGCGTCCCCATAGTTGCGGGGGATCTCATTGCAGGAAAACAGGAACCGGGCATAGGGCCGGAAGGAAAACGGGTCTTTGTTCTTGCGCTCGGCGGTAATAAAATCCTCGCCGGTGAGCGCCTTGAACATACCGTTGTCGTCAATGCTCTTGGAGGGCAGGTCGGCAAAGATATTTGCCAGCTTGCCGAACAGCTCTGCCTTTTATTGAACCGGTCAGCAAGGTTCTGCCACGGATATTCGACACATTCTCGCTGCCCAGCAAAATCTCCTGCACCACATTGAGCAGGGTGCTTTTGCCTGCGTTGGGCGCACCTACAAAGACAAAGGATTTCTGCGCCTTGTTTACCGGCAGGAGCAGGTAGCCCGATGATCTCCTGAATGAGATAGATTTCCTCCTCGGCCAGCATACTTTGCAGGTATTTCAAAATTGCGGGCAGCCTGCATCCGGCGCATAGGCCGCTTTGAGCTGCACCGTGGAGAAATATTCCGGCGTAGGGCCTTGAAGTTGTCGTCCAGCACATTGAACAGGCCGTTACGCAGGTTGAGGATAAAGGGGTTACTGTTGATTTCCTGAACCGGCTTCATTATGAGCATTTTCCACTGGCCCACAGTATCATTGATGGCCTGCATAGAGGCACTCTTGGGGAGCATCAGCTCCCGCACCTTGGCCGCTGCCACCATGTCTCGCTTTCCCGGTACACGCCTCCCTGATAGAAGAAAAAAAAGCTGCTGGCCGTATAGAAGGCGTGCATATTCTCGGCCAGATAGTTCGCCAGCAGGCCGGAAAGGAACCGCAGGCCGCCGCGCTCAGTCACTTCGTACCACCCGGTAAGCCGTTTTCCTCCGCAGCCTGCCGGGTTTCCTTCTTGGCGGCATACGCCTTGTGCAGCTCCTTTTGGTAGGCGGACAGCGCCTTGGTGTCCGCCGCTTTCAGGCGGAAATGCTCCCGCAGCTCATACTCCACAAAGGCCCCAGCATCCAGTGGCTCGATATTATACAAGGACTCCCCGGACAAACTCCTTGGCCGCCCGCATATTTTCCACCGGGGATTTCTGCGCCGCCACCAAGGCGAGGGCCTCCCGCAATTCGTCCAGTGACAGCGGCAGGTAGCACAGAGCCGCCGGGGATTTGCAGGAGCAGGAGCTGTTTTCCAGCTTCGGGCAGGCAAAGCCCTTCTCCGCAATGGCCTTGCAGGTGATAGGCTTGGTGCCGCTTTGCAGGAAATGCTGGATTTTCTCCTGCGTTTCTGCCGCCCTGTACCCCGGATAAAGGGCGGACAGCTCATGGATGGCCCGCTCACCGCCCTCAAAGACCGCCAGATTGGTAATCATGGCGTACCAATCATGTTCCGGGAGGGTGGCCCCATTGTCCCGGCAATGCCGGATGAAGTCGCAGCGTTTCAAGACCAGAAAGGCCCTGCTGCGTCCCTTTGGCCGCTGGCCCGGCAGGCGCGGCGGGTTCCTCGGAAATCTGCGGCAGGTATTGTTCCAGCTCGGCCTGCGTATAGCGAAGCTCCGGGTGAAAATGGATACACTCCACCATGACCGGCTCCTCCTTGCAATGGCAGAAGCCCGGCAGGCGAAGCACCCGGCTTTCATTGACGCAGGATCTGTCCCCCATGAAACTGAGCCACGAGGCGCTTTTTGTACCCGGCGGAAGGCTGTCACGTCCCCGTCCTTGATAAGCCAGTAAGTATGCAGGGATTTCCGGGTTTTCACAATGGGCGAGGGTTCCAGCCGGAACGCTTCAATCTGTTTAAGCTGCTCGTCCAGCGGCAGCTCGTCGCACCCATAAACTGCGCGTTGATCCGGGTGATCTCGCTGTCCTCATGGCCGCCGAAGTTCACCACAAAATAGATGCCCCGGTTTTTCTCGTTGTGCTTTTTCAGGGTATCTATCAAGCCCGGCAGGCCGGAGAGGGTTGTTTCCAGCTTGCCCCTTTGAAGGTGCCGGTTTTTCTATCGTCAAATATCCGCAGGCAGATGCGTTCGCCCGGCCCGAAGAAAGGGCGGAGAAATTCTTCCAACGGGATATTCAGTGCTTTCCTCATTTCCGTACCACCTCCACGCATCGTTCGGTAAAGTACCGGACAGGCAGGCCGCGCTCGTGGGCCTTTTCAATCTCCACCGCCATGCCCTTTGTGATATTGCCGCCGAACACCCACACCTCCTTGCACTTGCTCTGCAAGACTCATCCCGAAGAAGATGCCAAGGCGGCGCTGCTGTGGGTCGCTTTCCTCCATGAATTGAGGGAAACAGCAGGTGCGGCGCGATGGGGATACAGTTCTCCGACACCGCAAACCGGCAGAAATCCCGCGCCCGTCTGGTATTGCGCTCGATATTCCCGGCAAAGGGTGAGCAGATAAAGACCAGCGGCTTATAGGCGGTACGCTTGGCCTCCCGTTCAATATTCATCAGGGCCTCATAGGCGGTGGGATCGAGATACCGCTCCGCGTTATATAAATTAACATGGGTCATGATTCCTTTCCTCAAAATTTCTTGTCAGGCCATGCACCTGCGCATGGCAGCTCCGACATATTTTCACAAAGGTTCTCAGGAGCATTGTTTTTTCGGTTTTCCATCTATGTGATGAACCACAAGATGCCGTGAACCGCCGCAAATTTCAGCAGAAAGTCTGATAGGGGTTTTCCGATCAAAGACCTCCCGGTAATGGCTCCGTCCATCCTTGAATTGATGGTTTTTCTTTCCACGCTGGTTTCCGCCGCTTCCAACGCCCACCTTCACGGCAGGGTTTTTCCGCACGCTTTTGCATGACATACTCGCTGGCGTGTTTTTACGGCACTCCGGGCAGTAGTATGCCTTTCGTGCCCGGAGCATAAAAAGTGGTGCCACAGCGGATGGCGCACCGCTCAGCAAAGCTCTTTTTCCCCAATCCTCGGAGGTAATGTTCGGTAGATACCTGCGGCGGCCCAGCCACGTTTTCACTGTACCGGCGCACGCTTGGCCTGCCGTTTGATTTCCTGCCAGAGTGAAAGCTGGGGATACCCGGCTTTCAAGTTCATATGATCCGTTCACATTCTTCCAGCGAGGTATCAGCCCGGCCTTAAATTTGAGGTATTTTGCGGGCCGCGCGAAACGACCATAAAAACAGCAGAAATTACAGCCCTTGGCAATCGCTCTTCCGCTCCTTGTAATTCTCGGCGTTTTTGTCGGATGCCTGCTCCACGGGGATATGGTAACAACCGAAGTCGTCTGCGTGTGGATGTCGCCGCCTCCACGGTAGGTTTCCAGCATTTTTTCATCCCGGCAGTAGAAGGCCCCGACGCGCAGCTCCACCTGCGAATAGTCCAGCTCTATGACGGAACACCCGGAGGGTGCAACCAGCATTTTCCGAATCCCGATAGGGTTAATTTTGCGGGCATATTTTG
>VOFD01002609.1_pt1 | contig 11318 bp, 13 predicted proteins | sample 5384101 | NCBI WGS metagenome assembly VOFD01 (sample SAMN12384723, study PRJNA508395) | human gut metagenome | isolation source: healthy gut C | host: Homo sapiens
TTCATCAGTTTCTCGTACTTTTCCCCTGTTTCTCGCGCTCCTCCTTCTGCTTCCTTGGATTTGCATCCTTGGCGAGCCTTGCTGCTTGCGGCGGTTTTGTCCGCCTGTGCTCGAACTGTGCCATGTTGGAGAGATCAGCCCGCAGGCTTTCTGTATCGGTCTTGTGACCGCCTGTAGAATCCGGTGTCAAGTTCCTGCGGCGTTCCTGCAACTGTCAGCGGCATCGATGTGGTTCTGGGCCTCGTCCTGAGTCCGTTCGATTTGGGCACGTGGAAACGGTCAGTTGTCCGTTTGTCTTGCGGATGACGATCGTGAGGTCCACGCTTCCGTCATCATCTGGTGGATTGCTGTAAAAAACATAATTTCAGATATTAAATGATTAGACGATGTGGCTTCAATATTCGCTGAATATCCAGCCAGCAGCCTGTTCTATCCGGATGTCTGCATATTTCCAGAACGGGGTTCAGCAATTTTGAGATGAACGGGACCTGTGCCGTTGAACTACAAGGGCCCAGCGGCAATGCTTCCGGAAAGGCAGGGTTTTCGGGAAAATACCGGAGCGGCGAGGATGATTTTTTCGAAGCCGCCTGCGGCTGTGCTGCGTCCGACAAGCGTTTGCCAGCTTTGCCTATAGTTCTCGGTTTTTGCCAATGTCTGTGTTTTCCGTCCATTCCTTTTCTTTCCGTGTCATTTCCGGCTGTGACGGATAAAAAACCGCCCGCTCCCGGACAGCTCCTGTGACGCAATGATAAATTCCGTGCATGTTCCATATCGTCAGATTTCAGAAGACCAGAAAACTCAGTATGCAGAATGATTGCCAATGCCACAGCGAAACAGGCTATACGATAGAACCTGAAAAGTCCCCCTATGAAACAGATGATGGCCACGGCTTGGTGCCTGACGACTCATACCCAGAGTAGGGAATAGAGCCAGCTGAATATGATGGTACTGTTACGGCCAGCGGGGAACGAGAGTGTCCGGTGAACCCGGCGTCAAAGGTGACCGAAGCGTCGAAAGCCACGCCCTTCTTTCCCTTGAATCCCTTGATAAGGCGTGTGGAACCGGAGGAGAAAGCTGTTCCAGATGCTGGTCCGTCAGTTCCTTGTTCAGGAATCTGCGGTACACGGTCGTCCGCACCCTTTATTGTCGCAACGGGCACTCTTTTCCCTGACGATAATGTGTCCGGTCTTGCATTTGGGACAGGTGAACGGCCGCCGGAAGGCTGAGGTTCAGGATTTCCCCGGTGGCCTTGCGGGTATAGTCCCTGATGGATGCCATGAACGTCTCCGGGTCGAGTGTGTGCCGTTCTATCTGCGCCAGGGCGTTCTCCCAGCTTCCGGTCAGGGAAACATCCGCCACGAGCATGTCCTTCACCGCATCGTAGATATGGAGTCCCTTTTTCCGTGGGGGACGATGCTCTTGCCGGAGCGGGCGATATAGTCACGTTTGAACAGTGTGGTGATGATGGCGGCTCTTGTGGCGGGCGTGCCGATGCCCAGCTCCTTCACGGCCTCGCGTGCCTGTTCGTCGGCTATCTCCCTGCCGCAGGTCTCCATTGCTGCCAGCAGCGTGGCCTCGGTATAGGGCGGTCTGGGCACGGTCTTCTTCTGGGACAGTCCGAATCCTGAAACAGGAACCGTGTCCCCTTCGGCAAATACGGCCGTACCCTCGTCGGTTTCCGGCTCGTCGTCCTGCCTGTCCTCTTTCCTGCAGAAGATGCCGCGCCATCCCGGACTGACGACAAGGGAACTTTTCGAGCGGAAATCCATGTTGTCCAGGCGACATTCCATAAGAATCAGTTCCTTCTCGCAGCAGGGCGAGAACGCCTCCAGCATACGTCCGGCTATCAGCGTATAGACGGCCTCCTCCGCTTCGGAAAGCCCTTCGGGTGCGATGCCGGTCGTGATGAGAGCATGGTGGTCCGTCACTTTACGGTCGTCCACGCTACGGGTGTTGAGACGCGCAAAGTCAAGGATTCCGGCACTTGTGGCGAATTCGGGCATGGCCATTATCCTTTCCAACAGACCGGGCACGCAGGCCATCACATCGTGCGGGATATACCGGCTTCCCGTTCTCGGGTAGGAAATGAGCTTCTTCTCGTAGAGCGACTGGGCGATGTCCAGCGTCTTTGCTGCGGGCAGGTCGAGGTGCACGTTGCAGTCCTTCTGGAGTGCCGTTAGGTCGTAGAGCAACGGCGGCTGTTGCAGGCTTTTCCTGCGCTCCACCTTCGTGACCGTCGCCGAAGAATCGGGAGAGAGACTGCGGTAGGCGGCTTCCGCCTTCTGCCTGTCGTCAAAGGTCGCGGGATGGAAGAAGCGGCGGTGTGACGTGCCGCCATTGAGGGTGACATGCAGCTGCCAGTATGGTGTGGATACGAAACTGCGGTTCTCCCTGTAGCGGCTGCATATCATGGCGAGCGTCGGAGTCTGCACCCGTCCGATCGAGTTGTTGGACGAGCCGGAGACGATGGCCAGGGCACGGCTGGCGTTCACGCCCACCAGCCAGTCTGCCTTCGCGCGGCTGTCGGCGGCGGTATACAGGCTGTCGTATTCCGAGCCGTCCTTCAGTTCCTCCAGACCTTTTCGTATGGCCTCGTCGGTAAGCGAGGAGATCCACAGGCGGCGGAACGGTTTCGTGCAGCCCAGAAAGTCGTATATCCAGCGGAAGATAAGTTCCCCTTCACGACCGGCATCGGTAGCCACGACGATGCTGTCACAGCGGTTGAACACGCTTTCTATGACTTTCAGCTGTTTCGAGGCGGCGATGTCCGTAACCATTCCCCTGTCCGTGCGCATCTGTCGGGAGACCAGGCGGAACGGGTCCGGCAGCATCGGCAAGTCCTCCTCCGCCGTTTTCGTATAACCATAAGTGTCCGGTATGGCCAGTGACACGAGGTGTCCCAGTGCCCAGGTCACCATATATCCGTTACCGGAACAGTAGCCGTCATTTCTTGTATCAGCCCCGACTACACGGGCAATGTCCATGCCTACACTCGGCTTTTCTGCGATGATTGCTATCATATTGTAAGATAAAAAATTAAGCCGTTTCCCGTTTTCCATGCGGAAGACAGGAAACGGCGGTAAGACATCGGTTTACTTGATAATTGCCCTCAGGTTATCTGCCCAGCGGTGTCACTCCCTGGATTTCCAGCAGCGGCGACTCGCCCTTGCGGACCAGTTGGGCGTGGCGTCCATCACCACGTCCACGCCGAGGAGCACGAGGCTCAGGGACATCACTTTCGTCTTCTCTCCTCTGAGGAGGGTGTCCATTTCGCCGGAGAGTTCCAGCTCGTCCTTCATGATACCGATACCGGAGAGTTCGTCCCAGTTCACTTCATCAGCCTTGAAAGGCATGTCGTTTCCGTTTTCCGTTTTCCTTTTTCATATTTCTTTCTTTTTTTGATTCAACATTCATTTTCGGTTGCCTGCCATCAGGCAATGCTTGCACCCTTTGACTTGCGGTTGCCCTGTTCCTGTCGCTGGTTGTTGGCCACCACATTGCGCTGCGAGGCGTCACGCTTGCGGTCAGGATTCTCGTTGTAGAAGTCCAGACGCCCCTGGTTGAAGTTCGCCTTGACGTACTGCGAGATGGTCTTCCCGTCATATCCCTTGATGCCTTCCACCAGCACGGCCTTTCCGCTTTGCAGGTCCGCACGCTGCTTTCTGGTCAGCTCCACGTCCCATACTTTGGTAGGTATCTTGAACTCCTCGCGCTGCTCGAAGCCGTCCGGCGTACGGGAGTAGCTCAGGCGTCCCGTTTCCAGGTCGGCCTTGATGAAGGAGGAGAATTCCTCTCCCTTGCGGTTCACCATGTCATTGAGGAAAATCACCTTGCCGTCACGGAGCTGCTGCTGTTCCTCCGCCGTAATCTTCACCCCGTTGATTTCGTTGGGAATATAGATTTCGCGTGCGCCTTCCGGAGAGTCCGGATTATAGCGGGTGTAGGACGGGCGGCCTGTCGCCTCGTCCAACTTCACGTAGGAGGAGAACACCTCGCCGTCCTTGCGCTGCATTCCCTCCACGAAGATGGCTTTTCCAGCGTTCAGGTCCTCAATCTGTTTCTGTGTCAGTTCCACGCCCCCCCGAGTGTCTGGCGGTTGAAGAGCTTGTCGTTCTCGAAAATGAACTCGACACCCCTGCGTTCGGCATTCACCTGAATGAAGGCGTTGAACTCGTTGCCGGATTTGGCGATCATGCCCTCTACATAGACCTTCTTGCCTTCACGCAGGTCATTCTGCTCCTGCTCTGTCAGTTCCACTCCCTTGATTTCCCTCGGGATGAAAGCATTCTCCGCTTTCATGGCGACCACCTCGTTGGTCAGCTTGTCGATGCTGATGAAGGATGGGATATATTCACCGTTGCGTCCTTTCAGTTCCACGACACGCCCCATGTTGCCCGTTTCGAGCAGGTTCTTCTTGTCCTCGTCGGAGAAGATGTGTCCGAAGTACGGTCGGTCAAGGTCGGGTTTCTGCCGGATACCGTGGATGCCGAGCACCACTTCGCCCGCCATGGACTGCTGGAAGGACAGACGTGCGTCCGTTCTCAGTACGGCCGAGCCGAAGTTCATGCTTATGGGCACGACCTGGTTGGTCTTGTAGCCCTTGAGCATCTGTTCGAGCAGTCCGCGTTCCTGGAGGTATTCACGGGAGATTCCGAAATTCTTGAGCTGTTCCCAGTTGATCATGGACTCGTTGTAACGGTACTGGGGGGACTGGGTCTGCGGCTGGCTGTCAGCTGCGGCAGCCTGCTGCTGGGTTTCATTTTTCTTTGCCATTTCTTCTTGATTTTTTGGGTTGATACTTTGGTTTTCCTTGTTGCGCGGAACAATCTCGTACTGCTTGAGAAATTCCTCCACGGCTTTTGTCTTTTTTCCTGCGGCGATGTCCTCGATGGCCTGCTGTACGGCAGGGTCGTCCAGCCTGTCTTCCTTGACGGAGAGGATTCCGAAGCGTGTCGGGTCTTTCAGTTGGCTCCAGAAGTTCTTGATGAAGTTCTCGAAGGCGTCTGCATAGCGGTCAATCTTCAGGAAGGAGTTCCGGTTCTGCCTGTCGGCGGCTACCGTGTTGAATTTTCCGTCCTGTCCGATTTGCGACACCGCTTCCAGAATCAGTTCCATCTTGTCAAGGATGAACACGATGTCACTCATCTGCTCGTTTTCGGAGACCTGCGGTTTCGGGGGTTCTTCCCTTGCATTTTTCTTTGCCATAATTTTTGATTTTTAGTGTTGATAACTCATGTTGTCACCGCAAATATATAGGAGAAAAATTGATAAATAATTGATTTGCAATATGTTAGGACACACATTACACCATGTGTCATCACATTACACCGCAGGCCGGAGAAAACGGAGCGAAAAAGCGTGGGAAAACGGCAGGAAAAGGAGAAAAACAAGGGACGAGAAAGAAAAGGGAAAAGACGGGAACAGGCTGGAAAGACAAGGGCATGGCGGTACGCACTGCCGAACGGAAGAAAAGGAAAAACTGTAATTATGCGATCAGGCTAAGCCTGACGGCGAAAAAGTGTTGCCGAGGAAATGGGGATCAGCCGCCAGCAGCTTTGCAACATCGAGCAGTCGGAAACCGCCCCCGTGGTGGTGAAATACATCGCTTTTCTAAGGAGCAAAGGGGTGGATCTGAACGCTCTGTTTGATCGTATTATCGTGAACAAATAAAATAAATCGTATGAGAAAATTAGTTACCGCCTTGTGCGCTTTGGTCTTTTTGTTGTCTTGCGACGACGAACTGAAACTTGTCAGCCGGGATTTTTCCGTGACGCTGAAAAGTATAGACGTGGGTACGGCCGTAGTGGGGAAGCCCGTTAATTGCACCCTTACGATCTCGGATCCCGATCCGGACAACGGGGATCAGATATTGACACGCTTTGAGGTCAGGGACAGGGACGGCGTTATCCTGGTGGATAACAACGAATACAGCCCCGGAGAAACGTTTGAATATGATTTCAAGGCAAACAATCGGCTGGATTTCGATTTTATCCCGGCAACCGAGGGAGAGGCGTATATCGTCATGGGGGTAGCCAGCGAACTGGTGACACGATCCGACAGCATCAAGCTGAAAGTTTCCAGCCCGGAGATAAACATACGCTTCCGGAACGTGCCGGATCTTATGCTGGTATCGGAGGAAGCGGAATTTTATTTGCAGCTTGATACGGAACTTTACGGGGTGAAAGCGTCGGCCAGGTTCGTAAAGGGAAGCGGCCGGGTATATATTTCCGGGTATGATGCGACAAGGGGCGAGGGCGTGGCACTGGAAAAAACAACCTGGTGACGTTCCGGCCGGATGCGACCGGACAGGCGGTGATCGAGTTTACCGTTTCAAGCCGTTACGGTCTGCCAGTGAAAGAGAATGTAACGATACAAGTAAATCAATGAAGATATGAGAAGAATTGCCGTATTATCGCTCTTTTTTGTGCCTGGTGGCCGTGTGCAGGGCACAATATATCGGAAGCCAGTATATGAACGTGAAGCTGGGCTATATCGTGGATGAAAGTCAGGTGCAGGGGACGTTCGGTTTTGGAAAGGTGTACAAGGCTTTCAAGGTGGGGGCAAACCTTAATTACCGGAATCTAAACCGGGATCTGGTAAAGGCAAACACCGTGACGGTCGGCCCGGAGCTGGCCTATTACGCCCTGAAAGGACGGAAATTCTCGCTCCTGGGGATCGCAGCCGGGACGATCGGCTACCAGAAAGCCAAGGCGAAAAGCGATCTTGTGTACCTGGCGAAAAGCAAGGCTTTCGTGTATGGATACGAGGTCGGGATAAGGCCGGAAATGTTGCTAAGCCCGAAAGTGGCTCTTTTTTGCCGAATACAGGTTTGAAATGTTGTTTAACTCCATTCTCCGGAATAACAACCATGTCGGCCTGGGGTGCGTGATCTATTTATAAACTTAAATAATTGAAGGTATGAGAAAGTATTTGTATTTGTCGGCCGTATGCGTGTGCATGGCATTGTGTTTCGTCGGTTGCAGCAAGGACGACGACGAACCGGGAGGAAAAGGGGCGATGTATGAGGTAACGATCGAGCAGTCGGGAGATTTCCGCAGCTTCATTAAGTCGGTCGTGGTAGTCGCCAACGGTACGCGGTTGAAAGACGGGGCGACGGGGGAAAGCCTCGCAAGCCCGTTGATTCTAAGCGATGAAGAACTGGCCGTCGAAAAGGTGACGTTAACCACGACGGGAAAGGCGATCGAGTTCGCCGTTTCCGGTAGTGTCGTGGACGGGGAGGACGGTGTCGTGAACGAGCCGATGCAGTGGGTTGTGACCGTTTACAAGAACGGAAAGGAGATCGAGAAAAAGAGCCTTTCTTTCCGGGACGGAAGGAGATCGGTATGGATGATCTTAATCTGTATTATAATTGACGTGACGGCCTGAATGTCCCCCGGATGAATGTTCGGGGGATTTTTTTTTCTTTTGGGCGTTCCCGTGGGACGGTCGGGCTTTACGTTTCAAGTCCTCGCCTAAAGGCTGTGGGCTTTACTCTGCAATCCCTAACGCATGGCTGAAAAGTCCTCTTGCCGGTGTTCTTCTTCATACAGCCTCATGCGTTCTTGTAATGCTTCTTTTAAATTGTCGCTTTTTTCAGTCCGAGTTTGGCACGTATGTTCGCTCGTTGGCTGGTTATGTTTCCGCTACTCCGATGTAATAATTCGCATATTTGGCTGACGGTCTTGTCTTGCAGTATTAAACGGTTACCAGACTGTTAGCCGCCTGTTTCGGAAACGACGGCAGGTAACCGAATTTTTACCGATAAGAACAAAGCGGATTTGTATTCACTGTTTCTCAATGTTTTGCATGCCAAAGAGCGCTTTTCAAAGGAGTATTTTTACAACCTAAAAAAGAGCGTTATGAAAGTGGAAAAATTCAAGGTGCTGCTCTACCTGAAAAAGAGCGAGCCGGACAAGACCGGCAAAGCCCCGATCATGGGACGGATCACCCTCAACCGCACGATGGCGCAGTTCAGCTGCAAGCTCTCCTGCACCCCCGGGCTGTGGAACGCGCGTGAGAGCCGGCTGAACGGCAAGAGCCGGGAAGCGGTGGAGACCAATGAAAAAATAGAAAGACTGCTGCTTGCCGTACACTCGGCCTTCAATTCCCTCATGGAAAGAAAAAGGGATTTCGATGCCGCCGCGGTCAGGGACATGTTCCAGGGCAATGCGGGCATGCAGATGACCCTGCTCAAACTTCTCGACCGGCATAACGGGGAAATGAAGGCCCGTGTCGGTGTGGACCGTGCGCCCACCACACTCTCGACCTACCTCTTCACCTACCGCACGCTTTCCGAATTCATCAAGGCGAAATTCAAGGTCCCGGACCTTGCCTTCGGACAGCTCAACGAGCAGTTCATCCGTGACTATCAGGATTTCATCCTTCTGGAAAAGGGATATGCCGTGGACACGCTTCGCGGCTACCTGGCCATCTTGAAAAAGATCTGCCGCATCGCCTACAAGGAGGGCCACTCGGAGAAATACCATTTCTGCCACTTCAAGCTGCCCAAGCAGAAGGAGACAACACCGAAAGCACTCAGCCGTGAGAATTTCGAGAAGCTGCGTGATCTGGAGATACCGGAAAAACGCAGGTCACATGTCATCACCCGGGACCTCTTCCTCTTCGCCTGTTACACCGGCACCGCCTATGCCGATGCGGTAAGCATCACCCGGGAGAACCTCTTCCAGGATGACGAGGGCAGCCTCTGGCTGAAATACCAGCGAAAGAAAACCGACTACCTCGGACGTGTCAAGCTGCTTCCGGAAGCCGTCGCGTTGATTGAGAAATACCGGGACGATACCCGCGAGACTCTTTTCCCGCCGCAGGACTACCACACGCTCAGGGCAAACATGAAATCCCTGCGCCTAATGGCAGGACTCAGCCAGGACCTTGTCTACCATCCAGCAAGGCATTCCTTCGCCTCTTGATCACACTCGAGGGAGGGAGTGCCAATCGAGACCATCAGCAAGATGCTGGGACACTCCAACATAAAGACCACCCAGATATATGCCCGTGTAACCCCGAAGCGACTGTTCGAGGACATGGACAGGTTCGTCGAGGCAACCCGTGATTTGAAACTTATTCTTTAATCCTTAAACAATTATTATCATGCGCAGTACATTCAAGCTTTTATTCTACATCAACCGTAACAAGATAAAATCGGACGGCACGACCGCCGTCCTCTGCCGGATCAGCATCGACGGAAAGAAATCGGCAGTCACGACAGGCATCTATTGCAAGCCCGGTGACTGGGACAGCAAGAAGTGGGAAATCAAAACAGCCAGGGAGAACAACCGCCTTGCCGCCTTCCGCAACCGGCTGGAAGAGGCGTACGGGAACCTGCTGAAGAACCAGGGAGTGGTCACGGCCGAACTGCTCAAGACCACCGTGTCAGGCGCCAATTCCGTACCGGAATACCTCCTGCAGGCCGGAGAGGTGGAACGCGAACGGCTCAGGGTCCGCTCCAAGGAGATCAACTCCACTTCCACCTACCGCCAGTCAAAGACCACGCAGCTTAACCTCAGGCAGTTCATCGAATCCCGCGGGATGAAGGACATCACCTTTTCAGACATCACCGAGGAGTTCGCCGAATCCTTCAAAATCTTTCTCAAGAAAGAGCTGGGACATGGGAACGGACATGTGAACCACTGCCTGTGCTGGCTTAACAGGCTCATCTACATCGCCGTGGACCGGGAAATACTAAGAGCCAATCCGATAGAGGACGTGGCATACGAGAGGAAAGAAACACCTAAACTAAGGCATATCAGCCGCAGTGAACTGAAGCGGATGATGGAAACCCCGCTGCCCGACCCGATGATGGAGCTGGCACGCAGGACGTTCATATTCTCCTCGCTGACCGGTCTGGCCTACGCGGATACGAGGGCTCTCCATCCCCGTCACATCGGAACGACCTCGGAAGGAAGAAGGTATATCCGCATCCGCCGCGCCAAAACGGACGTGGAGGCGTTCATCCCGCTGCATCCCATAGCCGGACAGATACTGGATCTTTACAACACCACGGATGACGACAGGCCGGTATTCCCGCTGCCGGTCCGCGATGTCCTCTGGTACGAGGTACATGGAATGGGCGTGGCATTAGGCATGAAAGAGAACCTGTCCTACCACATGGCCCGGCATTCGTTCGGGACCCTGACACTGACCGCGGGCATTCCGATAGAGAGCATCGCCAGGATGATGGGCCATACGAATATCGACAGCACGCAGGTCTACGCCCAGGTCACCGACCGGAAGATATCCTCGGACATGAACCGGCTGATGGAAAGAAGAAAGCCTGCGGCCGGCAAGGAAGCCGCAGGCTAAATAAAAATTGCCGCCGGAATTGTATTTGCGATTCCGGCGGCAATCCTTAAACTTAAATACGATATTATACCAATGCAGGGTGATAGTTCTCCTCCAGCAGCCTCTCGATGTCCGATTGCCTGTATAGGATCTTCCCACCGAGCTGGATATAGGGAATCCGTCCTTGATCCCTATAATCCTGCAGGCACCTGCGGCTGATCTTCAACATCCCGGAAAGCTCCCTGTCGGTCAGGAACCGTTCCCCGTTGAAGGGAGGACGGTTGTCACGGGCAAGACGTTCCACTTTTTTCTCCATGTCGTCCAGCAGGGCAAAGAACCTGCGGACACGTTCGTTCTCCTTGTCGATAATGCCTTCCATCTCTTCCGCTCTTTAAAGGTTTCCGTTCTTCCTTCTTTCTCTCACCTCCTTCTCCTTACGTCTGATGCCGACGTAGACCATCAACTTCTCCACATCCCCGGGCTTGTAATAGAACTTGCGCTGGAGGCGGGTGAACGCCAGCCGTCCGGTATCGCGGAGAGTCTGCAGGGTACGCGGCGAGATGTCAAGGCGCAGGCAGACATCCTGGCCGTCCAGTCACTCTCCGGGTTCCTTACAGCGGTTTCTCTCATACAGTCTGTCCACATGTGCGGACAGGTTCTCGGCGCGCGCCAGCATCCTCTCAAGGACACCGGCCTCGATGTAGCATATTTCCATATTTTCAACTCGTTTAAATATCAGTGCGAATATAAGGGAAGAAACCATGAGAGGCAAGCACGACCGGCACACTGGCAGGAATAGTCATGGATAGTCGGTTTTTGTCATATGGGAAGGAAAAAGAAAGCCGAAGCAGGTCTGGATCCACTACCCCCTTTGGGTATGTGAAAGGAACGTTGTGGTGAAAGAAAAAACTCCTTTTCACACATGGATGAGGCAATGCCGGAAGTCCGGCAATAAAAATGTGGCTTCTCTATCCGGGTAAATGCCATGATTACAGACTTCTTCCTGTTCCTATACCATC
>VOFD01002020.1_pt1 | contig 11281 bp, 9 predicted proteins | sample 5384101 | NCBI WGS metagenome assembly VOFD01 (sample SAMN12384723, study PRJNA508395) | human gut metagenome | isolation source: healthy gut C | host: Homo sapiens
AGTCAGCACGGCGAAAAGAGCGGTGCAATTTATTTTAACGGAAAAGCCATTGAAGAATTGTCGTTTCGCGAACAGTCCGAAAAGATCGGATTTGTTATGCAGGATCCGGAGATGCAGATCGTGACGGATAAAGTTCGGCACGAATTGGCTTTCGGACTTGAAAGTCTCGGCACGGATAACCGAAAAATGCGTGTGCGCATTGCGGAGATGGCAAGTTTTTTCGGCATCAGAGATTGGTTCGACAGCCCTGTTTCCGCTTTGTCCGGCGGACAGAAGCAGCTGCTCTGTCTTGCTGCGGTCACGGTTATGCAGCCGCAGCTTCTGCTTTTGGATGAACCGACTTCTCAGCTTGACCCTATTGCGGCGGGCGAGTTTTTCAACACGCTCAAGCGCATTAATTCCGAACTCGGAACAACCGTCATTATCACCGAACACCGACTTGAAAACCTTTTTCCCATGGTTGATCGCGTTGTCTTCATGCGGAGCGGGAGCATTGTTTCGAACTGTTCTCCCGCCGATGCCGCCGAAAAACTGCGGGATGATGATGAGTTTTTCAGCGTTCTGCCTTCCTCCGTTCGCATTTTTGCAAAAACACGCCAAAACGGGCAAACTCTTCGCGGCGCACCGCTTGAAGTTCGCAGTGCCCGTGATTACCTTTTGAATAATTTTTCGTTGGATTCCTGCCGACACAAAGCTTCGGAAAACCAGATCCGGGCTTCCGCAAAGGCTGAATCAAGCAAAAACAAAAAAAACACCGAAACAGTTATATCCGTTCGGGAAGCATGGTTTCGATATGAAAAAGATTCCAAAGACATACTGTGCGGTATGAATTTCGATGTTCACGCAGGCGAGCTTACCTGCATCGTCGGCGGAAACGGCGCCGGCAAAACCACCGCCCTTTTGACCGCAGCAGGTGTTTTTGCCCCGTATCGCGGAAAAGTCAAATACCGCGGAAAGCCGATTTCAACATTTCGGAAGGATAAAGGCTCAGCGGGAAAAATCGGAGTTCTTGTTCAAAACCCGCTCTGCTGCTTTGTTATGGATTCCGTTGCCGAAGAGTTGGAAGCGACTGCCAAAGCATATAAGCTTCCGCGCTCCGGAATCGAAGAGGTTATCGACATTATGCAGCTTCAAAGCGTCCTTGGCAGCAATCCGTATGACATAAGCGGGGGTGAATTGCAGCGTGCTGCAATTGCAAAGCTGCTCCTGCCCGAACCCGAAGTCATTTTTCTTGACGAAGCGACCAAAGGCATGGATGCCTTCTTTAAGGCTGAATTCGGCGCATTGCTGCGTCGGCTTGCGGCGCGCGGAACGGCAATTGTTCTTGTTTCGCATGATATTGAATTCTGTGCCGAATTTGCAGACAGATGCGCAATGTTTTTCAACGGAACCGTTATTGCGGAAGGCACGCCGCAGGATGTTTTTCTCGGCAACAGTTTTTACACAACATCCGCCTGCCGCATTTCCCGCGGAATAATCCCCGATGCGTTGACTCCGGAACAGGTCATTGATTACGCAAACCGCTGCGAAAGGAAGAAAAACGATGACTGAGAAGCAGCCTGCTGCCTTGGAAACAAAAAACGAACAATCGGAATCAAAGCCGAACACTGCAAAGCGGTATAAGACTGAAAAGGCCGAGCTTCGCCGGCGTATTGTTTCGATCGTGCTGCTGCTTGTGTTTGTTCCCGCCGTTATTGCAGTCGGAATGCTTGAATTTAACGATCGGTATTATTATATCACCGCATCACTCATAATCATATGTTCATTTATTCCGTTCCTTATGATATTTGAAAAGCGCCGCCCGCGTGCGCGTGATCTTGTTGTGATTGCCGTAATGACCGCACTCGGTGTTGCAGGACGCGCCGCATTCTATATGCTTCCGCAATTCAAGCCCATTGCTGCAACAGTAATCATCACAGGCGTTTCACTCGGGTGCGAGGCCGGTTTCATTACGGGTGCATTAACCGCATTTGTATCCAACATGTTTTTCGGGCAAGGTCCGTGGACACCGTGGCAGATGTTTGCACTCGGGCTGCTGGGATTCATCTCCGGGCTGGTCTTCCGCAAGGATATCAGAACAAAAACTCAGCGTGCACTACTGTGCCTTTACGGTGCATTATCAACCTTTTTCATCTACGGCGGCATCATGGATTCGGCATATGTCCTTATGGCGGGTTCGGAACCGACGTTGGCGGCATTGCTTGCAGCATATGCTTCAGGGCTGCCGTTCAACCTTATTTTTGCCGGTGCAACGGTGGTTTTTCTTTTGGTGCTGACGCGCCCGATACTCAATAAACTGCGCAGAATCAAGAAAAAATACGGATTGCTCACGGGCTGAACGCTTCACGTATTGCCTGCTTAAAAAGCAAAAGAATCACCCGCTCTGCTAATTGAAAAGCACCCCATTTGTTAAACATTATAATGTTAACAAGCGGGGTGCTTTTTGTTATTTGATTGATTTTTCGTCAGCTGAACAGTGTAAAATCAATCTGTTTTAATTCATGCTTGCGGAATTCAGATTACATAACACCGATTGCCATGCGCATTACCGTTACGGCATCCGAAAGGTTTACGGTGCCGTCACCGTTGACATCGGCAAAAGGCAGGTACTGTTCGGGAATGTGAGTCAAATCAAGCGCGTGGCGCATGATTGCGACTGCGTCCGCACTGGTAACTCTGCCGTCACCGTCAACATCGCCCATGATACCGTTTGCAGTGTAAACAGCGGTTACGGTGCTGTCGGCGGATACGTTTTGATAGGTTCCTTCCCAATGGCTGAAGGTGTAGCCCTCATGCACGGGCGGAGTGGGCAAATTCGCAGAGCCGCCTTCGGGAACGGAAACTTCGGAAATGACGCTGCCGTCAACACCGTCAATGAAAGTGACCGTGTAATACTCTCCGTTATATACCGGTTCGATCTTTACGTTGTCAACATAAACGCAGTCGTCATATTCATCGCACATATTGTCTTTTTCATATTTCCAGCCAACAGTGTAATAATCTGAAACGGGAACTTCGAATCGTACAGAGCTCCAAGGAGTTTGACCCGAAGCAACTTTCTGCGTAAGCCCATTGAGTGTGAGGCAAACTCTGTCTCCGTACATTTCGCTGCTTGTTTTCCAATCAAATGAAATCACCGAGCCTGCTTCAAGATATCCCATGTCAATCGTGAATTCGGTTTCAGTCAGGCGCATACCTGCAATATCGCTGCGCACGCAGTTGCGGCCGCTGTCGGTGACAACAACCCAAGGACGAGCATAGTCGTTGACAAAGCTCCTGTTTTCGCCGGGTGCGTTGACTGCCGCATTGAACTGAGCGGGGTCGCCCGGCGCAACGGGAGGAACATAATCTTCAACATAGGAAACATTATCGACCCATGAGGTAACAGCATTCACAACTTCGCTTTCATCACAGGCAATGAAATCCCAAGAGAAGTAATAATCACCGTCTTGCGGGATTATATACGCGCAGTTCTCCCAATTGGTTGTTCCGCTGATCTGTTCAACAATCGCCTGATTGATGCGGAAAACAAGCTTATCAATGCTGATCGAGCCGTATTCGCCGCCGACGGGAAGCCCCTGCGTTACAACCTTCCAATCAAAGCAGACTGCATCGCCCGCCTTTGCGTTGCGAATGATGGTATAGAGCACCTGATGACGCTCTGACCTTCCGACTGTTGATTTTACGCTCAACCTGCCGTTTTCGCTTGTGTCAATCGCCCACGGATTGAGGGGATCGTTCATGAAATGCAGCGTGCTGCCGACTGCATTAACAGCTGCATCCAACTCGTCGGCCTGTTCGCCGGGATCATAGGGTGCGGGCTGAGTTCCCGTGATGGAGATGTTATCGATCGAACCGCAGTCGCTGCCGCTTGACATACTGCTGTCCTTTGAATAAACCCAGCGGAAGGTATAATCTCCGTTTGCGGGAACGGTGTAGGTCTTTGTTGTCCAATTTGCGGTGCCGCTGATTCTGTCAACGCGGTTCTCATTGGCATAGAAGCTGAGCCAATCGTAATTGTTTTCGCTTGAAACCATCCAGTCGAAGGAAAGCACCTGCCCGGCGGTAAGGCCGTTAAACACAGCCTTTATCGTTGTGGAGCTGTTACTTGCATCCTGCGTTGCGGACTGCATATAAGTTCTGCCGTTGTCGCTGCGAACGACCCACGGAGCGTTGCCGTCGTTCATGAAGGTCAAATTGCTGCCCTGGGCATTCAGTGCGGCATTCATTGCCTCCGTATCAGGCACTTCGGGAAGGCTTATCTGAACATTGGGCACCGGGAAAATGCTCGTGAGCGAATATCCGAACCCGCCGCCGATTGCGCCGATTTCTTCGGATTCACCCGTTTGGGGATCGATTCTGAGCAGGATGCCGAAATTGCCTGCGGGAATGTTGCGGAAAGCAACACCGAAAAGACAATTGCCCTGCGGATAATACGTCACGGCGGTGAGCTGTTCGACTCCGGGGAATACGCTCTGCCCGAGTTCGCGAACGATGCTGCCGCTTGTGTTGATGATGAGGCCGTGTCCGCCGTTATGTGCAGTGGTGTAGAACTGTCCGCCGCCGATATATGCAAACTTGTTGATGCAGGCAACTTCAAGTTCGGAAAGGTTTGCAACTTCGGTCAGTGCGCCGGTGCTGCGATTTACGGTCATGATGAGCTGATCCGCCGTTTCATCCTCCTGCACCATTGCATAGAGGGTGTCGGTATCGGCTGCGTAAGTCAGGTCAACAACGCTGTAATCCATGTGGTTGCCGCCGACTTTTGTCGCACTCCACGTTGATGCATTGGTGTCGATGGTGTAAAGATCATCGGCAGTGGGAACATCTGCATCATCGGTGTAGGTGTGTGCAAAAGCATAAATCGTTGTTCCGATAATCTCGGCTGCAAAGGAAAGCTTGCTGCCAAGGTTCAGTTTTGACTGAACTGCAGAAGGATTTTCGGAATTGAAACCGATAAAATTATAGGGCTTTGAAGGTTCTGCCACGCCGTTTGTAAGTTTCAATCGGCAAAACCGAAAAGCGTCACGCCGGCGTTGTCCGTCGGCTGCTGCCCGTTCTCTGTGGGTGTTTCCGTCGCTGCGGCGGAAAAAATGCTGCGGGCATAACGGTGAAAACCATCAGAAACGCCAGCAGTGCAGCGAAAAGCTTTTTCATGGTACTTGCTCCTGTTTCGTTTTGTGCATGTTTGTCTTTGCAGGCAGCCATGCCGCATAAATTATATCACTGCAGTGCGGCAATAGCAATTATTTTTTGGACATAACGCGGCAAATTTTGAAATTTTTTCCGCATAAGCGGCACTGTAAGTTCCGCAGCTGAAAATAAAGAGCGGGCGGCACTCTGCCGCCTGCCCTTTTCTGCAAGTGTAGGAAAACCTTACAGCTAATCTCACTGCCGGGTTTTATGTTCACTGAGCTTTGATTGCTTCAAGCCGGTCGAAAGACAGTGCAAATCCCTGTTCTGCCGTTTTCGAAACAGTTTCGCCGTTGGCTGCATACAATGCCTGTGTATTGTTCAAAAGCCAAGCCCCGTTTTCAACAATTTGGCTTCCGCTGAGGAAGAAAACATATTCCGAACCGATTTCAATTTCGGGACTGTCTTCATATTGGCAAACGGTATCCTCAGTTTCTCCTCCCAAAAGCATTACTTTTAAGCACATCTCCGCTGCTTGCTGCTCCGGAGTAGCTTTCCTTCACGCGAACCTCATAGACTGTCACAACAGTCTGCTCGTTGTCCTGCCCTGCTTCTGCAGGTTCTGCGCTGCTTTCCGGAATACGAAGAGACATCGATTCATATCGCTCGGACAGCACCGTTCCGTATACGACATAGTCTGCGTGAGCCGAAAGATCATCAACTGACGTATATTCCGGATAATCTGCGGAACAGACAATCGTTTTTTTATCCTGTTTATGTGAAGCACTGCCGCCTGTTTGCAGGTTGTCGTTTGTTTTCCCTTTTGAACCGCAGGCAGCCGTTGTTAAAACTAACATTGCCGCCAGAAGCACAACACACAGCGTTTTGAACGGTTTCATGTTTATTTGCCTCCCCACAACATCCAAATTTGAGATATATGAGCTATCATCAACTTCATTATAACGCACAATATTCATTTGTCAACGGCTTTGCGCATTTTTTTAAAAAAATTTTTCGGTATTTATGCGGTAATTTTTTCAGCATTCGAACAAATGCAATATCTCCGCCGACTCAATATATTTATAATATCCCAAAAGGCTCCGATTTATTCGGATTTGAACACATCGTTTCGCCCTCCGCGACAGGATGCGGCAAAAAAGCGGCAAAACGGACTTGCCGCCGCATTCCGACTGTGCTAAACTAACAGCAGTAATCTGCGGAGGAGGAATCCCGAACATGGACAAACCGAATAAAACCGATAATGCGGAACAACCTGCCGAAACAGCGGATACAGAGGGCGGATTGACAGCCGAAAAACCGCGCAGCAGACGCAGAAAAACTTCGATTGCACACATTGCAACCGTGTGCGGCAGTGTTTACACCGGCGGCAAAACTGCAAAAGACATAAAAAAGCAGGCTGAGCAAAGCGCGATCACGGCCGATGACGCTGAAATTATTGAGATACCGGAACCTGTCGAATTGTATGAAACGGATTGTCTCCGTGAACCAGAGGACAGTGAAGACGCCTCACCTTACGATCCGCTTTCGGCAGTCTGCCTGAACGGCAGGCGTTCCGTTGAGGAATTGATGGAGACAGGTAACCTGTCGGATATCGACAGACTTCGCGGGATTGTTGTTTGCGAGGAACGTCCTTTGAATAAGAAGCGCGAATACGCAAACAGGCTTACCGAGCTTTTGGGAGGCACACTGCATATGCTTCCGCCCGTTCGCAGCGGCAATGATGTTTGGAAAATGCTGTTTGATGAGATTCCTTCGGTTTTTGTTGTCAGCGTTTCTCTTCCCGATATCGATGCGTTCGCGCTGATAAACACCCTTCGGCAGAGCAAGCTGTGCCGCAATGCACGTTTTTTTGTTTGTGCACCTAAGATGACGAAATCACTTATCGGAATCAGCCGCAATGAAAAGATTGACGGACTGCTTTCGTTTTCTGCCCCTGTCGAACAAACGGCCGCAGCTATAATCGAAAAATGTCTTGACTATGAGAAAAAGCGCGGCAAATCTGATCTTGAAGCACTTGAACAGGCAATAAATAACCCTGCGTTTTTCAGCGAGCTGGACGAACAGAAGCGTCAATATGCAATGGTGACCGATTCCATCCTGCTGCCGCTCGGGCTGCAAAACGAGCATCGCGGCACGGAATTTCTGCGGCTGCTTGTCTGTATGCGCATATTCGGAGTCGATGCGGATCTCAAACGCATGTATGAATACGTTGCAATGTATTATCATTCCACTCCGGCCGCGGTTGAAAGAGCAATTCGCTATTCCATCGAGTGTGCATGGGAGGGCGGAAATCTCTATATGCAATATGAACTTTTCGGCAACACAACGGATTCCGCAAAGGGTAAAGCCGACAAATGCCGAATTCATCGCCACCGTCGTTCAGCACATTCGGAACAGACTGCGGCACGGCAGCGCGGCCCCGAAAGCATTTCCGGTGTACGAACATGATGAGCCATGACTGAATTCTGCCTTTTTTTTGCCGCAGAAATTCTCCATTGTTTTAACTTGAGTTAATGTTTTTTAACGATTCTGCGTTATACTGTATGCAGGCGGATCGACGGGATCCGGTCCGCAAATTTCTGTCCGGAGGCAACGAAAAGTGCTTGAAATAAAAAAAGTTTCCAAACAATATAAAACCGGCGATCTTGTTCAAAACGCACTGAGCAGCGTGAGCCTTGAATTCCGCAGCAATGAGTTTGTTGCGGTTTTGGGCCCGAGCGGTTCGGGCAAAACAACTCTGCTCAACATCATCGGAGGGCTTGACCGCTATGACAGCGGCGACCTTGTTATCAACGGTGTTTCCACAAAACAATACACAAGCCGCGACTGGGATACTTACAGAAACCATACCGTCGGGTTCGTTTTTCAGAGTTACAATTTGATTCCGCACCAATCCGTGCTTTCAAACGTTGAGCTTGCACTGACACTTTCCGGCGTGTCAAAGCAGGAGCGGCGCAGACGCGCATGTGAAGCGTTGGAACAAGTCGGGCTCAAAGGACAGGAGCATAAGCGGCCGAACCAAATGTCCGGCGGACAGATGCAGCGCGTTGCCATTGCACGTGCGCTTGTTAATAATCCCGATATTTTACTTGCGGATGAACCCACCGGTGCACTTGACAGCGAAACCGGAACCCAAGTTATGGAGCTGCTGAAAAAAGTCGCAAAAAGACCGCCTTGTTATAATGGTTACACACAATGCCGAACTTGCGGAGCAGTATGCAACGCGAATTGTGAAGCTTCATGACGGGCAGATTTCGAGCGATACAAACCCCGTGAGCAATGACGAACGAACTTTGACGAAAGAAAAAGAACGCGGGGCGGGCAGCACTTTTGAAAAAAAACAAAAGAAAAAACGGACTTCCATGTCCTTTTTACCGCGCTCTCGCTGAGTTTAAACAACCTTTCAACGAAAAAAGGGCAGGACTTTTTTGACCTCTTTTGCGGGTTCGATAGGCATTATCGGCATTGCATTGATTCTTGCGCTTTCAACCGGCATTCAGAACTATGTCAATGCAATCCAGAAAGATACTTTGACATCCTATCCGATCACCGTCGAACGCGAACCGAACGATTTCATGAGTATGCTGACGGCAGCAAACGAAAAGACGGACGATGAAACACTGAAAAACCGTGATGCGGATTCAGTTTACTCCGATCCTCGGCTCTACAAAATGCTGAACGCAACCGTTTCGGACGGAGACGAAGTAAATGACCTTGCATCGTTTAAAAAGTATATTGATTCGGAGCTTGATGCTTCAACCGCAAAGACCGATCTTCGAGAATATGTAAGCTCCGTGCGGTACGGCTACGGGCTTACCGTCAACGCGTATGTCATCGGCACGGACGGGAAATATCACAGTACGGATATGACCTCCGCATTGTTTGCCGATGATGAAACATCCGAAGGCGACAAGGGCGTCAGTATGATTAACATGATGACCTCCCGCATGGGAAACATGAATCTTTGGGACGAAATCCTTTCCGGAGCGGACGGCGCACTCGTTTCCGAGCTTGTTTTGAATCAATATGAGCTTGTTGCGGGCGAATGGCCGAAGAGTGCCAACGATATTGTGCTTGTTATTGATAAAAACAACGAAATATCCGACGTTGCTTTCTATGCTCTCGGGCTTATGGACACCGCCGAAATCACAAGGATTTTTAACTCCGTTCTTAAAGGCGAGGAAATCGTGACGGATACACGCTCCGCAAAGTTTGAAGAGCTTATCGGCACCAAATTCAAGCTGATATTGAATTCAGATTATTACTCAAAATCGTATTCGACCGACGAAAACGGCGGTTCATGGGAATATATCGGCGATGACGCCGCCGCAATGGAGCTTGTTATCAAAAACGGACTCGATCTGCGGCTTGCAGGTATTATTCGCCCGAACGACAACAAGGCTGCTTCAGTAAACGGAGTTTTCGGCTACACTTCCGCCCTTTCCGACTATATAATTCAGAAAACGAACGAAAGTGAAATTGTCCGCGAACAGAAATCCCCGGAAAACGTGAATCTTGATGTTTTAACCGGACTTCCTTTCACTTTGGACTCCGAAAACGAACTGTCGGCGGACAAAAAGGCGGAAGAAGTTACCGCTTACTTCGCCTCCCTTACGGACATGCAGAAAACGGAAATCTACAAAAAAATCATTGCCGAACCCGAGCAGACGGAGCTTGATGCAGTTGTTGAGGAATATATGGCAATGTATCCGACGCGTGAATCAATGGTTCAGCTTGCGGCGGCAACATACGGGTTTGATGTTGCCACTGCGGAGGAATATCTTTCCGACTATACGGACGAAGAGCTTCGGACTTTGATGCGTGAACAGCTTGTTTCCGCAGTAAAAAAGAAATATGCCGACAAAGCCGAAGCCGAAATCATGCAGATTATTTTCGAACATTCCGCACCGAACGATCTTTTCGGCACGGCCGGATATGCCGCAGTTGCGGATATTTTTGATAAAACCATTGCAAACGACACGAGTGTTGACAAGCTTGCGGAATACTATGATAAATTCATGCCGTCAAAGGTTTCCGGAACAACGCTTGACGAAGCACTCGAAAAACTCGGTGCAGTTGATCCCGATTCGCCCAAAACAGTTAATTTGTATGCTGCAACATTTGAGGATAAGGAAGCTATCGCTGACAACATTGCGGAATACAACCGGAATGCAGACGAGGATAAGGCTATTGAGTATACCGATTATGTTGCGCTGCTTATGTCCGGAGTTACAACAATGATCGATGCCGTTTCATACGGACTTATCGCGTTTGTCGCAATCTCTCTGGTTGTATCCTCAATTATGATAGCATAATTACCTATATCTCGGTGCTTGAACGCACGAAGGAAATCGGTATTCTGCGCTCCATCGGCGCATCAAAACGCGATATTTCATCCGTGTTCAATGCCGAAACGCTGATTATCGGTTTTTGTGCGGGTGCGATCGGAATAATTGCATCAATGCTGTTGTGCATCCCGCTGAACCTTATCGTTCGGTCGCTCACAGGCATCGACACGCTGACGGCCGTCCTTCCGTGGCGTGCCGGCATAATACTGGTTCTGATAAGCATGGTTTTGACACTTATTGCGGGCATCATACCCTCGCGAATTGCGGCGAAGAAGGATCCCGTTGCCGCGCTGAGATCTGAATGAAACAGCACTGTTTACTTTTCGCCTTTTGATTTAAAATAAAACAAAAATATCGCGGCTTCCGTAAACGAGGCCGCGATATCTTTATTCTGTGCCGAGTTTTGTCATGCGGAATATGCAATCAGCATATCGTTATTATCCGCCGTTCGGATAATCACCGAACGTATTCTTATTCGCCGAAATACCTGTTCAGAAGGCCTGCGAAAGCCTTGCCGTGACGAGCTTCGTCACGCGCCATTTCATGAACGGTGTCGTGAATTGCATCAAGGTTAAGAGCCTTTGCACGCTTTGCCAGATCGGTCTTGCCTGCGGTTGCGCCGTTTTCGGCTTCGACACGCATTTGAAGGTTCTTTTGGTGCTGGAAGTAACAACTTCGCCGAGAAGTTCGGCAAACTTTGCAGCATGCTCAGCCTCTTCATAGGCTGCTTTTTTCCCAATAGAGACCGATTTCGGGATAACCTTCGCGGTGTGCAACCC
>VOFD01002822.1_pt1 | contig 11276 bp, 15 predicted proteins | sample 5384101 | NCBI WGS metagenome assembly VOFD01 (sample SAMN12384723, study PRJNA508395) | human gut metagenome | isolation source: healthy gut C | host: Homo sapiens
GTTTCCGGCTTTTTTCGCTTACTCTTATGAGCCCTTGCTTAGAGTAGGGTAGAGCAAACGTGTGTTTACCCGGCAAGGGCTTTTTCATATCGGCTTCCTTTGGTTCGCATATGAGTACCGCCTCCAGCGCGTTTTTCCTCAAAAACGGTTTGCGTACGTTGATATTCCGCGCAGTTTTTCCTGGATATAACGGCGTCCCTCTTCTTTGCTCATCCCATCCAGATCATAATTCATGACGATCCGCTGCCGCAGCGGTTCGTGAGCGGCAAGGCGCAGGGTATTTTTAACTGCGGCAGACCGGAAAAGGAGAACCACTGCCCGGTCTCGGGAATCCATCTCAAAGTTGAACAGGATCTTCAGGTCGTTGAGGATTTTGGGGCTTGATGTAGTTGGCTTGCCATCAATGATGACGGGCGTTTGGCGCTTTCCAGGTTCCAGAAGATTATATAACATCCCCATGAGGGCGACAATGAGTAAACAAAACTGAATCAAATCAGCATATGTAACCATTGGGTTCCCTCCGGGCCTCTTTTGTATAAGGGGGTGGAGGGTTGCCTCCGAAGTGGAAGGGTAGCCGCCTTTAATGTGTTCTGACTTTCCGTATTTGCATTATAGCATGAACTTTTTCAACTAACAACATAGAATCTCAACCATTATAGATAAAAAGGTGATCACGCCCGGAATGGGATAAAGCGCTCCATTCAGGCCCTTTCTATAATGAATCAGCCACTAGGCCGGTCAGTCAAGAGCAAGCTGATGTTGCCGATGGCAATTTTTGACAGATCTATCTTCATATTTATATAATTATATTAAATGGCTTTGTTTAATATTGGGATGGATAGAACCACCAAAAAGCTGTATACAGGCGTTAGAAACCAGGTAGACAGTGTCAAGGGATTCCGGCTTTTGATTTTATGGGATTTTTGCTGGAGTAGAGTAAATGGAAACAATGAGTGTTTTTTATGCGCTGTATGCCGGTGCAGAAAATTCTGAAAATATAATCCATAAGACTTTTTTATCATTTTGAAATAAAATATAAATTTAAATAGACAGATAAAAGATAAAATAAAGCAGAAAAATAGATTGATTTAAGCGATGAATATAATGGAAGTTCTGAGGCAGATTGTATTAAAATTGTACAAAGATGATATTTGTATAGACAAAATATGCAAGCATGTGATATAATGGCCCCAGCAACTGTTTCGCGGACGGACGAACAGGATGACAGGAGGAGAAAAGCGCGAGATATTTGTAAAAAGGATGAAAAGGAGAGAGAATATGAGGAAAGAATTGTGTGTTTCACCCTGGCAGTAGCAATGATGATGTCTCTGGCGGGCTGCCGCAGCGCGGGAGCCTGCGGCTACGGAGGCGGCCACCGAGGCGTCGACTGCGGCTGAGGGAGGCGACAGCCAGGGGAGAAGCTCAGGAAGGCGGCGAAAATCAGGCGGCAGCGGAAGATTTTAAGATTGGAATTATTACCGGAACCGCGTCTCAGGGTGATGAAGAAATTACCCAGGCAAACGCCATGAAAGAACTGTACGGTGACATGATTGTAACTGCTACATATCCCGATAACTTCGCTACGGAAACAGAGACCGTGATTTCCAATGCAGTGGCTATGGCTTCCGACCCGGCAAAGGCTATTGTATGGTGTCAGGCAGTTCCTGGAAACTGCAGCAGCGATCGATAAGGTTCGCGAGACCCGTCCGGATATGATTTTATCGCGGGAACACCAGGTGAAGATCCCAGGCGTTATCGATCCCAAAGCGGATATCGTATTGCAGGTAGATGAGCCTGGCTGCGGCATCGTGATTCCTCCTCAGGCTGGCAAAGCAGGGAGCTAAGACGATGATTCACTACTCCTTCCCGCGTCATATGAGCTATGCTCTGATTGTAGCCCGTCATGAGAATCTGAAGAAATACTGTGCGGAAAACGATATTGAGCTGGTTGACGTTACGGCTCCGACCCCACTGGTGATTCCGGCGTTACCGGAGCCCAGCAGTTTATTTTGGAGGATGTTCCGCGTCAGGTTGAAAATACGGCAAAGATACATGTTTCTTCACCACAAACTGTGGTATGCAGGAACCACTGATCCGTTCCGTATTTGAAAGGGCGCTATTTACACATTGCAGTGCTGTCCATCTCCATTCCACGCATTCCCTGCAGCCCTGAATATTGATATGACAGGTCATGAAGCAGACGTTGATTACATGCTGGAACAGATGGCGATCAAAGTTAAAGAGGCAGGCATGGGCGGAAGATCCACATGGGGTGTTCCATGTAACATGCTGTTTATCGAAGCCGGCGTTGAGTATGCCAAGACTATTCTGGAAAGGGCAGAACCCGCGAGAACGCTCTGGTTGACGATGAAGCCGTCAGACCATTCAGGAGTGCGCCGGCGATGTAAAGATGAACGTTGCAAATCATGTTGCTGAAGACGGAAAATGAAGCAACCAATCATTATCTGGTTATGGCTGATTTCATCACATTTGAGTAAGACCTCGATTCGATAAGCCTTAAACGATGATTTTTAATTCAGATCAATGCAGAATCGCCGTTTTGCGGCAGAGCAGACGGCGGTTCTTTTTTTCAGAAAAAGTTGCGCTGTAACGATGGAGAAGTCATGGAAATGAGGAAAAGAGGTTGGAAAATAAAGATTATGTTCTGGAAATGGACAATATCTCCAAAGAATATTCCGGAAATCGTGTTCTGAAAGGGTGTAAATTTATATAGATCAAGCCCGGGGGAAATTCATGCGCTTATGGGAGAAAACGGCGCGGGAAATCAACCTGATGAATATTCTTTTGGTATGCCGGTGATTCATTCTACCGGCGGTTTTGGGGAACGGTAAAAATTGCGGGGGAGCCCGCCAATATCGACACGCCGATTAAAGGCGATGGAATATGGAATTGGAATGGTACATCAGGAATTTATGCTGATTCCTGGTTTTACGGTTACGGAAAATATAAAGGTGGGACGAGAGATCACCACGCCTGAATTTGATCAGCCGTATTCTGGGGTTCCGGCGATGGAGACCCTGGATTTTGAGGCTATCGCCAAAGATGCCAGAAAGGCATTAAAGAAAATTGGCCTGCAAATCGAGGACTATGTTAAGGTGGCGGGGGCTTCCGGTAGGCTATATGCAGTTTATTGAGATTGCCAGAGAGATCGACAAGACGGGAATCCGCCTGCTGGTATTTGACGAGCCTACGGCGGTTCTGACGGAGTCTGAGGCGGACCGGCTTCTGGAGGTAATGCGGGTGATCGCTTCGAAGGGTATTGCGATTATATTTATTACCCACCGTCTGGACGAGGTCATGGCGGTTGCGGACAGTATGACCATCCTCAGAGACGGAGAGTTTGTTGCCCGCAAGGATTAAGGATACCAACGTAACGGAGATTGCGGAGCTGATGATTGGCCGGAAGGTGGAGAAGCTGGTGGAGGAAAACCGTCGAGGACAACCGGGTTTCGATGAGAAGAAGATTGCCGTCAGCCTGAGAAATTATTATGTGGATATGCCGTGGAGAGCAGGTAAAGGGGATTGACCTGGATATCCGCAAAGGGAGATATTTGGCATCGGCGGCCTGGCCGGACAGGGAAAACTGGGAATTCCCAATGGAATCATGGGTCTTTTTCCGGCGCAGAGGGCCAGTCATTATCAATGGGAAAACCATGAATCTGACAATCTGGGGATGCCTCCACAGCATAATGTGGCCTTTGTATCGGAGGACCGGAAGGGCGTGGGCCTGCTTCTGGAAGAGAGCATTGAACAGAATATTATTTTTCTCAATGCAGACCAACAATAAATTTCTGAAAAAAATCGGCTGGATGCGGATTGTATGACAGCAAGGCAGGCAAAGGAACATGCGGAGAAGATGGTTAAAAAGAACTGGATATCCGCTGTACGGGCATCCGCCAGCCGGCCGGAAGTCTTTCCGGCGGCAATCAGCAGAAGGTATGTCTGGCCAAGGCGCTGACCCTGGATCCGGATATTTTTTTGTGTCGGAGCCGACCCAGGGTATCGACATCGGCGCCAAAAAGCTGGTGCTGGAAATCTGGCCAGTGAAACCGTAAGACAGGTATGACGGTGGTCATGGTGTCTTCAGAGCTGGTGGAATTGCGTTCTATCTCGGACCGGATCGCTATCGTATCTGACGGAAAACTGGCGTGCATCTTAAGTCCGGATGCCTCCGATGTCGAATTTGGTCTGGCGATGTCGGGTTCTAAACGAAAGGAGGGGAAATTAACGTGGAAAATCCATTTAAAAATTTTATCAACGTTTTGGCCTGCCCCGCATGATCATGTACCTTTTTCTGTTCTTCTTCTGGCTTGTGCCGGTGGTTTCAGATGGATCTGCCTGCAGCTTTTAAGTGACTGTCTGCGTCGATGGGGAATGTTTGGAATTCTGCCCTGGCGATGGTTCCTGCCGTTCAGTGCGGCATCGGCCTGAACTTTGGTATTTCCATGGGTATTGTGGGAGGCCTTGGGGAGGTTTCATTGTGATTCAGATGGAGCTGGCCCAGAATGCAGCCCTGAACGCGGTGAGATCCCTCTTTGCCATGTGGGTGGCAGTTCTGGCGGCTATTTTATCGGCGTGATTTTGGGTGTGGGCATTACGGCTCTACGGCCTTCTGCTGAATCGGGTGAAGGGCTCGGAGATGACGGTTACCACCTATGTGGGATTTTCCATCATCGCTTTTATGAATATGCTGTGGATGCTGCTGCCCTTTGACAACGGCGAGCTCACCTGGCCCAATCATGGAACCGGACTGAGAAATACCATTCCTCTGGCATCCTCCTTCAGCGGGGTTATGAATGACACGCTGGCAATCCGCATCGGTTCGGCATGGAGATTCCCACAGGAGTTCTTTTTTTTTCCTGTTCCTGTGCTTTCTGGTCTGGCTTTTTATGCACTCCAAGACCGGCATGGCCATGAGCGCGGCGGGAGCGAACCCCATGTTTGCCAAGGCAGCAGGACATGAATGTTAACCGCCTGAGGCTGATCGGAACCATTCTCTCTCCACCGTTCAGCGGTGGGAATCCTGGTATACGCCCAGGGATTTGGTTTCATGCAGCTTTATAACGGCCCACAGATGATGGGGTTTAATTCCGTGGCGGCGGTTTTAATCGGCGGAGCTACGCCTAGGCGGTCCAAAATCCCCAATGTGCTTTTAGGAACCTTCCTGTTCCAGGGCATTCTGACGCTGGGACTTCCGGTGGTTAAATGTTCATTCCGGAGAGCAACCTGTCGGAGGTTATGCGTCAGATTATCGCAAACGGCATTATACTCTATGCCTTATGCCAGACAAAGGAGGGAACGGACGTGGATAAAAGAAAGCATATCGGATTCTTTTTGAGAACAAGGTGGTAATCCTCTTTGTGGTGCTCTGTATTGGCGCAACCATTGCCTCCAAGCAGCCGCTGACCTTTGTGGCGCCGGAGCTGTTTACCAGAATTGCCAGAAACTCTGCCCTGGTGCTGTCCCTGATTATTCCGGTTATCGCGGGAATGGGATTAAACTTTGGCATTGTAATCGGAGCCATGGCGGCTCAGATTGCCCTGTTTTTGACAACTTACTGGGGAATCACCGGCATTGCGGGATTTCTTCTTACCGCCGCTATGGCTACCCCGATCGCTGCCTTCTTCGGCTTTCTGGTAGGAAAGCTGTTCAACAATATGAAGGGCCTGAGATGATCGGAGGTTTGGTTCTTTCCTATTTTGCCGAGGGTCTGTATCTGCTGCTGTTTCTGTTCATTTTCGGCGGCGTTATCCCCATGGACAATCCGACGCTGATGATCGCCACCGGCGTGGGAGTTAAAAATACCATTGATTTGAGCGCGTCTATCAAATACGCGCTGGATACCGTTCCCATGCTGAATATCATCGAAATTGGGGTTCTATCTGTGCGTGATCGGCAACGTAGGTACTGTAATTCTGAAAAAGAGCAAAAAGCTTCCCATTAACTGGGCGGCAGTGATTTTGAGACTGGCTGCGGCGGTTGTAATTTACGCCTTGACCTTTATTCCATCCATAGAGCAGCTTTTGGCCCAGGACCGTTTGCTTTTTGCTGAGAGCGGTGGAATTTGGCTGCGCAGGTACGGTTGTTTGGCAGCTTTGGCGCTTTGTGACCGCTAAATGGGTTTATCACAGACCGTTCAATGCAAAAAAAAGGCGGCGGCAGCTCTTGTGACGGCGGCGGTGGTTTATGCCCTCACCTATATTCCCGCGATTTTGACGTACTTATTGTGGTACAGCTTCCGGTTATGACCTATCTGTGCATTGCCGGACTGCTTCTTTAATAATGCTCTTATGAAGACCCGTCTGGGACAGAATATGAGAACTGTGGGACAGAGCAGAGTGGTGGCAAACGCGGCAGGAATCAATGTAGATAAAACCAGAATTATCGCAATGATTTTTTCATCGAGGCTGGCCAGCTGGGGGACAGCTGATTTTCCTGCAGAATGGGAACCTTCTCCACACATACGGTGCTCATACCAGGTGGGACAGTTTGCCATCGCAGCGCTGCTGGTAGGCGGAGCTTCCGTTCAGAAGGCCAATAACCGGCAGGCGATTACGGAATTATCCTGTTCCACACCCTGTTTATCGTGGCGCCTCTGGCAGGCCGGGGAGCTTTTTGAGACGCGGTAATCGGAGAGTATTTCCGGGTATTCGTTTCTTATGGAGTCATCGCCATGGCTCTGGCTATGCATGCATGGAAAAGGTAGTAAAGAAGGAGGACAAAAAAGTCAGACGGCAATAGGCCTGCTGCGGTTCAGGCGGATGCCTGACGGTATTCGGATTGCTGTGAGCGCTTAGCCTCGTTCGTTGGACACTGTATTGAGTGGGTGGAGACCTTAAATTTGAGTGGCCTTTTTTTTCGCATTCTATTTCTCTTGATATGGAGGAAAATTGTAATTATAATAGGCAGAACGGCTAAAAAAAGGACAGGAAGAGAAAAATGACAGGATTAGGGGACAATTGTCAATATGGGAGCCATTTTTGGCGGGCTGTGCCCGCAGGGGTTCTGCTCAAGAGCGGGATTCCGAAGACGATTCAGGATACGATTACCAAAGCGGTAGGACTCTGTGTGATGTTTGTGGGCTTTCCGAGCTCTCAGCGGCATGTTCTTTTTATAGAAAACGGGGAGCTGGTGACCAGGATACCATGGTGATGATTTTCAGCATGGTAATTGGAAGCGCTTTTGGGACAGTGGATTGACATTGAAACCCACCTGGAAAAACTGGGAGAATGGTGCAGGGACCACATTCCATCGGGCCTGACTTCCGGTCCTTTTGTGGAGGCTTTTGTCAGCAGCTCTGTTGCCCTGCGTAGGAGCTGTGGCGGTGGTAGGAGCCCTGGGAGGACGGATTAAACCACAACTACAGCACATTGTTCGCAAAAAGCGGTGATGGATGGAATTCTGGCGGTGGTATTCGGGGCTTCTATGGGGAGTGGGAGTGGCATTTTCGGCGGCTCCGGTGGGAATCTATCAGGGGACCATCACGCTGCTTGCCGGACTGCTGCGTCCCTATATGACGGATTTGATGATTACGAGGATTTCCCTTTGTGGGCTCCATTCTCTCATATTTGCCCTGGGGATGAATATGGTGTTAAACAGTAAAATTAAAATTGGCAATATGCTTCCGGCAATCTTTATGCCGGTCTTTTACATGTCTGCGGGGATTTTAGAGGATACATTTAGGGAGGAGAGAAATATGAAATTTGCAAAGCGGATGGACCGTTTCGAGAAGGGATTTTTTTCATCTCTGCTGGAGATTAAAACGCAGAAAGGAGGCGGCAGGAGAGCGGGGTTATCGATTTGAGCGTGGGAACGCCCAATATTCCTCCGGCCCCTCATATTCGGGAGGCATTGTGCAGGGCGGCGGCCGATGAGAAAACTATGTGTATGCCATCAGCGACCAGAAAGTCTTTTGGAGGCGGTTGCACAGTGGTATCAGAGAAGATACGGCGTAACCCTGATGCGCAGACGGAAATCTGCTCCCTGCTGGGCTCCCAGGGGGACTGGCCCACATTGCCCTGTCCATTGTGGATGAGGGGAGACGGTGCTGGTTCCGGACCCCTGCTATCCGGTATTCGGAGATGGTCCGCTGATCGTGGGGGCGAAGCTGGCTTATATGCCCCAGAAGAAGGAAAATGGATATGTGATTCAGCTTCAGGGATATTCCCGGAGGAGACGGCCAGAGCCGCCAAGCTGATGGTCGTGTCTTATCCCAACAATCCCACCACAGCCCCTGGCTCCGGACTCTTTTTATGAGGAGCTGATCGATTTTGCCAAGACCTATGATATTATTGTGCTTCACGACAACGCCTATAGTGAGCTGGTGTTTGACGGAAAAACGGCGGGAAGCTTTCTGCGGTTTCCGGGAGCTAAGGAGGTGGGAGTGGAATTTAACTCCTTTCTAAGACCTATGGGCTGGCAGGCGCCAGAATCGGTTTTCTGCATCGGAAATCCGGATGTGGTAGCCCATTTTGAAATTGCTGAAATCCAACATGGATTACGGTATGTTTCTGCCGGTATACAGGCGGCTATCGCGGCTGTTACGGGGGATCAGTCCTGGTGTGATCCCTGCCCATGGCATTGTAAAGAACACGCCTTTACGGCGTGTTCTCTCGGCGCTGGTCGAGCGCGGCGGCGTGTGCGGGGTTTGTTCTCGTGTTCTCTCGCGGCTGCGCCCAGCAGCAGCGTGCGGGTGGCGGGCAGCGGTGAACACCACCCAGAACAGGGTGACATACTGCCGATCAGGCGCATACCCGCCTCGGGAGCCGTCATCAAAAAGGCGGACGCGATGACCGCGCTAACCAGGGAAACAACGGCGATAGCGACGTGCGTAGAAATGTTTTTCATGGTAACATCCCCTGAAAAAAAATTTTATGTGAGTTTTGTTGTTTTTTTGGTTTCGTGCTCCTTGCCTTCCTGTTGATGTTATAGTAGAATATTTCACAGGAAAAGAAAAGCTGTACTTGTTATAGTGCTGTTGGGAAATACTAATAGCTTGAAGGATGGTGAAAACCATGAGACCGCCTGCTGCTGCGTTTTTTGGCCGCTGCCGAGACCGGCAGCTTCCACGTGGAGATCAAGCTGATGGAGGGTATCTGGCAGGGAGGTGTCCCAGTGGCTGGAGGAGCGCACCGCTGACATCGGCTTCCTAAAGCTACCAGGAGAATATGCCCTTCGAGTGGATCCCACTGGCCGAGGACCCCATGCTGGCCCTGCTGCCCCGGAATCATCCTCTGGCCGGTGCCGACTGCTACCCGCTGAAGCGGTGCGAGCAGGACAGCTTCATCATGCCCGCCCTGGGCTGTGATGACGACGTGGAGGCGCTGTTTGCACGCAATCACGTTGATCCCAACATCCGCTATACCACCATCGAGAACTTTTCCGCCATGTCCATGGTGGAGCAGGGCCTGGGTGTCAGCGTGATGAACAAGCTCATCACCGAAAAAGCGTATCTGCGATGTCGCCATGATCCCCATCGACCCGCCGGCCAGCATCACGTTGGGCGCGGCACTCCACCCCGGGCGGACGCCTCGCCGGCCGTAAAGATGTTCCTGAAATACGCCGTCCGTATGCTGACAAAGAGCGCCGTCTGAGCCTATCGGAAAAGTTTACGCCTGGACGGCGTCCGCGACGACGAGATCGTCTGGAGCGCATGGCGGCGTCAGCCTTCAGCCACTGGTGGTCATGCGTGTGTTATTCCGGCAACGCGCAGAAATGATCATGGACCCTCACGCGCGGCGGCCTGGTTCACTTGGGCAGAATCGCTCAGTGCCCGCAGGTGGAGTGCGCATCGGTCAGCGGCGCACTTTTCGTTAGTTCATGACGGCATGTTGCAATATTGCGCCTGGTCATTTTGGAGCAGTCTGGTCGCCGCGGCGGATGGTCGCGTGGACCGCATTATCTCCTCACCGGCGGGCTGGCCCACCTCAAGGGGACCGGCTGTCTGACGCAAAAGCTCCTTCACGCCCCGGTGGAGGTCATGGCCTGAGCTGGAGGCCTCTGGCCGCCGGCGCAAAGCCGTGTCCTCCTCACCGCCGCCTGCCGACATCTGCAGGCAGAAACAGCCCTGGCTGCCCCGGCAGATCACCTAGGTTCTACATGTCCAGATACGGCGCCACGCCCATGCCTCGGATCTCGTCCCGTGCAGCAGACCAAGAGACACGGGCTTCGCGCTGCCGTGGTGGGCGTCCAGCGCCGCCGGCTCATGCCGTGGGCGATGTGGACAGCCGTTCGCCGGGCCGGACCAGTTTTGCCAGTGTCCGATCAGCCCTGCCGGATCGGGAAAGTGCGGAAGCGCGTTATAGACCATCACCACGTCATAGTACCCGCACGGCGGCGTTGTCCTCCATTATCGCCGCATACCACCGTGATCTGCGTCCCGGCGGCCTTTTTCGCCGCCTGCGCCGCCATCTTCCGGCGACAGGTCGACAGCGTCACCAAGTGCCGTGCTTCTGCTTATGTCGCTTGAACAGCACGCCGGTGCGGCCACGTCCAGCACCGCAGTTCCCTTTGCAACCCCCGGCGTTATCCAGTATCCGGCGATGACCGCCTCATTCCGGCACCATGCCTCGCGTCCCAGTCCGGTGCCAGCCGGTCAAAAGAACGCCTGTACATCCCAAGCTTGTCGATCATGCCGCCGTGCCTCACGCGAAGAACGTGGCCGTGTTGATAGCTGCCGAAGCTGTTACATCCGATAGATCTCCTCAGCAATGCCCTGCCCAGGAAAGCGCCGGTGATCTCGTTGAGCTTCGGTCATGTCAATGTCCGTGAACTGCCCGGATAGACGCACTGGCGGAGAACCAGGCATTGGCCGCGGATTCTGTGGTAGGCGTTGTACGCCATTCGCATATTCCTTCCACCCCTGCCACGCCTTGAGCTGTCAAACAGGCCGTTGACCTCCGCGCAGGCGCGATGTTTCACCGCCGCCGCGTCGATGAGCATGATGTCCATGTCCGGTCCCAGTGCCGTGAACTTCGGCTGATGGGCTGCATGCCTTGGCGTCAGCCCGCTGACGGTGAACGTGCTGTGCGGTCATCAGGTGGCTGGTGGCGCCCCAGCCCAGCCCGCAGATGTACACTGCTGGCTGTTGTCCTCGGCGATACCCGCCGCCGTCCGGGCCCAATGTCTGTCTGTGTCCCCGTGTTTACAAGGCCAGCCTGAAAGCGTGGTCTCCTTGCCGAACAATTGACCCAGCAGATGAGCCGCTGAAATCCTTTCGCTGGGCGAACACTGTAACTGGAACGAAGCAATACCGA
>VOFD01002408.1_pt1 | contig 11271 bp, 17 predicted proteins | sample 5384101 | NCBI WGS metagenome assembly VOFD01 (sample SAMN12384723, study PRJNA508395) | human gut metagenome | isolation source: healthy gut C | host: Homo sapiens
TAATTTAAATAAATGTTTCTGAGTAATTTGTCGCAGTGTTTGACGTGAAATCACAAATTGACAACAAAATAGTTATTTTATAGCTTCTCTTATGCGGACCAGCTTGGTCAGCAGACCTTCAAAAAAGGTCCAGTCTGAGCATATTTTCATCATCACTTTTTGGCTATGGTGGCAGGATTCTCGTGTGTCTCGATAAATAGTCCGTCCGCTCCTACGGCTATACCTGCTTTGGCAACGGTTTCTATCAGTTGCGGCATACCACCGGTAACGCCACTGGTCTGGTTGGGTTGTTGCAAGAGTGGGTGACATCCAGAATGACCGGATATCCGAATGACTGCATTTCAGGGATACCACGATAGTCTACTACTAAATCCTGGTAACCGAAAGTCGTACCGCGTTCGGTCAACATCACGTTTTTGTTGCCAACTTCCACCACTTTGTCGGCGGCAAACTGCATAGCCAAAGGAGAAAGGAACTGCCCTTTTTGATGTTAATTGTCTTTCCTGTTTTAGCTGCTGCGACCAATAAGTCTGTCTGACGGCAGAAAAGCCGGTATTTGGAGAATATCCACATATTCGGCTGCCATTTCGGCCTCGTCTGCACTATGGATATCCGTTACGGTAGGAACCCCGAACGTGTCGCGTACCTTTTGTAGTATTTTTTAGTGCCTTCTCGTCACCGATACCCATGAATGAGTCAAGCCGCGAACGGTTGGCTTTGCGGTAAGAGCCTTTGAATACGTATGGAATTTGCAATGTTTCGGTGATTTTTACTACTCGTTCGGCAATGCGCATTGCCATCTCTTCTCCTTCTATCACACACGGACCGGCCAATAGGAAAAAGTTACCGGCAGGATTGTTCTTAAGTTCTATCATTTTGTTATTTAATGAATTACAGGTTGTCAATCAATATTAGTTCGGAATAATAAGCGTTGTTTTTCCGGAAGTACTCCCACCTCTAAAGGAAAGTGCTTGGGAAGCAGACGGCCATCTAAATCTACGGATGCGTTTTTGTGCCCGAAGTACTTTTACCTTTTTGGTACGGTAGCTTTTCACTACCTTATGATTTAAGATTCTTCCTTGAATCAACATCCATAGTCCGGAAATAATCTGTAGAAATTCCGGACGATAGATTACGGAAACGTCCAACCATCCATTGTAGGGTACGGCACTTATGTTTGTCCCCATCCCCATGCACTACCCACACATACGGTCATGATACGTCCGCGGATATGCTCGTCGTTGATGCGTAAATGCATTCTGTATAGTTTTCGTTCGAATATCAAAGAAAACAGGGCTGCAACGTATGACAGGAACTTTACTCCCCAGAAACGTTTGGTCTGGTCGGTGATCTTTACGATTCGTGCACCCAATCCGATATTGACGGCATTGAGGAAATAACGGCGATGGTGTTCTTTGCCGTCATAGAAGTTGCAGTAGCCTACGTCTATTTTCTTCAGCCGATGATTGATGATGCAATCCACTGCCGGTTTGTATTCAGTGCTGAGTCCCCAATATTTAGCGAAGTCGTTTCCGATTCCGTTCGGAATCAGGCCAAGTGCGATATTTTCTTTGTCTTCGGCGTCGGATAGCATAATACCGTTGATGGCGTCATTCAATGCTCCATCACCGCCTACAACGACAATAGTACGATAACCATTGTTGGCTAGAATCTTTGCGAGACGTTCTACTGAACCGAAACCTTCGGATTGTACATAGTCATAATCAACACCTTTGTTGTCCATGTACTCCTTGATCTCTTTCCAGCGCTTTTTACCTTTCGGGTACCAGCTTTCCGGGTTGTAAATCACACCCCATTTGTTCGGTTCTACACTCATATTCGTATTCCTATCCTACTGTATTAAAAATCTCACTTTAATAACCGACAAAGATACTTCTTTCAGTTTTTCTTTTACAAAAGCTATCTTTTCTTCCATTGGAAGTGTCGCATTCACCCAATGAATGTTAAATCCTCTTCTTTCCATGCCTCTGAACCAAGTCATTTGCCGCTTGGCAAACTGGTGGATGGCTATTTCCAAACCGTTGAACATCTCTTCATAGCTCAACTTGCCTATGACGTACAATGTCAGGTATTTGTATTCCAACCCGTAATAGATCAAATCATCCGGTGAAATGCCTTGTTCAATCAAACGTCGTACTTCATCTACCATTCCTTCTTCCAACCGTTGTTTCAATCGGCGGGTAATCTTCTCGCGACGTAGCTCCCGGTCGATATCTACTCCGATAATAAGGCTGTTCAGTGCCGGAAACTCGCGTTCGGGAACCGGATGGATGGCGTAATATTCCTCGATTTCTATGGCGCGAATGGCACGCTTTACTGTATCCACATCGGTAGAGTTATGCAATATTTTTGTAGCGGCTTAATATTTCTGTCAGTTCCTCAAGGGAATGATTCGCCAAGCGGGTACGCAGTTCCGGATTTTCCGGTACGGGCATTAGTTTGTATCCTTTCAGTATGGATTCCAGATACATACCTGTTCCTCCACATAAAACGGGGGAGACGGCCTTTTTGTTTAATTGATTCGTAAGAAATAAGGAAATCGCGTTGATATTCAAATACATTATATTTATATCCGGGCTCGACAATATCAATCAGATGATAGGGAATCGTATATCCGTTTATTGTATAGTCGGCAAGGTCTTTCCCCTGTGCCAAGATCCATTCCCTTGTATATCTGGCGGGAGTCGGCACTGATAATTTCTGTGTTGAGTTCATAGGCCAAAGCAGCAGCAAAAGGAGTCTTGCCTGATGCGGTAGGTCCGAGTATGGTGATTAAATCATAGTCCGGCATAGCTTCATTCTTTATATATCCGCAAAATTACGAAATAAATTTAACCTATCCTGTATACAATTACTTTTTTATGAAGATTAGAGCTTGGGAAATTTGCAGAAAAGGGAGGAATACGTATTTTACTTTAAAGCGAACTATATAGCGTTTGAACAGGAATTTAAATCTGATTATATGATAAAACTATACTTCTTGTCTTTTTTTATTTCTCTGCTACTATGTTTTTTTTTTATTCAGTTTTTATTGTCAATCTGTCAGGATAACAATTAATCCGCTGATTATCAGTGAAAATATAGCTGACAATAGAAACTGATAATAGGCTGACAATAGGAGATGAGACTTTTATTGTCAGCCTGCTTTTTGTCTCTTTCCCAGGTGAATTGTTTGATAAATACGTGGTTATGCGCTTTTGAAATACTGGAAGAATAAGGCTAAGCTGACGGTAAAGTGGTGTTGAAATGCCGGTATTATTCAGTTAGGGTGTCTTTATCTTTAACTCTCCACGACCGTGACGACTTCTCTCCACAGCCGTGGTAGCTTCTCTTCACAGCCGTGAGAAGATCTCTCCACGGCCGTGGTGAATTCAATGTCGGTGTTTTAATGGAACAATACCGGTATGGTAGAACAAAGATAAAGGCACCTTAACACAGTAGTGCTTGCTTGATAGGGCAAGGATACCCTAATATAAAAGCTATTGAGGAGCTTGAACTGCTATCAATTGTTGATTGTTTGAACTATCCGGCATACCTTTCCGTTTTTATCCCTCCCTCTATGATTATATCTTCCGGTGCGGTACTGTCCGGAGTATAATATTCAATGGTTGCTTTTCCTTCTGCATTCAGTTGCAGTGCTGGATTCCAATAAATCGTACTTCTTAAATCCGAACGCTGCGCATTTTTCTTTTCAGGAGTATCGTAAAGTGGGTTGATAGAATTCGACAGAATCGCTGTAGCCTAGCGGAGTGTATGTAATAATGCCTCGCGCGGGTCTTGCAGGAAGATCTTTGCCCTCTTTCAGTGTGATAACAATGGCGCCTGCCGCACCACGAGAACCTAATATGGCAGCGTCCGCTCCACGAAGAAGGCTCAGACTGGACATATCGCTAGTCTGTATCATAGTCAGGATATCATTGTCGTCTTCATACACAACGTCATCAATAACAATGACGGGTTGTTCGGGATTGTTCCGGATATGTATCTCATTGCCGTTTGTCACACTGACTCCCGGAAGTCTGCTGACTGCATCGAAGGCTGTCTGTGCACCATAATTCTCCAATTTATCCTTCGATAGTGTAAGTGTTGATACCTCCTGTGTATATACTCTCCGAACCGGGCTTTTTACGACTTCCCGTGACAAGTACTTCTTTCAGGTTATACACCCTCATACCTCCTTCCATATAGTATTGGTCACGTGTGTTGAGCAAATAGTCTTCCATAAAGGTTGCTGCTTCATTACGGAAAGGTGACTTTGGGGAGGTTGCCGGATATTTAGGAGTATCGATTTCTATGTCTACTCCGGCAAATCCCTTTTTTTGGTACGTGCCTGTACGAGGAAAGTTGTACTATCTTTGAATGATGTATTCACGATAAATTCTCCTTTTTCGTCCGTAGTAGTGGTAGCAACAATCTTTTGTTTGGGAGCTAAGACGCAGATAGGACCTTTTTTTTCACATTACCTCCAAAGAACCCTTTGATTCGTCCACTGATCGTTTGCCCCTTTTCTATGTAGTTGGCTAGATTCAAAGAAGGTGGAGTTACTACATTTTTGATATGATGTCTGCGCCACCCGTGTGTCATCATTAAGAAGTCCAGGGTACGTAGAGTTCTGAGATCTTGGTGGAGAAAATAATATCCGGGATTTTCCACATAACCTTTCAGATCGGAAGTCAGGAGAAGGTTTGATACGATATTATCTGCAAGGGAATCCGGCCGGATACTTCTCCGATCGGTAATGCTGATAGAAAACTTCCTTCTATAGGATTGCCGTTATGATCTTTAGCTGCGATTTGCAGAGATACCTTTTCTCTTTTTCCGTATGTCGGTTTGTCGGGAAGGATTTGCCACTGATGTGGATTACGGTCGGGGATGAAAACCAACCGCTCACTAAGCGCATTGCCCTGTTGGTCGATAAGCATAAAATGAGTGATGCCGACATGAAACAGACTGTCATTCATTCTTCCGAAAGGCCTGTTCGCATTGATTGGTTGCAGAATAGCTAATTTGCCACGAGTATGTGCTATTAAGAATAACCTTTCAGGCCATTCGGTTGTACTTGTTTTCTGAATTTCATAACGTATTTCCTTTTTGTGGTGCGTCATAGAGAGGGTAATTCCTTGCTGTTCGACAGCGGGAAGATTGAATCGCTTGCTGATACCATCACCGGATTTGGCAATTACATAGTAGGAATTTCCATCACTTGGATTTAAGGTGAAAACTCCCATGCCATCGTGCTCGGAACGAAAAACGGTCAAGGTGTCTCCTTGTGAGTTGAACAGGAAACCTTCTATTTCTTTTGACAGACCGTCCGCTCCCTGCGCTTTGAAAAGCTATATTCTGGTGGGGACAGCTAATAATGCACCGCCTTCCGGGAAGAATTTGATATCAAAATCTTTTGTGAATGAAGGCAGGTAGAAGGTTTTCTTATAGATGTATTGGGGATCGTCAAATTCTACTATGATCTGTCGGGTGGCGGCAAGTTTTAAATCCGGCAGGGAAATAGAAATAAGACCATTCTCGTCTGTCTTCCTTTTTCCTTTGTCTTCCACTTTGCCATTTTCGATATAACGGTAACGAATCGTTGTATTGTTGAACGTTTCCTGAGTATTGCTGGTAAATTTTATTTTAGCGGTGTAATGTGTTTCATCTTCCTGTTGATATTCAATGGTGGAAACGATTGTATTATCAATCGAATTACCGATCTTCAGATTGTGAGAATAAAAAGAATTCCGGTTCTTGGTTAAGCATCCAATTACTGTATCCTCGCAGGTAATAATCGCCTGCAGGGAGCGTGGGAGGAAGTGAGAAGGCATTATGGAATCCTAAGGAATCTCTGCGGATCTTTCTCCGTTCTATGATCGAGTCGGAACGATTGACAAGTTCTGTAATGATGAAGTTACTTTGTGTATTATCCTGATGTGTGACAGCATTTACCAAATACCCTTTAAACCATATTTTTTCTCCTGCTCCATAATAAGGTTTGTCCAAGTGTAGATATAGTTTCTCCTGAGGTACTTTTTTCCAACAGATTAAAATGGGCTATGATGGTATCTTGCATGTTTTGTGCAGATACGGTTATCGATACTGAGGAAATACACAACAGCATTCCGATGAGGAATGCCATTGAACTTTGATTGATAGAAAACGTAGTCTTGCTTTTTCATACTGTGTGCTTTACATTTACGACTTATGTGTCCAAATGGAAAAAATCTTCTTTCTGACTGTGAGTATATTGATTACAGATACAACGAGGAATAACAGAATTCCCATACTGACGGCTACCCATAATGAACCTGTTTCCAATTGCGGGAAAAGTAATTGGATACTGTTGAGGTAATAGCCACGTAACCAGTAAACTAGTCCGATGGATAGGACAAGTACGACAATATTTAAACCTACCGTGAGTAATTGATAAGGCAATGCCACTCTGTTGGGACTATAACCGATTAATAATAAGCTTTCCAATTTTGTGGTGTTTTTCTGTAATAACAAGAAGATACTTAGCATTAATATATAGAATGAGAGAATGCTGATAAATAAACCTACTCCCAATACTATTCCTACAATGAGGCGGAGAAAATAAGTGGTCTTTCCTGCATCTAGTTTTCCGTCTTCTGTTTCATATCCCTTTTTCTGGAAGTAACCGGCAATGGAAGAGTCGGCAGGGTTGTTGACTTCTATGATTAGTCGCGAAGGTTGTGCCTCTGCACCCGGAGCGAAGTTTTCATTAGCCCATTTCATAAATGATTGCGGCACGAGAATGGTGTTCAGACGATTGGAAAAGCCGACAATGTTTCCTTTGTATTGTTCTACCCGTCCGTTGCCTCGCATCATTATGTCCATTTGGATAAGGCTCATCAATCCTTCCGAGAGCTTGGGCAGATTGCGGCTTTGGGCAAATCCGAAATTATACAGGTTCAGATAATTGCGGGGAATAATGATAGGGATTGTATGAGTGGATTCGTCAAAATGCCATTTGTCGAGTTTGATGTCGACAAACTCGTCAGGAACTGATTCGAAAAACATATCTGTGGAAAGGTGGATTCCTGCTTCCTGCATTCCTAATCCGGCTGATACCTTGAATTGTGAAGGAGTGAAAGCTCCTATTGTTTTAGTAAACGGCTGTTTTTTCAGGTCGGTGATGTCTTCGGCTGTGAATGTATTGCTTTTTCCTGCGAAAGACCCCAGCGTGCTGATCTTCTTTGTAGCTATGATGAAATCTTTTTTCATAAAGCTGTCTCCTTCGGTGAATACCGGAATCACATCCTTATAGAATTGCACACTAAGCAATACAATCATCATTCCGAATAGGTTGGCTAAGAAGAAACCGGCCAGCTGGCCGATACTGATATGTTGGCGGAGGAGTTTCCAGACAAGAGCAGACATTTTATTTACGATTTTACAGATTACAATTAACGGTTCGAAAAAGAGTGTGATAGTATTTTCTTATGAGACAGCCGGTCATAGTTGGAAGATGTGGTCGTAAGGTAAATCAATATGCTTACCAATGGAAGTTGCGATGACTCCGGCTCCTTGCCTTTCAACTTCGGCTGTGATAATTTCTCCCATGATACGGCTGTTCTCATTGTCCAGATGGCTGATCGGCTCATCCAGGAAAAAGAAAATCGAACGGTTGGCAGAGTGCACGGATAAAAGCAACGCGTTGCTGCTGTCCGAAAGATAGTTTACCGACTTTTACATTGATTTTATCTGCAATACCCAACTGCTCGAAGTATGCGAGAACTTCCTTCTTCTTTTTATATCCGGTAAGGTTGTTTTTCAGTTGTACGTTTTCGAGAGCGGTAAGTTCGGTAAAGATGCGCAAGTCTTGAAAAAGCATACTCAATGAATGTTTTCTCAAGTCTACCCATTGTTTCACGGAGTATGCTTTGATATTTGTTTCATCGAAATTGATAATCCCTTGATAATCGTTTCGATAGCCATAGATGTAACTGCACAACGAGGACTTACCGGTGCCGGAAGCTGCTTCAATCAGATACATTTTTCCTTTTCGGAAGAAAAGATCCTGATGCCATATATCCGAGACTATCGAATTACGGTCAGCAAACACTTGGGGAAGTGTTTGCTGTAAGTGAATACTATTCATACCGTTTGTTTACAGATTATATGCCGGCAAATTGCTTGGCAAAGTCAACGATTTGTTTAAGAGCATTGACATCTTTATCTTTCAGGCAAAAGGTCGATTTCGCTGGTTTCACCTTCTGAACTGATAGATAGATAAGATACTTTGTTGGCTAATTCAAGGTAAGTCTTTACTTCCTTGCCCCGAAACCTGTTATCATTTTAACAACGGGCAGGTCGAGTATCGCTTCGGCATTGATAGCCATAAATACGGTTTTTACCCTTCATGTCAGAAGCATAAGGAGTATCTTTGATGGACTTGTCTACTGCTTTGCCGACATTTTTGTAGAGTAACTCATCATTCGTCGCATACATTTGTTTGTCCTTGATTCCATAGAATATATTCATGCTTTTTGTTTTGTAGACATATTCATCTTTTCCAAGTTCCAGAAATGTCTTCACCTCTTTTCAGTCCCAACGACTGCTTGTTCTTATAAAGAGTTTCAAGCGCATTTCCATTTTGACATCAGCGTATACCATAAAGGTCGGAGCGCTGCTCATCGTGAAATTGATAAGGCCTCCGGAAACATCTCCATTGAATGAACTGAATAATTCTTTCACTTCGTCGGCTTTGGCAATGGATACCGTGTTGCGGAATTCTTTATTTTCGCTTAGCAGATTATAAAGTCCTTCTCCTTTCACTCCTATATTGCAAAACATTAGTGTGGAAGCAGGGAAATATTTGACAAAAAGTATTGTTGGCTTTCCCGAAAGATTCCATTTGCTTTTTTCAGTAAAGCTTTTACAGCGTCGTTCTCGGTATAGTTCTCTGTCTTGAGGGCAATCTTGCCTTTCTCAAAATTCAATCCTCCCACAAGAGTAATATCTTCTGGTTTTACTTCGGCAGGTAGCCCCATGCTTACTTGATTGCGGTAATTGGAAGGAATGGCTGTCATGGATGCGAAGAAATTAATGTCGTTTTTCTGCTTTTCCATTTTCTGGAAAGCTCCGGATTTTGCGATACTGTTCTCTGCTGTCTGTTTCATTAGAGTAACAATGCCTTCTTTGGGCTTTTTTTCGGTCTGGGAAGCTCCGTTTACGTCGATGATCATCACAGTGAGGTTATTGAATACAAGCAAATCTCCGTTTGTTGTCGTAAAACTGTATCCATCGGCTTCGCTCACCGGCTGGCAGATCTGTTCTTTTGCCATTACATCCAATGAAGCATGCAAATTGTCTTCGTTGCTCACTTTTCCTACGATAGTGGGGTATGGGAAAAGAAGAGGAAGAGAATACATAGACCGGAGATTCCACGTCAATTCCCGATTCACTGGGGTTTTCATAATCTTCTCCAATTGTTGGAAAGTAGCGGCGTTCATTCCACTCTTCAGTGCTTCCAATATTTTTGTTTGGCAGCTTCATTTTCTTTATCGTCCAATCCGGCTTTGCTTGCGAGGGATTTGAGGTTGATAGAAGCAACTACCGAAGCATCAGCCGGTATCACATTTGTGTACTCTGATGTCTTGGAGCATGCTGCCAGAAAAACAATCAGTACTGCCAGTACCGAGAGTCGTGAAATCATTTTCTTTACCATACTTATGTTATTTAAAAGTTGTATAATCATCTATTCAGTCGATTGCTGTGTTATTGGTTTTGAAGATTCAATATATGACAGGCTGCCAAAGCGGCTGTCTCCGTGAAGCCGTGATTTGCCCAGACTGATTGGGACAAATCCTTGTTCAATGGCTTTCTTTACTTCCTCTTCGCTGAAGTCTCCTTCGGGACCTATCAGGACAAGCGCGTCTTCTCCGGGTTTGAGAATGTTTTTCAATAAAGGTTTGTCGCCTTCATAGCAATGTGCGATAAACTTCTGTCCTTTGAACTCACGGGTAATGAACTTGTCAAAATCGGTCATTTCATTCAGCTTCGGCAATCGTGCTTTTGAGTGATTGTTTGATGGCCGATATGAGAATCTTTTCGATTCGTTCGGTCTTGATAACCTTACGTTCCGAGAAACGGCAGTTGAGGAAGGTTAATTCGTCAAAACCTATCTCGGTGGCTTTTTCTGCAAACCATTCGTTACGGTCCATATTCTTTGTTGGTGCCATGCCAATGTGAAGATGACAAGGCCAGAGCGGCTCCTGAAATACGGTTTCTTTGATAGCCACCAGACAACGCTTGTTGGTCGCTGCCGTAATCTCTGCTTTGTAGAAGTTCCCTTTACCATCCGTAAGGGTGATTTCATCTCCGATATTCAACCGTAAACACGGATGCAATGTTGTGCTTCCTCATCGGGCAGTTCGTTACTTTTCTGTATATCGGGAGTATAAAAAACGTGCATAATGTTAATTACTGATTATTGTTTCTTGAATTAATCTGGTCCCGTATCCGGGCAGCCAGCTCGTAGTTTTCCTCTTTAATGGCCTGTTGCAATGCTTCTTCATCCGATATTCCCTCATCATTTATCTGTCCGGAACGAGTTCTTTCTTCTCCCGACAGGTGCAGGCATTCTTGTTCAAGAATGGATTCATAGATAAGAATCGGGCAATCAGCACGTACAGCCAATGCTATCGCATCCGAAGTACGTGCGTCGATTCGTATAATCTCGTTGTCTTTTTTAAGATAAATATAGGAGTAGAAAATACCGTCTTTGGCTTTATAAATCAATACACGTATCAAGCTTGCCCCTAGTACGGTGAGGCTTGTAATGAATAAATCGTGTGTCAACGGACGGGGAGTTTTCACTCCTTTCAGGTATAAAGCGGTGGCTTGGGCTTCTGCCGGACCGATGATGATAGGCAATTGCCGCTCACCGTCCACTTCGCCTAACAGCATGGCAAATGCGCCTATCTGTGCCTGACTGTTTGTAATATTTATAACTTGTAATTCTACCTTTTTTATCCATTGTTTTTCTTACTTAATTAGTTTTGACTTTCTCGCTGGTGTTTGTATTTGAATACTAAAAGCAAACAAAACACCTATAACGAGTGCATAAGCTGCAAATATCAGCCAAATATCTGTCCACTCGCGGCTTACCAGCCTGCCATCGGCATATACGGAGAATGCGTCCACCACAGCGCCGCTGGCATATCCGCCGATAATCGCTCCCAATCCGTTGGTCATCATAAAAAGAACAGTCCTTGTGCGCTGGCACGAATGGAAGGA
>VOFD01001284.1_pt1 | contig 11268 bp, 12 predicted proteins | sample 5384101 | NCBI WGS metagenome assembly VOFD01 (sample SAMN12384723, study PRJNA508395) | human gut metagenome | isolation source: healthy gut C | host: Homo sapiens
TTGAAGAATTCGGCATTTCCTTCGATGTCTATTCACGCACCTCTTCAAAGATACACCACGAGACGGCTTCCGACTTCTTCCGCAAGCTCTATGACAAGGGAGAATTCATCGAGAAGACCAGCATGCAATACTATGACGAAGAGGCCAAAACGAAGACCACAAGGAATGGCGTCCGAACGTGTACGGCCAGTGCAAGAGCTGGCTCGACATGGGTCTGCAACCCCGCGCCGTGAGCCGCGACCTGGACTGGGGCATTCCCGTGCCCGTGCCGGGAGCGGAAGGCAAAGGTGCTTTACGTGTGGTTCGATGCCCCCATCGGCTACATATCGCAACACCAAGGAACTGCTGCCCGACTCGTGGGAAAAATGGTGGAAAGACCCTGAAACACGCCTCATCCACTTCATCGGCAAGGACAACATCGTGTTCCACTGCATCGTGTTCCCCCGCCATGCTCAAGGCCGAAGGGTCGTACATCCTGCCCGACAACGTGCCCGCCAACGAGTTCCTCAACCTCGAAGGCGACAAGATCTCCACCTCACGCAACTGGGCGGTGTGGCTTCATGAATACCTGGCGCGACTTCCCCGGCAAGCAGACGTGCTGCGCTACGTGCTCACAGCCAACGCTCCCGAAACGAAAGACAACGACTTCACTTGGCGCGACTTCCAGGCCCGCAACAACAACGAGCTGGTGGCCATCTACGGCAACTTCATCAACCGTGCCCTCGTGCTCACCCAGAAATATTTCGAAGGCCGCGTACCCGAGTGCGGCGAACTGACAGACTATGACCGCGAGACACTGCGCGAGTTTGCCGACGTGAAAGCACAGGTGGAACGCCTGCTCGACGTTTTCAAGTTCCGCGACGCACAGAAGGAAGCGATGAACCTGGCACGCATCGGCAACAAATACCTGGCCGACACCGAACCCTGGAAACTGGCCAAGACCGACATGCCGCGCGTAGCCACCATCCTCAACATCGCCCTGCAACTGGTGGCCAACCTTGCCATCGCCTTCGAACCGTTCCTGCCGTTCAGCTCGGAGAAACTCCGCCACATGCTCTGCATGGACAGCTTCGACTGGAACCAACTGGGACACACCGACCTGCTCCCGGCCGGACACCTGCTGGGCAAACCCGAGCTGCTCTTCGAGAAAATCGAGGATGATGTCATCAACGCCCAAGTGGAGAAACCCAGGCTACGAAGAAAGCCAACGAAGAAGCCAACTACAAGGCCAATCCCATCCGCCCGAACATCGAGTTCGATGACTTCCTGAAGCTCGACATCCGCGTGGGCACAGTGCTCGAATGCATCAAAGTGCCTAAGGCAGACAAGCTGCTCCAGTTCAAAATAGCCGACGGGCTGGAAAAACCGCACCATCGTGTCAGGCATTGCCCAACACTACAAACCGGAAGAACTCGTAGGCAAACAGGTGTGCTTCATCGCCAACCTGCCGCCCCGCAAGCTCAAAGGCATCGTGTCGGAAGGCATGATTCTCTCGGCTGAGAACTTTGACGGCAGCCTCCGTCGTGACCACCCTGCGCGAAGTGAAACCCGGCAGCGAGGTCAAGTGACCCCATAAACCTTACTACACACACTCTTTTTTATGAAAGAAATCTTACTTTATAATTTAGACAATGAAAAAGGGAAGCAGATCAGACAGGTCTGCTCCCCTTTGTCCATCTCCTGCCGCGACGTGGCCTCCGACGAGTATCTCCAGACCATCGGCGCACTGGCCGGACTTCCAGGCTTCATGCTGCGGCCCATGACCGTGGCCGCTCCGGCATTCAGCGACGAAATGATGCTCTTCTGCGGCTTCACGAACGATGACATCTACGACTTCCTGTCCCGTTACAAGGCTGCCGGCATCGCTCCCGTACACCTCAAGGCTACTCTCACTCCGCACAACGTCGGATGGAATTCCCTGGAGATACACGACGAACTCACCAAGGAGCATGAAGCGATGAACAAGAAATAACTCCAGACGCTCCCCTCCAGCTCCCATGAACTATTTCATCACGTACGGCGACGAGCATTACATCCACTCTGCCAGGCGATTGGCTGGGCCGAAGCCCTCGGTCTGTTCGACCACGTACAGGCATTTTCCCCTGCCGACCTGCCGGCCGAGGTGAAGGCCCATCCGCTCATGCACTATACACGGGGCGGAGGCTATTGGTATTGGAAGCCCTGCCTCATCCGCGAATGCCTTCGGCAAATGCAGCCTGACGACATCCTGGTCTATGCCGACTCGGGATGCACCGTGCAGCCGTCACACGAATGGGCACGCTACTTCCGCGACCTGCGCACGAAGAGCATCGTCGTGTTCCGGCTGGGATACAAGAACAAATGGTTCTGCCGACGAAACCTGATGGAATATGCCACCCGCCACGAACCGCACTGGGGGAATACCTTCAAGTGTTGGGGGATTTCTCGTCATGCGCAAGACGGAGACAACCTGCCGTCTGGTGGATGACTGGGCGCGGCTGATGGGCGAGCACCCAGAGTTCGTGACCGACGTGACGGAAAAGGAACGTACACAGGAAGCTCCTTATTTCCGGAAAACCGCCATGACCAGAGCGCACTGAACGCTTGCCTCTACCGCTATCGGGCACAAGTGAAAATCCGCTGGGAAAACGTGGAACGCATCGACCCCTTCCGGCAGCAGGCCGTCATCGCGTCACGCTTGTCGGACAAGAATCCCCATCGTGTCACCCCCAAGTACACCTGGGGAAAATACCTCATCCGCACACTCGTGGGCAAACCGCTCGCCTTGCTGCAACAGATGTATTGGGAAAGGAGACGCCCCTGACCTATGGATTCACTCAAGGACAAGACCGCCAAAGGACTCTTCTGGAACGGCTTCAGCAACATCCTGCAACAGGTCGTAAGCCTCGGCTTCGGCATCGTGCTGGCCCGCATGCTGTCCTCCCACGACTATGGGCTGTTCAGCATGTTGCTCATCTTCACCTCGCTGGCCAATCTGCTTCAGGACAGCGGTTTCACAACGGCACTCATAAACAAGAAGGATGCCTCGGACGACGACTACAACGCCGTGTTCTGGTTCAGCCTCACGATGGGAGGAGGACTCTACGTGCTCTTCTTCCTGGCAGCTCCATGGATAGCCGATTTCTACGGCGCACCGGAACTGACTGCGGGCGCACGGGTGCTCTTCCTCTGGTTTCTCTTCATCTGCACGGGGACGGTGCACAACGCCATCCTCATCAAGCGGCTGATGATGAAGGAAAAGACACGTGCCGACCTGACGGCCTTCATCGTGTCATGTGTCGTGGCTGTGACAATGGCTTTCTGCGGCATGGCCTACTGGAGCCTCATCGTGCAGATGGTCGTGCAAGGCGCTGTAAGCACGGCCTTGCGCTGGTATTACTCTCCGTGGCGGCCTTCACTCCGGTTCCCGAAAGCTCCGCTGCGGCGCATGTTTCCCTTCAGCATCAAACTGCTGGTCACAGGGCTGTTCAATGTCGTCAATGACAACATCTTCACCCTCATCCTCGGCATACGCTACTCGAAGTCACAGGCCGGATACTATTCGCAGGGACGCAAGTGGAGCTATATGGCCTACTCCAGCCTGTGGGGCATGGTGTCAAACGTGTCACAATCCGTGCTGGCCCAAGTGGCCGACACGCCCGGACGGCAACGTGACGTCTTCCACAAACTGGCAGGATTCATGGCCTTCGTCGTCTGTCCCTGCATGCTCGGACTGGCCTTCGTCGCTCCCGAACTGACCACCATCACCGTGACAGACAAGTGGGCAGACAGCGTACCCTATATGCAGCTCTTCTGCCTCTGGGGCATCATCGCCCCACTGAACAACCTCTGCACGAACACGTTGCTGAGCCGCGGGAAGTCCGGTGTCTACATGTATGGCACGGTCGCTCTCGACGTGGTGCAACTGGCCGTCATCTACCTGTCCGCCCCCTGGGCATCTATCAGATGGTGGTCAACTACATTGTGGTAAACCTCTGCTGGTTCTTCGTGTGGTTCTTCTTCATCCGGCGATGCATCCCTGTCAGTCTCATGCGGTTGCTCCTGCACGACATCCTGCCCTACGCTGCCCTCACACTGGCTGCCATCGCCGTCGTACACTTTGCCGTCTCCCCGCTGGAGAATGTCTCCCTGCGCTTCGTCTGCAAGATAATCCTTGTCGCCATGCTCTATGCCGGCACGCTCTACGTCCTGCGCTCGACCCTGCTCAGGGAGACACTCGACTACTTGAAACGCATGATACACAAACAGAAAACATGACACACCCTCATCGCTCACACCCGACTCTTACACTCGTCCCCGTCGGCGGACTGGCCAACCGGATGCGTGCCATCGTCTCCGCCGCGGCCCTGGCCGGAGAGACCGGACACACGCTCCACGTCGTGTGGTTCAAGGATGCCGGACTAAACTGCCGCTTCGACGAACTGTTCTGCCCCATCGGGCGCACGGACATCCGCCTGCACGAAGCCACCTTCGCCGACTTCCTCCTCCACGACCGTCCGCGACGCAAAAACCTGTGGCTGCCCGGCCTGTTCCAACATGCGGCCTTCGACGCCCGCCTCTACGAACAAGCTCCGGAGCTTGCCCCCGGAAGTCCATTCGACGCCGGACAATGGCTCGCGGGACATAGCCGGGCCTACATCGCCACTTGCTATCCATTCCACCCGTCGCCCACATCGCTCTACGCCGCGCTGTTCCGCCCCGTCGAAGCTATCGAACGGCAAGTCCGGACCTACACCGAACGCTTCTCCGCGCACACCGTCGGCATACATATCCGGCGCACGGACAACGCCATGTCCATCGCCCACAGCCCGCTCTCCCTCTTCATCCAAGCGATGGAACGGGAGCTTGAAGCCCACCCCGACACGACCTTCTTCGTCGCATCCGATTCCGAGGCCGACAAGCACACCCTGCGTACCCACTTCGGCCCACGCATCCTGACTTCATCCGCTCCAGCCGACCGAAACAGCAAGGCAGGCATGCAGCAAGGAGCCGTCGACCTCTTCACCCTGAGCCGCACAGACAAAATCTTCGGCTCATGCTACAGCTCCTTCCGAAGTGGCCGCCATGTTCCGCTCCATCCCCTATCACCGCATACAACAAGGACTATGAGAATCACCGTCTTCCCACACCTGACGCCGCTCCCCGGCACACGCCCCAACCCCTACATCCACGACCTCGTGCAGGCTCTCTCGGCACTGCCGGACGTCGAAGTGGCCAATCCACCCCATGCGAACCCTCTGCTCTCGCTGCTCCCGCTCCGCAGGCAGGGCGACGTGGTCATCCTCAACTGGTTCGAGAGCATACCCGACTTCCGCCACGGGCGACTCCAGGCACTCATCGCCGCCGGATGGTTTCTCCTGCTCAAGGCACGGGGAAGAAAATCGTCTGGATGCTCCACAACAAGCATCCGCACGACGGCAAACGACAACTCCTCAAACGCATGCTCACCAGCCTGGCCGCACACGGTTCGGACCTCATCGTCACGCATGCGACGGAAGGCCTCTCCCTGATACGAAGCCGCTTCCCGGGCGAAGCTGACAAGGCGCATTTCCTCCATCACCCGACGAAGGACCGCCTCGAGACGCCCCTCCCCGCACCCGTCACCCCGCAGTGGGACTTCCTCGTGTGGGGACACATCACGGCCTACAAAGGCATCCTCGAACTGTTGCAATTCCTGAGTGCACACCCTCAGCCGTGGCGCGTGTGCATCGTCGGCGCATGTTCCTCGCCCGGGCTTCGGAAGCAGTTGGAATCGTTCACCATCCCCAACGTCGAGTGCGAATTCCGCGCCCTCCCCTTCGACGAACTGCGCGAATACATCCGCCGCACGCGCTTCGTCCTCATCCCCTATCACGCCGCGTCAGTACTCAGTTCGGGCATCCTGATGGACTCGCTATCGTTCGGCGCACGCATCGTAGGCCCCGACACCGGCTCTTTCCGTGACTATGCGTGCGAACCGCGCCTGAAAGTCTACACCTTTCATGGTTTCGACGAACTGAACCGTATCCTCTACGCTCACGCCGACGAAGCCGCAGACCCGTCAGCCTATCGGGACTTCCTGACGGAAAATGACTGGCCTCACTACGTACGCCGGTTGATGGACCTCATCAACCGCTGAGATGCCGTCCGCAACCTTCAAGCCATCCCCACCCGCCGGTGCCCTCACGCTGAAGAGCGTTGTTGGTATCACGCATCCCTACGGCAAACCCTAAACACGCGTTTCTTCATTCGCAAGAGCTGACAGGAAGCTAGATTCAATGATTCCAACTCCAAATCGCGCGACGGGAAGCTAGATTCAATGATTCCAGCTCCAAATCATGCGACGGGAAGCTAGATTCAATGATTCCAGCTCCAAATCACGCGACGGGAAACTAGATTCAATGATTCCAGCTCCAAATCATGCGACGGGAAGCTAGATTCAATGATTCCAGCTCCAAATCATGCGACGGGAAGCTAGATTCAATGATTCTAGCTCCAAATCAGGCGACGGGAAGCTAGATTCAATGATTCCAGCTCCAAATCACGCGACGGGAAGCTAGATTCAATGATTCTAGCTCCAAATCACGCGACGGGAAGCTAGATTCAATGATTCCAGCTCCAAATCATGCGACGGGAAGCTAGATTCACGCGATTCTTCATACAAATGGGGCGACAGGAAAGAAAAAACAGCCTCCGACGGGCGGAAGACGGATGTCTTCTACCAGTCGGAGGCTGTTTTCAGCAGGCGAAGCGACCGGACGAACCCCGGCACGCCTGCATAACGCCCGCGCCCCTAGAACAGGAAACGCAATATGTCGTTGAAGTTTGCCCAGATGAGGAGCAGGAAGAGGATGGACATGCCGACAATCTGCGCCCGCTCCATGAACTTGTCGCTCGGCTTGCGGCGCGCGACAATCTCGTAGATGAGGAAGAGCACGTGGCCTCCGTCGAGGGCGGGGATGGGGAGAATGTTCATAAATGCCAGGATGATGCTGAGGAAGGCGGTCATCTCCCAGAATCGCGGCCAGTTCCACTCCGTCGGGAAGATGCTGCCGATGGTGCCGAAGCCGCCGAGGCTCTGCGCGCCCTCTTTGCTGAAGACGTACTTCATGTCGTTGACATAGCCCTTGAGGACGTTCACGCCGTGTGTCACGCCGGCCGGGAAGGAGGCCAGGAAATCATATTCGACGACGTGCGGCTTGTAGTAACGGGTGAGCGGCATGCGCGTCACGCCGGCAACGAACGTGGAGTCGAGCTTCATCTGCAGGGTATCGACAGTGCCCGTGGCCCGCACCACGTTGAGCGTCACGTCCTCATAGAGCGACTTGCTCCTGGACGTCATGAGCCACTTGTTCTTCAGCAAGGCCAGTTGCTCCGTGAAGGCATTCCAGGAATTGATGGGCCGCCCGTTCATGCCCACGATGCTGTCGCCGGGCAACATTCCGGCACGTGCGGCAGCTGTTCCCACCAACACGGAATCCACCTTGGCCGGGATGAGGATGTCGACGAAGATGGGCTGTTCCTTACCCACAGTGAGCAGGCTGAGGTCTTCGGGGATATAAACTTTCTCCTCACGCCCGTCACGCTTGACAGTGACCACCTTGGCGTCAACGATGTCACGCAGCATGTCCATCCCGTAGCGTTCGAAAGGCTTGTCGTCTGCGCGGAGCAGGACATCGCCGTCGCGGAAGCCTATGTTCTGTGCTCGCTCGTTGAACTTCATGCCGTGGCTCATCTCAGGCAGGGAGTAATAGCTGTCGCCCCATGCGAAGAGTATCATGGAGTAGATGAAGAGTGCCAGAAGGAAATTGAACAGCACACCGCCTATCATCACCAGCAGGCGTTGCCACGCGGGCTTGGAGCGGAACTCCCAGGGCTGTGGCGGCTTGGCCATCTGTTCCTTGTCCATCGACTCGTCAATCATGCCGGCTATCTTCACATAGCCTCCGAGCGGAAGCCATCCGACGCCGTACTCGGTGTGACTGTTTTTGGGTTTATACCTGAACAGTGCAAACCAAGGGTCGAAGAAGAGATAGAACTTCTCCACCCGTATTTTGAACAGGCGGGCAAAGATAATGCCCTCCTTCGTGGATAATGACGAGCAGGGAAAGCGACATCATCAGTTGCAGGGCACGAATCAAGAATGTTTCCATTGTGTAAGTTTGTAGTATTTGAGGTTATTGGTTTATAAGTTCTCCGGCCACGCGTCGCGCTTCGGCGTCGGTGGAGACATAGTCGTCATAGGTGGGCGTCGCCACGAAAGCGACGCGCTGCATGGTGCGCTCGATGACATCGCTCATGCCGAGGAACGACACGCGGTCGTGCAGGAAGGCATCGACGACAACTTCATTGGCTGCATTGACGATGCAAGGCATATTGCCTCCCTCGTGCAGGGCATCGTAAGCCAGGGCCAGGTTACGGAAACGCCGTGTGTCAGGTTTCTCGAATGTCAACGTGCCGAGACGTTCGAAGTCCACCCGCTCCACCGACAGCGGAAGCCGCTGCGGATAGGAAAAAGCATACTGGATGGGCAGGCGCATGTCGGGCGTCCCAAGCTGTGCCTTCACGGCCCCGTCGGCAAACTGGACCATCGAGTGTATGATGGACTGCGGATGCACGACGACTTCTATCTGGTCGGGGCGTACGCCAAAGAGCCACTTGGCCTCCATCACTTCAAAGCCCTTGTTCATCATCGAAGCGGAGTCAATGGTAATCTTGGCCCCCATGTGCCAGTTGGGATGATGCAGGGCTTGCTCCTTGGTCACCGTCGCAAGCTGCTCAGCCGTAAACGTGCGGAAGGGACCGCCCGAAGCCGTCAGGATGACTTTCTCCAGCCGGTTGCCCGTTTCCAGGCATTGGAAGACAGCCGAATGTTCGGAGTCGACCGGCAGGATGGGCACATGATATTCCTCCACCAGACGGGTGATGAGGTCGCCCGCCACGACAAGCGTCTCCTTGTTTGCCAACGCGATGGCTTTTCCGGCACGGATGGCATTCATAGTGGGCCGTAAACCGGCATATCCCACCATAGCCGTGAGCACGATGTCAATAGGAGACGACTCGACTATCTGGCAGAGCGCGTCTTCACCGGCATACACTTTGACAGGCAGGTCTGCCAAGGCTTCCTTCAGTTCGCCGTACTTGTCAGGATTGGCTATCACGACGGCCTCCGGCATGAATCGCCGTGCCTGCTCGGCCAGCAGCTCGACATGGCTGTGAGCCGTCAGGGCGTATGCTTCATAGAGGTCGGGGTGCTCGGCTATGACCTGCAAGGCCTGCGTCCCGATGGAACCCGTAGAACCTAATATAGCTATTTGTTTTTTCATTGTCTTGAGATGTTAATTTAAAACACGATGTATTGCTCCGGATTGAGCACTTGACCGCGGTGCCACAGTTCGAAGTGCAGGTGCGGATGTCCCTCCTCACCTTCGGAACGGTCGCCCACCAGCGCTATCACCTCTCCCGCCGTCACCTTGTCACCCGGCGACTTGAGCAACGAGCCGCAATGCTTGTAGGCAGAGACCAGATTGGTCGCATGCTGCAATAAAATCACATAACCGTTTCCCGGCATATATCCACAGAAGATGACCGTGCCGTCCAGCGTGGCCAACACACTCTCTTTGGCATCGGCCGCAATGTCCACTCCGAAGTGGCGTCCTTCCGGATCGAACCCCTTCGACAACATACCCAGCGCCGGGCGATAAAAGATGATGTCGGACACAGGCATCGGCGCCTTCACATTGGCCAGATTGTACTTCTCCTGCTCCTCGAACTCCTTCCGGAAGCGCTCTTCATTCTCGGTGCGCTCCATCAGTTCTTCCGAACGCTGCACGGTGAGCGAGTCAATGGAACGGACTGAATCCAGTCTCACTTCCCCGCGGATAATGTCCTGGAGGTTCATGACGTACAGATTCTGACGCTCAAGCAAGCGGCTGAGCGAATCCGCCAGCAAAGCATTGTCCACGATTTGCTTGCGCACCTCGCTATTCATATAGCCGGGAAGATAGTTGCGCAAGGGAGTGAACGACACAATCAGCGCAGCAATGGCAAACAATACGGTAAACACCACCAGCAACACCGACAGTCCGTTCAGTTTGGAGACATGAAGCCCCACCACCTCCCCAAGGTGTTTTCGTTGACAATCGTCAACTTATATTTAAACTTTATATTCTGCCAAAAGGGCTTTCTCTTCATAGGTCAATCCGTTGTCAATTCTCAACTCCCAACTGCAACAGACCGTCGGGCATCTGCAACAACATCCGACGCTGTTCGTGGTCGAGTTCCCTTTATAAACTCCTCATGGGCCGGGACCAACAACTCCCGCCCGTCATGTTCGATGACAAACAGGGTGTTTACCGTCGACTCGTCGACAGCCACGACACGGCCCAGCTCGCCATGATGCACGTCAGACACCTCGAAGCCCACAAAATAGGCCCATGACAATCCTTCGTCCGTCGCCTCGGCTGCCAGATGGAGCGGGAAGTAGACTTCGACATTCGTGAAACGCCGTGCCTGTTCGGCCGTGTCAATGCCGTCAAACTTGACTAACGCCACAGAGTCATTCTTGACTGTTTGTCTTCTTAGCATTCTGAAAATGCAAATGTACAATGATTGTAGTTGCGGTCGGACGATTCGAACGTCGTCTCTGGGTTATGAGCCCAGTAAGCTACCATTGCTCCACCACCGCAAGTGCCCCATGTTGGACTCGAACCAACGCCATACAAGTTTAGAATTTGCTCTTCTACCACTGAAGTAATGGGGCGACAGAGGGTTTTACGAGATTACCCACAACTCATCAACTATTCGATAATTTGATTCCACTGTTCAAGTGTAAGTTCCTTGACTACTATGCCATTTAGTTCAAATGGAGTATATTGGTTTCCATTCTCTTCTACAAGGATTAACCATTCGTAGCCACGTTGTTTGCTATGAGTTCTAGTAATCTCCTTAATGGTTTCAATGCCAAAAGGAGTTAGAATCTTCTGCCCTTCTCTGTAAAGATACCTCTTGTTGAGGTCATTTAAGTCCTCTAATGTAGTTAAATGAGGATTAGGGTTCTTAGTGATAACTACATGGTCATCTCCTACACTAACATAATAATCTCGTTTGTATATCATTCTCTTACTAATTTAAGTTTCTTGAACATGCGACCGTCATCTTGTAATGCGATTGCTGTTAATTGATTGTCAAGGTCTGGTTCATAGAATGAAGAATAGTCCTTATTTACTAAGTCTAATCTTACTTTCCATTTGTCCAAATCGGCATATAAGTATATCAAATAGCTATTGT
>VOFD01001802.1_pt1 | contig 11260 bp, 14 predicted proteins | sample 5384101 | NCBI WGS metagenome assembly VOFD01 (sample SAMN12384723, study PRJNA508395) | human gut metagenome | isolation source: healthy gut C | host: Homo sapiens
GATACCATGGGCTATCTGCCGTTTACGGTCTGCGCCAAGACCGGTACGGCGCAGACGGGCACGGTCGGCTCCGGATAACGGCGCGTGTATCGCCTTTTGCGCCGATGGATGCGCCGAGATCGCCGTCTCGGTCTACGGCGAGCACGCCGGCTACGGAAGCAGCCTTGCCGCCGTCGCCACCAATATGCTGGAGTCGTACTTTGGCAACGCCGGCAACTCCGCCGAGGTCACGACATTTGAAAACTATCCGAACTGAAAAATTCCCGCCCCCGCTGAAGTTTTTTTCCCGCGGGGACGGAAATATTTTGACAAGCGCACCTGTCCGTGCTATTTTGGTGCAAGCAATTACCGGAGGTCTCTGCTTTGATCGATCTTCGTAATTTCCGCCTTTCCAAGCTCAATACCCCCGCCGTACCGCCACCTGCTCTGGGCGCTGTACTGGGTTCCGGCTTTTGGCATCATGTTCGCGCTTGTGGAGTTTCTGCGGCCGGAGGCGTGCCATCCCGTGTGGTGCGTGCTCGACGACCGAATTCCGTTCAACGAGTGGTTCTTTTGCCGTATCTGTTCTGGTTCGTGTTCCTGCTCGGGATGACATCTACCTCGGGCTGGAAGACCCTGCGGGCTTTCGCAGGCTTATGCAGTATGTGATCGTGACGTATTCGTTTACGATGCTGATCTCATCTGATCTATCCCACATGCCAGAATCTCCGCCCGGAGAGCTTTTGCGCGGGACAATCTGCTCACGCGCTTTGCCGCCATGTTTCTACGCATTCGATACCAATACGAACGTCTGCCCCTCGCTGCACGTTGTCGGCGCATTTGCCGCCGCATTCGGCGCGTGGCATACGGAGCGGTTTTCGCGGGCTGGGCTGGCGGATCGCGTTTTTGGCCATGGCGTGCCTGATTTCCGTCGACCGTGTTTGTCAAGCAGCATTCCGTGATCGACCTGCTACTATTCACTCTAACTTATAACTAGCTGCCGATTTTTTGAAGTAATAAGTAATCGTGAATCGTGAAGCAGTGCGGTGTCCGCTGCGCGGACGGATTGAATCCGCCTGCGGGCGTAGGCCTCGACCGCCGCCCGGCTGCTCGCCGGAAGCGCAGCCAAAGCCCGCATGGCCTCGGCCTCGCGCGCCAGACATTCGCTTAGCAGCGCCTGATAGACGGGATCTTGCTTAAAACGGCAAGCTGCGTGCTGATCTCCCTCAAAGTCCTCCGAAACATGAAAATTCCCCCTTTCGCAGTGAGTATAACTCAAAAGAGGTAAGATTTCAACTCAAAATAGTTTATCCTAAACCCCATAGGGGTGCGACTATGAGAACACAGGAGGCGTTGCAGGCAAGGATTCTCGAGCTGTGTGCCGCGCGGCATATCACGGTGAACCGGCTTGCCGGGATCTGCGGCATGACACAGTCCACGCTCAACAGTATCATCAGCGGACGCAACCGCTCCACAACGGTATCGACCATCAAGAAGATCTGCGACGGGCTGGAGCTTCCGCTGCCTGAATTCTTTAATTCGCCGCTGTTTTTACGGATTGGAGCAGGAGATCCGCTGACGGCGGGAAACGCGGGCGGCATCGGCAAATGCGATGCGGCGAGAACCTGCGCAGGAAGCTTCCTGCGCGGGTATTTTGTTCGGGACGCGGCGCGCTTAGCCCCGCTCGCCGGTGCAATCAGAGCTTCCCCGAAAAAACGGAATTTTCACTGCCCGAAGCCGCGCGTTTTTTCACAGAAAAAGTAAAAAATTCGTGGATTTTTACAAAAAGCTCTTCCTTTTCTGTGCAGGTGTGCTATAATCTCCGACATACGGTTCGCAGAAAGGGGCACCGGTATGATTTTCGGAAAGCATATCAACCGTTATTATCTCAAATACGCTGGGATGCTGCTGCTTGGGCTTGCCGCCCCTCGTGATGGTGGACTATTTGCAGCTCGTGATCCCGAACCTGTATCAGATGGTCATCAACGGCATCAATCAGGGGTATGTGGAGGTCAATGGCACGCGTATGGCGTTTGACATGGATTTCCTGCTCGATCGGATCTGTATGCCGATGCTCGGCATCATCCTCGCCATGGTCACGGGGCGATTTTTTGTGGCGGTGTGCATTTTCGGCGCGGCGATCAAGGTCGAGGCCGATCTGCGCGACCAGATGTTTGACCATGCCAGAGCTGTCCTGCGAATTTTACCAGCAGAACAAGGTCGGAAACCTCATGAGCCTCTTTACAAACGACCTCGATACCGTGCAGGACTGCTACGGTTCGGGCTTTTGATGTTCTTTGACGCGCTGCTGCTCGGCGTGCTTGCGGTGCGCAAGATGTGGCGGATGGACTCGCTGCTGACGGGATTTTCGCTGATCCCGATGGCGCTGCTGCTCGCGGTGAGCACGCTTGTCGGGCGGGAGGTGTCGAAGCGGTGGGACATCCGGCAGGAGGCCTTTCCGGGCTGTCCGACTTCTCGCAGGAGGCGTTTTCGGCCTCGCCGTCATCAAGGCGTTCGTCAAGGAGACGGCGGAGCTGATGGCGTTTCAGAAGAAGAACGCCGAAAACGAGACGGCAAATATCAATTATACCCGCATTTCGGTGATCCTGCGCATTCTCGTGACGCTGTTTGTGGAGAGCGTGATCTGCGTCATCCTCGGCTACGGCGGCTACCTCGTCCATAAGGGGGCAGTTCAACGCCGGGCAGCTTGTGGAGTTCATTGGCTATTTCAACGCGATCGTCTGGCCGATCATGGCGGTATCGGAGCTGATCGACATGACCTCCCGCGGCAATGCGTCGATGCGCCGTATCAGCGAGCTGCTCGACGCGGCGGTGACGGTCGCCGACCGGCCGGATGTGCAGCCGCTTCCGCCCGTGCAGGGGGCGGCGTGGAGTTTCGCAATCTCACGTTCCGCTACCCCGACGGGGAGTATGACGTGCTGGAAAACGTGTCGTTTTCCATCGGCCCGGCGAGAATATCGGCCTCGTGGGCAAAGACCGGCTGCGGCAAGACGACGCTTGTGGATCTGATCCTGCGCACCTACAACGTGCCGGACGGCACGCTGTTCTCGACGGGCATGACGTGAACACCGTCCCCATCCGGGACGTGCGCGCGGCGTGCGCCTATGTCCCGCAGGACAATTTCCTGTTTTCCGACACCATCGCGCACAACATCGCGTTCGGCACGGACGATGCGGACGCGCATACCGTCCGCCGCGCGGCGATCTGGGCGGATGTGGACGACAATATCCGCAGCTTCTCCAAGGGCTACGAAACCGTGCTCGGTGAGCGCGGCGTGACCGTGTCCGGCGGGCAGAAGCAGCGCATTTCCATCGCCCGCGCGCTGATGAAAGACGCGCCGGTGCTGATTCTGGACGACAGCGTGTCCGCCGTGGACACAAAGACCGAGCGCGTCATTCTGGAAAACCTGCGCAAAACGCGCGCGGGCAAGACGACGATCCTCATCGCCCACCGCATCTCCACCATTGAGCAGATGGACAAGGTGCTCTTTATGGAGGACGGCAGGGTGACGGCGTTTGGCCGGCACGCGGGCTTTACGATACCCCCGCGTACCGCAAAATGGTCGATCTGCAAAAGCTCGAGGAGGAGGGAGGCGAGCATAACAATGCGTGAATGGTATCCCATCCTGATCGCGGGCGCGATCATCGGCGCGTTTACGCTGGTGTTCGCCGCCGCGTACCTGATGCAGAAGAACAAAAAAGGCCGCGATGGGCTTTGACCGGTCGATGCCGGACGGCGAGATCATCCGGCGGCTGCTGCGGTATGCAAGACCCTACTGGCGGCAGTTCCTGCTGGTATTCGCCCTGATGCTCATTTCGATCGTGTATGACATCGTGTCGCCGCTGATCGTCGGGCAGATCGAGGGCATGGTGAAAGAGCGGTTTGCGCTTTCGAGCCTGTTTCGCATGGTCGCGGTGTATGCGGGCATCCTGCTCGTTTCGATGATCGCCACCTATTTTCAGGCAATTTTGCTGCAAAAGACCGGGCAGAAGATTTTGTCCGCACTGCGCATGGATCTGTTCCGCCACATCGAGCCTGTCGCACGAGCAGCTCAACAACATCCCCGTCGGCAAGCTCGTGACCCGCGTCACGAACGACACCAACGCCATTTCCATGATGTTCACGAACATCCTTGTTACGATGCTCAAAAACTGCATGGTGATTGTCGGCGTGCTGGGCGCGATGCTGCTGCTCAACTATGCGCTGACGCTGATGGTGCTGTGCTTTGTGCCGTTTCTCGTACTGTTTACGGTGATTTTCCGCAAGTTTTTCGCGCAAGGCGTACCGCAGCGTGAAGGACTGCACGACGGATATCAACACCTACCTCTCCGAGAACCTGTCCGGCATGAAGATCACGCAGGTATTCAACCGCGAGGCGCAGAAGATGCAGGACTTCCTCGTCAGGAGCGAGCGCCTCAAGCGCGCCCGGCAGCGGCAGATCTTCGTGTTCGCCATTTTCCGCCCGATGGTGTATATGCTGTATATCATGTCCGTGATGTGCCTGCTCTATCTCGGCGGCCGGGGCTATATCGGCGATCTGACGATGTTCGGGCAGACGGTCACAAGCGCCGTGATCGTGTCGTTTTATATGTATATCTCAAGTTCTTCAACCCCATCCAGACGCTTGCCGAGCAGTTTAACATGCTCCAGTCGGCGTTTGCGTCGGCGGAGAAGATCTTCACGATTCTGGATATGCAGCCGGAGATCGTGGACGCGCCGGATGCCGTGGACATGCCCGAGATCCGGGGCGATATCGAGTTCGGGACGTGTGGTTTGCCTATAAGCCCGGCGAATGGGTGCTGCGCGGGGTGTCGTTCCACGTTGCGCCGCGGCAGACCGTTGCGTTTGTCGGCTCGACCGGCGCGGGCAAGACGACCATCCTTTCGCTGATCTGCCGCAACTACGACATCCAGAAAGGGCAGATCCTCATCGACGGCGTGGATATCCGCAGGATCAAGCTCGCGTCGCTCCGGCGGCACTTCGGGCAGATGCTTCAGGACGTGTTCCTTTTCTCCGGCACGATCCGCAGCAACATCGTACTGCGCAGCGAGGGCATGACGGACGAGGCTGTGATGGAGGCGTGCCGCTATGTCAACGCGGACAGCTTCATCAACCGGCTGGACGACGGACTGGACGAGCCTGTGCGCGAGCGTGGCAGCAATTTCTCCGCCGGGCAGCGGCAGCTCCTCAGCTTCGCGCGGACGATCCTGCACAGGCCGTCCGTGATGATCCTGGACGAGGCCACCGCCAACATCGACACCGAGACGGAGCTGCTGATTCAGGATTCGCTGGAGAAGATGAAAGACATCGGCACGATGCTGATCGTGGCGCACCGGCTCTCGACCATCCAGCACGCGGACAATATCATTCTCCTCTCGCACGGACAGATCGTGGAGCAGGGGACGCATCAGGCGCTTCTGGCGCAGCACGGGCGCTACTATCAGCTCTATACGCTGCAATACCACAAGGAACAGTTGAGGAATGCCTGAAAACAGAGCATTTGACACATCGGCGCTTCCATGCGGGGGTGCCGGCATTTGGCATGGCATATTGCCGAAAAATCCCTTGCAAACCCCGCTCGGATTTGGTACAATGGATAAAACTACCGACCCGGAGGGATGGAAGTGGCCAAGCTCTATTTCAAATACGGCGCGATGGGCTCCAGCAAGAGCGCCCAGGCGCTCATCACGAAGTACAATTACGAGGAAAACGACCTGCGCGTCTGGCTCATCAAGCCGAGTGCCGACGCGCGCGACGGCGTGACGCGCCTGCGCAGCCGCATCGGGCTGGAGGCGGACGCGGAAAGCCTCGCGCCGGAGGTGGATGTGTACGCGCGCTTTGTCGAGACGGAGCAGAGCAAATGCGACATCATCATCGCGGACGAGTGCCAGTTCTTCACGCCCACGCAGATCGATCAGCTCCGCGCCATTGTGGACGAGTGCAACGTGCCCGTCATATGCTTCGGTCTGCGCACGGACTTCCAGTGCCGCCTGTTCCCGGGCAGCCGGCGGCTGATGGAGGTGGCGGATACGATCCTCGAGATCAAGACCATCTGCGACTGCGGCGCAAAAGGCGACCGTCAATGCCCGGATCGATTCCGACGGTCACATTGTCACGGAGGGTGCGCAGGTGCTGCTCGGCGGCAACGACAGCTACATCGCCATGTGCCACAAGTGCTATGTCCGCGGCATCCGGGAGCGCCGCCGCATCCGCCTGCACGGCAGCGCGGAGCAGGACAGCCTGTAGCGCCCCGGCGCAGATGCCCGCAGGGCGACCAAACGGCCCGTATGGGAGAGGTGTCCGTCCCGGCGAATAAAGACCTCGCCGGAATGGCAGAATAAACCGTAAAAAATCATGAATATGGAGGAGATTCCCATGGAACTGAAAGAAATTCTGGCAAAATGCGACCACACGCTGCTTGCGCAGACCGCCACATGGAGCGAGATCCGCGCCCTGTGCGACGACGGCATGAAGTACCACACGGCGACCGTGTGCATTCCCGCGTCGTATGTCAAGCAGGCAAAGGAATACGTCGGGGACAGGCTCGGTGTCTGCACCGTCATCGGCTTTCCGAACGGCTACGACACCACGGCGGCGAAGTGCTTCATGGCATCCGACGCGGTGGCAAACGGCGCGGATGAGGTGGATATGGTCATCAACCTCGGCTGGGTGAAGGACGGCCTGTACGATCAGGTGCAGGCGGAGATCACGGCGATCAAGGCCGCGTGCGGCGGGAAGCTGCTGAAGGTCATCATCGAGACCTGCCTGCTGACGGACGAGGAGAAGATCCGCCTGTGCCGCGTGGTCACGGATGCCGGCGCGGAGTATATCAAGACCTCCACCGGCTTCTCCAAGGCAGGCGCAACGTTCCACGATGTCGAGCTGTTTGCGCAGCATGTCGGCAAGAACGTGAAGATCAAGGCCGCCGGCGGCATCTCCAGCCTTGCCGATGCCGAAAAGTTTTTGGAGCTGGGCGCATCCCGCCTCGGCACGTCGCGCGTCGTGAAGCTGGCAAAGGCCGCAGAGAAGCAGTAAGCGTCCCGGGAGAAGCGTGTGCTTCTCCGGATATTCAAGAAAAATGTTTCATCCGGGGGCGGAACATTTTTAGGAAACGCATAATGAGACGGATTTTCGCCGGCTCCCATTCTGAAAAACAGCGAAAATTTCGAACCAAAACCGAAAGGAGAACAATGTTATGTTAACCACACCCACTCCGCATATCAGCGCCCGGCCCGGCGATTTCGGCAAGACCGTTCTGATGCCCGGCGATCCGCTGCGCGCGAAGTTCATTGCGGAGAATTTCCTTGAAAATCCCGTGCTTGTCAACAATGTCCGCGGCGTGCAGGGGCACACCGGCTACTATAAGGGCGTGAAGGTCTCCGTCATGGCCTCCGGCATGGGTATGCCCGCCATCGGCATCTATTCGCACGAGCTTTTCAACGGCTACGGCGTGGAGAACATCATCCGTGTCGGCTCTGCGGGCGCGATCCAGGAGAATATCCATCTCTATGACCTCGTTCTCGGGCAGGGCGCGTGTACGGATTCCAATTTCGCCGCGCAGTTCCACCTGCCCGGCACGTTCGCGCCCATCGCTTCGTTCGATCTGCTGTGCGCGGCGGTCGAGGCGGCAAAGGAGCAGAACGCCGTCTACCATGTCGGCAACATCAATTCGTCCGACGTGTTCTACGGCGACCACGAGGGTGTCCCCGCAGGACTTGACAGCGTGTATGGGCTCAAGAAGATGGGCGTTATGGCGCTGGAGATGGAGGCTGCCGCACTCTATATGAACGCCGCGCGGTACGGAAAGCGCGCGCTGTGCATCTGCACGATCTCCGACCACGTCCTCACCGGCGAGCTGACGACCTCCGAGGAGCGCCAGACGGCCTTTACCACCATGATGAAGGTCGCACTTGAGACCGCCGTGAAGATGGAGAACGTAAATTGACCGATATGCACCCGGATGAAGCGGTCCCTGCCGCGATTTTACGCCCAGTCGCTCCCGCGCAGCTTTGGCCTGCTGCTGACGGTGGCCTGCGCCGTGCCGCTCGTCATTACGATCCTCGCGATGCTGTCGGATACGTCCGTTTTTCTGATCCTCGCGTCCGTGCTGCTCGTGCTGGTGTTTGCGGCGGGGATGCTGACCGGCGTGCTGGCGGTCGCCGCGTCGATGGAGCGGCTGCATATATCGAGTGCGGACGGTGTGCGCGTCTGCCTCGGGAGGCTGACGCTTGCGCGCTTCCCGGCAAAGACCATCCGCTCGGCTGTGGCGAGCGCGCGGGAGTACCGGATGCGCATGACCGATAAGCACATCTATCTGATGCAGCTCTTTTCCACGGACGCAGACATTTTACATTCTGGCTGCAATGGTCCACACCCACGGCGGAGGCGTTCAAGCGCTATCTGCCGGATGTGGAGCTGCTGCTGTAGCATGTTCAAAAACAGGAGGGAAACGCTTGAAACGCATTTTTTTGATCGTTCTGGATTCCTGCGGCGCTGGGGAAATGCCCGATTCCCCCAGCTTTGGGGATGTGGGCGTGAACACGCTGCGCGCGTGCGCGTCGTCTCCGGAGCTGAAGATCCCGAATCTTGTCCGCCTTGGCATCGGCAACATCGACAGTTTGAGCTTCCTCGGCACGACGGATGCCCCGGCGGGGGCGGTCGCGCGGCTGGCGGAGGCCTCGATGGGCAAGGATACCACCACGGGACACTGGGAGATCGCGGGCATCGTGTCCCCGAACCCCTGCCGACGTATCCCGACGGCTTCCCCGAGGAGGTGCTTGCGCCGTTTCGCGCGGCGACCGGACGCGGCGTGCTGGCAAACGCCCCGTGGTCCGGCACGGAGGTCATCAATGTCTACGGTGATGAGCATGTGCGCACCGGCGACCTGATCGTCTATACCTCCGCCGATTCCGTATTCCAGATCGCGGCGCACGAGGACATCGTGCCGCCGGAGAAGCTCTATGAATACTGCCGCATCGCGCGCAATATCCTGCAAGGGAAGCACGGTGTCGGCCGCGTGATCGCGCGTCCGTTCATCGGTACGAGCGGGCACTACGCCCGCGACGAACCGGCACGATTTCTCGCTTGAGCCGCCGAAGCCCACGCTGCTCGACGCGGTGAAGGCGGCGGGGCTGGACTGCCTCGCGGTCGGCAAGATCCACGATATCTTTGCCGGGATCGGCATGACGGGTATGTCTACACGAAGGGCAACACCGATGGCATGGAAAAAAGACGCTCGCCTATGCCGGGCGGGACTTCACCGGGCTGTGCTTTGTCAATCTGGTGGACTTCGATATGCTCTACGGCCACCGCCGCGATATCCGGGCTACGCCCGCGCGCTGACGAATTCGACACCTGGCTTCCCAGGCTGCTCCGAGAAGCTCGGGCCGGACGATCTCGTGATGATCACGGCGGATCACGGCTGCGACCCCTCGTACACGAAGACGACCGACCATACGCGCGAATATGTGCCGCTGATCGTGGCCGGCCCGCGCGTAAAGCCAGTCAATCTCGGCACGCGCGCAACGTATGCCGACATCGCGGCAACGGCTGCGGAGCTGCTGGGCGTGCAGCTCGACACGCCGGGCAGGAGCTTTGCAGGCGGATTATGTAAACCATTCCCGACCCCCTCCCGAGGGGTCAAGCCGCCCCTTTGGCGGCAAACGCACCGGGCGGGAAACCGCAGATGGGCGGATCTATCGAGGAGGTAACGTTTATGACACCCGAAAAACTCTGTGAGCTGGCGCTGGAAGCCATGACACATGCCTACGTTCCCTATTCCGGCTACAAGGTCGGCGCGGCGCTGCTGTTCGAGGACGGGACGGTGTATCAGGGCTGCAACATCGAAAACGCGTCCCTACACGCCCACGGTCTGCGCCGAGCGGAACGCCTTTTTCAAGGCCGTGTACGACGGCAAAGCGCGATTTCGCCGCCATCGCCGTCTGCGGCGGCAAGGACGGCATCGTCACGGGCGCATTCCGCCGTGCGGGTGTGCAGGCAGGTGATGCGCGAGTTCTGCGAGGACGATTTTATGCTGTATATGATCACGTCCGCAGACGGCGCGTACGAGGCGCACACGCTCAGCGAGATCCTGCCGTACAGCTTTTCCGCGAAAAAGCACATGGGCTGAGCGACGCGCCGGCGGAAAACGTCGCATAATGGCGGAATCCTGTCGCTGCGGGAAATACAAGTTGTGAACTTTTTACAAAAGTTAATGAAACCTGTTGATTTTTCGAGCGAGATATGCGACAATACACGGTATGAAATACCAAGAAAACCCGATTATTATATGGAGGTTTGACAAGATGAAAAAAGATTCTCACTTCTGCTTGCCGCCGTCATGGTGATCGGTCTGTTCGCTGGCTGCACCAATGGTGACACCAAGACGACCGACCCCAAGACGACTGATCCCAAAGCAGACCAATGCTCCCCGCGCAGACCGACGCACCCCGACCCTGCTGACACGCAGGCTCCCCACCGAGCCGGCTGCTCCGGCTGCCAGCGCCGACGACATCCCCGACGAGATGACGTCCACCGACGGCAAGTATCAGGTCGCGTTCATCACCGACGTGGGCCAGCTGAAGGACAAGTCCTTCAACCAGGGTACTTACGACGGCGTGAAGCTGTATGCCAACGCTGCCGGCCAGTCCTACAAGTACTATCAGCCCTCCGGCGGCGACAGCGCTACCGATGACGACCGCTACAACGCGATGAAGCTCGCCGCCGACAACGGCGCCGAGGTCATCGTTGCTGCGGGCTTCATGCGAGGCCACTGCTCTGACGCAGGCTGCGACCGAGTTCACCAACGTGAAGTTCATCTTCATCGACGGCTGGGCACTGAGCGACGCTGAGGGCAACCTCCTGCCGAACGTCACGGGCGTTTCCTTCCAGGAAGAGCAGTGCGGCTATCTTGGCCGGCTACGCCGCTGTGATGGACGGCTTCACCAAGCTGGGCTTCTCCGGCGGCGGCGGCGGCTCCAACGCTGCCTGCAACCGTTACGGCTACGGCTATGTGCAGGGCGCTGACGCTGCGGCCAGGAGCTGGGCGTGAACGTCGACATGAACTACTCCTGGGAGTACGGCGCCACCTTCCAGGCTTCCGGCGAGCTGCAGACCATGATCGCTTACTGAATCCTCCGGCGCGCCATATTCGGTGCGCTTTTTCCGTTTGCTTTGCGTTTTTTGGGGAACTTTTTTCCTCACATTGTTATTCTCAAAATTACCATTATCACCCTACTACTTCGTTTTCTGTTGTCAGAAT
>VOFD01002871.1_pt1 | contig 11253 bp, 19 predicted proteins | sample 5384101 | NCBI WGS metagenome assembly VOFD01 (sample SAMN12384723, study PRJNA508395) | human gut metagenome | isolation source: healthy gut C | host: Homo sapiens
GATGGGCAGCACCTGCTCCTCGTTGTAGCAGGGGATCACGATCCAGAGTATCGGCTTGGACATTGTTACAACACCATCCCTCTCAATGCTTCCGCATCCATAATTTTAAAGCTGCTGCGGTAGGTCTCCAACAAGCCGTCCCGCTGCATGAGGCTCAGCTCCCGGGAGAGGGCGCTGCGGTCGCAGTTGAGGTAATCGGCCAACTGGATGCGGGAGTAGGGGATGGTGAAGGTGAGGCTGTGGTGATACTCGGCCTCACTGAGGAGGTAGGCGCACACCTTGGCCCGCAGGCTCTTTAAAATGAGCAGGTCCACCCGGCGGGAGAGCAGGAAGTATTTGTCGCTGATGGTCCGTACCAGATTTTGCAGCACCTGCTGGCGGGCGGGGTCGCTGCCGGGCTGGAGCAGCCGGTCATAGGGGAGCAGCAGTACCTCGCAGGGGCACTCGGCCACCACCGTTATCGGGCTGGCCAGGCTGGAGCCGCCCAGCACATCGCCAAAGACGCCCCCTGCCTCCATGTGGGTGATGGGCAGGTGGGTGCCCCCCGGCGCGGGACGGTAGGCCTGAATGGTGCCCGAGAGCACCACCCCCACCCGGCGGTTGGAGTGCCCGGCCTGCACCAGCGTTTCGCCCCGGCCATAACTGCGCACCACGGCGCACAGATCCCGCAGGAGCATCCGCAGGGCAGGCTGCTCCAGCCCGGCGAACAGAGAGGTGGATTGTAACAGCGGAAGATAGTTTTCCATACCCATTCCGTGAGGTTTTCCCCGGGCCCTCACCGCCCTTCTGCGATTCCGTTGCATACGCAACGGTATTTTTTCTTTTATTATAGTAAACTTGGGGGCGTAAAGCAAATGGTTTTTGCAAATTTTATTTCCCGCAAGGGCAAAAATAGAAAGTGAGGAAGTTTCTGATGATGAAAAAACTGACATCTCTGCTGCTGTCGGTGGTGCTGCTGGTCAGCATGCTGGCCTGCGGCGCCTCGGCAAAAACGCTGTCGGCCAAGACCCTCCGCATCGCGGGCCTGAAAGGCCCCACCACCATGGGTCTGGTCCATCTGCTCTCCATGGAGAAGAACGGCACCGCCGCCATGGATTACGACCTGCAGCTCTATGGCGCGGCCGATGAGATCGTGCCAAAGCTCATCAAGGGGAATCTGGACATGGCGGCCATCCCGGCCAACCTGGCGGCAACCCTCTACCAGAAGACCAACGGCGGCATCCAGGTGCTGGCCGTCAACACGCTGGGCGTGCTGTATGTGGTGGAAAAGGGTGACACCGTCCACAGCTTTGCAGACCTGAAAGGCCGCACCATCCTCTCCACGGGCAAGGGCACCACGCCGGAGTACGTCCTGCGTTACCTGCTCACCAAGAACGGCCTGGACCCCGACAAGGACGTGAAGATCGAATACTACAGCGAGGCTTCCGAGGTCACGGCCCAGATGGCCGCCACCAAGAAAGACGCCATCGCCGTCCTGCCTCAGCCCTATGTCACCGCTGCCCAGATGAAGGACAGCGACCTCCGCGTCGTCCTCGACCTGACCCGCGAGTGGAACAGGGTCTGTGACACCCAGCTCATCACCGGCGTCACGGTGGTTCGCACCGCTTACGCCGAGGATCACCCCGACGTGGTGCAGGCGTTCCTGAAGGACTATGAGAAGAGCGTCAAGGCTGCCAACGAGGACATCGACGGCACCGCCGCCCTCTGTGAGGAAGTCGGCGTGGTGGCCAAGGCTGCGATCGCCAAAAAGGCCCTGCCCAAGTGCAATATCGTCTACCGCAACGGCGAGGAAATGAAGAAGGACATCTCTGCCTATCTGCAGGTGCTCTACGATGCCTCTCCCGCTGCTGTGGGCGGCAAGCTGCCGGACGACAACTTCTACTGGGTCAAGCCCACCACCTCGCAGCAGGTGCAGCATCGGGTCAAGAAGCTGTTCCAGTAAGGAGTTGGTTTAATAAAAAAGCTGCCGCACAGTGCCGTGCGGCAGCTTTTTTCAGGACTTTTTCAGGAAGCCGATTCCCATACCAACCGCAGCCGGAAGCAGCCAGCCGAAACCGAGGGCACCCAGCGGCAGGTTGTTGGCCAGTGCAGCCACCGGGCCCAGCGGCAGGGCGGCGGGGATGCTCTGCAAGGCCGCCAGCCCAATGGCCCAGCTGTAAACACTGCAGCGCTGGAACCGCCCGGGCAGGAACGACAGAAAGATGAGGACGATGGCAGCCGGGTAGATGGCGTTGAGGATGGGGACCGAGAGCTCGAGGATGCTTGCCAGCCCGATGTTGGACAGCAGCATACTGGTCAGGGCAAAGAAAGCGGCCCACCCGGTGTAGGGAACTTTCGGCCAGAGCTGGTGGAAATACTCGCTCACGCCCGAGATGAGGCCCACGCAGGTGTTGAAGCAGGCGATGACGAAGATGGCGGCCAGCAGCACCTGTCCCACCCGGCCGAACAGGCCGTCGGCCAGTAGGGTGAGGGTCTCGGCACCCGTCTCACAGCCGGGGAACGCGGCCCCCGCAATGCCGCCGATGTGGGTGAGCATGGCGTAGACCACCGCAAACAGCCCGGCGGCGAGGAACCCGGCCCGGATGGTGCCCCGCTCCACCTCCCGGGGTTCGGTCACACCGAGGGCCTGGATGTTCAGCGCAATGACCGCCCCGAAATTCAGCCCGGCCAGAGTGTCCATGGTCTGGTAGCCGTCCAGTATGCCCTGCGCGGCGGGCAGGGCGGTGTAGGCGGCGGTCGGGGTGCCGTAGCCTGCTGCTGCCGGGTGGAGCAGACAGCCCGCAAACAGCAGCAGGATCAGGGCCAGCAAGGCGGGGCAGAGGATTTTGCCCAGCCGCTGGGTCAGCTTCTCCGGGTGCTGGGCCACCAGAAAGGCCACTGCAAAAAACAGGAGGGAGTACCCCCACTGCAGCGCGGTGCTTTCCCCTGCCAGCGGCTCCAGCATCGCAAACGAGGTGCTGGCCGTGCGGGGGATGGCGAGGCATGGCCCAATGGAGAGATATACCAGAATGGAGAAGACCTGCGCAAACCGGGGGTGCACCCGCTCGGCCAGCTGGGGCAGCCCCCCGGCCCGGGCTACGGCCACCACGCCTGCAATGGGCAGGCCGATGGCGCTGACGGCAAACCCGGCAAAAGGCCAGCCAGAGCGGGTGCCTGCCTGTGCCCCCAGATAGGGCGGAAAGATCAGGTTGCCTGCTCCGAAAAACATGGAAAAGAGGGTGAACCCGATCAGCAGCTGTTTTTTGCCGCGGAGGGTGTTGGTTTGCATGAAGCATCGTCCTTTCTATCGGGGAAAAGTGCCCTGGTGTGGGTTTCTGGTTTCCAGTTTAGTGTATAACAGCGCTCATGTCAAGAAAAGAAAAAGTGAAACATTGTATTTTATTGCATGATGGAATCTCTTGAAAAAGAGGACACAAAGCCTGTAAAATATGGGAAAAGAACAAGGAAAGGAAACGATATGAAGCAGACAAAAAAAGCCGCCTCTGGCTGGCGGCGGTGGTGTTCTGGCTGGTGGTGTGGCAGGGGGCTGCCATGGCCATCGGGCAGGAGGTGTTTCTGGTCTCGCCGGTGCAGGCCCTGGGCACGCTGGTGCAGCTTCTGCCGCAGGCGGAGTTCTGGCAGCGGGTAGCGTTCAGCGCCGGGCGCATCCTGTTGGGCTTTGTGCTGGGCGGGCACTGTGCAGTGTGCTGTTGGCGGTGGCGGCGGCGGAGCGCTGGCTCTGGGTGGACGCCCTTCTCGCCCCGGTGATGCAGCTGGTCAAGGCCACCCCGGTGGCAAGCTTCATCATTCTGGCGCTGGTGTGGGTCAGCGGCAAATGCCTCTCGGTCCTCATCAGCTTCCTGATGGTGCTGCCCGTCCTCTACGGCGCAGTGCGCACCGGTCGGGAGCGCTGACCGCCGGCTTCTCGAGATGGCCCGGGTGTTCCGTCTGCCTCTGGGGCGGCGGCGTCTGAAAGCGGTCTGGCTCCCGGCGGTGCTGCCTGCGTTCCGGCAGGGGTGCAGTGTGGCGCTGGGTATCTGCTGGAAGAGCGGCGTGGCGGCGGAAGTCATCGGCCTGCCCGACGGCAGCATCGGCGACGCGCTTTATCGGGCCAAGATCACCCTCTCTACCGGGGAGCTGTTCGCATGGACCTTCGTCATCATCCTGTTGAGCGCGGTATTTGAAAAGCTCTTCCTCGCCCTGCTGGACAAGGCGGTGACGGCAGTTCTGGGCGAAGAGGGGGCATAAAAATGGGAGAATATCTAACAAACTGGAAATAAAGAATCTGTCTAAACGATTCGGAGAGAAAATCCTCTTCGAGAGTCTCTCGCTTACTGTGGACGGCCCGGCGGTGCTGTGGGCCCCCAGCGGCTGGGGCAAGACCACCCTCCTGCGCGTCCTCATGGGGCTGGAAGCGCCTACCTCCGGCAGCGTGGAGGGCGTGGGCCGGGTCGGCGCGGTCTTTCAGGAAGACAGGCTCTGCCCCCAGCTGACCGCCGAAGAGAATGTGGCGCTGGTGCTCCCGGTGGAGCAGTACAAGGCAAAAACGCAATACAAAGAGCAGATAAGGAGAGACCTTAACAGCTTGGACTCGATGATGAGGCCCCTCGCCCTGCCTGCCCGGAAGCTCTCCGGCGGACAGAAGCGCCGCACCGCCTTGCTGCGCGCTCTCTGGGCCGAGAGCGACACCCTTCTGTTGGATGAGTCCTTCACCGGCATGGACCCCGCCGCCATGAAAAAAGCCGCAGCCATGCTCAAGGCACGCTGCGGCACAAAGCCCACCCTGCTGGCGACCCATGATCAAGAAGCCATCCGGGAGCTGGGGTGGAGGGTCATTGAATTGGGGTAGGAGAATTTATGCTATGCTAGGAATGCAGTCTCCGGACTGCAAAGGTGTTGCCTCAAACGCAGGCGGCGAACGCTTCTTACCGATGCGCTCTTGTTTAACTTTCGAGTGAACAGGCATCGGGAGAGCGGCTTTTTTGGCGCATACTCCCGATGTTCAGGCAGAAGGAGGGATGGCGCATGACTCTGTCCGAGGTTTTGCTGCTGTTGACGCTCGTCTTCAGCGTAGCCTATGGTGTCTTCGACATTACATGGAAAATCAGCCATGACGACAAAGATCATAAAAACAAAAAAGACTGACCGCCACCTACTTCCCCAGTATGCCGGTCAATCTTTTTTGCTCGCGTATAAGGAGCTAGCCGTTTTTGGGGCAGCACCTTTTGTATTTCTAGTATATGCGTTTTAACGTGGAAGGAGGAAGCTGTATGAAAGGATCGATCTTCCACAAAATGCAGACGAGCACCTGCTGGATCGTCTGTCTCGTACTGCTTGGCCCAGTAGATGAGGTTGTGTTCCCCTTATAGCCCGGGCGGGCAAAGTTGGAAATTCGTATTGCTAGTAGCCGTGGTGTTCCAGCTGCTCCACGGCGTAAAGGTAGAAGTCCGCCGCCTCGTCAGAGGTGGGCAGGCCCTCCGGCGGCGTGCGGCCAAAGGCGGAGTCCGGCTCGATCTTAATAACAGGTAGCGGAGACGTGGGTGGCCCCGCCGTTCTCGATCAGTTCCAGCGTTTCGTCAAACTCGGCTTCGGTGTAGTGCGGCAGTGCCAGCATGATGTCGCCGCTGATGTTGGGTAAAGCCTGCCCGCTGGGCCGCCGCGAACGCCGCCCGGGCCTGTTTGGCAGTGTGGGGGCGGCCCAGCGTTTTGAGCTGGCTGTCCCGGGCCGACTGCACCCCGAACGAGACGCGGTTGACGCCCGCGGCCCGGAAGCCGCGCAGTGTTTCTTCGGTGACCGTCTCCGGGTTGGCTTCCAGTGTGATCTCCGCCCCGGGCCGGGGCTGGGCCGCTTCTATAAGGCGGGCAACATCGTCCGGTGTGAGTAAACTGGGGGTTCCGCCGCCAAAATAAATGGTATCGGGCCGGAGGGGAGCATCCGGCGCAAACCGGTGCAGCTCCCGCAGCAGCGCGTCGGGATACTCCGGCGGTACACCCCGCTGGCCGGGGGCGGAATAAAATCACAGTAGCGGCATTTGGAAAAACAGTAGGGGATATGCAGGTAAAGTCCGAGGGACATCAAATATCACAGCCTTTTTCATGAAACGTTCATTTCTATGCAGTATACTATAAAACAGAAACCGGAGCAAGGCGGCAGTGCCCGCCCCGGCAAAAGACTGGAGGATTCCACAATGGATTATAACAACTATGACCGCGGCTATGCGGAGCCCTCGATGAATGCATCGGACTATATGACCCGCACCTACCGCTGGATGGCCAGCGGACTGCTCATCACGTTCGCCATGGCGTATATCACGGCCACCACCTCGCTGATCTATCTGGTGGATTCGCTGTATCTGGTACTCACCATCGCAGAGCTGGTGCTGGTATATGTGCTCAGCTCCCGCGTACAGAACATGTCAGTGGACGCGGCCCGGGCCACGTTCTTCGGGTATGCACTGCTCAACGGCATGGTGCTGAGCCTTCCTCGCTACCGCGGTCTACTTTCGGCCTTATGGCCGTGTACGGTACCACCACCCATAAAGACCTTACCGGCTGGGGCCCCCGCCTGATGATGGCTCTGGTGGGCCCCTGATCGTTACCAGCCTTGTGGGCATGCTGTTCGGCATGAGTTTCCTCACCACGGTGCTGTACAGCGCTGTTGGTCTGGTGGTGTTCATGCTGCTCACCGCCTACGATACCCAGAAACTCCGCCAGATCTTCTCCTACTACGCAGGCGACGGCGAGATGGCCGAGAAGGCTTCCATCTACGGCGCACTGACGTTGTATCTGGACTTCATCAACATCTTCCTGCGGACGATGTTTGCGGCAGCATCACACAAAGCTTATTTTTATTGAGGAGGGTTTTCGAATGAAACTGTTCAAAAAGGTTCTCGCCGCTGCCCTCGCGGGCGTGCTGGCGCTGTCCGTCCTGACGGGCTGCAACAACAGTGCTGCTACCGTGACGATGGTCGACGCACTGAATGACTGGGCGAAGATCTATGGTGTGGATACTACCTTCGAAAAGGGCGATGAAAAATTGCAGGCTCAGGTAGAGGCACTGGTGAAGATCGTGGATGAGGCCGGCAAGAAGATCGATTTTAAAGACGCCAAGGACTTCGATGATGTGCGCAGAAAAGTTATGGAAAATGACGCTGCATGGCTGAAGCTGAAGGATTGGGCAAAGCAGTTTACTAAAGCAAACATTGGTGATGGTTCGCCGCTGTATGGGTATGGCTTTGCCGATATTAGCGCAGCGCTGTCTGCAAGCAACAGTAAGAACATTTACTATGCAGATCAGCTGATAACTTCCGAAACTCCCATCAATCCTCCTGACACAGAGTGGGTTGGTCAGAGGGTGCCTAATTGGATTGCGGGTGACAAAAGTTATGTTGCCATTGCGACCGGCGAGGTTGGCGGTAAGAAGTACATGGTCGTCCTCTTCCAGACCACTGCTGAAAAGAATCCGGATTATAAGCCGAATCAGAATCCGGATAAAAATTGATAAGAATGACGGTGGCATTGATGAAGGTGCTTCTGAGGATTGAGCCGCAGCAATGCCCGCCCACTGAATCATGAACTCGTTAGGCCCCGATCCGCCGGGGCCTTTTTGCGTCCTTATGAATAAACCCCGCTCCATCGCTCCAAACTACCACCAAAGAAACGATTCCGTACACAAAGATGGATTGGAGTAACGAACGATGGAGCAATTCCGAAAGTTTTTGCAGGGCAAGGGCTTTGCGCTGGTGCTGGCCGCCTGCCTGCTGGCGGCGGCAGCCGCCGGAGTGTGGGCCGTGCACACGGTGCGCAATGAGCTGAAGCAAGATCTGGACGCGGTGCGAAGCCCGTCCAGCACCGCCCCCGGCATCGACGAGGGCATCAACACATCGCCCGGCGTCGCCGGAGAGGAGGAAGCCGAATGGCAGCAGCAGAACGCACCCGCAGCAAACAGTGTGGCCAATGTGCAAAGCCGACAGCTCGTCCGGTGGAGCTGCGTCCTCTTCTGGGGCGCAGTCTGGCTCTGGTTTGGTGCGCGAACCCTCCGCGCTGCAAACCGAGTCCTCGCCTGCCAGCAGTTCGGCTGCGCCTGCCTCCACGCAGCCTGTCTCGGGGCGCGTCTTAAACAGCTACAGCGGCGATGAGCTGGTCTACAGCGAGACGCTGGGGGACTGGCGCACCCACAACGGTGTGGATTACGCCGCCGAAAAGGGCGCAGAGGTAGCCGCCCCGGCGGCAGGTAAGGTGGTGGAGACCGGCACCGACGACAAGTGGGGGCCTGTGGTCGCCATTGAAGATGAATCCGGCAGGATTTGGCGGGTCTGCGGCACGACGGACGCCAGGGTGAAGAAGGGCGACACCGTCTCGGCCGGGCAGACCATCGGCAAGGTGGGCAGCGTGAGCTGCGAGTGCGCCGAGGAGAGCCACATCCACCTGGAGGTCATGCAGGAGGGCCGGTATCTCGACCCTATCAAGGCCATGAAATAAGCAGAAATTCCCGGGCAGGTGCAGTGGAACGCTGTGCCTGCTTTTTTATCGCGGTCTTCCAAAACAGCGCCGCTGCAACAGGCAGTCCAACCCCGCTGAAAAATGCGGACGGTGATGCATTGCTTTTGGCCGTCGATTCTGGTATGATAAACTCGTATAAGTATGAAACAGAAGAAAAAGCGGAGGAAACGAAACATGAAGGTCTTAGTGGTAGGCGCGGCGGCCGGCCTGATGGCGGCCGGTGCGGCCGTGCGGCAGGGCCACACCGTTACGGTGCTGGAACATAAGGAAAAGCCCCTCAGAAGATCCTCGTCACGGGAAAGGGGCGCTGCAACGTCACCAACGACTGCACCGCTGAGGAATTTCCTGCACCATGTGCGCACCAACCCCCGTTTTCTGTACTCGTCTTTAGGGGCGTTCCCGCCCGCAAAGACCATGGAGCTGTTCGAGTGCCTCGGGGTGGAGCTGAAAGTGGAGCGGGGCCGCCGGGTGTTCCCGGTGTCGGACAAGGCCGAAGAGATCCGGCAGGCATTGCTCCGGTACGCGGAGGGAGCCGTTCTCATCGAGGACGGGGCCCAAAAGCTGCTGCTGGAGCCGCTGGCTCAGGAGGAGGAAGCCGCCCGCTGCCGCCGGAAAATCCCCGCCACCCCAAGAAGAAAAAGCCCGGCCCGGCCTGCCGCTGTGTGGGCGTGCGGGGCACTTCGGGCAGGGAGTACAAGGCGGACGCCGTGCTGGTGGCGACGGGCGGCGTGAGCTACCCCACCACGGGTTCTACGGGCGACGGCTACAAGCTGGCCCAGCAGGCCGGGCACACCCTCATCGAGCCGGTGCCCAGTCTCGTCAGTCTTGTGAGCCATGACGCCGACTGCAAAAAGATGATGGGCTTGGCGCTGAAAAACGTCACCCTGACCCTGTTCGAGGACAGCAAGGCCATCTTTGACGAGCAGGGCGAAATGCTGTTCACTCATTTTGGCATCAGCGGCCCGCTGACTTTAAGCGCATCGAGCCATCTGGACGATATGAAAAAACACAGGTACGAGTATCATGCGGAGATCGACCTGAAGCCCGCCCTCAGCGAGGAGCAGCTTTACGACCGCATCACGCGGGATTTTGCCCTGCTGGCAAACCACGCGGCGCAGGGCGCACTGGTGAAGCTTTTGCCGTCCAGTATGCAGCCGGTGATGGTGGCGCGCTGGGGCATCGACCCGGCCACCAAGGCGAACCAGATCACCCGGGAGCAGAAGAGGGAGCTGGTGCAGCTTGTGCAAGCACTGGCGAGTGCCCATCGACGCCCGGGGCGACCTGGCCCACGCAGTCATCACCTCCGGTGGAGTGTCCGTACGGGAGGTAGACCCCAAAACCATGCAGAGCAAAAAGGCGCAGGGCCTTTACTTTGCAGGCGAGGTGCTGGATGTGGATGCCTATACCGGCGGCTACAACCTGCAGATCGCCTTCTGCACGGCACAGAGTTTTGCGAATAACCTGTAACAACATCGGCTTGGGGAGCTTTTTCCACGCAGGCAGGATAAAATCGTATTTTTTATAATAAGGAGACATAGACAATGATATCTGTTGCGATCGACGGGCCTGCCGGAGCAGGCAAATCTACGCTGGCACGCCGTCTGGCGGCGGAAATGGGCTACATCTATGTGGACACCGGTGCCATGTTCCGCACCATCGGCCTGTATGCCCTGCGTGCTGGCAAGGACCCCAAGGATAACGAGGCTGTCAACGCCTCTGCTGCCGGAGATCGAGCTGCACTTTGCTTTCATTGACGGCGAGCAGCACATCTACCTGAACGGCGAGGACGTCAGCACGCTCATCCGCACCGAGGAGGTGGGCATGGCGGCATCTGCCGTGGGCGCAAACCCGGCGGTGCGCGCCTTCCTGCTGGGGATGCAGCGGGACATGGCCAAGAAGCAGGACGTCCTGATGGATGGCCGCGACATCGGCACCGTGGTGCTGCCGGATGCCACTGTCAAAATTTTCCTCACCGCCAGCCCGGAGGCCCGCGCCACCCGCCGCTGGAAAGAGTATCAGGAAAAGGGCGTCAACACCCCGTATGAGGAAGTTCTGGCCGACGTGAAGCAGCGGGACTATCAGGACACCCACCGTGCGGCCGCTCCCCTGAAGCAGGCGGAAGACGCTGTGCGGTTGGATACCTCCGAGCTCAACTTTGAGCAGAGCCTGGACGCCATGAAGCAGATCATTGCGCAGAAAGTCGGTTAAGGAGACAGGATGGTACTATATTATATCTTGCTCCCGCTGGCATGGATCGTGTTCCACATCGGGTTCCGTGTCCGCGCAGAGGGCCGGGACAACCTGAAAAAAATTCGGACCAGGGGGTACATTCTGGCCCCCAACCACATCTCCGCCATTGACCCGGTCTTTGTCATCATCACCCGGTTCTGGGGCAGGCGGATGATCGTTTTTGCCAAAAAAGAGCTGTTTGAGATCAACGCGTTCCTGAGCTGGTTCTTCCGCTGTGCCGGTGCCATGTGTGTGCGCGGCACCAGCTGGACCTCATCGTCGAGAAGGTTATGGACCAGGACGGCGTCATCCAGCTCTCCCGCAAGAAGCTCGCATCTCGCAAGGGCATGGAAGAGATCGCTAAGGCCGCTGAGTCCGGCGAGGTCGTCGAAGGCGACGTCACCGAGTTCAACAAGGGCGGCGTTGTGGTCAACGTCAAGGGCGTCAAGGTGTTCGTTCCTCGTTCTCAGGCTACTATGCGCCGTGATGAGGACTACACTGCTCTGGTCGGCCAGCATGTTCAGGCACCTTCCATGCTCCGGT
>VOFD01001714.1_pt1 | contig 11248 bp, 12 predicted proteins | sample 5384101 | NCBI WGS metagenome assembly VOFD01 (sample SAMN12384723, study PRJNA508395) | human gut metagenome | isolation source: healthy gut C | host: Homo sapiens
GGTGCCTGTCGTGCTTGTTGTGAGTAACGGAAGCTTTGAATACGCGCTTTGCTGTCACGATCCGGAGTATCGAGATGGGGATCAAAGGCGTTTCTCGTTCGGGAATTGGGGTATGTAGACCCTGATGACGTTAAGTCTGACAGGGACGTATGGGACAGGGCGCACGTTGGAAAGCGCGGGCATGACGTTGCCTTCGAGCACCTTTGCGCCAGGCCCTGTGTGATAGAGAACAAGATTCGATGGGGAGCGCGCGGGCTTTAAACTGCGGCTGGATGGCGTCGGCTATTCTGTCGACAATGAGTCGGGAAGATCGTCGAACCTAGGGGACCTGTTTTCTTCTCTAGGGATTTGCCGGTGACTTGAATTCGCACTGGTAGCGTCACGAAGCGTGGCGTAAGGGGCTCAGCTCCGTATTGCCGATCCTCACCTTTGCCTCGATCGCCGAGTAAGAGTTATGTGCGGGAAGGGCCCCTTGAATCGGGGTCCTTCTCGCATATTTCTCTTACTCGGCGCAGGGCGCCCGGCGATGGGGTGGCACCGCCCTCGAGCCCCTGCCTACTTTCCTGAGACTTTCCAGGCGTGGGCCAACGGTCCCGTATATCCTCCCTGTACTTTGCCCGCAGGGGTGGGTTCATTAGTGGGCCCGGGAGAATTCGCCGGCCACGTCGGAGCCGCCGGGCTCGGAGAAAGGGCGCGGCGAATCGTTGAGCGAACCCTCAACGTTTTGGGAGACTGGACGGAAACGAGGCTTAGCGAGCTGACCCATCACGAAACGCCGCGTGCGTCCCGTGCGGCATGGTCGTACAAAACTCACTAGTTTCCGGCGGCCTATCTTGGAAAACGCCTCCGGGTCACCGACTTTTGTACGACCATATGGCTTGGGTGAGCGCGGGCGTCCCCGCGTACCTCCAGGGCTTCTGAGCGTTGGTCCTCTAGCGCCGAAGCGCCTTGCCGCGATGCCCTTTGTTAGAACGACGTACGCTAAACTGTTCGTACGTCGTTCTAACAAAGGGGGCTACGATGGCAACCGTTACGCTCGCTCGCATGGGCAACTCCGTCGGGGTTGCCATTCCGAAGGAGTTCCGTGGGCCGGGCTTTGAGCTGGGAGACAAGGTGACCATCGAGTTCGACGGGCGGTCCCTTCGCCTCACGCCGGTGCGCGAGCCCATGACGCTCCAGTCGCTCATGAGGGGCTACGAGGGTCCCGCCCCCGAAGCTCTGGACCTCGGGGCGCCGATGGGAGGTGAGCTCTGGTGAGCGGCGTCTATCGCACCTGTTGATGTGCAATAAGAAATGGTCCGAATGAGCACCGGTTTTTGAGCAGCGCGTGCACCAGGAAATGAGCAGTTTGATCACGAGGGCCGCGCTCCCTTAGGACCAGGGGCGCGGCCCTCGACGTATGGTTTTCCCGGGTGCGTACCTTGGCGAGACCGCCCGGGAAGGATGGAGGAGATGACCGTGCCCCTGGACACAAGGAATGATATACGCCGGATGGACGCGAGGGGGGTGCCGAGAGCGGAGATAGCGCGAAGGCTCCACCTCAGCCGCAACACCGTCGCCCGCTACGCCGACATGGTCGACATGTCGCCGGAGCCGCCCGTGCCCGCCGACAGGCCGCACCCCGCGATAGACCACCACATCGACTGGATCGACGATCTGCTCGAGGCAGACCTCGGCGCCCCGCGCAAGCAGCGCCACACCGCCAAAAGGATCTACGACCGCCTCGTCGAGGAGCGGGGCTATAAGGGCTCCTATTCGTCCGTGCAGCGCCATGTGCGCAGATGGAGGCTCGGGCGCGCGACCGGCGCGGGCGACGGCTTCCTCGAGCTCGAGTGGGCGCCCGGCACCGCGCAGGCGGACTACGGCAACTTCGAGGCGGTGGTCGCCGGCGAGAGGCTGCGCCTCAAGCTGCTCGTCGTATGCCTTCCGCACTCCAATGCGCGCTACGCCGTCGCCGGCATGTCGCAGCGCTCCGAATGCATGTGCGCGGGCCTGGCCGACATCTTCGGGTGGATCGGGCGCGCCCCGCGCGAGATCGTGCTCGACAACGCCACCGAGGCGGGCCGCCGCGTGCGCGGCGAGGTGGCGGAGTCGCACCTGTTCTCGCTGTTCCGCGCCCACTACCGCATGGGCAGCCGCTACTGCAACCCGTACTCGGGCAACGAGAAGGGGTCGGTCGAGAACGCCGTGGGGTACCTGAGGAGGAACCTCCTCGTGCCGGTTCCAAGGGTCGGCTCGCTCGCCGAGCTGAACGCGCTGCTGCGGGAGGGGTGCGACCGCCTGAACGCCGCCTCGCGGGCGCGTGACGGCCGGCCCGCGCCGGAGGCGCTCGCCGAGGACCTCGCCGCGATGCTCGCCCTGCCCTCGACCCCCTTCGACGCCGTCCGCTGGGTCAGGTGCCGCTCGGACAAGCGCGGCGTGGTGACGGTGGACGGCCGCGGCTACCTGGCCGGTCCCTCCTGGCAGGAAAACTTTCGGGTTTGGGCACGCAACTTTTTCGGGTTCGGTCACGGGCGCGCCGCTAGCTTCCCGACTTGCCCAGCATGAGTGACTCCTCGAGACGGTGGCTTGGGCCGCCGAACTCGACGAGCCTGCCGTGGTGGACGACGCGGTCCACGATCGCGGCGGCGAGCTTGTCGTCCGCGAAGACCGTGCCCCACCGGCTGAACTCGACGTTCGTGGTGAACACTATGCTCCTCCTTTCGTAAGAGTCGGATATGACCTGGTAGAGCAGGCGCGCGCCGTCGACGTCGAAGGGGACGTAGCCGAACTCGTCGAGGATCACGAGCTCGGCCCTGCCGACGTCCGCCAGCAGCCTGTCGAGCGTCCCCTCGCGCTTCGCCTTGCCGAGCTGCAGCACCAGCGTCGCCGTCTGGAAGAAGCGCACGGGCACCCCGCGCCGGGTCGCCTCGATGCCGAGGGCCGTCGCCACGTGCGTCTTGCCGCGGCCGGTCGGGCCGTGGAAGACGAGGTCCTCGGCGCGCTCCACGAAGTCGAGCGAGAGCATCTCGTCTCGGCCCCAGCCCTCGGGAAAGCGCACGTTGGACCAGTCGAACCCCTCCACGGCCTTGGGTACGGGGAAGCGGGCCTGGCGCAGCAGCCGGGCGCGCTTCGACCGCTCGCGGGACTCGAGCTCGCGCGCGAGCATCCCCGAGCACGCGGCGAGCTGGCCCGGGGTCGCCGTCTCGAGGAACCACGCTATCGTCGCCCTCGATATGAACAGCGACCTGGCGCGCGAGGAGAACTCCTCGCGCTCGGCGTCCGGGATCCTAGGCACTGGCGGCGCCCCCCTCCAGCAGCTCGAAGGCCCGGTCGTACCCCGCGAGGTCGACCGGCTCGTCGTACTCGACGGACGCGTCGCCGGCGGCCGCCCTGGCGGCGGCGAGCTCGAGGGTGGCGGCGTCGACGCCGCCGGTGGCCCCCAGCGACCTCAGCGCGCCCTCCACGGTCGCCGCCCAGCCCCGCCGGGCGCTCACGTCGCGCAGCGCCCTGAGGTCCGCGCCGAGGTCGGCGGGCGACTCCGAGTCGAGGAACGCCACGAGCTGCTCGGGCAGGGACCCCCGCACGACGCTGTCGCGCCAGCCGCCGGGGCGCACGCAGAGCAGCCTCAGCTGCAGCGTCGGGTCGGCGGAGTCGGTCGGCGCGTCGCCCCACTCGCGCGGGTACTCGGCGACGACCTCGCCTCCGGCGCCGACGACCGTGACGTCGAAGGCGCCCATCGCGACGGCGACCTCGCGGGAGGCGTTGGCGGGGCCCGCCGAGTAGCGGTGCTCGCCGCCCGCCCTGAACGAGCCCTGCTTGTCGCACTTCCGAGTGAGCCACGTCACGCACGCGAACGGCGCCGCGGGCAGCGGCGAGAGCGCCGCGCGGTCGTCCCCGAAGAGCTCGGACTCGCTCGCGCCCTTGCGGTAGTGCGGCTTGCCGTCGGAGAGCTCCAGGCACGTGCCGAGCAGCCTCCCGTTGTAGGCCTTCACGTCCCAGACCTGCGGGACCGGGACGAAGAGGTTGCGCCTGAGCGCGCCGACCTTGTTCTCCACGGAGCCCTTCTCGTTGCCGGAGTGGGGGTTGGTGAAGCTGTAGTCGAGCCCGTAGTGCGCGGCGAACCGGCGGAAGAGCGCCGAGGTCCTCATCTCGGCGCCGACCCTGCGGCCGACCTCGGTGGCGTTGTCGAACACGGCCCGCAGCGGCACGCCCCCGAGGAACTCGAAGACGTCGCGGAGCCCCTGGCAGACGCACTCCGCGGTCTCGCCCCAGAAGACCTGCGCGAGCCCGACGTTTGAGTGCGGGAACGTGACCACGAGGAAGTGGCCGCGGGTGACGACGCCTCGCACGCGGAAGTCGGCCTGCCCGAAGTCGACCTGGCACTCGCCCGGGAGCCAGTCGAGCAGCAGGAACCCCTGCGCCTCGCGGGCGTCGAGCTCGGCGGCGAGCTCCTCGCGCCTCCTCCTCACGTACCTCCTGACGGTCGAGTACGAGCCCTCGAAGCCCTTCTCCGCGACGAGCCGGTCGAAGACCCTCTTCGCGGTGTGGCGCTGCTTGTGCCAGCAGCGCCTGTCCTCGAGCAGCCACGAATCGACCAGCGCCGCGAAGGGCTCGAGCAGGGGCGACTCGGGCGCCCTGCCGACCGCCGGCGGCCTCTCGGAGAGGTCGGTCTCCCTCAGGTACTTCCTCACCGTGGGCTCGGAGACCCCGGTGTCCCGGGCGATCGAGGCGACGCTCGCCCCGCCCCTCCCGAGCCTTCTGATATCGTCGATCTTGTCCACGCCGATCATTTCCTTCCCGGCCTCCCATCGTCGCAACCGTAGCAGCGACAACGTTAGGCCCCGTTGGGGATGGTCGGCGTGCCCATGCCCAAACCCGAAAGTTTTTCGTGACCATTCCCGAAAGGCAGGAGATGCTCGCTCACGACCTCCGTGCTCAGGGAGTGGGCGGGAGCCGGCAGCCCGAAGCAGGTCGAGTGCCTCGCCCACTACCTCGAGGCCGAGGCCGCGAGCCGCGACGCCTCCAAGCGCGCCTCCCTGCTTCGGCGCTGCGGGCTGCCGGCTCCCAAGACCTTCGACGGGTACGACTGGTCGGCGGTGTCGTGGCCCGAGGGGCTCGGCCGCGAGGACCTGCTCTCGCTCTCGTTCCTGGACCGCCGCGAGGACCTCGTGCTGATGGGCGACGTCGGCACGGGCAAGACCCACATGGCGAGCGCGCTGTGCCGGCTGGCGTGCGACAGCCGCATGGAGGCCAGGTTCTTCACGGCGTCCTCGCTCGTGATGCGGCTGCGCCGCGCCCGCGAGGAGGGCAGGCTCGACCGCGAGATGTCGCAGATAGCACGGGCGCGCCTGCTCGTGATCGACGAGCTGGGGTTTTTGCCGCTCGACGCCGACGGCGCGCGCCTCGTCTTCCAGGTCTTCGCCGACGCCTACGAGAGGCAGAGCGTCGTCATCACCACCAACCTGGAGTTCTCGCGCTGGGGAGGCGTCTTCGGCGACGACCAGATGGCGGCCGCCGTCATCGACCGCATCGTCCACCACGGCAGGCTCATGCAGTTTAGAGGGGAGTCGTACCGGGTGCGCCATGCGCTCATGCAGGAGGGGTAGCCGCTCAAAAATCACTGCTCAAATTGCATGCCCATGCTGCTCAATTCCTAATGCACATTCTGCTCAAAACTACTTGACTAAACACACGCACCGGCGACGTCGTGGAGTTTGACTTCTCGCCCTCGGTCGGGCATGAGCCTATGGGTCGCAGGCCGGGCCTGGTGGTCAGCTGCTTCGACTTCAACGCGGCGACCTCGATGACGCTCGTGTGCCCCATCACCTCGCGAGACAACGGTTCTCCCTGCACCTGCGCCTGCCCGACCTGGACGAGTGCCAGGGGTGCGTCGTGCTCGAACAGGTCCGGTGCTTCGACCTGGCCAGCAGAAACGCCCGCGTGCTCGCCCACCTGGACGAGGGCGGGGAGTTCATGGTCAACGTCCAGAGCGTCATGCGGAGCTTCTTCTAGGGGTCCGGCGGACGCCCGTCATCTCAGTTTGAGCGGTGGCTTGGATTGGCAAAGCGCTGCAGGGCGTATGGCGCAACGGCGTTGGCGATATGCATCTTTGCTGCGCATGAACAAACGCGTTGTATCGAGTATCTTCAGGATTGTTCTTCGGCGCTATGTTCGGCGCAATTTGAAGATATGGGACGGAACGCACTCTTGGTTTTCTCCAAGCATCTTTCGGCGTCAGCGAGGTCCTTTTGAGCCTCCTCCTGATCTCTATGAAGCATATGAAGGGTTATTTCAGGTCTAGCCTCAAGAAATCTAATTATTTCATTGTCTAGCAAAAGGAAGATATGGGATATTATTTGAATCCATAAAGATAAATTCTTCATTACTGTCGATATGTTGTCGTGCAGACTCTACCAGATTAGACACGAGTGGAATAAAGCATCTGAGAAAACAGGAATAAAGGTCGCAAATTGCCTTGTTGAGCTGATCTATGGTAACAGTGAATGCAAGCCGTGCAGTTGCTCCGCCCGCGGAGTAGATTCTATTAATAAGATTTTCAATTGTGCAGTTGCTCTTGTCTCTCATGCGATACAGTCTTGGCCGATGGAGTTGCTCCAGGTCGAAGCATGCTTTTAGCTCTCCTGCCGCTGTGCGATACATAGAAACGAGGAGTTGACCGTGTTGGGCTTTATTTCTGAGTTCTCCAAGCAGCGAGTAATAGTAGTTTGAGTCAAATAGGGAGTTCGCCATGAGCTCAAAGTCGTTGAGCACATTGATTCCCTGTTTCCTCAGGTGCCGATAGTAGCTCCTTAGATAGTCAATCAAATTATCTCCAGAAGAAACAAAATTAATAACATAACCATTTATTACAATTTGTGGCGTCTGATTTGTTCCATTGTCATGTGTTGATATGATTTCGTCACTTAGCATAGCTTGTATACCGTTGATGAGCTGCAGATAGTTCCATCTGTATTGATGATACAGCTGGCTTTGGTTCGTTGCGATTTCCGATAGCTCTATCCAATCGTTGAACCATTCGCTAAGGCTTTGATTGTCATTTAAGTCAAGGTACGAGCCGCTATGCATTATCTCTTCTACCACGGGGTTGGGTTCTTGATAGGGGAATACTGAGAAAGAGTCCATGCTTCTCCATTGTCACAATGGGAATCCTCATAGGATTCCGGGCTGATGTATGTTCAACGCACCCGAAGGTTGAATACACCCACAGCATACTTCGATTCTTAGCGCACAATGTACTTTGAGCTTGCTGGGATATCCGGATGATGTGGTACGTGTTACTTCGCTTCTCTCAAGCCTGAAAGGCAGAGCCTATCGCACACACTGCCCTCGTATTATCGTCAGCAACGTTCAGGGGCAATGCGGTCGCGAGAGCAGGCACCGGAGCTGTGCGGCCAAGGGTGTCCCGTCGTTTGCGGCGATGATTCGCCTGGTGGGAGGGTGGTCCGCTTCGAGGTATCCGAGGAGTGGTTTAGTCGCAGGTACGTGAACCCCTCGGAGATAGAGGGGCTATCGGGCGGGAGTCCTCGCCCGTTCTGAAGTCGTCCGAGGAGCAGCTCTCGAGGGCGAGGATCGTCTCCCTCTCTGGACTTGACGAGTGGGCGATAACGGCGTAGGTTCGGCTCATCAGGGGATTCTAGGCGGAGGTCATTCACGTCAGTATTCTCGACACGCCCAATGCTAGGGGCCTCCCCATTGGCTTTCCCGGGAATGCGTTTGTGGGTTGGGGTGCGATAGCGCTCCGAATAATGGAGCGGCGAGAACGGGTGGGGCCACGTATGACGAAGCCGAGAGAGACGCCGAAGGCAAAGCACCTGGCATACGAGGGCGGACCCGCTAAGCCCGTCGGCGCCGCATCGGATTCCAAGGCAGCAGAAGGCGGGAAGATAACAAGAAAGGACTTTATCAAGGGGGCCGTGTGCGTCGCGAGCGCAGTTGCCGCCTTTGAGGGGCGTACGCGTTCATCAAGGACACGTTCTTCTCGCCCCATGGGCTTACGGCGGAATACCTCACGGAGGATACCGACGGTGCGGCCGACCTGCTCCGGCGGACGACAGGCGCCGCCATCTACCCGCTGTTCAGCGATGAGGTGAGGCATGGCGAGGTGTCGTACTTCTCCGGTAACTGCGCCACTCGGCTTTCTATCACCAATCACGAGGACACGGCGGTAAACCTCGTAAAGGTAAGGCTGGTTGCGGAGGAGATTAGGCCGGACCTCAAGGCGGAGCTCGTTCTGTTTCCCGCATGGGGGCCATTGTCTCGAGGGCGACGGAATCTGGCTTTGCCGCGTGCAATCAGGGCTGGCTCGAGGCGTCGTCGCTCAGTTGCACTCTCAGCTGCGACGATGCGGGGTTTGCCCGCTGCTTTGGCGGAGGCCTTTGAGTGGAGTGTTCCAGGCGTCGGCATTGGGGAAATGGTCGAGTTTGATCTGTTGGACTCTGGGGATGTGGGGGCGGCTCCTGACGAGAAGGCCGTTTTTGAGGCAGTCTTCACGGTGCGCTCCTCGGAGGGCGCGCTGCATGGCGAGGCTTAGGAGTGTCTGCGCATCTCCGTAGACACGGACGGCGAGGTGGCGTGGGCCACTGACGGCCTTGGTGATTCTGAGAAGACGATTTACGGCATTCCCCTGGACACCCATAAGACCTCGGACATCTCTGAGGCATCCACTAACCTCATCGTGGAGGGACATGAGGTCAAGGTAATCCCGGTCTGCTTCTTCCCGGACAGGAGCTGCACCGTGACCTGTCACTTTGAGTTTGACGGCGAGGACGGTACGGTCGCTGTGACAACCCCGAGCGAGGAGATTTACATCGACGTCCTTTCGACGGCGAAGAATGCGGAGCCGCTCGACACGACCGAGCTGACCGGCGACGATCTGTTGGAGGTCATGGGCAGGATCGAGAGGTATCCCGAGACGGTGGCGATAACGTTTCCCTATGACGGCTATTGGCTGAGCGGCTGAGGCGGTGTCTGCGGCCCATCTATGGTGTCGGACTATCGAAGACACTTTCGCTGCGTGTTACTCGTCTGTATGCCGACCAATAATAATAGGTTTAGATAGGTGCTGTTAAGCGCCTTGCTCCGTCTGGGATCAATGCTTTGCTGAAATGACCCAACGATGAGGCCGGGAATGGAATCATCTGTTATTTTGAGGTTATTTTTGTATTATATCGACAAATTTGACTGATAGAATGAGGTATGTCATGAGCTCTGGAGATGAATAAAGCGAAAGGTGGCAGCCTCATGCTCCTCAATTCTCTCTCTCAGGAACTACCGGAGCTTTGCCGGGACGCTCCAGTTTTCTATGGTTCGGAGCGGGCATGACGTCAGCGATGACAATCGATGGCCCAGACCGGACGTGTCAGCGGTTACCGCAATCTATGGGCCCAATGCGTCTGGAAAGTCTAACTTTCTGAAGGCCTTGGACTTTGTTTCCCGCTTCGTGTGGCGGGGGAATCGCATGAGTGATGCATATGATGAGATTCGTGGCTTTACGCCGTTCCTTCTCGACCCTTCGTTTGCCTCTGGACAAGCTGACTTCCTCATCGAGTTCGTCGCTTCTGATGACACGAGGTACGAGTATTCCTTCTCCCTTACTTCTCGAGAGGTTGTAGACGAGGAACTGGTTGCTTACTATTCCCATCAACCAACGAGATTGTACGTTCGGGGTACGGAGCTCGACGGAAAGCAGACCATGAGGTTCGGATCCTCACTCAAGGGTGCCAAGCAGCAGCTCTGGTCTATTACGAGCCAAAACGCGCTGTTTCTCTCGGTTGCCGGCGGATCTGGCAAGATTGATTCCCTCAAAGCCCCCCTACCTTGAGCTCACGAGAGGCATAAGCTCTCTCACATTCCGGCCATTTTCCGTCATCTCGGATGAGCATTATGAGGCTAGCCTCTGTTGAAGAGGACGACCCTCGGTCTTTGAGCAGCTTGTCGAGCTTATCCGTCATGCTGACTTGGGAATCGAGGGCATTGAGGTTCGGCGTCGGGAGGACCCCTGCCGATGTCGAGGAGTGCGATGACGTGCGAGACGGGTTCCGGCCCTATCGTCGTGGCGGGTCTCAGGTCCTATTTCACCACAGGGGACCAGATGGCGCGGTTGCCCTTACCTCGGACTACGAGTCGGAGGGGACCCTCTCGGCTCTCACGTTCTTCTCGCGTGCTCTGTCCGTTCTGGGGCGGGGAGGTGTCCTCCTTGTTGACGAGTTGGATATGAGCCTGCACCCGACGCTTGTGAGGGAGTTCGTCTCGCTTTTTTTCCAGGCCAGACACTAACCCTAGGCAGGCGCAGCTCATCTTCTCGACACACGACGTCTCCCTCATCACCGTTCCAAGTGACGAGGGACGCGTTCTCGACCGCGACCAGGTCTGGTTCTGCGAGAAGGATAGGTCCGGGCGCTCAGAGCTCGTTCCAGCGACGAGTTATAGCCCGAGAAAAGGGGAGAATCTCGGGAGGAACTATCTCAACGGGATATATGGGGCGCTTCCGAAGCTTTCCATATGCGAAGAAGTCGCAGAAATGATGGGGACGGATGCTGGGGCGTGTGATGAGTAGGGGAAAACTGCCGAAGGGGCGTCCGGGCAAGAGGCGGTCCCGAGGTAAGCGGATGCTTATTGCCTGCAATGCGGATGTTACTGAGCCAAGCTATTTCGAGCATATGCGCGAGGCTCTTGGCGTTTCGTCCGGTCTCGTCAAAATCAACAAGGACGAAAGGGGAAAGGACCCGCTCACCCTCGTGAGGGCTGTTGGGAGAATCTTAAAGAGGGACGCTAGGGAGGCGCGAAAGGAGAACTTCGATCCGTACGTGTACGTATGGGCGGTAACCGATACCGACGAGTTCTCAATTGGAGAAGCGCAGACCGAGGCGCGCCAGCAGGGTGTCGGTCTCGCGCTGTCAAACCCCTGTTTCGAAGTTTGGCTCATTGATCATGTGGGTATTTGCCCGAGCTCGTGTTTCGACACCGCGTCGTGTGAGCGGACTGCATCGGAGAAGGGGTCGTGGCTTCGACGGACGTGAGGCGTTCGTCTCGGGGAGGATGAAAGCGGTGAACTTTGATGCCATCGATGGTAATCTGGAGACTGCTCTAATAACGCGGCATGCCACAACACCGAGCAAAAGCGGCTCGTTCGGGAGGGGATCCCGACAACAAAGCGGCATATGCGGTCTGGACCGATATCCCTCAGGTTGTAGAGGACTTGCGGTCGCTGTTGTAGAAGTGGCTGTTCAGTGCCGTCAAGATGCGT
>VOFD01001231.1_pt1 | contig 11243 bp, 12 predicted proteins | sample 5384101 | NCBI WGS metagenome assembly VOFD01 (sample SAMN12384723, study PRJNA508395) | human gut metagenome | isolation source: healthy gut C | host: Homo sapiens
CTGTAATGTAACTTTTACGCGGCACGTTCGGGAACGGATTCCGCATAAACCGGATATTTTACTATTTTTGTTACAAACCAACTTAAAAGCACAATCATGATAAACCGAAAACTGAGAATGGGCATGATCGGCGGCGGAAAGGCGCTTTTTTATCGGTGCGATCCACCGGGCCGCCGCGCTGATGGACAACCAGATCGAACTGGTTTGCGGATGCTTCAGCAGCAAACCGGAAGTTTCACTGGCTTCCGGCCGGGAATATTTCTTACCGGACGACCGGATATACACTTCTTACCAACAGATGATCGAGCGCGAAGCCGCGCTGCCGGAAGAACGGCGCATGGATTTCGTATCGATCGTCACTCCGAACCAACTGCATTTCGGGCCGGCCGCGATGGCTATGGAACATGGCTTCGACGTCGTACTCGACAAACCGATCACCTTTTCGCTCGAAGAAGCTTACCGGCTCAGGGACAAGGTCGAACAAACCGGCCGTACCCTTGCGCTGACCCATACTTATTCCGGTTATCCGGGCGTCAAAGAAGCGCGCGAACGTTTCGCCCGCGGCGATTTCGGGAAAATCCGGAAAATATTCGTCGAATATACGCAAGGATGGCTCTCCACGCGCGTCGAACTCGATCCCGCCTCAAACGCCGGATGGCGCACCGATCCGTCCCGCTCCGGAAAAGCGGGAACGATGGGAGATATCGGCACTCATGCCCTGCAACTGGCCGAATACATCTCCGGGCAGCGATGCACATCGCTCTGCGCCGACCTGCGTACAGTCGTGGAAGGACGCCTGCTCGACGACGACGGCGCGGCACTGCTCCGTTTCGACGGAGGCGCCACCGGCGTGCTGGTCGCAACCCAGGTAGCCGCCGGTGAAGAAAATCCGCTGACGATCCGGATCTATGGCGAAAAAAAGGCGGCATCGAATGGGCACAGATGGAACCGAATACGCTGGTACGTCAAATGGAACGACCGACCGATGGAGGTCGTACGTACCGGGAATGCTTACATGGGAGCCGCTGCAAAAGCCAACACCCGCACGCCCGGCGGACATCCCGAAGGTTACATCGAAGCCTTTGCGAACATTTACCGGAATTTCGCACGTACCGTGCGGGCCCGGCGGAGCGGGGAAGCGCCCCGGCCGGAATGGACGGATTTTCCGGATGTGAACGACGGAATCCGCGGTATGCAGTTCATCGAAACCATCGTAAAATCCGGATCGGACGACGACCGTAAATGGACCGAATGGGTAAGATAACCCGCCGCGCGGCATACCGGCATAAAAAAGGCTCCTCTTCGAGGAGCCTTTTTGTATTTTATAAATCCGGTTATTTCGCTGCCGGGGTCGCGGGAGCCGTAGGCGCCGCCGCGTCGGTCACCGGAGGTAGTCGGCTTGTCTTTCAGGTTCAATTCCTTTTTCAACAGAGGAAGGATGTCGGTTACCGTTGCCGCGTTGTAATAAGCCAGCGGTTCGTTGGCCGTATTGAACACCAGCGTGAAACTGTTTTCCTTGCTTACTTTGTCGATCGCAGCCTGCGCCTTCTTCAGCACCGGATCGAACAGATCCATCTGCGCTTTCTGAAATTGCTGCGTAGCGAGCTGGCTCAGTTCCTGGTAACGCTGCTGAACGCCGTCCAGTTCCTTCTGCCTCATCTCTTTCACCGCATCGGAAAGCGTAGCGGCATTTTTCTGATAATCGAGCGCCTTCGTATTGAATTCGACCTGGACGGCTTCCAATTGTCCGACAGTTCTTTCTGTAAAGCCTGTAGTTTGACCATTGCCGAATCGTTCTCCGGCATCAGAGAGATCAGGTCGTCCATCTTGATATAGCCGAACTTCTGAGCGTAAGCACTGCTCCCCGCTACCAACAGCGCGTCGCAACCAAGGTTAATTTGAGAATCGTTTTCATAAAATTCACATTAAGTTTTAATTGTTGTTTAACATTTTGATAATTTCATCGGTTTTGTCCAACGCCGGCTGATAGTAGAGCAGGGTCTGATTATTCGCCCGGTCGACTACCATTCCCAGATTGTTGGTTTCGGCGTACTTGTTGATCGCGGCGAAAACCCGCTCCTGGATCGGTTTGATCAACTCGATACGTTTTTCATCAGCTCGCCTTCGGGACCGAAAACGTCCTGCTGATATTTTTTTAATCTCTTTTTCCCGGTTGACGATTTGTTCCTCCCGGTTCTGGCGGCTCGTCTCGGACAGATATCCCCGCTGCGCAGCATAGTTTGTTGAACGTCTCGTCCAACTCCGCATACGCATCGTCGATATTTTTCTGATATTCCGCGGACAGATCGTCCAGTTGCTTGATCGCACTATTGTAGTCGGCCTGCGACTTGAAAATCGTCTCGGAATTCACGAATACATAACTTTGCGCCCATGCGCCGCTTGCCGCGCAGAATACGAGTGCAAACAATACCACGAACTTTTTCATAGCCTGATAATTTAAATTAGAACTGTTGACCGATCATAAAATGCACCTGGCTTCCGCTGCGGTGGCTCGCTCCCACGGCCCTGTCGAAACCGTATCCCCAGTCGATACCCAGCAGTCCGACGACCGGCATAAAAAGATTCTAAGTCCCACGCCGACAGAACGTTTGATCAGAAAAGGATCGAACTCCTGCCACGACCTGAAAGCGTTTCCACCTTCCGCAAATACCAGACCATAGATATTCGAATTCGGCTTCAATATAATGGGATAACGTATCTCCATCGTATATTTATTGTATGCCCGCGCATAATCGGTTCGTCCGTCCGTCGTATACGAATAGGGGGTCAGGGCGCCATCCTCGTATCCGCGCAGTCCGATAATATCCACACCGTACACATTATACCCCGACATACCGTCGCCGCCGACATCGAACCCTTCGAACGGAGAAGGTTTGTTCTTGTTGTACGATCCCAGGTAACCCATTTCGGCTTTAGCCATAAACACCAGCTTGTTATTGTTGGTCAACGGGTAAAACCACTGCGCTTTGAGCTGCCATTTATGGTATTCGATCCATTTATACCGTTTACGATCCGGCAAATTGGGATCGGAATAATCGATATTTTTCTGGAACAGCGAGTAGGGGGGAGTCAGAGCCAGCGAAACGGAGAACTCCGAACCGGTACGCGGATAGATCGGCGAATCGACCGTATTGCGGCTGAAAACGGTTTTCAACGCGATAATATTGGAAGTGCCGTTTTCCACGATGAACGACGTCCAGTCTTTCAGGTTATAGGCCTGGTAGCTGAGCTCGTGGTACAGCGAGAAGTTCCTGTCGGGCCACTTGAGCCTCCGTCCCCAGCCGACCGAAACACCCATCGTACGGAAGTGCTTGGTGCCGGACTGCCATGCGTAGTAAGCATTCGTCTCGTTGGAATAGAAGAGTCCGAGCGTAAACGAATTCGGCTTCTTTCCGCCCAACCACGGCTCGGTAAAGTTCACCGAGAAGGCCTTGTAATACGAACCGTTACTCTGCGCCCGGACGGCCAGCGACTGCCCCTGCCCCTGCGGGAAAGGTCGCCAGGCACCTTTCTTAAAGAAATTCTTGATCGCAATGTTGTTCAGCTGAACGCCGATCGAGCCGACGAACATGCCGCTTCCCCAACCGCCGGATATCGCGAATCTGTCCTTGGCCACCTCTTCGAGCGGGAACGCGATATCGACCAGTTCGGTGGAATTTTCTACCGGTTGAACGTCCGGCAACATCTTTTCGGGGTCGAAATGTCCCATCTGGTTCAACTGCCGGATCGTCGCCATCAGCAACGAACGGTTGTACAATTCGCCGGGACGCACGTACAGTTCGCGGCGAATCACGTTGTCGTTCACCTTCCGGTTTCCGGACACGTCCACTTCGTTGATTTTGGCCTGTTTACCTTCGTATATCTTGACATTGATATCGATCGAATCTCGCCGACGACCTCTTCGCCCGGATCGATCTTGGAGAACAGATAACCGTTGTTCTGATACAGCGAGTTCACCGAAGACATATCCTCCGGGTTATCCTCCTTACCGATTCCCAACCGTTTATACAGCGACTTTTTTGTCATAGGTTTCTCCCCGGCGGATTCCCAGCATGTCGTTCAACTGTTTGGTATCGTAGACGTCGTTACCCGTCCAGGTTACGTTCCGGTAGTAGAATTTGTTTCCCTCTTCCACCTTGATCGCGATCCCGATCCGGTTGTCGCTGATCGGATAGATCGAATCGCTGATGATCGTGGCGTTGCGATACCCCTTCGAATTGTAATAGTCGATTACATTTTCCTTGTCCGTTTCATACTCTTTCTCCTTCAGCTTCGCTCCCCCGCAGGAAGTTGATGCTCTTGCGGTGCGTCTTTTTCATCGCGCCGCGCAACTGCCTCGTCCGAAATCGCTTCGTTCCCATCGAAGACGATATCGCCGATCTTCACCCGTCGGTTGCGGTTGATCACAAACGTCACGTTCACCACATTCTCCAGCGTCGAGTCGTTTTCCACGCGGTAGCTCACCTCCGTATTATAAAAACCCTTTTTCCCGGAAATATTTTCGAATCGCCTCTTTCGAACTGTTCAGGATAAAATCGGACAATTCACGGCCCTTTTTCAGATTCAAGGTTTCGAACAAATCGGATTTCTGCCCCTTGCGGATACCTTCCACATTCAATTATACACCCGGGGGCGGTCTTTCAGCACCACTTCGACATTCACGCTATCGCCGACGGGAGACACCAGCATCTGGATATCCGAGAAGACTCCTTGTCCCCACATTTTCTTAATGGAATTGGAAATGTACTCGCTGGGCAACATGATCGTATCGCCCTTGACCAGACCGGTCATGGCCGAAATGAACTGCGGATCGCGGTAGGTGGCTCCGCTTACGGTTATATTATTGATAATATATGCTTTTGGGAGTAGATTTGAAATCAATCATCGGCGGAGTTTGAGTCTGCTTCGTCGAGTCGTCGGGTTGAGCAAAAACGGAAACATTTGTCAATATAAACAGTAAAGCTATTGCCAGGTTCCTTAATTTATTTCTCATTTTTCCTGTACTGGTGTAACAAGGGTTATTTTTTCATCAATATTCCGTATCTGCGCTCCCGCTTCTGATACTCCGCGATCGCCTTATCGAATTCAGACTCGTCAAAATCGGGCCAATAGGTTTCCGTAAAATACAACTCGCTGTAAGACAACTGCCACAACAAAAAATTACTCAGGCGTTGCTCTCCGCTGGTACGGATCAGCAGGTCGGGATCGGGAATCCCCGCCGTAACCAGGTTGTCGGCCACGGTACGATCCGTAATTTCGTGAATCTGCAATCCTTCGTCGCGTACCTGCACGGCTATTTTCTGCGCCATCCGGGTAATCTCCCACCGCGAACTGTAATTGACCGCAACGACCAGGGTCAGTTTCTCGTTCCGGTGCGTCTCTTTCTCGCTGCGCGCAATCGCCGCACGCACATCTTCGGCCAGCGCTTCCACATCCCCGATGAACCGCATCCGCACGCCCTGGCTCTTCAGTTCGGCGGTTTCGTTCGACAGGGACTTGCACAACAACTCCATCAGCGCCTGCACCTCCTCTTTCGGACGCCCCCAATTCTCGGTGGAGAAGGCGTAAACGGTCAGGAACTTCACTCCACGACGGACAGCCGCGCGAATCGCTTTGCGCATACTCTCCACGCCGTTGATATGGCCATATACCCGCCCCTGCCCGCGTTCTTCCGCCCACCGGCCGTTGCCGTCCATGATAATGGCCACGTGTCGGGGTATATTTTCCGGATCGAGATTATCCATCTGTTCGTTTTAAAATGTAGAGTGCAAATATAACACTATTACCGGGATTTCCGTCAAAATAACAACGGGATTCCGAAAGCGTCGACGCTATTTGACCAGATCCCGGCTGTCGATCCCCACATCATTTTATTTCTTAACGTATCGTAAAAAGATATATTTTGGAAATGCACCAAAAATCGACTTTTCGGCCTTCGACACCCGGAAGGTCACTCCATTGGGCGCCGTGTAGTTCTGATTGTCAAGCGAAACGGCAAAATCGGTTTCACGGCTCGACACCCTCAGCGTAATCACGCTGCTGTCCGGAATCACCACCGAGCGCATCGTCAGGTTGTGCGGCGCGATCGGCGAAATCAAAAAACACCGGCAATCGGGCGCCACCACCGGCCCGCCGACGCTCAGCGAATAGGCCGTCGAACCGGAAGGCGTGGAAACCAACACGCCGTCGCCCCAGTAAGTAGCGATCATCTCGTCGTTGACATACACCTCGGTCGAGATCATATTCGGCCCATGCCGCTGGATCGTAAACTCGTTGAACGCATACGGAAACCCGGGCTGCTGCGTAAACTCGCCCTCGGCATGGATCAGCGAACGCGGAGCCACCGTGTAGTCGCCCGCCTTTATATCGGCGAACGCCTGCTTCATGTTTTCTTTCGTTATATTCGCCAGAAAACCCAGACGTCCCGAATTGATCCCGACGATCGGAACCGGACGGTTATCGAGCAACCGCACGGCATCCAGAAAAGTCCCGTCGCCGCCGTAGCTGACCATCACGCGCGCGTCGTCCCCGATACCGGCGCTGTCCCGGTAAATCTGCTCCGCACCGAACGTCCGGCCGGTCTTCGCCCCGATCAGTCCGGCAAAGTCTTTGTTCATCCGGTAGGACATCCCGGTTTCGTCCAACGCATTGATCAGCAAGTCCAAATCCTCTGCCGAAAAAGACGGCTGAGCACGGCTGTACAAAACTATATTCATCCGATTTCCAATTACTCAAAAAGTGTTGTAACTTTATGCCCACAAAAATAGCGAAAAAATATGACAAAGCTAAGCGTTAACATAAATAAGATCGCCACCCTGCGCAATTCCCGGGGGGGGACATTCCGAACGTCGTCGAAGCGGCGCTGAACGCCGAACGGTTCGGCGCCCAAGGGATCACCGTGCACCCTCGGCCGGATGAACGACACATCCGCTACCGGGACGTCTACGACCTGAAACCGGTGCTTACGACCGAATTCAACATCGAAGGAAACCCGATCGACCGTTTCGTCGATCTGGTACTCGATGTCCGCCCGACCCAAGTAACGCTGGTGCCCGACGCGCACAACGCGATCACGTCGAACGCCGGCTGGGATACCGTCACGCACAAAGCCTTTCTGAAAGAAGTGATCGCCCGGTTCAAAGCCTCCGGCATTCGCACCTCGATATTCGTCGACGCACGGCCCGAAATGATCCCGGCCGCAGCCGAAGCCGGAGCCGACCGCGTGGAACTTTACACCGAACCCTACGCGAAGAACTACGCCGCCGACCGCGAAGCGGCGATCGCCCCGTTCGTCGAAACGGCTCGCGAAGCGGCACGCTGCGGTCTCGGCGTCAACGGAGGTCATGACCTGAACCTCGAAAACCTGAAATATTTCGCTGAAAACATTCCGAACCTGCTCGAAGTGTCGATCGGCCATGCGCTGGTCGCCGACGCCATCTACCTCGGGTTCGAAAATACGATCCAGCTCTACCTGAAACAACTTCGGTAACGATGAACGACGCGCTGCGACATCCCCCTTTTCAAACAAATCGGAGCGATCGCCGACGCCAAAGGCTTACAGGCCTTCGTGATCGGCGGCTATGTCCGCGACTACTTCTTGCGGCGTCCCTGCACCGATATCGACGTCGTGGTAACCGGCAGCGGAATCGACGTGGCCGAAACGCTGGGCCGACAGATCGGCAGCCGGGTATCGGTCTTTAAGAACTTCGGAACTGCGATGCTGCGCTGCGGAAGTGGGAAGTGGAGTTCGTCGGGGCCCGCAAGGAGTCCTACCGTGCCGACTCGCGCAAACCGATCGTCGAAAACGGGACGATCGAAGACGACCAGCTACGGCGCGACTTTACGATCAATGCGATGGCTTTCTCGCTGAACGGCGATACGTTCGGGCAGTTGATCGACCCGTTCGACGGAACGGGCGACTTGGAGCGACTGCTGATCAGAACCCCGTGCGATCCGGACACGACGTTCTCGGACGATCCGTTGCGGATGATCCGGGCCGTACGTTTTCGCCGCCCAACTGGGTTTCGACATCGAACCGGAAACTTTCGACGCGATCGAACGCAACCGCGAGCGGATTTCGATCGTCTCGAAAGAACGCATCGTAACCGAACTGAACAAGATCCTGCTGTCGCCGGTTCCGTCGATCGGATTCGACCTGTTCGACCGCTGCGGGTTACTGCCGCTGATCTTTCCGGAATTGTCGCGGCTCAAAGGCGTCGAACGGGTCGGGAAACACGCCCACAAAGACAACTTCGTGCATACGCTCAAAGTGCTCGACAACATAGCCCGTCATACCGACAAACTCTGGCTGCGGTGGGCGGCGCTGCTGCACGACATCGGCAAACCGAGAACCAAAGCCTACGACCCGAAAACGGGATGGACGTTCCACGGGCACGAAGTCGTCGGATCGAAAAATGGTCGCGGCGATCTTCCGGGAGTTGAAACTGCCGATGAACGAGAAGATGAAGTATGTCCAGAAACTGGTTTTTTGCACCTGCGGCCGATCATCTCGCCGAAGACGTCGTAACCGACTCGGCCGTACGGCGGCTGCTGTTCGAAGCGGGCGACGACATCGACGACCTGATGACCCTCTGCGAAGCCGACATCACTTCGGCCAACGACGCCAAGGTCAAACGTTACTTACAAAATTTCGAGCTGGTACGAGTCAAACTGCGCGAAATCGAGGAGAAAGACCGGATCCGTAATTTCCAGCCGCCGATCTCGGGCGAGCTAATCATGCAGATTTACGGACTGAAACCCTGCCGGGCGGTCGGCGAGTTGAAGAGCGCCATCAAAGACGCCATTCTGGACGGCGTAATCGCCAACGACTACGACCAGGCTTACGCCTACATGGAACGGCAGGCCGCCGAACTCGGACTGAAAAAAATCGGGTAGGGCCGTCCCTTCCCGGTAAATTATTCATAAACCGGCTCATTTTGCATTTTCGGTATTCTATTTGCCGGATAGGTCGTTACCGCCATTGTCAAACGCTAAACACCAAAAACTATGTCATCGAACATTCCCGATACCGACAAAAAACGCATCGTCATCGTGGGCGGCGGATTCGCCGGCCTCGCATTGATCCGGCCCCTGCGCCGCAGCGGTATGCAGGTCGTACTGATCGATAAACACAATTACCACATGTTCAAGCCGCTGCTGTACCAGGTGGCCAGTTCGGCGCTGAATGTCGGCGATATCGCATTCCCGTTCCGGAAAATGTTCCACGGATGGAACGACTTTACTTCCGGATGGCCTATATCGAACGCGTCGACGCGACTGCAAAGCGATTGTACACCACGGTCGGAGACATCCGCTACGACTACCTGGTCATCTCCACGGGCTGCGTTCCGAACTTTTTCGGGATCGAAAATATCAAGCGCACCGCACTGGCGATGTCCAACATCACCGACGCGCTGAATATCCGCAACCGGGTACTCCGCAATTTCGAGATCGCCGTAACGGCCTCTTCCGACGCCGAACGCATCTCGCGGCTGAACGTGGTGATCGTGGGCGGAGGCGCTTCGGGGGTCGAAATCGCCGGAGCGCTATCCGAAATGAGACGTTACGTGATGCCGAGGATTACCCGCGGCTGGACATGTCGCACATGAGCATCTACCTGATCGAAGGACTGGGACGCCTGCTCTCTTCCATGTCGGAACAGACCTCTGCTGAAGCGCTGAAAACCCTGGACAGCAAAGGCGTCAAAGTGATGCTGAACCGGAAAGTGACCGATTATGTCGACGGCTGCGCGATCTTCGACGACGGGGGAGAGCATCCCGACCCAGAACTTGATCTGGACGAGCGGCATCCGGTGCAGCGCCGTTCCGGGCCTCGAACAGCAAACCAAAGAACGCGGCGGACGGATCGGCGTGGACGCTTTCAACCGGGTCAAAGAGTACGACGACGTTTTCGCCATCGGCGACATCGCCGCGATGCACGACGACGCGGAGTATCCGAACGGACACCCGCAACTGGCCCGCGTCGGAATTTCCCAGGGAAAACGTCTGGGGAAAAACCTGCTGGCCGGACTCAAAGGACGCCCGATGAAACCGTTCCGCTACTGCAATTACGGCGTCATGGCAACCGTGGGCCGCAACAGGGCTTTCGTCGAATGGAAAAAGATCCGTTTCGGCGGTTTTGCCGCATGGGTCGTCTGGTCGACGATCCACATCATGTTCCTGCTCGGCATCCAGGGCAAGCTGAAAGTATTCTGGGGCTGGGTATGGAATTATTTCGGACACGACCAGCCGATCCGGCTGATCATCGGCTCCTACGAACGCCAGAAAAAAGAGGACGGCCTGGCGTAAACTTACCGGCGAACAAAACCGCGGCGCATCTATTTTCAGATGCGCCGCGGTTTTTATTTGGAAGCAAGGATCAGTTCTCCGACCGGGCCGGAATGAACAATACGGCATCCGCGACGACTATGCCGTCCGCCTCTTCGTTCGAAATCTCCACATACCCTTTCCGGCCTTCGGGCAGCCGATAGCGGCCGATACGCACCCATTCGCCGCCGGTCTGTCCTTCGACGACCACGACCGACGACCGGATCCTCCGGTCGTACCGCCGCGCCCCGTCGAAAACCCGGATCAAAGTATGCGTAGTCGCTCCGCCCACTTTCGGGAAGTAGACATAAATGTCGTATTCGTTTCCGGCCGGAAGCCGCGGCACGTATCGCAACGATTTGGGAAATGTCCCCTTCGAATCGTCCGACAGGAAATCCGGCCCGTAGGCCGACCAGGCGTTTTTCTCCGTTTTCCAATCGCCGCTGACGACGACGTTTTCGGCATCGCTGTTATCGACGAACAGTTCGGGCTGGCTACCATCCGCCAGCGGATTGCCCGCAAATTCATCCATCACGGCCGCAACGTCGACACGCTGCACGCAGCCTCCGCACCGGTCGATCGCCTGACAGGCCGCTATGGCCGACGACTGCGCCAACACCATGAATACCGGCTCCATGCGGATCGAACCGTAAGCGATGTGCGATGCGGACAGGCATACCGGAACCAGTAGGTTCCGGGCTTCTTCGGCCCGCGGCGTAACGGCCCGGTACGAAACGGGGTAGGGGCCGAACCCTCCGATCTCGACATTACCCTCGTTCTTGACCATGCCGTTCACGACGTGGCGGTCGCAATTGTGCGAATCCATCGTATAGGCGGCCCAGCCGATGCCGTCGGTCACCGTCTCCTCGCCCAGGCAATGGTGCTGGGTCATCACGA
>VOFD01002371.1_pt1 | contig 11242 bp, 6 predicted proteins | sample 5384101 | NCBI WGS metagenome assembly VOFD01 (sample SAMN12384723, study PRJNA508395) | human gut metagenome | isolation source: healthy gut C | host: Homo sapiens
TTGAATGTCATACCATCCGAAGTCTTTTTCAAGCAATGAATAAATGAGATTCAATTATGGAAAAAGCTTTTGATTTTTTAAGCAAGCATAAGGATGTAGCTTTTGCCACTGTGGAACAGGATAAACCCAAAAATTAGAGTGTTTCAAATCATGAAACAAGAGAGTCATACTCTGTACTTTGCGAATTCACCGCACAAAGAAGTACATCACCAGTTAAAACAGAATTCCAATGTGGAAATACTTGCTATGTCTGGAAATATTTCTGTTCGCATTAGTGGAGAAGCAATATTTGATGTTCCAGACAACATTGCAAAAGATATCTATATCAATAATCCTGTTTTACCGCGACTGTATAAAACTTATAAAGATTTGGTATATTTTAGATTGACCATAGATAAATTAGATTATTACGATTTAAGTTTTACACCACCACTATTTGAGCACTATGAGAATACACATTAAATAAGTTTATGGCACATGTGGGGAAAATGTGGAAGGAAAAATCAAACAAGAAGAAAGGCTAAGTAATTGATAATTCATTACTTAGCCTTTCTTTCTGTACCCAGACCCGGGGTCGAACCGGGATGGGTTGCCCCACTGGTGTTTGAGACCAGCGCGTCTACCGATTCCGCCATCTGGGCGCTTATCTTTCGATTGCGAGTGCAAAGGTAGATGCTTTTTCTTATATCTGCAAATTTTTGTGCCGTTTTTTTCTTTCAGGCTGTCATTTTAGGCGTTTTTGTGTCCTTTTTGTGTTATTTCAGGAGTATGGTCTGGTGGAAACGGGATTGGGCAGAGCGGGCGCTCACCACGTAGGCACCTTGTGAGAGCGGTATGCGGAGGGTTTCCGACTCCAAGTGCGTGCGGTAGACGCAGACGCCAGACGGGGAGTAGATGTTGACTTGGCATGGAGTAGGTGAGAGGCGGTCTACGCGAAGGATGTTTCCGGGTTCGCAGGTCAGGCGGACAGGAGGAGTCTGGCCCGGTGTCGCAGCCATGATGGAAGGCATGGCGTCGGGCGTGTCTTTTTCCGGCAGCCGCATGAAGAACCATTGGCGGTGGCTGGCGGTGGGAGAATTGCCGTATTCCCACAGGCCGACGTTTGTGCCGGTCGTATAGTGGTCGCCTTCCAGGTCGAAAGCTTTGCTGCCGTCCGGCGTGGTTATCTTGTAGAAGAGGTCGTCGAGGGGCGTGATGAGGAAGGTTTGTCCGTCTCGTGTGCGGCGGGTGTGTCCGAGGGCGTAATCGGGTGACTCGTCGGTCAGGATTTGCCCGTCTTTGTTGGTGAAGATGTATCCCGCGCCGTCGGGCGTGAGTTCCCATATTTGGGATGTGGCGGAACTTATGGGTTGCAGGTTGACTTTTCCGCCGCCGGCCTGTATGGCCTGGTCGGCGGCGTTGCGCGGTAATATCCAGTAAGATTGGCCCGGTGCGATGGAGTTGTCGGCTTCCGGGGATTCTTCCACGCGGAGGACGAAGGTGGCGATGCTGTAAGCCGGGAGGCAGTAGGTGAGCATGCCGTCTTGCAGGGTGTAGTCTGTCGTGGGCGCCATGTCTTCCGTTTCGCTGGTGAGCACGGCGGTGAGCACGGTTTCGGCTGACTGATAGAAGGTCAGGTCGGCGCGGTGCATGGCCGGGAGGGCCGTGGGGTTGATGGCCACCACGACGAGGCTGTCGCCTTCGGGGTTGCGTGCGGCCAGCGTCTGCCCGTTCAGCGAAGTGAGGAAGGTGTAGCCGGGCAGGATGAATTTGCTGAAGTGTTGTCGGATGGGATAGTTTTTCACTTTATGGTAAGTTTGTTGGGCGAAGTCCCCCTGCACCAGGCACCATTGGTCGTTTCCCTCTTCCACGTATTGCCAGTCCACCCACGCCACGGGCATGATGTACCGGACGTCGTCTATCAATTTCTGTGCCAGTTCCAGATTGCCAGCTATGCCGCTGCCTCCGAGTCCCACTTCGCTCATCCACAGCCGTATGCCTTCGTCCTTGCAGAGTGCGCTGATTTGGCTGCGGGCCTGTATGGTGGCCGAATAGGTGTGCGTGTTCCATTGCCCCAGGAGGCCGAGCACGCCAGCCTCCTTGTAGGCTTCGAAGTCGCTGACCGACTGCGCCGCGTCGGTCTCTTCGGATGCCGAAATGACGGTGTTCAGTCCCGATGCTTCCAATATGGGGTGCAGCACCTTGATGAATGCGATTTGCGAGGCCACGTCGAAGTGGCATCCTTCCTGTCCGCCGTTGGCGCCCCAATAGCCCGTCATGGGTTCGTTGAAGGGCGAGAGTGTTCGGAACTCAATGCCGTATTCCTCTTTATAATGGAGGCATACGTCCACCAGATAGCGTGCGAAATCTTCGTAGTATTCCGGCCGTAGGTTGTCGGCCCAGGCGTTGGTGTTGCCCGCGCAGCATCCGCTGTAAGTCATGTAATAAGGGCAGGAGTTGCTAAAAGCCTCGAAGATGGCGTCCGGCCGGCGTTCCTTGATTTTGAGCATGATTTTGCGCTGTGCCGCGTCCCGTTCCCAGATGTATTCGCCGTCCGGCGAGTCCTTGAAGCCTTCCATTTCCGCTCTCAGGCCTTTGCCGCCCGAGGCTCCCATGTGGTGCGGGGTGCAGTTCCGGTTTTGCGGGTCGTCGCCTCCGCCTATGTTGTAGCGGAAGATGCGGTAGTTCAGTCCTTCGGGGCTGACGAGCCAGTCCACGAGTTCGTCAATCTTGTCGTCGCTCCACCGGCCGCACATGTTGGCCCACCAGCAGAGCGAGATGCCCCATCCCTCGAAATCCTGTCGGACGGCGGCGGGGTTGACGACGTAGGTAGCCGTGTCGGCCGGCGGCATCTGCCCGGCATCGGTGGCGAGATACCACAAATGGCGCGTGTCGGAGCCGTCTTTGTCCGAATACACGCTGGACGAGGGGCTGGTCCCGTCTGTGCCCAGGCACTTGCCGTTGAATTTGCAGCGGAGCCTGATGAAGTTGTTGCCCGCCGTTTCTATCGCATATTTGGCTTTGTCCGATGACGGGTCGGCGACGAACAAAGTGTTCCACTCCCCGCTGAGCGACAGGTAACTGCTCCCGTCGGCCGACTGCAAGGCGTAATATCCTTCTCCGTCGGGGATGAAGGTGACGGTCTGCGGCGAGGCGGCGTCGGGCGCTTCCAGCATGCCGCCGCCGTCGGGGCCTTTGGCCAGATGGTTGCCGCTGGAGTGCATGAGGAAGTAGGCCGTGGGGCCGTCTATCGTTTGTGCGGCGGCCCATAAGGGCAGCCATAAGAGCATCCAATAGAGGATGGAACGGATAGGGACTTTTTTCATAAGACTTGCATTTGGTTTGGAATGACGGTGATAAAAGTACAACGAATCCGCAAGGGGAGCAAATAAAACGGGGTAAAAATGTCGGATGATTACTTTTTTGCGTCTGTCTGCGGCAGAAAAAGAAGAATCAGGAGAGGTGGAAGTTATTTTTTTATTAGTTTTGCAGGGAGTACTTATCATTCTTAATCAGTTAGCGTATGAAAACATTGAAGAATTGGGCTTTTGGGTTGTGCCTTTGTGGCACGGTTGGTTTGTTGGGCACTTCGCTGAGCGCGTGTGGAGCACAAGGCGGCAACACGGGTGCGGTGAAAGCCGACACCGTGGAGGCCGACGGCGGGAATGCCGTGATCGAGGCCATCATGTCGCGTCGCAGCATCCGCAAGTACACCGACCAACCTGTTGAACGTGAAAAGCTGGAGACCATCGTGCAGTGCGGCATCAACGCGCCCAGCGGCATGAACCAGCAGCCGTGGCAGGTGCGCGTGGTGGATGATGCCGACTACATCAACGGACTGACGGACATTTATAAGAAGGCCAACCCCAAGGCGGCCGAGGAAGAAGGTTTCAAGAACATGTTCCGCAACGCCACGGCGGTCATTTTTCATCGGTTCGCCGAAGAACGGCGGCGGCCAGTTCGACTGCGGGCTTCTGGGCGAGAACATGGTGCTGGCGGCCCAGTCGCTGGGCTTGGGCACGTGCTTCTTGGGCGGCCCTGTGCGCTTCATGCTCGACAACGAGGAGTGCGCGCCCTACGTGGAGCGCCTGCAGTTCCCCGAAGACTATGCTTTGCTGTATGCCATTGCGGTGGGCTACCCCGACGAGTCGCCCGAGGCCAAGCCGCGTGATGCAGCCAAGGTGAAGTTCGTGGAGTGAAATCACCAGTGTCCGGGGGAGCGGGTTGAGGCCTCCTCCCCTCGGCACCGGCAGTCTCAAAAACTGTTTAATTAAGTGATTTTAGTCTTACTTTCTTGAGGATATTCTTGAAAAAAGCTATCTTAGCAAGCAAATAGACCAGCCTACGAATATATATGGAAACAAAAGAGATGAATTATTGTGTGATATTGGCCGGCGGCATCGGCAGCCGCCTGTGGCCTGTCAGCCGTAAAGAGTTGCCCAAGCAGTTTATCGATTGGTTCGGCTCGGGACGCACTTTGTTGCAGCAGACGTATGCCCGCTTTAGCAAGATCATAGATGTCAAGAATATCTTCATCGTGACCAACGAGCACTACGCCGACCTGGTGAAGGAGCAGCTGCCCAACGTGCCGCAGGACCGCGTGCTGAAGGAGCCCATCCGCCGCAACACCCTGCCCAGCGTGGCATGGGCCACGACGTGCATCAGCCACCTCTGTCCGCGAGCCAACGTGATAGTCTCGCCGGCCGACCAGCTGATTCTGGAGGAGAACAGCTTTGACGAGGACGTGCTGAAGGGGCTGGACTTCGTGGGGCGGTCGGACTGCGTGCTGACCATGGGCGTCAAGCCGACGCGGCCCGAGCCGGGATACGGCTACATCCAGGCCCACGAGGCCATGCAGGACGGGGCCTTTGCCCGCGTGAAGTCGTTCACCGAGAAACCGGCGCTGGAGTTTGCCCGCGTGTTCATGGAGAGCGGTGAGTTTTATTGGAACACGGGACTTTACCTCTACAATGTGCGCACCATGATGAAGGCCATACACGATTTGGTGCCGGACTACCGCGACAGCCTGACCGAGGCTATCGATGCCGTGGAGGAAGACGACTTCTGCCGCGTGCCGGCCCATTTCGACACGCTGCCCAACTTGTCGCTCGACTACAGCATCTTGGAGAAGAGCGAGAACGTGTATGTGCAGGTGTGCGACTTCGGGTGGGCCGACCTGGGTTCGTGGTGCTCGTTGCACAACGACACGCAACACGACCAGCAGGACAACGTGCTGCTCAACACCGAGGCACTCCTCTACAATAGCGAGGGCAACGTCATCTGCCTGCCCAAGGGGCGCATTGCCGTCATCGACGGCCTGAAGGGCTTCGTCGTGGCCGAGAAAGGCGACGTGCTGATGATTTGTCCCAAGGACGACAGCGCCGCCCTTCGCCGCATGATGACAGATGCCCAGATGAAGCTGGGCGAAGAGTTCATCTAACGGGCTTTTCGGGAAGTGCCGGGGCTCTTCCCGGCAAGATGGATATGCCCGCAATGGCATGGGGGACGAGCATTGGGCTTCCCCATGCCATTGCGGGCATATATAATATGTGGGGGTAATGTATTCGCAAGGGCGCATTGCCGGTCAACAAGAAGGAAGTCCTGTCATGTTCTCCTCGAATGGAGCATGACAGGACTTCCTTCTTGTGTCTCAACCTGAAATCTCGCCGGGTTTAGGCCGATTCTTGATGCTGCACCTCCTTGGAGGCAGAAGAGGTTCAGGCTTTCTCGTTCTCATAGTTTTCGCGGATGGCGCGGGCGATGGCTTGGAATTCTTCGTCCGTCAGCGTCAGCTTGGGGTTGGCGAAGTTCAGGTCCTTCTCGCTTTGCATCGGCACAAGGTGGATGTGCGCGTGGGGCACTTCGAGCCCGAGGACGGCTTGCCCCACCTTGATGCAGGGGAAAGCCTTCTGGATGGCGAGGGCCACGTGCTTGGCAAACACCTGCATGGCGCCGATTTCCTCGTCCGTGAGGTCGAAGATGTAGTCCACTTCACGTTTGGGGACGACGAGCGTGTGCCCTTTCACCAGCGGGTTGATGTCGAGGAACGCGTAGAAACGGTCGTTCTCCGCGCACTTGTAGCTTGGGATTTCCCCTGCCACGATTTTGCTGAAGATGGTAGCCATGGTGTTATTCGAATGAGATGTTCAATATTTCCAGTTGCACGGTTCCGTGGGGGATTTTGATTTCCACCACGTCGCCCACCTTCTTGCCCAGCAGGCCTTGCGCGATGGGGGCGTCTGCACGGAGATTTTGCCTTCCTTCAGGTTGGCTTCCGTTTCCGAAACGATGGTGTAGGCCATTTTCATATTGTTCTTCACGTTGCGGATTTCCACCTTCGACAGGATTTGCACCGTGTCGGCCTTCAGCTTCGACGTGTCGATGATTTTGGCATCGCCGATGACGGCCTTCAGCTGGTTGATTTTCATTTCCAGCATGGCTTGGTGCTCCTTGGCCGCGTCGTATTCAGAGTTTTCGCTCAGGTCGCCCTTGTCGCGTGCTTCCGCGATGGCGGCCGATGCCGCGGGGCGCTCTATGGTTTCCATTTCCTTGAGTTGGGCCACCAGTTTGTCGTAGCCCTCTTGTGACATATAAGCCATAATTAATCCTCCTTATTTTAATTTGTTTTTATTTATGCGTTTTGCCCGGAAGGATAAAAACAAAAGAATTCCGGCTTGTCCAGCCGGAACCCTTTTACCTTTCCTTCCTGATGTTTCGCTGCAAAGTTAAGCTTTAAAAATTGAATGGCAAAGCTTTTAGCATTTTTTCTGTTTTTCCGGGCACAGGAAGGAAGATCGAGGTGTTTAACTGAGATTCCGGCTGGTATGAAGTGGAAGTTTATGTGGCAAGGAGGTCGGAAAGTGTGTTAAAATAGTAATTTGTCGACCGTATTTCAGCTAATTTACGGCAAACGAATTGCAAAAAGCACTATCTTTGGGGGAAGAGATGCATTATGATTAACCTAATACAAGAGAATACATGTTTATGAAAAAAAGACTTGCCCTATGGGCCATGACCGGCATGATGGCCGTGGGTGCCGGCGCACAGACCGGCCGTGAACTCCCGTTCCAGAAATGGGCACTGACCCCTCCAATGGGATGGAACTCATGGGATTGCTACGGGCCGACCGTGGTGGAGAGCGAGGTGAAGGAGAACGCCGACTACATGGCGGAGCATCTGGCCCCTTATGGCTGGGAGTATGTGGTGGTGGATATCCGTTGGTTTGTGGAGAACGACAAGGCCGGTGGCTACAACCAGACCGACCCCATCTATGTGGTGGACGAGTATGGCCGCTACACCCCTGCGCTCAACCGCTTCCCTTCCGCAGCCAATGGTGTGGGTTTCCGTGCCTTGGCCGATTATGTACATGGAAAGGGACTGAAATTTGGTATCCATCTGATGCGCGGCCTGCCCAAAGTGGCGGCGGAGAGGAAATTGCCGGTGAAAGGCACGAACGGCATTACCTGCGACATGATTGCCAGCAACGATTCCGCTTGCACTTGGCTTCGTGACAACTACAAGGTGGACTACCGCAAGCCTGGGGCGCAAGAGTATTACAATTCCTGCTTTGACATGTATGCCGAGTGGGGAGTGGACTTCGTGAAGATTGATGACCTTTCCCGTCCGTATCACACGGCGGAAATCGAGATGATCCGCAAGGCCATCGACCAATGCGGGCGTCCCATCGTGCTGAGCATCTCCCCGGGCGAAACACCGGTGGAGAAGGTGGACCACGTGAAGACGCACGCCAACATGTGGCGCACGGTGGATGACTTCTGGGACAACTGGAGCCAGCTGAACTACCAGTTCCAGATTTGCGCCAAGTGGGCGCCCTATATCGCTCCGGGTACATGGCCCGACGCCGACATGCTCCCGCTGGGCAAGATCAGTATCCGCGGCGAGCGCGGGGAGGAACGCTGGACCAACTTCACCCGCGACGAGCAGTACACGATGATGAACCTGTGGACGATATTCAAGTCGCCCCTGATGTTCGGCGGCAACCTTCCCGAGAATGATGCCGCCACCGACTCGTTGCTGACCAACCGCGACGTGCTCTACATGCACCATTATTCAGCCAATAACCGTCAGGTGAGCCGGGTGGACAACCGCATCGTGTGGGCTGCCGACGACCCCGCCAACGGCGACAAGTTCGTGGCCCTTTTCAACACCGGCGGCACGGAGTTCGTCAACACGAAGGACGCGCTCTACCGCAGCGGCACCATCTCTTATCTGACCACGGGCTATGCCACGAATGTAAAGGTGGACATTCCCGAAGGCAGCCGACAGCTGGCCCTGGTGGTGACCGACGGCGGTGACGGCTATGACTCCGACCACGCCGACTGGATCAATCCGGTCGTGAGTCTTTCGGATGGTTCCACGGTCAAGCTGACCGACGTGCAGTACCTCCGCGGCACTGTGGGCTGGGGCAGCATCCACAAGAACCAGAACCTCAACGGCGGCACACTGTCCATCAACGGCACGACGTATGACAACGGCTATGCCGTACATGCCAATTCCATCCTGCTGTTCGACCTGCCGGAAGGTGCCGAGACGTTCACGGCTTTGGCCGGCATCGACAACACCGGCTCCGACCAGGGAAGCAAGTCGTCCGTGGAGTTCATGGTGTTCAACTACGACCCCACCGTGCGCACGGAGACCACCGACCAGTGGAGCAGCGGCAACGTGACCATCAACATCGACCCCGGCAAGCAGGCCGCCTGCAGCGGTTTCATCAGCCGAACCACTTCACAAACGAGGGATATCGAGGCAGACATCACGGGGGCGGAGAAGCTATACTTGGTGGTGACCAACGGTGGTGACGGCCTGGACTATGACCATGCGGACTGGGCCAACCCCGTGCTGGTGGACAAGGCCGGGAAGGAACACTCCCTGACCGAAATCGCATGGGACACCAACCCCGTAAACGGGTGGAACGCCCCGCAGTTGAACAAGAACAACGATGGCAACACGATGACGATGGGCGGACAGGCCTACGACAAGGGATTCGGCGTGAATGCGCCTTCCATGCTGGCTTTCACCCTGCCGGAAGGACATGACTACGTGAAGTTCAAGGCCACCGTGGGCTACGACGATGATGTGAAGAACGCCGACAAGGGCGTGACGATGGAGTTCCGCGTATTCACAGAGAACCCGGAACCCGACAAGTCCGCCTCCGTCGCTCTTGATCTTGTACAGCTGGGCTTTGCCGCCGACCAGCCCTGCCGCATCACGGAAATGTGGAAAGGCGAAGATATGGGTACGTTCAAGAACGCGGAGTTCGCCCCGGTGCTCCGCCAGCACGCCAGCGGGCTTTACCGTGTGTCGGCGGTGGAACGTGCGTCCGGTGCCTCTGTCAGCATAGATGTTCCTGCGGGCGAGAAGGTTGCGGGAGAGCCTTTTGACGTGGCGGTGACCGTTTCCGGCGGTCCGTCCGAGGGGGCGTACGTGCAGCTGCTGTGCGACGGCGGGATTATCGGTACGTTGCCGGTGGAGGCCGACGGGACAGCCGTCTATACCGCCACGTTCTATGGTGGGGAGTACGGGCTGCAGGCCAAGTATAGCGGCACGGTTGCCGTGGCACCCGCCGAGTCGGACGTGTGCAAGGTGACCGTGACCGGGGCCGCCGAGGACCTGACGCAGCTGGAACAGCGCCTGCAAGGCCTGATAGACGACGCGAAGACGATAGAGGCCGACAAGATTGCCGGTGCCACGCGCGAGCCGCTGGCCAGTGCGCTGGAAGCCGCCTCTCCCGTGGAGGGGAAGACCAAGGCGGAACTGGAAGAGGCCATCTCCACCTTGCAGGCGGCCATGGATGCGGCCCGTTTGTCCATGACCTCCATGACGGCACTGCAGGCGGCCGTGGATGACGCCACGGAATTCCTGGACGCTATCAGCGAGTCGTCGGCCAAGAACACGCTGTTGGCCGTCATTGAGGACGGGAAGGACGTGTATGCGGCTGAGGTCAGCACGACGGACGACCTTGACGTCGCTTGCCAGAAGCTGAAAGAGACACTCTCCGAGACGAAGAAGACCGCCCAGCCCGTGGCGGGACGAAGCTTCGACATGACGGAATTCCTGGCCAATCCCAGCTTCGAGTCCGGCACCACGGGCTGGTCCCTGGACAAGCAGACCACCGGCTGGGAGTCGTTCGGCACGTGGAACGACCGTCCGGCCCATGAGGGGGCGTATTGCGTCAGCGTGGCTTATGAGAGCATCATGTCCCTCGACCTTTACCAGACCGTTTCCGGCCTGTCTGCCGGCGTGTACAGCGTGCAGGGCGCGTTGCGGAACACCGACGGGGCGGACTGTCTGACCGACCAGCACGTGTATGCCCAGACGTCCGGCGGCACTTTTAACTCGGAGCCCTTGGCCGAAGTCAGCGGCGAGAACAACAACACGTGGTATGACTTCACCGTGTCCGGCATCAAGCTGGCCGAAGGAGAGGCCCTCCGCTTGGGCGTGCGTTCCTCCGGTACGGGCACACGGGCCGGCTGGTTTCAGGCCGATGACTTCCGCCTGTATTACTGGGGTGTCAATCCGGATGCTGTCCGTTCCGTTCAGGACGTGGTGGATGGCGTGACCGTGCAGGCCGTGGAAGGCGGCGTGCGCCTGACCGCCTCTTCCGCTTGCCGTATGCCGGTCTACACGTTGAACGGCATGCTTTACACCCAATGGACGCTCAAGCGGGTGGGCAGACCCGGGCGTTGCCGCGCGGCCAGTACGTGGTGAACGGCAAGTTGGTGCTGGTGAAATAAAGTGAATGTGTCAAGATGTGCAAAAGCAAGCCGTCCCACCTTGCAAGGTGGCGGTTTGCTTTTGCACATCTTTTTTTCGTCTTTTATGCTCGGAGAAAGGAGATGATGGCTCAGTAGAAATCCGGTGGGGACAGCCGTATGTTTCAACGATTCCGGAAAAGGAAGAAATACGGCCCTCGGAATTTCCCTTGCCTGTTTCGGCGGCGCCGGCCACCTCCTGCCGCGAAAGCGCCAGAAGGCCTGCGGGCGGCAACAAGTCCCAAATTTCATTTTGTCAAAACGTCAAGGCTGCCCCTGCGAGAACCGCGCAAACGGGCGCGGGATGGGAGCAGGACGGAAATACGCGAACCTCACGCGCCCAAGAGAATGCAGGATGAAAGCCGAAAGCCGGTCTTCGCGGCATTTTGCCGTCCGCCACGGAGCGCCGTGCGGCTGGAGCCCGCTCCCCGCGTCAGCTCCGCGAGGGGAATGGCTTGCAAAAGGACAAACGGGGTTTGCACGAGGGCGGA
>VOFD01001984.1_pt1 | contig 11232 bp, 18 predicted proteins | sample 5384101 | NCBI WGS metagenome assembly VOFD01 (sample SAMN12384723, study PRJNA508395) | human gut metagenome | isolation source: healthy gut C | host: Homo sapiens
TTCTCAATTCAACCAGACGGATTCTTTGGATAAGATAAAATGATAAGGACTGATAAGTCCTTATTTTTTTCTAGCCAAAAGATAACTTTATGTATATAATAGGAAAGAAATGTGGTGAAAAAATGAAAGATTATAGTGAATATTTTAAAGGGCCAAATTTAAAAGAGGCTCAAAAAGAAGTAGAAAACAAGTTGATCATTTAAAAGATGCTTTTGAAATACCTAGTGATATGGTAAGTGTAGGTAAAGGAAAAACTTATTATATTCATACTTATGGTTGTCAAGCGAATGAACGTGATGGTGAAACATTAGCAGGTATTTTTGAAATGATGGGATATACAGTTGCTAAAGAAATCGAAGAGGCAGATGTCATTTTATTAAATACTTGTGCTATTAGAGAAAATGCAGAAGAAAAAGTATTTGGGAAAGTAGGTTATGTTAAAAACTTAAAGAAGAAAAACCAAATCTTATTTTTGGTTTATGCGGTTGTATGGCACAAGAAGAAGTTGTTATTAAAAGAATATTAGAAAACACCCACATATAGACTTAATCTTTGGAACACATAATATTCATCGTTTACCAACTTTATTAAAAGAAGCAATGTTTAGTAAAGAAATGGTTGTAGAAGTATGGTCTAAAGAAGGGGATGTTATTGAAAATACGCCTGTTACACGTGCTAATGGGCATAAAGCATGGGTCAATATCATGTATGGATGTAATAAATTCTGTACGTATTGTATTGTGCCTTATACAAGAGGAAAAGAACGTTCTCGATTAATGGATGATATTATTGAAGAAGTTAAAGGATTAAAAGCAGATGGGTATCAAGAAATCACTTTACTTGGACAAAATGTCAATAGTTATGGAAAAGATTTAGAAGAAGACTATGATTTTGCGACTTCTTTTAGAAGAAGTTGCTAAAACTGGAATTGCACGTATTCGTTTTACAACAAGTCATCCATGGGACTTCTCTAGAGAAATGATTGAAATCATTAATCAATATGATAACATCATGCCTTATATCCATTTACCAGTACAATCAGGAAATACAGAAATCTTGAAATTAATGGGTAGAAGATATACAAGAGAACAATATTTAGAACTTTTCCACATGATTAAAGAAGTGATGCCAGATTGTTCAATTACAACAGATATTATTGTTGGTTTCCCAAATGAAACAGAAGAACAATTCCAAGATACACTTTCTTTATATGAAGAATGTGAATACGATTTAGCCTATACATTTATCTATTCTCCTCGTGAAGGAACACCTGCGGCTAAAATGCAAGACAATGTGCCATTTGAACAAAAAAACAAGACCGTTTAGAAAGATTAAATGAAGTTGTTAAAGAAAAAGCTTTAAAACAAAATCAACGCTTCTTAAATCAAGTTGTGGATGTTTTAGTAGATGGTCCATCTAAACGTGATGAAACAATGATGACAGGATATACTGCACATCAAAAATTGATCAACTTCAAAGGGCGTAAAGAAGATATTGGTAAATTGTGCCTGTAAAAGTCACAGAAGTAAAAACTTGGGCTTTAAAAGGTGAACAAGTTGACTAGAATTGAAGAGCTTGCTAGAAAATTAAATCAAGAAATTTTAGCTTTAGAAGTTGTTCAAGAATATCAAAAAGTATGAAAAACTTGTTTTAAATGATGAAAAACTTAAACAATTAGAAAAAGAATTAAAAGTATTACAAAAAAAAGATTGTCAATCAAAAAGCAAAACAGGATGATCGAGTTACAAAAACAATTCAAGAATATCAAGAAAAAAAGCATATTATGAAAATCATCCATTAGTTGTTAATTATTTATATTTACAAAATGAAGTGAATGAAATCTTACAAACAATCAATCAACAAATGAATAATGCTTTTAAAAGTAGGGAAACCTACTTTTTCTTTTTATTATTGACTTATTTAAATTTGGGGATTATAATTTTTCAAAAAATATAGAAAGAATAAGGAGATAAAAAAAAATGGCATTTACTTTGAAGAACCATCGCGTACTTTTTAATGAATATTTATTAGTTCCAGGATACTCATCAGCTGAGTGTCGTGCTGAAAACGTAAGTTTAAAAACACCATTAGTTAAATTTAAAAAGGTGAAGAACCTGCATTATCACTAAATGTTCCATTAGTTTCAGCAATTATGCAAGCTGTATCTGATGACAATATGGCAATTGCCTTAGCTAAAGAAGGTGGAGTTTCATTTATTTATGGATCTCAATCAATCGAAAGCCAAGCAGCTATGGTAAGACGTGTTAAAAATTATAAAGCTGGATTCGTTCCAAGTGATTCAAACTTATCACCTGAATCAACTTTAAAAGATGTTTTAGATTTAAAAGAAAAAACTGGACATTCAACAATGGCAGTTACAGCAGATGGAACTGCTAACGGTAAATTATTAGGAGTTGTTACTGGAAGAGATTATCGTATTTCTCGTTTATCAATGGATACAAAAAGTTGAAACTTTTATGACACCATATGATAAACTAATTGTGCAGATTTAGGAACATCTCTTAAAAGAATGTAATGATATGATTTGGGATAACAAATTAAATTCATTACCTGTAGTAGATGCTGAACAAAGATTACATTATTTCGTATTTAGAAAAGACTATGAAAATAGAAAAAATAATCCAAATGAATTATTAGATGAAAATAAACGTTACATTGTTGGTGCTGGAATCAACACACGTGACTATGCTACACGTGTTCCTGCATTAGTAGAAGCTGGTGCTGATGTTTTATGTATCGATTCATCTGAAAGGATTCTCAGAATGGCAAAAATTAACAATCGATTGGATTAGAGAAAATTATGGTGATACTGTTAAAGTAGGTGCCGGTAACGTTGTTGATGCAGAAGGATTTAGATTCTTAGCTGAATGTGGTGCTGATTTCGTTAAAATTGGTATCGGTGGAGGATCAATTTGTATCACTCGTGAACAAAAGGTATTGGTCGTGGACAAGCTACAGCAACAATCGAAGTAGCTAAAGCAAGAGATGAATACTTTAAAGAAACAGGAATTTATGTACCAATTTGTTCAGATGGTGGTATCGTTCATGATTATCATATGACATTAGCCTTAGCGATGGGTTCTGATTTTATTATGCTAGGTAGATATTTCTCAAGATTTGATGAATCTCCTACAAATAAAGTTCAAATTAATGGACAATATATGAAAGAATATTGGGGTGAAGGTTCTGCTCGTGCTCGTAACTGGCAACGTTATGATATGGGTGTAGATGCTAAACTTTCTTTTGAAGAAGGTGTAGATTCTTATGTACCATATGCTGGAAGTTTAAAAGATAATGTTGGTTTATCATTATCAAAAATTAAACATACAATGTGTAACTGTGGTGCTTTAACAATCCCTGAATTACAACAAAAAGCTAAAATCACTTTAGTATCAGCTACTTCAATTGTTGAAGGTGGCGCACATGATGTTGTGTTAAAAGACGCTAAAGAACAAAAATAAGACTTCGTTGAAGTCTTTTTTTTTAGACATATTGTTATATGGGGTGACAAAATGGCTGGTAAAGTGTATGAAATCATGACCAAGGCAACTTTATCAAAAGGAACGAAAAAACGATTTCTAAATATGATTATGTTGTTAATGAGATTGATAAAATACTAGGATGTTGGATTTGTAATCATCAATATCAAGGAATCATTAGGGAGCATCAAGCATTTATAGAAGGAAGTTTTGATTTGCATATTTGGTATAGTCATTTAAATGAAAGTTATTTATTAAAACAACAAGTGCATTACCAAGATGCTATTGATTTAAATATGAAAGATCATCAACTCAGTCAAAATGATCAAATTATTGTTGAAAGTCAATACTTACCTCGATGTATCCATGCAACCTTAGAAAATAAAACAATGCACATCGAAATAGAAAAACAAATGTCTTTAAAAATCATTGGTAATACAACAATTCTTGTAGAAAGTAAAACAAATGATGAAGAACTTGAAATGAAAAATTAATCCGATTTCATAACATAGAAAGATGTTTCTTTCTATGTTATAATAATCAACGAATTAGAATGAGGTGTAAAAATGAAACAAAAAAATACAGTCCAATGATGATGCAATATTTAGGTATCAAGGAACAAAATAAAGATGCTATTGTGATGTTTAGATTGGGGGGATTTCTATGAAATGTTCTTTGATGATGCGATGATTGTTTCTAAAGAACTAGAACTTGCTTTAACAGGGGAAAAATGCCGGCGCTAAAGAAAGAGTTCCAATGTGTGGGGTTCCTTTTCATAGTGCAGTGGATATATTCAAAAATTAGTAGATAATGGACATAAAGTCGCGATTGTTGAACAATTAACAGATCCTGGAAAAAAAGGTATTGTTGAACGTGGTGTTGTTCAAATTGTCACACCAGGTACTATTTTTTGATGAATCAATGACAAAGAATAAAAATAATTATATCGCGTGTATGATGATTTTTTGATTTTGTTTATACGCTTGCTTTTGTGATATTACAACAGGTGAATTTCAAGTCATCAATATTGATAAAAAGGATCATCTTTTAAATAATCAATTAGCTTCGATGGAAGTTAAAGAAATTGTTGTTAAAAGTGATTGTACATATAACTTTAATGATTCAATTATGGTATCTCATTATGATAATGAAACATTTAATGAAAAATATCGAGATATTTTTCATAATATAAAAGATTTAAAAGAAATCAAAGTATCTACTTTATTATTAAATTATTTAATTGAAACACAAAAAAGAGACTTGGAACATCTTCAAATGATTGAAGAAATCAATAATCAAGATTTTATGACAATGGATCTTTATACTAAAAAATCATTAGAATTAACTGAAAATTCTAAAGATCATGAAAATATGGTTCCTTATTTTGGTTATTAGATATGACAAAATCAGCAATGGGAGCAAGACTTTTAAAAAATTATATTGACCGACCACTTTTAAAAAAAAGAAGCCATTGAAGAAAGATTAGATATTGTTGAAATCTTTACTCAACAATTTATTCAAAGAGAAAGTATTAAAGAAATATTAAAAGAAATCTATGACTTAGAAAGACTATCAAGTCGTATTGCTTTTTGGAAACATTAATGCAAGAGATTTAAAATGGATTGCTTCTTCTTTAAAAAGTCTTACCAGAATTAAAACAACAACTTTATTCATTCAATGAACCTTTAACAGATCAATTAGCCAATCAAATCATTGATCTATCACATATTACAAAAACTCATTGATGATGCTATTATTGATAATCCTCCTCTTACGATTAAAGAAGGAAATATTATCAAAGATCATTTTAATGAAGAATTAGATGAATTACGTTATTTAAGAGATCATGGAAAACAATGGGTAGTTGATTTTGAACAAAAGAAAGAGAAAAACAGGTATTAAAAACTTAAAAGTTGGGTATAATCGTGTCTTTGGTTATTATATTGAAGTTACAAAAGGAAGTTTAGATCTTGTTAAAGATGAATTCGAATATACAAGAAAACAAAGTTTATCGAATGCAGAAAGATTTATTACGCCTGAATTAAAAAATATGGAAAGTAAGATTTTATCGGCACAAGATAAAATTCAAAAAAATTAGAATATGTTTTATTTACTCAAGTTAGAAATGAAATCAAAAAAGAAGTCCATTTGATTCAAGATGTTTCGAAAATTATCGCGCGTGTAGATGTTTATCAATCTCTTGCAATGTTAGCAAGTGAAAATAGTTATGTAAGACCTGTCTTTAATGATCAAAAAATCATGGATATTAAAGAAGCGTAGACATGGTGTCATTGAAAAAGTCATGGGGCATGGTAAATATGTACCTAACGATGTTTCAATTGATGAAAATTCACCAGTTGTCTTAATTACAGGGCCAAATATGGGTGGTAAATCGACTTATATGAGACAAGTAGCTTTAATTGTTATTATGGCGCAAATTGGTTCGTTTGTTCCTGCTAAATATGCGAATCTTACAATCTTTGATCAAATCTTTACGCGTATTGAGCAAGTGATGATTTAATTAGTGGTCAATCAACTTTCATGGTAGAAATGTTAGAAGCGAATAATGCTTTACGTTTTGCTAGTGAAAATCGTTGATTTTATTTGATGAAATTGGTCGAGGAACAGCAACTTTTGATGGAATGGCTATTGCCCAGGCAATGATTGAATATATTGCCAGTGAAATTCATTGTATGACATTATTTTCAACCCACTACCATGAACTTACATTTTTAGAAGATAAAGGTCTTGGTATCCAAAATGTTCATGCCAGTGCTCGAGTAGATAATGATCATTTAGTATTTGAATATTTAATTAAAAAGGACGTTCTAATAAATCTTATGGGGTCAATGTGGCTAAACTTGCTAAATTACCAGATGAAGTAATCAATCGTGCTAATTTAGTATTAGAAACTTCTTGAAGAAAATAACGTAGAAGATTGTTTAATTGAAGAAAAACAAGTTCAAGTTATTGAAAAAAAAAGTGAAGTTGAAAAATATTTAAAGACAATTGATCCAATGGCTTTATCACCATTAGATGCTTTGTCAACTTTAATCGAATTAAAGAAATTAGTAAAGTAGAGGTGGCCTATGAAAATAAAACAACTTGATGATATTTTAGCAAATAAAATAGCGACTGGTGAAGTCATTGAAAGACCAGCAAATGTTGTCAAAGAATTAGTTGAAAATAGTATTGATGCCTCTTCTTCTAAAATAGATATTATTATAGAAGAAGGAGGAATGAATTTAATTCAAATTATTGATGATGGATCAGGAATGGATAAAGAAGATGCATGTCTTTGTTTTTCAAGACATGCAACAAGTAAAATCTATAATGATCAAGATTTATTTTGTATTCAAACATTAGGCTTTAGAGGCGAAGCTATTCCTTCCATTGCTTCTATTTCTCGTTTTGTTTTAAAAACCAGTGATGGAAGTCAAGGATCAACAGTAATTTATGAATTTGGTAAATTTATTGAACAAAAACAAAGTGATCTTAATAGAGGAACAAATATTTCTGTTTCAAAGCTTTTTCAAAATGTACCAGCAAGATTAAAATATGTAAAATCTGTCAATGCTGAATTTGCACATATACAAAATTATGTAGAAAGACTTTCTTTATCTCATCCAGATATTGCTTTTACTTTAATACATAATGATAAGATGACTTATAAAACAAATGGAAATGGAAATTTATTAGAAGTTATTCATCAGATTTATGGGTTATCTGTGGTTAAAAAAATATGTTGAATTTAAAAGCTGGAAATGATGAATTTCAAATAGAAGGTTTTATTGGCAAAATTGAAGTGAATAGGGCAAGTAAGAATCATATTGTTACGATGGTCAATCATCGTATTGTTAAAAATCAAGTAGCAATCGATGCTATTAATCAAGCATATCGTAAATATTTAGCAGATAATCGTTATCCTATTGCAGTCATCAATATTGAAATTGATCCTTATTTAGTGGATGTCAATGTTCATCCAAGCAAGTTAGAAGTTAAGTTTTCTAAAGAATACGAATTAAAACAATTAATTTTTTGATGCGGTATCTAAAACTTTAGAAAATGTAAATTTAACCTATCAAGTTAAAGAAGAAAGACCAATCTTTAAACCACAACTAGATCAAATGGATCTAGATATTGATTTTAGACAGAAATTCCTACAAAGTTCAAGAAAAACCACAAGCTTCATTTATTCAAGAAAAAAACAACCACTATTTGTACATGAAGAAAAAAATGAATATATAACAGAACCTGTAGAAAAGCTTGTTGAAGAACCTATCCAACAGAAAAAGTTGAAGTGTCTTTGAAAGAAATGAAAAAAGAAAATATTTGTAAAAAGCACAAATTCATGGAACTTATATTGTAGGTGAAGATGATGAGTGGAATGTATTTGATAGATCAACATGCTGCACAAGAAAGAATCAATTATGAATATTTTCTGGAAAAATATAGTCATCCAGATATGACAATGAGAGATTTATTAGTACCTATTACAGTTGAATATCCTTTAAGTGAATGTATGATGATTGAAGAAAGAAAAGACTTATTAAAAGAAGTTGGCGTTGATTTAGAGCCTTTTGGTAATGGTTTTATTATTAAACAACTGCCAATGTGGATGAATCAAATTAATGAACATTTATTTATTGAAGATATGATTCAACAAATATTAAAAGATAATAAAATTGATTTACTTTCTTTACAAGAACATGCTATAGCAACATTAAGTTGCAAAGCATCTTTAAAAGGAAATAGTCATCTATCAATTGAGTCAATGCAAACAATTGTTGATAATTTAATGCGTTTGTGATAATCCTTATGTTTGTCCACATGGAAGACCAACGATTATTCATTATTCAGCATATGAATTAGAAAAAATTGTTTAAGAGGGTCGTATAATGGAAAAAGTAATTGTTGTAATTGGACCAACAAGTGTTGGTAAAAACAAAAATGGGAGTAGCTCTTGCTAAAAGTTCAATGGAGAAGTTATTAGTGGAGACTCTATGCAAATTTATAAACAGATGGATATAGGAACTGCTAAAGTCACAGAAGAAGAAAAAAAGGTATTATTCATCATTGTGTAGACATTTTAAATCCTGATGAAACATACAGTGTTCATGATTTTCAACAAACAGTAAGAAAAAGATAACAGAAATTACCCAAAGAGGACATGTTCCAATAATTGTTGGAGGAACAGGCTTATATATAAAACAGCATTATATGATTATCAATTTGATGAAATGGAAAATGATCATCATGCAATAAATGAAAAATATAAAGATTATACAAATGAACAATTACATGATCATTTAAAATCAATCGATGAAGAAAGTGCAAAAAATATTGCATTTCAATAACCGTCGACGTGTTTTAAGAGCTATTGAAATCTATGAAACAACAGGTAAAAAGAAAAAGTGAAATGTTAGAAGAACAAGAGCATATTTGTTTATATGATGCTTATTTTGTGGGATTAACGCTTCCTAGAGATGTTTTATATGAAAGAATTAACAAACGTGTTGATGTGATGATGGAAAATGGTTTAAAAGAAGAAATGGAGCGTCTTTATAGTCAAGGACTTACAAGAAATCATCAAAGTATGAAAGCGATTGGTTATAAAGAATGGTTTGATTATTATGATCATCAAATTGATTTAAATGATGTTTTTAGAGTTAATAAAAAACATTCAAGACAATACGCTAAAAGACAGTATACTTGGTTTAAAAACCAATTTGATGTTCATTGGTATGATGTGAATTTAGAAAACTTTGAACAAACCATTGAACAAGTAACAGATGATATAGAAAAAAATCCTAAAAGTTTAGGATTTTTTTGTATGATTTAATTTTTAATATTACTTGTACGACCATGTTTTAAAATACGTCGATAATTTTCAGCTAAAGCTTTTCATATTGACTTGTCATCAAGGTACATAGAATTGATTATTTGCGATTTGATCAGGTAAATATTGAATATATTCCCATAACTCAGGACGATCATAATTATATTTTTCATCCTCTTCTAGACCAACAGGTGTTAATCTTAAATATTCAGGTGCAGGCAAAGATTGTTGTCTTAAAGAAGCTAAAGGCAGCATCAATAGGCTGCTTCTGATGATTTAGATTTAGGTGAAAGACATAAATCAATAATAGCACTTTGCAATAGGAATTCTTGCCTCAGGAAATCCTACTGTTCTGGCAGCTTGAAAAGCAGCAACAGTACGCATACAAGCATTTGGATTAGCAAGTCCAACATCTTCATATGCACAAACAAGAACACGTCTTTCTAAAGATTCAATATCATTATATTCTATCAACTTTGCAAAATAATACATAGCTCCATTAGGATCACTTCCACGAATAGATTTTTGTAAACCACTTAAAGTATCATAATATTGATCTTCATCTTTATCAAATTGACCATTAGCTTGTGTTAAAGCATTTTTTTAGCATCTTCAATAGTAATATGATTATCATGAGAAATAATTGTACATACTTCTAAACAATTATATGCAAAACGAATATCTCCTGATGAAAGACGAGCAATATGTTAAAAGACTTCTTCATCACATTGATATTGATGATGACAGCCCTTTTCGCTATCTAAAGCGTGATGTAAACCTTGAATAATATCTTCTTGAGTTAAAGGCTTAACTTCAATGATTTGACATCTTGAACGAATGGCAGGATTGATTGAATGATAAGGATTAGCTGTTGTACATCCAACAATAATCAATAGACCACTTTCTACATAAGGAAGTAAATTATCTTGTTTCATTTATTCATACGATGAATTTCATCGATAATGAAAAAGACCATTAGATAATTTAGCTTCTTCAATAATCAAATCCATTTCTTTTTTTATTTCCTGTAGATGCATTAAAAAGTACGACAAGGCATATTTAAATCATGAGACAAAGCCATTGCAAAGAGTTGTTTTACCACAACCTGGTGGGCCATATAAAATAACAGACATTGGGTGATTCTTTTCTACAAATTTAGTAAATAAACCATTTTCACCTATAATATGTTTTGTCCTAATATATCTAAAAGAGATTGAGGTCTCATATTATAAGCTAAAGTTCCACTCATAAAAAAAATCTTCCTCCTTAATACAAAATGAATTATAATGATTATAACACTTTTATAAAAAAGAAAGGTAGAAATGAATATGAGATTAGTTGTACAAAAAGTAAGTGAAACAAGCGTAAAAGTGGAAGGAAAAATAAATGGACAAATCAAACAAGGATTTATGGTATTAGTAGGTATTACGAATGATGATAATGAAGAAATTGTTAATAAGATGGTTAATAAGCTTATCAATTTAAGAATTTTTGAAGATGAAAATGAAAAATTGAATTTATCATTGATGGATATCAAAGGAGAAATTCTTTCTATTTCACAATTTACTTTATATGCAAATTGTAAAAAAGGAAGGAGACCTAGTTTTTAGATGCTGCTAAACCAGAAATATCAAAACCATTATATGAATATTTTAATAAAGCATTAGAAAATGCAGGGGTCCATACAGAAACAGGAATTTTTGAGCGATGATGAAAGTCTCACTGATCAATGATGGACCAACAACAATCATCCTGGACAGTAAAGAAATCATATAGTCATAAGGCAAAAAAAAACGTTCTGTAAAGATCGTTTCTTTAATCATGACAAAAAAAAATAGATAAAAAACAACGATATAAAGGCAGAAAAAGAGGGAAATAGAGAAAAATAAAAAG
>VOFD01002544.1_pt1 | contig 11212 bp, 17 predicted proteins | sample 5384101 | NCBI WGS metagenome assembly VOFD01 (sample SAMN12384723, study PRJNA508395) | human gut metagenome | isolation source: healthy gut C | host: Homo sapiens
CAGCAGGACAGACAGGGGCCGGAGCACCAGACGGACGGGGGACCGAGGCAAAGGGAAGGGAACCTCCCATGAGATTCCCCACCAGGGGCGCCAGCAGGCCCACGCCTCCGCGCACCACGGCCAGCCCAAGCAGGAAGCCCACAGGCAGGGGGGGAGGAGAAGGGCGGCGGCCTCATAATACACGCTGCTCCGCTTCTGCCGCCCGGTGGCCCCACGGAGGAGAGCATCCCCAGATACCGGCACCGCTGGTCATAGGAGAGGTTGAACATATTATAAATGAGAACCACCGATACCAGCAGGATGAGCAGGGTGAAAAAGACCTGGGCCATGATCACCAGGGCATTGATGGTGCTGTCGGAACTGCTGGCGGAGAAGGAGAGCACAGGGTCGTTGGACTGGACCTCCTCGGTCCCGGCGGCGGCCAGAATGAGGTCATAGGTATCCATGGCGTCCATGGGGCGGCGGCCGCTGTCGGTGGTCAGGGAGCAGTCGAAGAAATCGCCGGCCAGACTGGCTTCATCCAGCCAGGCCAGGGCGGTGTGGCGGCGCTGCCGGCGTTTTCATAGGTAGGGGGCTGGATGAAGCCCACCACGGTATAGGTTTGGGAAAAGCCGGTGGGCCGGTGGATCTCCCGGTGGCCCTCATAGAAGGGGTCCCCCGGCAGGAAGTAGCCGAAATTGGCGGGGGGCCTCTTTGGTCTCCCCCGGTTCAGCGTACATTGCAGAAAGGGGAAATAGGTGTCCTGCTGGCCGAAGTTTTCCAGGTACCGGCGAAAGGCATCCACGGGGATCTGATCGCCGATGGCCACCTGGGCACCGTCCTCGAGGGCGGCATTGCTGAGGACCACCTCCCCCTCCTTCTCCGGCAGCCGGCCTTGGGTGAGGTGGATGTTCATCCAGTCAAAGGCGTTGTCGGAATACCGGCGGAGATTCAGATAGGGGTGGTCAGCCTGGCCCGACTGGGGAAAGAGGGTGTATTGCTGGTTTTCCGACAGGGCGGTGTTCTGGACAAAGGGGAGCTGCCGGAGGTTTTCCAGGTGGGCCCGGTCGATGCCGGAGACAGCGTAGTGCCACTTGCCGTAGCTGGCCTCGGAGACATCGGTGAGGTAGCCCAAGGCGGTGTCCTTTCCCACAAAGACGCAGGTCATCAGGGCGACCATCAGGGCGATGCCCAGCAGGGAGACCAGGGTGCGCCGGGGAGTCTGGGCCATGTAGCGCCGGGTGACCTGGTGGATGATCTTGCGGTTGGTCATGGCCCTCACCCCCCGTCCCGGGGCGCCCAGCACCCGGATGCGCTCGTCACTGACGATCCGCCCGTCCTCCATGGAGAGCATCCGGTCGGCCTGGAGGGCGATGCTCTCGTCGTGGGTGATGAGGAGGAGGGTCTGTCCCAGCTTTCGGTTGGACTGCTTCAGCAGGGCTACAATCTCCTGACTGCTCTTCCGGTCTAAGTTTCCCGTGGGCTCGTCGCACAGGAGCAGGGCCGGGTGGGTGAACAGGGCCCGGCCAATGGACACCCGCTGCTGCTGCCCCCGGAGAGCTGGCTGGGCAGGTGATCCCGGCGGTCGGTCAGACCCAGATAGGCCAGGGTCTCCTCCAGCCGTTGGGGGTCCTGCTTCCGGCCGTCCAGCAGGTGGGGCAGGAGAATGTTTTCCTCCACATTCAGCACCGGCAGCAGGTTGTAGAACTGATACACCAGCCCGATGTGCCGCCGGCGGAAGATGGCCAGCTTGTCCTCGGTCAGGCTGTGGATGTCCTCCCCCGCCCATGAGGACCCGCCCGCCGGTGGGCTTGTCCACCCGCCGATGATGTGGAGCAGGGTGGATTTCCCGCTGCCGGAGGGGCCCACAATGGAGACGAACTCCCCTTTTCCACCGAAAAGGAGACGTTTTTCCAGGGCGACGGTTTTGCCCTCTCCCTGGCCGTATATTTTGGAAAGATTTTCGCATCTGAGCAGTTCCATGGAACAGACCTCCTTGGTTGGATGCCTGTATTATAGCAGGCGGAGGTGACGTTTGGGTGAATTCTCCGGTGACAATTTTGTCACAATGGCAGGGGGTGCGTTGCCTTGGGGCAGAAAAAGCCAGGGCCTCGGAAAAACGAGGCCCTGGCTTGCGCCTATGACGGAAGACCGCAGTCAGCCGCCGGGGAAAGAAAGGTCAGTGCTCATACCAGCCGGGCGCGCCGGGGGTGAGATTGATGTTAACCTGCTTGATCTCCTGGTATTCCTCCAGGCCGTGGACGCCCAGCTCGCGGCCGATGCCGGACTTCTTGTAGCCCCCAGGGGGCTTCGTTGAAGGTGGGGTTAAAGGCGTTGACCCAGGTGATGCCGGCGCGGACCTCCTTGACCACATGGATCGCCGTCTCCAGCTGATGGGTGAAGACGCCGCCGGCCAGGCCGTAATCGGTGTCGTTGGCCAGGGCGATGGCCTCCTCCACGGTCTTAAAGGTCTGGATGGTGACCACCGGCCCAAAAATCTCTTCCCGAACGATGGTCATATCGGGGGTGCAGTTGTCAAAGATGGTGGGGCGCATGAAGTAGCCTTTGGCGCACTCGCCCTCGGTGTAGCGCTCGCCGCCGCAGACCAGGGTGGCGCCCTCTTCGATGCCCTTCTTCACATAACCCAGCACGTCGTTGAGCTGGCCTTCGCTGACCATGGGGCCCATGTCGGGGTTATCCAGAGGGTTGCCGATGGTCATGGCGTTGGCGCGCTCGGCGAACCGCTTCACGAAGGCGTCGTGGATGCTCTCCTCAATGATGATACGGGAGCCGGCGCAGCAAACTTCGCCCTGGTTGAAGAAAATGCCGATCATGGCCCATTCCACAGCGGCCTCCAGGTCCACGTCCGCGAAGATGATATTGGGGGACTTGCCGCCCAGCTCCAGGCCGATCTTCTTAACGTTGTTGGCCGCGCAGCGCATAATGCTCTGGCCGACCGCGGTAGAACCGGTGAGGGTGACCATGCCGATGTCCTTGTGGGAAGCCAGCGCTTCGCCCACGGAACCGCCCGGCCCCAGAATCAGGTTGGCGGCGCCTGCGGGCACACCGGCCTCCGCCAGAATCTCGAACATCTTCACGTTGGACATCACGGCGTTGGAAGCGGGTTTGAAGATGATGCTGTTGCCGGCGGCCAAAGCGGGGGCGATCTTCCAGGAGCCCATGACGAAGGGAAGTTCCAGGCGCTGATGAGCGCGACCACCCCTACGGGTTCATGGATGGTGAAGGAGTGCATCTTGCCAAAGCCCTCGTTCACATCATACACGCCGCCATAGGGCGCCTTGATGATGCCGGCATAGTAACGATAGCAGTGCAGGGCGTCATCCACGTCGCCCTCCGCCTCCCGCAGGGGGGCTTATGTCCATGGACTCGATACGGGCCAGCTCATCCCGGTACTTGTCGATGAGATCGGCAATCTTCAGCAGGATGTCGCCTCTGGTCTGGCTGTCATATCCCGCCAGTCACGGGTCTCATAGAAGGATTTCTTGGCGGCGGCGACGGCAAGCTCCACGTCGTCCTGATTGGACTGCACGATCTCAGCCAGGATTTCACCGTTTGCGGGGTTGTAGGTAAGGGCTGGTTTTCCCAGTGACGCTCTCTACCCATTCGCCATTGATGTAATTTTTGCAAATCTTCATAGAAAAATCTCCTATCCATCACAGTGTGAAAAGAATCCTACCCAGAGAGCTTGCGCCCTCCAGATGGAACAAGGTATTTTGTGATAGCGCACGAACCGTATGATGTAAAAACAGCTTAGAGGCCGAAAACTTCCTTCGCCTTGGCGGCCGCCTTGTCGGAGGCGTCCAGGATCTTGGCGATCTCGTCGGGGGTCAGGGATGCGGGAGGCTCAAAGCGGATGGTCTTGGAGTTGTTCAGGGTGCCGGAGATGATCACGTGCTGGTTGTACATCTCCTTGGAGAACTCATAGCCATATTCGTCAGAGAAGAACTCCACAGCCATCATGAGGCCGACACCGCGAACCTCCCGGATGACGGTGGGATACTTTGCCTGAATGGCCTCCAGGCCGGCCTTGATCTTGGCGCCCTTCTCCCGGGACTGACCGGGGATGTCGTTTTGAGCTGGAAGTCCAGCGCGGCGATGGCGGCGGCGCAGCAGACAGGGTTGCCGCCGAAGGTGGTGGAGCCCAACAGATAGGGGTTCTCAACCAATTCCTCGCTCCACATGGAGGGACGGCAAATGAGGCCGGTGATGGGCATCACACCGCCGCCGAAGGCCTGCCAAAAAGGTCATGATGTCGGGGACGATCTCCTCTGCGTCGCAGCGCCACAGGGTGCCGGTGCGGCCCATGCCGGTCTGGATTTCGTCAATGATGAGGACGACATCCAGCTCATCGCAGATGGCGCGGACTTCCTTCAGATAGCCTGCGGGGGGATGATCACGCCGGCCTCGCCCTGGATGGGCTCCAGGACCACGGCGGCGATGGACTCGCCGACTTCCCGCAGGTTCTCAATGGCGGTGCGGATGGCGGCGGCGTTGCCGTATTCCACGTGCTGCACCTGCTGGAGCAGAGGCAGATAGGGCTGGCGATAGATCCCCTTGGCGGTCAGGGACAGGGGAGCCGCCGGTCTTGCCGTGGAAGGCGTGGGTGGTGGCGATGAACCACTTGCCCTTGCTCTTGAAACGGGCCAGCTTCATGGCGATTTCCACAGCCTCGGTGCCGCAGTTGGTAAAAAGCACTGCTGCAGATCGCCGGGGGTGCAGTCCGCCATTGCCTTGGCCAGGTAGCCCCGCAGGGGGTCGATGAGTTCCTGGGGTGCAGGCCCTGGCGGCTCAGCTGCGCCTTCACCGTGTCGATGATGAGGTCCTCGCTGTGGCCGGCCACATAGATGCCGAAGCCGCCCATGGCGTCCAGGAACTTCTCGTTGTCATACAGACCGCGGAAGTAGGAGCCGCCGTCTTCCCACTCCAGGACGGCGTTGCCCTCGGTTTCGGAGGAGACGCACTTTCTGTAATTGATCCAGCCCGGGGCTGACGCAGGTGTTAAAGTGCTCCACGGTCTCCTTGACCATCTGGGCTTTCTCTTCCGGGGGAATCTCGTCTGCTTTCATATGGATGAGCTTAATCACCCGGTCTAAGTCCTTACGACCTGCTCTCTGTTTTTCTCATAGTTATACATAGTTGATCCTCCTTATTCATTCAGCACTTACAAAACCATATTTCGGTGGAGAAACCCGCCTGCATTCCGTCCTTTCAGGGATAGGTCTCTGGGATTTGGCGGGCCGGGTCATGGGGAGAGAGGGGGTGGCGATCGTTGGTCATTGTGTCGGTGTTGCCTTCAGGTTGGAATCCCATTTTTGTGCGATAGGAACATGAAAGACGAATATTCTGTCCGACTCCATTATAAGAGATTCTTTAGTTTCTTAAAATTCTTTTCTTTATCTACTTTATGCTTGTTTTTATGAATTTTATACTTGGGAAGGCGTATCTCTACGTGTTTTGAAGTATATTATTTCGTTCTGGTTTCTATTATACTGAAAAAAAGAAGAGGATCAGAAAGGTGGGATTTGCGCATGGTGAGGAAGAATGTGTTTTTATCTTTAATAATGTGATCTGTGAGCTGTACCGGTGCCGGACGTACCGGGAGCTTGAGCAGTATTTTCTGCCGGTGCTGAAGATGCTCATCCCCTTTCGCTACGCCAGCATCATGCGCCAGGAGGAGAAGGCTCCAAAAATCCGCCTGGTGGACCCCCTGTGCGTCCCCAAGGAGTTTGTGGAGGCGGAGCGCAACTACATGCGCTTTGCCGACGACGACTACACCGGCTGGCTCAACTGCTGCCGGGAGTCCACCCTGTTCCGGGAAAGCGATCTGATGGGGGAGCAGCAGCGCCTGCGCTCCACCATTTATCAAAAGTGCTATCAGAAATTTGACGTATACGACTCCCTGCAGTATGGCATTGTCTTTCACGGCAAACCCCTGGGAGCCCTGAGCATTTTCCGCTGTCGGGAGGATGGGCCCTTTACCGATGAGGAGCTCTTTCTCCTCAGCTCTGTGGGGATCCACCTGAACCAGCATATGGATCTGCTGCTGAGCCGGATGGACCAGGCCCGGGAGACCTACCGCTATGATTTTCCCGCCATCGCGGCCCGGTACGGCCTCACCGCCCGGGAGACCCAGCTGCTGGAGCTGCTGACCCGGTTCCGGGAAAACCGGGAGATCGCCGCGGCCCTTCAGGTGCGGGAGTCCACCCTGCAAAAGCATTTTCAGAATATCTTCCGCAAGCTTGGGGTGACCTCCCGGTGGGAGATCATGCGCCTGCTGTTGGGGGATCACCGGGAGTAAAGGCTGAGGCGCAAAAGAAAAGGGAGAAAGGAGAAGGATGCAGTACAATATCATATAAAAATACTATGTTTATGAGAGAAAGAGAGACCCACCGTATTATGCCGCAGACGATAAGAACGGAAAACACCGGCGGGCGGAAGGGCTCCTACGCTGATTTCAGAGGGGGAAATCACAGTATGGATGCAACCTATGGAATGCTCAGTATTGTTCCTGTTATTTTTTTTGATTGTGGTGGCGTTGGTCACCAAGCGGACCCTGGAGTCCCTGCTGGCGGCCACCCTGCTGGCGCTGGTCATCGGGTATCGGGGGAGTGGTTCACCGCGTTTGTCCAGCAGATGCAGGATGTGACGGCGGAAAACGTGTGGGTCCTGCTGGTGGTGGGGCTGCTGGGAGGCCTTGTGGGAGTTTTGGAGCAGTCCAAGGCGGCCATGGGCTTTACCGGCCTGCTGGCCAAGCTTGCCACCACCCGGAAAAAGTCCCTGCTGGCGGAGTGGGCCCTCAGCGTGGTGCTCTTTGTGGATGACTACCTGAATATTTTGACCACAGCCTCCATCACCAAACGGCTGAACGATTCCCACAAGGTCCACCGGACCATGACGGCCTATATCATCGGGTCCACCTCCGCCCCCGTGGTAGTGCTGATCCCCTGTCTTCCTGGTCCATTTACTACGCCAGCCTCATTGACAGCACCGGCATTGTGCCCGAGGGGGCAGCGCGGTGGGGACCTATCTCCAGTCGGTGCCCTTTATGTTTTATCCCATGTTTTGCCTGCTGGTGCTGCTGCTGGTCATCGCCGGGTGATTCCCCTTTTTGGCCCCATCCGCAAGTATCAGAAGCAGGCGGAGGAGAACGGCAGCCTCTATCCCCGGGCCAGGAGCCCGAGGAGGAGATGGAGGAAGTGCCGGACCCCGACGCCAAGTCCGGCCGGGTCATCGACTTTGTACTGCCCATCGTGGTGCTGCTGGCGGCCACCATCTACTTTGACATCGACGTGCTGACCGGCGTGACCGTGGCCCTGGCCTTCACCTGCGTGATGTACCTGATCCGAAAGTTGATGGGCGTGGCGGAATATGTGGACGCCGTTTGGGAGGGCTTCTCCAGCATGGTGTCGGTGCTGGCGCTGCTGGTGATTGCCTTCATGTTCAAGGCGGCCTGCGAAAACCTGGGGATGTCGGATTACATCATCGGCAAGGTGGCCCCTTTATGGCGGGGCAGTTCCTGCCCGTTGTGATCTTCCTGGTCGCCACCCTGATGACCTTCGCCCTGGCCAACGCCTGGGGCGTCTCGGCTATCATGGTGCCCCTGGTGGTCCCCCTGGCCCAGGCCATGGACGCCAACCTGGTGGTGGCCATCGCGGCCATCTTCTCCGGCTCGGTCTTTGGCACCCAGCTCTGCTTCTACTCGGACAACGCCATCCTCATCGGAAAGGCCACGGGTATCCTGCCCCTGGAGCACGTGAAAACCCAAATGCCTTTTGCCCTGTGCGCCGGGGTGCTGACCTGCGCTGCGTACCTGATTTATGGCATCGTATTTTTTGGGCTGAAGAGCTGCGCCAAAAATGATGTGGTATATTTTGTACAATTTGCCAGGTTGAAAAACGCAGAAAACTGTGCTATATTATAAATACAGAAAGGATGAGTCCCATCGTTAAAAAACTTTCGTTTTTATCGCGCGAAGCGCGTCGAGTTTTGTATGAGACGGGGCGGTGCGAAGCACCGCCAGCACGCGTAGCGTGCGTGTTTCAAAGGAAAGAATTTCATTTGAAATTAAGGGGAGCGGGGACAGGGTTTAAGACGCTGGTGTCGGAGAACTTCATGGGGGTGGCCGGAAGGGTCACGGTTCCGGCCACAGGGTCCTCCACCTCCACCAGGTTGTCCCGCATGAGATACTGGGGGTCGGAGACCAGGTCGGCAATGGTCATCACCGGGCAGCAGCCGACGCGGGCCTCCTGCATGCGTTTGAGGGGGACCTGGTAATCGTCAAAGCTCTGCAGCCAGGCCTCGATGCCCTGGATCATCTCCTGCTTTCCAACGCCGCCCCGGGCGGAAATGGTGGCGAACTGTTCCTGTTTTCCCCACTCCTCTTTTCCCATCACCCGGCAGAGGGTGTCCCACTGCTGTCCCAAAGGGCGGCAATGACGATGTACCGGCCCTTTCCGGCGTGAAACACGCCGTAGGGGCCCATGTTGGGGTGGTGGTCACCGGTTCGGATGGGGTTGTCGGCCCCGTGTGTGCTGGTGTAGCGGATGATGGAGGTCTCCAAAATGGCGGACAGGGGAATCCCGCAGGGCGATGTCGATGAACTGCCCCTTCCCGGTGCGCTCCCGATAGTACAGGGCCGCGCCGATGGCGGAGAGGGCGGTCAGGGCGCCTACGTCGTCGCCAATGGTGGTCCCACTTCTTACGGGGGCGCGGTCGGGGAGCCGGTCATCCACATGAGGCCGGACATGGCCTGGGCAATGATGTCGTAGCCGGGCTGCTTGGCCAGGGGCCCTTCCTGGCCAAAGGTGGAGATGGAGCAGTAGATCAGACGGGGATTATAGGTTTTGACCACGTCATATCCGTAGCCCAGCCGGTCCATCACGCCTGCGGCGAAGTTTTCCACCAGCACATCGGCCCATTGGACCAGCTGAAAGATGATTTCTTTGCACACCGGGTCCTTCAGATCCAGCACCACCGACTTCTTCCCGCGGTTCATCATCATGTAATAGACGCTGCGCTTTCCGGCTTCGTTTTCCACAAAGGGGGCAGCACGTACTCATCGGCGCCAGAAGGGCCGCTCGATCTTGATGACCTCAGCGCCGTTGTCGCATAGGAGCATGGTCAGGTGGGGCCGGCCTGGACCCGGCTGAAATCCAAGACCTTCAGCTCTGTCAAATTTTTGTTCATAGAAGGGTGTCCTTTCATCGAAGTTGATCAGAGGGGATTCTGGGCGAAATACCCGGCGGCAATGACCCGCTGCAGATCGGTCTGCCCCTCCACATGGGGCCCGATGAGGGCATCGCGCAGGAAGTTTTCCACACGGTATTCCGCCATGACGCCATAGGACCCCATGAGATTCATGGCAAGAATACAGCCCTGGAGGGCCTGGTCGCCCACATGAGCCTTGATCAAAGCGGAATAGGGGACGAATCTCGGGTCATCGGGATGGTTGCCCAAGGCGCCAGCCTTGTAGACCATGAGACGGCAGGACTCATAGGTGGCCACCAGCTGGGCAAATTTCATCTGGACAGACTGGAATTTCAGGATGACGCCATCCCGGTGGACTTTCGTGTTGATGTATTCGCGGGCCAGATCCAGGGCGCCTGCCATGCAGCCCAGGAAAATGCTGGAAAAGCCGAGTTTTCCATAGCCGGTGACACCTTTCAGGATGGCAAAGCCCTCCCCCGCTGGCCCAAAATGTGCATGGCGTCGTTGGGGACTTTCACATCATCTAAAAAGACATCGTAGACAGCCGAGCCTAAGAGCCCCACCTTTTCCCAGGGCGTGGAGATGGAGTAGCCCGGGCAGAACTTATCCACCAGGAAGCAGGTGATTGCGCCGGTATCCGCTTCCTTTGCATACAGAAGCAGCTCGCCGGGGTATTGGGCGTTTGAGATGAACCGTTTCACCCCGTTGATGACCCAGGTGTCCCCTTCCAGCCTGGCGGTGGTAGAAGCTGCTTGGGATCGGACCCGGTACCGGGCTCCGTAAAGGCCATGGCGGGCTTGCTCTGGCCCCGGATGGCGCGGGGCAGGTAGGCCTGCTTTTGCTCGGAGAGCCATACAGGGCAATGGCCTCCATGGGGTGATGGAGATGTGCAGGGCGCAGGCTGCGCTGGGAGATTGCTTTGCCAGCTCTTCCCAGGCCAGGACCAGGCTGTCATAGCCCAGGGCCAGACCGCCGTATTCTTCGGAAAAGGGGATGGCCAAAAAGCCTGTGTCACACATTTGCTGGTAAATGTCCTCTGGAAAATGGCCTGCGCTGCTTTGGCTTTCGATTTCTGACACATGGCCTTTTAAGATGTCCTGGGCAAAGTCTCTTGCCATGGTTTGGATCATGGTCTGCTCTTCGTTCAGCATAAAATCCATTGTAATACCTCCTTAAACTGCGTTGGTCTGATCGGTGGGAATCTCCGTGTCACCGTCCTCCGGGCGGGAAGCCGGGGGAAATTTCCATGCTGGAAGTCCTGATACCGCTGGTCCAGGAGGGCCTCCACTTTTTCATAGTTTTTGGGGATATCTTTGACGCAGATATAATCGCTTCCATTGAGCCGGTACAGGGTCGGAACCAGATCGGCATAGTTTTCAATGTAGGAACCATACTGGGCGGCAAAGTCTGTTTTTTTGCCGTGTAATAGGCGTCGGCAAAGGCCTGACCCTCGGGGAGAGATCCTCCTTGGAAAAAACCCCGTCCATTTTCTGGATCACAAAGGTGGGGTACGTCCGTTCTTCCTGGGAGAACAGCTGGCAGAATTCCTCCCATTTTTTCAGAAGGGAGGAGCTGGCCAGCTGCCGGGCAAAGCACCAGCGCAGGAAAAAGGCAATGTGGGTTGCCCCTGCTCCTTGGAAACCTTTTGAAAAAAACCGGTCTTGTAATGCCACTGGGCATTGTCGTAGATCCCTTCTGAGGGGGCCTTGACGCCTTTTTCCGTCAGCTTCACTTCTCTTGCGCTGTCTCGATACTGCTCTTTCACCTTCCCAAAGAAACTGCCAAAAATATCAAGCTGCATGGTGATCCCTTCCTTTTCGTTGGTGTTGTACTGGACGCGGCGGGTCGCCTCTGCCGGCCGATGGAACTTGCATGCGGCAAAATTGCCCCTTGCTGCAAGAGACAGCAAAAGGCAATTTTGCACTTTGTCAGAGAATTTTATAACGGGTTAGTGGCCCTTGCCGGACAGCACAGCCCGGAGATAACCATTTTCTGAACCTGGGTG
>VOFD01002122.1_pt1 | contig 11203 bp, 21 predicted proteins | sample 5384101 | NCBI WGS metagenome assembly VOFD01 (sample SAMN12384723, study PRJNA508395) | human gut metagenome | isolation source: healthy gut C | host: Homo sapiens
CGCAGTGGCCTCGAATAGGGTGGGCAGATCCCGCTTGCTGTTGGAAAAACGGTTGGTGAACTCAAAGCCATTGTCAGTCTGGACGCACTCCACGCGGATACCTCGGCGGGCATACCACTTGACCAACTTTTTCAGGAAATCGGCGGAGGAATAAGTGGTCTGTTCCGGGTAGGCGGCCAGGAAGCGCAGGCGGGTGAACTCGTCAATGGCGGTATACTGGAACAGGCGCAGTTCCGGGTCAGCAATACAGCGGCGGGGGACCACCTTCACATCCACCTGGATCCGCTGGCCGGGATAGGTCATCTGCTCGTAAGGCTTGGGCTTATATGCTTTTTTCTTCTCCGCCGTTGGGAACAGCCCCAGCTTGCGCATGACCCGGAACAGGCTCTCCGGGCGGCGGGTGTAGCCCCGCTGCCGCAGGCGGTGCCACAGTTCCACCATGCCCAGGTGGGGATTCCTGCGGCGCATGTCCCGGATCAGCTTCAGCTCCGCCTCTGTGTGCTGGTTGGGATGGCTGTGGGGCCGCCTGGACTGGCAGGTCAGGGACTCCACCGTCCCATCCCAGCGGGTCTTCCAGAAGTAGATGTACGACCGGCTTTTGTTGTACTTCCGGCTGGCGCGGCTGACCCCGTATTTCTCCGCGTATTATGAGCGGGGATATTTTCCGGGTGGTGTTTGGGCCCCGGATGCCGGAGGAGTACCGCCCGGAGCTGGAGCAGGTGGCCCGGGGACCTGAATGAGTGCGGCGTGGAGGCCATCCTGTCCCAGGACATCCAGCGGGATGCCCTGATGAAGTTCTCTGTGGTGTCCCCCATGGCGGCCTGCGGCATCTACCACAATGTCAAGGTGGCCGGGATGCAGGTCCCCGGGCAGATCCGGGAGGACTTCAAGGCCCTGGTGGGGAGATCGGGGCCCTGGCCGAGGCCATGGGCCATCCCTTCCCCCGAGGATCCGGTGGCCCGGAGCCTGGCCATTCAGGACGCCCTGGCCCCCGACGCCTCCACCTCCCTCAAGCGGGATCTGGATGCGAGGCAAGCCCTCTGAGGTGGACGGCCTGATCTTTGAGGTGGTGCGCCTGGGCCGGCAGTACGGGGTGCCCACCCCTATGTACAGCCGGGTGGCGGCCAAGCTGGGCTTCCGCCTGGAGGAGGAGTGACCATGATCAACACCACCCTGTGCTACATCCAGCGGGGCGGGGAATATCTGATGCTCCACCGCATCAAAAAGGAAAACGATCTGAACCAGGACAAGTGGATCGGGGTCGGTGGAAAGTTCGAGGACCGGGAGAGCCCCGAGGACTGTTTCCTCCGGGAGGCCGGGAGGAGACCGGCCTGACGCTCACCCGCTATCGATACCGGGGGATCGTCACCTTTGTCTCCGACCGCTGGCCCACCGAGTATATGCACCTGTTCACCGCCGATGGCTTCACCGGCACACTTAAAAGAGTGCGACGAGGGCGAAATCTGGAGTGGATCCCCAAGGCGCGTCTTCTGGAGCTCCCCCACTGGGAGGGAGACGCCATCTTCCTGGCCCTGCTGGACCGGGAGGAGGAGCCGTTTTCTCGCTGAAGCTGCGGTATGAGGGGGAGAAGCTGGCAGAGGCGGTGCTCAACGGGACCCACGCACCACACAGATGTCCGGACAAAGAAAAAGACAGCCGCCCGCCGGAGATGTAGAAAACACATCTCCGGCGGGCGGACGATTCATTTATACAGGTTTTCGCCGCTGGATACGGGAAGAAGCGCTTTGCGCTTGTGCAGGAAGAGGGTGAGGGTAGTAGTACTGGCCAGAATATCGGCGATGGGCTCGGCGACGAAGATGCCCAGCACGCTGCCGGTGATCCGGGGCAGGATCAGGGCCAGGGGGACCAGCAGGATCACCTTGCGCAGAAGGGCGAGGAAAGAGGCTGGTCCTGGCCTGCCCCAGGGACATGAAGGTGATCTGACAGGCCATCTGTGCCCCAGGCCCAGATCCCGCCGAAGAATAAGGGCATGACCTGGGAGACCAGCTGGATCGTCTCCTCCTGATGGGGTGAAGATACGGGCCAGCGGACCTGGGATCAGGACAACGATGAGAAATGCGGAGCAGGTGGCGGTGAGGGTGACAATGAGCAGACGCTTGAAGGTGTGGCGGACCCGTGCATAATTTCCGGCGCCGTAGTTATAGCTCATAATGGGCTGAGTCCCCTGGGTGATGCCCTGGACAGGCATGACGATCATCTGCATGACCGACTGCATGATGGTGATGCGCGCCCACATACAGGTCGCCCCGTAGGTCTGAAGGCCGGTGTTGAGCACCACAGTGACCAGGCTCTCGGTGGACTGCATGATGAAGGGGGCGATTCCCAGGGATGCAATGCGGCCGATGACCCGGGGCTGGGACGGAGGTTGCCCGACGGATCCGCAGGCCGCTGTGGCGGCTGCACAGGAATCCGAAGACCCAGCAGGCGCTCACGGCCTGAGACAGGATGGTAGCCAGGGCCGCGCCCCTGTACGCCCCAATCCAGAAGGAAAATGAAGATGGGGTCCAGGATGATGTTGAGGAATGCGCCGATCAGGACGCTGAGCATGGCCACCAGCGCCTTTTCCCCTGGGCACTGATGAAGCTGTTCAGCCCCAGGGGCCAGCTGGACGAAGACCGTGCCAAGCAGATAGATCCGGATATAGTCCACACCATAGGTGATAGTGGCATCGGAGGCGCCGAAGGCGTATAGGATGGGTTCTTGTAAATGCTGAAGCCCACTGTCAGCAGCAGGAGGCCGCCAGCAGGAGGATCAGGGAGTTGCCCAGGATCCGCTCGGCTTCATCTCTTCGACCGGCGCCCAGACGAATGGACGCCAGCGGGGGCGCCGCCCTGTCCGGCGAAGGCGGCAAAGGCAGATACCAGCGTGATAATGGGGAAGGTGACACCCACACCGGTGAGGGGCGGTGCTGCCCACCTCCGGGATGTGTCCGATGTAGATTCGGTCCACGATGTTATAAAGCATATTGATAAGCTGAGCCGCGACTGTGGGGACGGCTAGCTTCAGCATGAGCCGCCCAATGGGGGCGGTGGCCAGCTGTTCTTCTGTTTTATGGATCTCAGACAAAAAACTCACTCCTCCTGTGGAATATAGTTCAGTATAGCACAATTTGACGGGAATAAAAAGAGAAAGTGTCGGAACAGTGAAAACGACAAAAAGGATAGACTTAAGATGGAATGACTATTGTTTAATTTTTTTGTTAAAGGCGGTGGAACTGCTTGGAAGACAACGCTAATTACGAGATCTGCCATCATCACCCGCTCCACCATCATCGACATCGACGAGGACCAGGCCCCGAGAATATCATCAACACCATCATCGACCTGGGAGGCGGTGTGCCGTCCGTGATCAAGCGCATGGTGGTGGATCACCTCCACATTGTGGGCGACATGTTCGACCGTGGGTCCCGCGGACATCATCATGGACTCCCTGATGGAGTACCACAGGGTGGACATCCAGTGGGGCAACCACGATATGCTTTGGATGGGCGCGGCCTCCGGCTCCCGCACCCTGGTGGCCACCGTGCTGGCCAACTCCCTGCGCTACAACAACCTGGAAGTCATCGAGACCGGCTACGGCATCTCCCTGCGGCCTCTGTCGGTGTTTGCCAACGAGGAATACAAGGACTGCGACGTCCACCGCTTCGAGGTGAAGCTCACCGGGCCGGACGCCGACCAGTACACCGAGAAGGATAAGCTGCTCTCCGCCCGGATGCATAAGGCCATCACCATGATTCTGTTCAAGCTGGAGGGGCAGAAGCTCCTCCGCAACCCACTACGACATGGCGGACCGGCTGCTGCTGGATAAGATCGACTATGAGAACCGCTGCATCACCATCGGGGACGTCACCTATCCCCTGGAGGACACCGACTTCCGGAGGAGAGGAGGCGTGATCGACCAGCTCACAACGGCCTCCTTCCACGGCTGCACCCCATTTTTTTGAAAGCACCCGCACTCCCCTTTCCCAACCAGGAAAGAGGGGAGGCCGGGGCGGCGAGAAATGAAACCTGAATCAGCCGGGCTGCTTGCTGAAATTCTTGCGGTGGTTGATCATGATTTCGGAAACAGCTGTCCGGTGGTGGGCGGCGTATATGTAATGGCATTGGCTCCGGCCTGGATGGTGCGGAGGATCGACTCCTCTGTGGGGCCGCCGGTGGCGATGATGGGGCACATCCGGGGAACTGGGCTCTGATCTTGGCCACGATCTCAGGGGTCTTGGATGCACCGGAGACGTTGAGAATGTCTGCCCCAGCGGCCAAGCCGCCCGGCGATGTCCATATCGCCGGAGACAATGGTGGCGATGACCGGGATGTCCACCATGGTCTCATTGGTGATGCTTCATCTTTGGCAATGGTCTCGTTTGGCGCAGATGGGGGCGTTGACCACCAACGCCGGAAGGCACCCCCTGGTGCTCAGATGGTACTCCGCCAGACGGACAGAGCGGGAGCCGTGGCGGCCGATCAGGTTATAGGTCAGGGTGGGTGGGGCACTTTCATCCATCCCGGATCTCCCCGTAGGGGACCAGACCCAGCTTCACCAGAGCCTGGAAGCCGTTGCAGATGCCCAGCATCAGGCCGTCCCGGTGCCGGAGCAGGTCGTGACCGCATCGGTGAGGGGGGGGGAGCGGAGGAAGGAGGCGATGAACTTGCCGGAGCCCTCGGGCTCGTCGCCGCCGGAGAAGCCGCCGGGCATGACCACCATCTGGCTCGAGCGGATGGCCTCCTCCAGGGCTTGAGCCGACTGGGTGAGGAAGTCGGTGGTCAGGTTGCGGACGACAATGATCTCGGGGTCGATGCCCGCCCGCAGGCAGGCGCTGGCGGTGTCGTACTCGCAGTTGGTGCCGGGGAAGACGGGGATGACCACCCTGGGGTGGGCCACCTTGTGCCTGCAGACGGCCGCGGACCGCTTGTCCCAGGAGATGGGGGCCACTTTTTTCGTCTGGTGCCCGCCTGGGTGGGGATACACCTGCTCCAGCACCCCTTCGTTGCTCCAGCAGCTCGGCAATGGAGGCGGTGTCCGCCGGGCCGATGGATGACATGGGCTCCTGGGGTGGTGGTGCCGATGCGCGGACGGCGCATGGGGATCGTTGAATGTCCTCAGAGAGCTCGGCCACGATGGCGCCGGTCATGGGCACGTACCATACCGTCCACGTTCTCCATACCCGCCTGGAAGCCGATGGAGTTGCCGAAGGACATCTTCATCACCGCCTCGCCGCGCCGGCCTCCACCGCCCAGGCGGCCTTCACCTTGCCTGTCGGTGCAGGTCGTGGAAGGCTTCCCATGCCTCCTTCAGGTGCTTGGTATCGCCCGGCGGAGCCGGGCGGAACAGGTACACCGGGTGGCCCGCCTCCTTGAACTCGGGGGAGAGCACCTCGCCGGCCTTGCGGGGGCGATGGCGAAGGAGATCAGCGTGGGGGGCACGTCCAGATCGAGGAAGGTGCCGGACATGGAGTCCTTGCCGCCGATGGCGGCGGCGCGCAGACCCAGCTGGGCATCCAGGGCCCCCAGCAGGGCGGCGAAGGGCTTGCCCCAGCGCACGGGGTCCTCCCGGAGCTTCTCAAAATACTCCTGGAAGGTGAGGTAGGCCTTCTTGTAGTCGGCGCCGGCAGCCACCGATCTTGGCCATGGAGGTATACCACGGCGCGTGGGCCCCTGGTAGGGGTCGGCCATCATCTGATCCGGGTCAAAGCCCCAGGCCATCATGCTGGCCTGATCGGTCGCCTGCCCGGGCTCCACGGGAAACAGGGCGGCCATGGCCTGGGCGGGGGTGCGCTGGGACTCCGCCGAAGGGCATGAGCACGGAGCCGGCCCCGATGGAGCCGTCAAAGCGCTCGGTCAGCCCCCGGCGGGAGGCGCACTTCAGGCTGGCGGCCATGTCCCGCAGGTCCCGGAACGGGGACTGGGGGCAGCGCGGGGCGGCGGTCCGCGGTCTCTTGGGCACGGAGACACCTGGCGTGCTTCACGGCGCCGTTGGTGTTCAGGAAGGCCCGGCTGAGGTCGGCGATCTTCTGGCCCTTCCAGGTCATCACCATGCGGGGGCTCTCCGTGACCACGGCCACCGGGTAGGCCTCCAGGTTTTCCCGCTCGGCGGCGGCGATGAAGCTTGTCCGCGTCCTCCGGGGCCACCACCACTGCCATACGCTCCTGGGTCTCGGAGATGGCCAGCTCCGTGCCGTCCAGACCCTCGTACTTCTTCCGCACGGCGTCCAGGTCGATGGTCAGGCCGTCGGCCAGCTCGCCGATGGCCACGCTCACGCCGCCTGCGCCGAAGTCGTTGCAGCGCTTGATCAGGCGGGTCACATTGCCGTCCCGGAACAGCCGCTGGATCTTGCGCTCCTCCGGGGCGTTGCCCTTCTGCACCTCGCTGGCCATGGTGGTCAGGGACTTCTGGTTGTGGCTCTTGGAGGAGCCGGTGGCCCCGCCGATGCCGTCCCGGCCGGTGCGGCCGCCCAGCAGGATGACCACATCCCCGGGGGCCGGGCGCTCCCGGCGCGGTCCGCAGGGGCCGCGCCCACCACCGCGCCGCACTCCAGATGCTTGGCCATATAGCCCTCGTGGTACACCTCGGCCACGTGGCCGGTGGCCAGGCCGATCTGGTTGCCGTAGGAGGAGTAGCCCGCGGCGGCGGTCGTGGCGAGCTTGCGCTGGGGCAGCTTGCCCGGGGTGGTCTGGTCAAAGGGCACCCGGGGGATCGCCGCAGCCGGTGACCCGCATGGCCTGGTGGACGTAGACACGGCCGGACAGGGGATCGCGGATACAGCCGCCGATACAGGTGGCGGCGCCGCCGAAGGGCTCGATCTCAGTGGGGTGGTTGTGGGTCTCATTCTTGAACATCAGGAGCCAGTCCTGGGCCTGCCCGTCCACCTGGGCGGTGACGTGGATGGAGCAGGCGTTGATCTCCTCGCTCTCGTCCAGCTCCGGCAGCATGCCGCGCTTTTTCAGGGTCTTGGCACCGATGGTGGCGATGTCCATGGCACGGCGGATCTCCGGATCCTGGCACAGCCCCTGGGAGGCGTTGAAGCCCAGATAGAGCAGGTCGGTGGAGGGGTAATCCCAGACCTGATAGCTGCCGGAGGAGCCCAGCTCGCTGGTTCCGGTCAGATCCACATCGATCAGGCTCACCTCTCCGGAGTTGAAGGCGGAGACCAGCTCGTCCGGCTTGGTGAGCGAGGCCAGGCGGATCTCCCGGACCGGGAGGGAGCCGGAGTCCCCCCACCAGCCGGGCGGGCGGTGAGGCTGAGGCTGCCGCCGCTGTCGGTGAGCAGATAGGGGCCGGTGCCCAGTGGACGTGCCCGCTTCCCAGGGCAAGGGGGATGTCCAGCAGAAGGGGCAGAGAGCTGTTGGGCTGACTGAGGGTGAGGATCAACTTGCCCTCACTGCCCCGGATGGACTGGACGCCGGACAGGCGGCCGGCGTACCGGGAGGGGGGTCCAGCGCCGTCTGGAGGGCCTGGGCCGCCGCCTCCCCTGTGAGGGGAGTGCCGTCGGAGAAGGTCACCCGGACCGGAGTGTGAAGGTCCAGGTGAGCCGATCCTCGCTGACTGTATAGCCTGCACACAGCAGGGGGGGACGGCCTGGAACTGGCTGTCCACAGCGAAGAGCCCTCGTACATCAGAGGGGCCAGAGTGAGGTTGGCCTTGTTCCCTGAGAGGACCGGGTGAAAGCTGGCGGAGGGATAGGCGGCCAGAGTGAGGGGGCGGCCGGTGCCTCCGGGGCGGGGGAAACGCCGCTGGAGTGGTCCTCCGGCGGGGGAGGGAGGAGGCGGACGAGGAGGCGGAGCTGCCTCCCGGAGCCACAGGCGGTCAGCAGAAAAATACAGGCAAGAAAGAGAATGAAAATTTGTCGTCTCATGGGCACCTCAGCGGATCTGGATCACAGAGGCCAGGCTGCCCCGGCGGGAGCCCAGCCGGCGGTGGGACCAGAAGGCGGCGCTGTCGCAGGCGGTGCAGTCAGAGCAGACCGCTGGATACGGTCGGGCGACAGGCCCGCCCGGAGCAGCCAGCGGCGGTTGGCGCCCTTCAGGTCTACATGGTATTGGTCCGTGCCGGGGACTGGATGAATGAACGCCGATGCGCGTCGCCCCAGACCGGCCCGCAGGCCGGCGGGGACATCCCCGTGGGTCTCAAAGCAGCACAGGGAGATGCCCGGACCGATGGCGGCCATCAGATCGCCTGGACGGCAGCCAAAGTCCCGGATCATACTCCGCAGCCCGGGCCGCGATGCCCAGGGCGGTGCCCCGCCAGCCGGCGTGGACTGCTGCGGCGACCTTCTTCCTGGGGTCGCACAGCAGTACCGGGATACAGTCAGCGGAAAAGACAGTCAGGCACAAAGGCCAGGGGGGTCCGGGTGACCAGGGCGTCGGCCTCCCCACTGCCGGGCGCGCCCGGGGAGGGGAGCTACGTCGGCCCGGGTGACCGGGCGGACCAGATCCCCGTGGACCTGCTGGTTCTTCACCAGGAGTCCGCGTCTGTCCCCACAGCGCCGCAGAAGCGGCGGAAATTCTCCGCCACCCGCTCCGGCTGGTCACCACAGGAGCCCCAGATTCAGCTGTCCCACAGCTCCTTGAGTTCGCTGCCGGTGTGACCAACGGAAAATGGTTTTGCCACCACTTCCCCAAAAGGACGGAGTACAGACACCATGCTCTTTCCTTTGGAAACATCGACTCCCACAACATTGTTCATTCAAAACGCTCCTCATCGTAGATTTGTCTTTTGGCGTCCAGCCATTTCATCATTGCCGATCCAATCTATTTGATGACACGGGCGCACCGATGTGGCGGCTCAACCTGCATAAATCGAACGCTGCGAATGAGAGGCTGGCTGACGGACTTTTTTACGGACGCGCTGGTCCTTGGAGGTACATCAGGCCAAGACTCTCTCATTCTAACAGATAATTCATCTTTCATAGCATATCCACTCCATTTTGTCAAGTATATCATTAATGTTTATAAAACGCAATATACATATTGGAATTTCCGAGATTTAATTATACTTAATTGGACAATAAGGAATTTTAATAGACATTATATTTGCAACATTAGTACATCCCCAAAGAACATATATTAAAAGGTGCCACTTAAAATGGCACCTTTTTACAGCAATATCATTTTAGTGAATCATCTGAAAATACTTCAGTGCCTCCATAATTGCCGCTTCTTTTCCGGCGGGCACTGCGGTACTTTGGCATCTTCCTTCTTTTGACAGATTATAATTCTGTCCCACATCCAACCCGCACTTCCGCTTAACCTGGGAGATATACAGGCTGGACACCTTCAGGCCGTGCTTTTCCAGCACATAGGCTTTGATCTCATCATAGGTGGCTTTACTCTCCGCCGATGTCAAATCCAGCTCGTCCAGATTCAACTCCACCTCGATATGCTGCTTTGCATTAAGTTTGGACAATAAACATACCGTCTCCAATGGGCCGTCCTGGGGAACAGGTCCACGCCCTGGGCCGGACCGTCCGGTAGCCCAGCTCCGCCAGACGCTTTACATCCCGGGCCAGGGTGGCGGGATCACAGGAGACGTAGACGATGCGCTCCGGAGCCATCCCGGCCAGGATGGCGGGCACCTCCGGGGCCAGCCCCTTCCGGGGCGGGTCCACGCAGATCACCTGGGGACGGATGCCCTCTTGGGCCAATATGGGCGGCGGTCTGTCCCGCATCACCGCAGGGAAACGGACATTGCCCACGCCGTTCCGAGCGGCATTGGCTTTTGCATCCTCAATGGCCTGGGGACGATTTCCGCGCCGATGACCTGGGCGGCCCGCCGGGCCAGGGCCAGGGAGATGGTCCCGATGCCGCAGTAGAGGTCCAGCACGGTCTCCGTCCCAGTGAGCCCGGCGAAGTCCAGGAGCCTGAGCGTACAGCCGCTCGGTCTGGGCCCGGTTGATTTGGAAGAAGGAGGGGACGGACAGGCGGAAGGTCATGCCGCACAGGGTCTCCTCCAGAAAATCCCTCCCCCAGAGGGTGCGGTAGTCCGGCCCCAGGATCACGTTGGTGTCCCGGGGGTTCTGGTTGAGCACCACCCCAACCAGGGAGGGACGGCCTGGCGCAGCCGCCGGACCAACTCCTGGGTGTGGGGAAGGGAGCTTCCATTGACCACCACGCAGCACAGGGCCTCCCCAGCCTGGTTGGTGCGGACGTACAGGTGGCGGATCAGGCCGGAGCGGGTCGTCTCCTCATAGGGGGGACATGAAAATCCTCCATCCAGCCCAGGAAGGCCAGACGCAGGGTGGTGACCATCTCCGGCTGGAGCAGGCAGTCGTCCACGTCCAGCACATTGTGGCTCCTGGGGCGGTAGTAGCCCACCGCAGGGCCCCGGCGGCCTGGAGCCACGGGGAACTGCACCTTGTTGCGGTAGCGGTCGGGCTCCTCCGCCCCCAGGACAGGGGCAGGTTCAGCTTGACGCCGCCCACCCGCTCCAGGGCGTCGGCGATGCGCTGGCCCTTGGCCCGCAGCTCCTCGGCATAGGTGAGGTGCCGGAACTGACAGCCGCCGCACCTGCCGAACAGGGGCAGTCCGGTTCGGTCCGCTCCGGGATGGCTCCAGTAGCTCCACACCCCGGCCCCAGGCCATTTGGGGGCGTACCTTCTCCAGACGGACTCGCCAGAGCTCCCCCTGGGCAGTGAAGGGGACAAAGACCACCCGGCCCTCCAGCCGGGCCACCCCCATTCCCTCGGCCGTATAGCCCCCTCGATGCGGAGGGGGTGGACTGTGTTTTTCTTCCATTCTGTCATTGTCTGCGCCTCCCTGGGCGGTTCCCCCCATCCGCCGCAGGCGGGCAGGTGGGGACAGCCGCTGCCTGTGTTCGTGACCTCTATCATACCATGCCTGACCGGTGCCGTAAAAAGAGAAACCGGCGGCGGTCGCACTGTTTTTAAGAGAAGAAACTCAGCTGGCGGTCCCCGTAGCCCCGGGTGGCGGCGGAGACGATATGGGGCATCCGGTACAGCAGGCCCCGGTCCTGACAGCGGCGGGCAAAGACCTCCACAGCTGGCGTGCCTGGGGACAGGGGCATTGGTACCGGTTCCCGTACCGGGCCAGGTACCGCTGTGAGAGGTCTTTGTCAGGAAAGGCCAGGTCCAGCTGTCGAAGGAAATGCTCACGCTGCCCCTGGCGCATGGTCACCCCGAAGCCGGGATAGACGAACCGGGCCCCTGCGTCTGCTGCCCGGTCCACCACCT
>VOFD01001311.1_pt1 | contig 11145 bp, 21 predicted proteins | sample 5384101 | NCBI WGS metagenome assembly VOFD01 (sample SAMN12384723, study PRJNA508395) | human gut metagenome | isolation source: healthy gut C | host: Homo sapiens
GTCATTTAAAAAGATATACAAAGATGCCGTAATTGACGCTAAAATTTCCAGGCAGGTTTTTGAGGCAATTGATATTGCCAAAAAATTAAACAAAAAGGAAAACTTGGAGATACGGTTATTATCTCACTCGGAACCAACGGCAATTTTAACGAAGCCACCGGTCAACAGCTCATTGACTATTTAGGTAAGGACCGGACTATTTACTGGGTTAATGTATACGGAGAAAACCTTGATACACAAAAAGACGTCAATAATACAATTGATAATCTTGTTTCTAAAAAAATGACAATGTATATCTGATTAACTGGGCCAAAAAAGCAAAAAAACATCCGGACTGGTTCTATCAGGACGGCATACATCTTAATACGGACGGGCAGGAAGGCTTCTCTGGCTTTATTAATAAATCTATGATATTATGACTTCAATTAATCAGTAAATAATTTTTTACGCAGAACGGAGATGAATGATTTTGAAAAATATACTGATTATTGATGATGATATTCATATCGGAAATATGCTTGAAAAAATACTTATAAAAAGAAGGATACATAGTTTCCGCGCTTATTCCGGGACTGAAGCATTACTCGTTTTATCCGGGTCAAAGCCGGACCTTGTACTTCTTGATTTGATGCTGCCCGGATTAGATGGCAGAGATGTACTTCCACATATAAAAGGAATACCTGTCATTGTAGTAAGCGCTAAAGTTGATATTGACAATAAAGTTGATTTGCTGCTTGAAGGCGCCGTTGACTATGTAACAAAGCCTTTTAACACAAAAAAGAACTTTTAGCAAGAATTGCCGTACATCTCCGGGACGAAAAAAACGCATCTAATTCTTCTATGTTGACCTTTGATGATATTATCCTTAACACAGACACACATATTGTAACCATTGAAACAGGCGAAATAAAACTGACAAGAACTGAATATGCTATCCTTAAGCTGCTTATGCAAAATCCAACCCAAGTCATTACAAAATCATTTCTGTTGGAGCGCATTAGCGAAGATACGCCGGATTGCACAGAAAGCTCGCTTAAAATGCACATCAGCAACCTGCGAAAAAAGCTCCGTGAAATAAATGATAAAGATTATATAGAAGCTGTTTGGGGAATTGGTTTTAAGCTGCGGAGTCTTTGACCCTCGCAGCTGTAAATCTTTACTGTTTCTTTACTATTGTCTTTACCGTTTTCTTTACCGTTTCCTGATAAAATGCTGATATCAATTGAAGGAGGTCACATTTTATGGACTATGTTCTCAGAACAAATGCATTGAGTAAATGCTACAAGGATGTCAAAGTCTTAAACGGATTGTCTATGAATGTTCCCAAAGGAGCAATTTATGGCTTTATCGGTAAAAACGGCGCCGGCAAGACAACACTTATCCGACTGATTTGCGGACTTCAGGAGCCTACATCCGGCAGCTATACTCTGTATGGAAGAAAAAATACCGATAAAGAAATTGTCAAATCACGCAGACGAATGGGCGCCGTTGTAGAAACTCCCTCTATCTATCTTGATATGACGGCAGAGGATAATCTAAAACAGCAATACCGTATTCTTGGTCTTCCGTCTTATGACGGATTGACGGATATCCTGAAATTAGTGGGACTTGAAAATACAGGAAAAAAGAAAACGAAAAACTTTTCCCTTGGTATGCGTCAAAGATTAGGTATTGCAATAGCGCTTGTTGGCGACCCTGATTTTCTGGTGTTGGATGAACCTGTAAACGGTCTTGACCCACAAAGGAATTATTGAAGTACGCGAATTAATACTGAAGCTTAACCGCGAACGCCAAATTACGGCTTTGATTTCAAGTCATATTCTTGACGAGCTGTCGAAGCTTGCAACTCATTACGGATTTATTGATAACGGACGTATTGTAAAGGAAATGAGCGCAGCTGACTTAGAAGCATCATGCCAAAAAAGTGTACGTATTAAAGTCAGTGATATAAACGTACTTGTCCGCGTGCTTGATAAAATGATAATTGATTATAAAAATTCTGTCCGATACAACTGCTGATATATATGCGGAAATTAATGTTTCCGAAATTGTTCTTGCACTTGCAGAATACAACTGTGAAGTAATTTCTATGCAGGAACATGATGAAAGTTTAGAAAGCTATTATGTCAGCCTGGTGGGAGGTGAAAGGAATGAATAAACTGTTATCTGCTGAATTTATGCGATTATATAAAAGTTTTTGTTTTCAAATTATGTTTAATTTTTTCTGCCGGACTAGGGATATTCACTGTGATTATACGGTGGCTTGATATAAGAAAACATGCCGACACCTATGCACAGTTAAGTGTTGAATACCTCAATGCAGACGGTCTGATTTTTGTGGGCAGTTTATATATGATATTTGCAGTTGCCGTATTTGTAAGTATTTTTGTAGGAACTGAGTATTCTGACGGAACAATAAGGAATAAGCTTACTATAGGTCACAAACGAAGCAAAATTTATTTTTCAAAGTTAATTGTCTGTGCAGCGGTAACTTTCACAATAAACATATTATACATTGTCGTGGTACTGTTATTTGGAAATATTTTAATTGGCGGCACAACAATGAGCATAGTGAAAATTCTTTCGTTTACAGCCACATGCTCAACGGCTATAATTGCATTAACAGCAATATTGCTGTTACTTTCCATGTCCATTCAAAATAAAGCTGCAGGCGCAGTGACCTGCCTGATTGTAACGCTTGTAATGATGTTTGCCGCACTCACAATCTACCAAAGGCTTAATGCACCGGAATATTATGACGCTTACAGCTTTGTTAATGAAGATACAGGCAAAACAATTTCGGTTGATAAAGAAAAAAAATACTAAGTATTTATCAGGAACAAAACGTGAAGTTTATGAATTTATGAATGATTTTCTTCCTATTTCACAACTATACCAGGTTGCTATGAATGTATCTGATAATTTAATGTTAATCATAATTTATGATTGTATAATTATCATTGCTTCAATGGGTATAGGAGTTACTATTTTTAAGAAAAAAGATCTGAAATAAGGAGTTTGCTATGGAAATATGGTTATGGGCTTTAATCGGTATTATGGCTATAATTATCGCTGCCCTGCTAATAAAAATACATCTTCTGCAAAAAGCTGCGAGTGAAATTAAAGACGCCTTTGCCGACAGGCTCATAACCGATACCAATACATTAATTGATATTTCATCACGCGACAGATATATGAAAAGCTTAGCGAATTCCATCAATGTCCAGCTTCGCAAGCTTCGTTCTGAACATCTTCGTTTTATACAAGGCGATACAGAGCTTAAAAAAAATGCTGTTACGAACATCTCGCATGATTTAAGGACTCCCTTGACTGCAATATGCGGATATCTGGAGCTTTTTTACTTGAACAGGAAGAAAAATCAAAAACAGTTGAACAGTATCTAATATTTTTAATAATCAGAAACCGTGGGACTCCCACTAATGCAAATTTGTTACTCTCCACCTATAGAGGTGGGAGTCATCTCCCATCTGATATATCAATAATCTGACTCATTTCATGCCACTCTTCTCCACCCCAGACAGAATTAGAAATTCCTTCATCCAAAAATCCCATCTTCTTATACATATTTACTTTTGACTCAAGGCACGTCAATTTAATCATTCTGCGTCCATTATCACGTTCACGTCTGATATATTGAGACACAAGCTCCCTGCCAAGTCCCTGCATACGATACTCCGGCAAGACGTCCAAACCTAATATCATAATATTTTTACCGGACGGTTCATATAACTCTGCATTTGTGAAAAACTCGTCCCTAAATACATCTTCATCAGTTGCCAGACCGTTTAACAGGCCCGCAATCTTACCCGTAGTCTTATCAACTGCAACAAGACACAGTTCCGAAGCTTTATCGATTCTGTCTTTCATATCCTTTTCGGAACATGCTTCGTTTGGCGGAAAACATATCTGCTCAATAATGACCGCCTGATCTGCTTCATTTTTAAAAATACTTCTAAACTCAAATCTTTCTGTTAAATTTTTATCTGATATATCCATATTCAAACTCCTTTATAAACATCTAAATTAACGTTCTGCCCATTTCTTTACACATTCAATCAATTTCTTTATATCTATCGGCTTTGCTATATGCTCGTTCATGCCTGCATTCAATGCCTCACTCACGTCCTCAGCAAAAGCATTTGCCGTCATTGCAATAATCGGAATACTCTTTGAATCCTTTCTGCCAAGAGAACGTATAGCAATAGTTGCATCATAGCCATTCATAACAGGCATCTGAATATCCATCAGAATCAAATCAAAATAATATTCCGGTTTCGCTTTATATATTTCAACTGCCTGTCTGCCGTTTTCTGCCTCACAAATCTCAATACCCGTTGACCCCAGAATTTCAACTGTTATTTCCCTATTCAGGTCATTGTCCTCTACCAACAACACACGCTTATCTTTTAAATCATATTCTTTTACATCCGATACGTGCCCGGCATCACCATCAGAATCCTGAACCAGCCCAAGAAACAGCCTTGTGAGATTTGACTTAAAGGCAGGCTTAGTAATAAATGCGTTGGCTCCCGCATCCCTTGCCTCCTGCTCTATATCTGTCCAGTCATATGCCGAAATAATAATTATAGGCACGTCATTACCTACTATTTCACGAATTGCCTTTGTCGTCTCAATACCGTTCATATCCGGCATTTTCCAATCTATTATTACAGCAAAATAATCATCATCATTAAAATGATGTATTTTTACTCTTTCTACAGCTTCTCTTCCTCTTAACACCCACTCGCTGTCCATTCCTATTTCATTAAGAATGTTTGACGTGTTCTCACAGGATATCTCATCATCATCAACAATAAGCACCGGCAGACCGTAAAGGGCATCCGTATCAACATATAACTCTTCCTGAAGCTTCAGGAAAAATGTGATGGTAAACTTTGAGCCTTTTCTAATTCACTCTGAACTTTAATCTGTCGCCCATCATATTAATGAAATTTTTAGTTATTGCCATTCCAAGTCCGGTACCCTGTATTTTACTTGTTCTAAGGTCTTCCGCTCGTTCAAAAGGCTCAAAAATCTTTTCAAGAAATTCAGGCGACATTCCAACTCCGTTGTCTTCAAAAACGAACTCATAACAGGCTGTACGGGTTTTATGAGTTGGCTTCTCATATGCAGATATCGTTATAACACCGCCATTAGGCGTATATTTTATTGCGTTACTCATTATATTAATGAAGGCCTGCTGGATACGAAGATAATCTCCTATAACATCCTCATGCTTTATATCGTGAATATGAACCTTAAGCTCATGATTTTTCTCAAGCACCTGCGGACGCATAATATCCAGAAAATTTTTCAGAAGCTCTGACAGGTTAAAATTTTCTTCATTTATATGTAAACTTCCTGATTCTATTTTACTCATATCAAGGATATCATTAATTATCCCCAGCAAATGTCTGCTGGATGAGGATATTTTCCGAGGCTGTCCTTCACACGTTCCTTGTCATCAAGATGAGCTCCGGCAATAGCAGTCATTCCTATAATCGCATTCATAGGAGTTCGCATATCATGAGACATTCTGGAAAGAAAATCAGTTTTCGCCTTATTTGCTGAAATAGCTGCATCAAAAGCCTCCTTCATCGCCTGCCTTGTCTCAATCTCCTTATTATACGCATCTGCAAGATTTTTCTGATATTCAAGTTCTTTTCTTACCTCTGAATCAACATTCCTTATACCGGATACAGCATACATGCCCTCTTCATCTATTTTACTGCGAACAAAACGACTTTCAAGATATTCCATATTGTCTTTTATTTTTGCCCTATAACGAATAACATACGATTCCTCATTCATAAGCCGCTGTTTCATATACTGCAAATCTGTCATGGCAAGAAATTTGTCCCTATCCTCTTCACATATATAAGCATTTGCAAACTTTTTTTAAGGTATCACTACAACATCTTATGGTACTTTTGCCTTGAAATATTTTGTCATTGATATCATTTCCTTTACTAAGAATAATATACTCGTCCTTATCAAGATTTAAATGATAAACTGCAAAATAATCCTTGCTAAGCGCGCTCATCAATCCATGATATTTTTTTGATTCTGTAATATCTGTCCTGTAAACCACAAAAGCATCTCTGCCTTCCCACTCGGTTCTGATTGCTTTTTGAACGAAATATATTCTTGCCGTCATCCAGTTCTAAGACAAGGTCTTCATGATTCTTTTCCAACTGAGCAACCGGACAAAATTCACATGGCTTATCAAGCCCCATAAAATACTCATAGCATGTAAGGCCCTCCGGCAAAATTCCATTTTTATGTCCATAGTTAAGAACATTTTTATTTCCGTAAAGAATTTCAAGGGTATTCATATCGCTTACAAATATAATATGGTCCGTATCATCAAGGAGCTTCTTGTAATTGTTTTCTTCCATAAAAAATTTATCCTTTACAATAATGATTTATTGTTCAGCCATAACCGATATTGTGGGCGAATCATGCTTGCATGAACAAACACACATTACATGTTATGGACTGAGCGCCCGATTATGAGCAATCCGCTTGCGCAAGCAAGCTTTGAAGCACGATGTGCGACAACAAGAAAAAGAGTGAGAATTGGTGAAAAAAAACCGTCAGAAGCGAAATCCCCTTATGTTCCCCACGCTCAGTTTTTGAAAATGCCCCTGCACTCCAAAGGATTCCCAGATTACACAGGCTGATGTAACACAGCTCAAAAAATCCTCTGCGTGCATATTCCGCATAAGTAAAATCCTGAGGGATATTACCTGTAAAAAGCAGAAAACAGATACGTCACCTGCAGCCCAATGAATAATACATAAATCAAACCAAAAATCACAAGCGCCGTACAGACTGCCACATCAGGAATACACCTTGCCCGCTTAAACGCATCCTGAAGATTTTTTATCTGAAACCGTTCGGTATTTCTTCCGCTGATACCTCCGAATATCAACCCGTAAAGATAGGCAGATACCGGCAAAGCAAAAATCAACCGAATAAAAATAGACATGAAATGTTCTACAACAAATACTACTGCATTGCCTGCCAGATGTTCAAATCCCGCATCTGCCTTGGATAAAGCGGCAGGATAATAATCAGTATAGGAAACGTAATGGCAATTCCGAATAATATTGCTCTAATGTTTCCGCGCATGCTTTTCCTCTTTGCCTTCATTTTCCGTACTGTTGATTCTGAAAAGAACTTTTGGCTGACAGAGAAAATTACAAAACGGCACCACCGCTATAGAATTACAGCCATCAAAAAATACCCACTTGGAAGTCTTCTTTTTATCCAAAAGTCTGCCGGATGCAGATAATGTCCAGTAGGCGGCAACTGCAATCAAAGCCATAATCTGCAGCACAGCCATTACACTCCAAAAAGCATAGGAAATTCCTATTGCAATCAGCACCACAAACCAAAACCAGCTTTCTTTTGCAGGCTTTATATTTTTTGTAAAAAAGATAGAACAATACGGTGGCTGCATAAAAAACAGTAAATATTGCAATATGCTTTTCAAAATTCATACTGGAAAATGTATATATAAATCCATAACCGACTGCCAGATAAACCAGCGCAAAAATCCTGTCTATATTTATATCTTTCATATTGCTTTAATCCTCCTCTGCATATTCCAAAATATCTCCGGGCTGACACTGAAGCGCACGGCAAATGCTGTCTAAGGTACTAAAGCTTAATCGCTTTTGCCTTACCGTTTTTCAATACTGATATATTTGCCATCGTAATTCCTACTCGTTCAGACAACTCAGTAACGCTCATCTTCCGTTTTGCGAGCATTACATCGATGTTAATTATAATAGCCATCTTCTCTACCTCCGTCCTATATAGTCAGTTCATTCTCTTCCTGAAGCTTCGCCGCTTTTCTCACCAGATGAGACAATACAGCAGCCGCCACCGAGATACCGATACCTACTACTACAACGATACATGCTCCAAGTAAAATGCTCGGATGATTCATATTTAACAGAAGAAACAACACATTTCCGACAAACAAAACCGCTGAATCGGCTGCTGCCAAAAAGAAATCTTCCGAAGAACATCCGCATTTTCCATGCAGAATGAGTGGTCTTCTTCAATGTTTTTAAAAATCTTCCATGCCAAAACAAGTGCAATAAAACAAGGAACCGCTAATATCCATAAAAAAATGAGCCAAGGATGATAACAGTAAGAAAATTCCGGATAAACCTCTGTCATCCTTTTTTTCCCATCATTGGCAAAATTCCTACACAGATTGCGATACCACAGACTGCTGCAAAAATTACCAGTATTTTCAGCCACCTAACCAATGTACGTTGTTCCATATTATAACCTCCTTAGAATTAATCTGTTTTTTATCTATAATCATTATACACGTTCAATTTTAAAAGTCAATATATTTTTATCGAGAAACGATAAAAATATATTGACTTTTTGTTGTTGAACATACTAATCACTTAAACCATTGCGCTACTGTCAAGCACAGGAAAAAAAAAGACACTCCTACATATTCAGATTGTCAAAATAAATTTTATTTCTTCCTTTTTTCAATCATTATTGATGAAACAATCGCATACACTATTGCAATTACTGCAACTGCTGTTATAAAATAAAACAACCAATCAATTTTAAGTATTATATTAATTGCATTAATAAAGAAAATAATTCCTATTAGCAAAAATACAATACCGGATTGAATATAATGAGGCTTTTTTATCCATAGTTTCCCTCTCTTGTTTCGATGCATAAATATACGCATTATTAAGCAAAAAATCCTTTTTCTTTAAATTGCAGACAGCTAAACACAAAACAAGCTATTGCTATAATACATAAAATAATACAACCAATTATATTTCCCATAACATTACCTCCGCATATAATGTAGTCTACTTTTTTTCCTGTTGCCTATCTTTGGGCAAAAAAATACCCTAAATAACTTTCATTTATTTTTACATCTCTGTTATCATCAAACTCTAATATTGGATAATCATTTTTCATCATCATAGGCTAATTTGCCTCATTAAACCAATATCGTTCATATTACTTTTTAAAAAACTTAAACACCAAAGCGGTATTCTTTTTTTTCATCTTATCATTTGCAATAAGTTTGAATTCTTCTATAACCATATCCGCCACTTCATCCGGGCAGAGATTTGTATTATCTATCTTCATATGATTTTCGAACCATATCTCTCCCTTATCTGAATTCAGCCTATGGTTTTCTGTATCTTTTAATAAATTAGATTTACTCCATGCTATATCTCTTTTTGACGCTTTTTTCTCCATTCTGTGCGGAGTTTCATTCCTTTCAAGTCTTGCTTAATCATCATATTATACCTTAATTTGTCTCTCAAGCTTTCTGCAACTGTCATTTTTCCTACTGCCTGAGGTCCACATATTACAATCAAGTTTGCCATAACAAGCTCATCCCTAACTTCAAAATTTATCTCTTCAACAAACTAAATGTTCTCGAGTTCACTGCACCCCTCAATTTATTGTTTATTTCAATTTCTTTGACAAATATAAAATTAAGTCATCATCATTACAACAGTCTGCATATTGCGGGCAAACCTTTTCACCATACCATACCCCAGTACCATCCGGAATATACCCGCGCTTTACATACATCCTTTGCGCACTGCCATAGCCATTATGTAATCCCACTCCCAGATACACTGTATCTGAGTATTTTAAAGCAATCTGCTCCGCTACATCCATAAGCTTACTGCCGATTCCGTTCCTTCGATATTTTACCAGCACACCAAAATCAACAATTTCAGTATACCCCTGATTTGCAAAAGCTCCCGACTCGGAATTCGGATATACATTGATATATCCGGCTAGATTTCCTTTATACTCTGCAACTACTGCAACAGACTTTCCTTCCTCTTGATGCTGTAGTCTCATTTCATATTTTTCTATAGTTTGGTGCCAGCCTTGAGCAATTTCCTCATCTGTAATAATTTGAGCATCACTCTGCGCCATGTCACGTATTATTATTTCCCTATCTTCATAGTAAACCATAACTTCTTCTCCAAACCACAAATTAAAGCTTTCCCGTCTTCTTCCTATAACTTCAATTTCCGCTGTTTCCTTATCCCGGCAATTCTTCTGTTCTAAAAGTATTTTTAAATGTACTCAAAAATACCCTGAATTGCATCAGATACATTAATCATTTCAGAGATTGATAACCTATCTACTTTCTTATATCCACGAACTAACAAATCCAACAACGCAAGTTTTTCGCACGGTATATATCCTTCCGTGTTTTTTGTAGACATCCAAATATGAAGAGGTCCTGGCATAGAGTTTTTTATAACAGGACATCCTATTATTTCTCCACTAGTATTGAAAAAATCCTTACTGGCAACCAATACCGGATGTTTAATATTTTCTATTTTAAGAATATCTCCTTGTTATAATTGTTCCATTACCACACCTCTCTTCCGACAGGTTCGCCCCAATCATATTCTCCGTCAAGCATCAATTTCCCATCAAATTCTGCTGCTCGTTCTTCTAATGTTTTATGACGAAATGTTTTTACTAAAGTAATTACACCATTCGATACGGTAACATCCAATACCTCATTTAATGTAATTCCTGCACTTTTAAGAATTTCTTTTTGGCAATCGAATCCCTTGACTGTTTCCCCATTCTTTTACTTGTGCTTGCATATATATAACCTCCTCGCAATTGGTATATACATAGTTATATCCTTAATTAGAATAATAATCAATATTATATCAACGAATAACAATAGAAAAATTATTAATAACATCTCCTATTCGTTTATTTTCTCAAAGGTTATAGTCTGCTCCTTCATAGAAATCTTTCCAACAACAAATCCATACTCCAAAAGCTCCTTTTTGTATGTCAGAAAAGAATGGTCAATTGGCAAACCTGCAATCTTCTCAATCTCGGCATAAGTTAATTTAAAACTGTCTGTGCCATTTTCCGCTATCCAATTCCATAATAATTCGTATTTACTCATCTAATGTAACTCCTCTTTCTTTTTCGCAATTTTTCTTCTGTCTATGATATACGAAACAGATTAACAATTAATTCTGTACAATACACACACCATGATATATTCTTCTTCGTTTTCATCTATAATCTCAAATCCAACATTTTTATACATCTTCACAGCAT